>BFBZ01000024.1_pt13 | contig 35033 bp, 35 predicted proteins | sample 1888401 | NCBI WGS metagenome assembly BFBZ01 (sample SAMD00112614, study PRJDB3348) | symbiont metagenome | host: Chara braunii | reverse complement strand
GAAGCCTTGCCCGCGCGCGCGCGACTCCTGGAAATCATGGGCTTGATCGCCGGTAAATGGCCGCACAGCCTGGCGTTCCAGCCGGGGGGCACCACGCGCGCGATCGAGCTTGGTGAGCGTATCCGGCTGAATGCGATTGCCGGCTCGTTTCGCGGCTTTCTCGAACGTGTGGTGTTTGCCGATACGCTTGAGAATGTACTGGCGTTGTCGACGCCGTCCGAGCTCGATCGCTGGCGCGACGGACGCGCGGGCGATTTCGCACACTTCCTGCGACTGGCCGATGCGCTTGCGCTCGCGGATCTTGGCAAGGGGCCGGGGCTGCTGATGAGCTTCGGTGCCTATCACGATGCCGATGGCGCCAACTTCCGCGCCGGCCTGCGCGCCAGCGATGGAATGATCTCAACCTTGCCGTCGGACCTGATCACGGAAGATGTCTCGCATGCCTGGATGCGTGAGACATCGCGCGATCCGGCGGCGAGCCGCTCCGTGCCGGACGCCGACAAGGCTGACGCCTATAGCTGGTGCAAGGCGCCGCGGCTCGCCGGCGAGCCGGTCGAGGTCGGCGCAATTGCGCGACAGGCGGTCGATGGTSAGCCGCTGATCACCGCGCTGCTTGCATCCGATAACAGCAACGTCCGCAACCGCGTGATCGCGCGGCTGATCGAGACGGCGCGACTCGCGCTGTCGATCGAAGGCTGGATCAAGGCGCTGCGCCTCAGCGAGCCGTTCTGCGAGACCAGCGGTGAAATGACGGACGGCCGCTTCGTCGGGCTMGTCGAGGCGGCGCGTGGCAGCCTTGGTCATTGGCTCGCGGTCGGCGGTGGTCGCATCGAGCGCTATCAGATCATCGCGCCGACGAGCTGGAACTTCTCGCCGCGCGATTCCGATGGGGTTGCCGGGCCGCTTGAACAGTCGCTGGTCGGAACTGAGGTCGGTGACGCCGGCGCGCGGGCCGTCAGCATCCARCACGTGGTCCGRTCGTTCGATCCCTGCATGGTCTGCACRGCGCATTGAGTGCGTTGCGTCTTGGCGGAAACAAGCTTGTCGGGTGCAAAGCGCTTGATTTCCGATTGTCACCCGCGATCAGGCGCTGAACCGCCTGCGGCGTCGGCTCTCTGAATCCAAGTATCTGGAATCATTATGATTCAAATTCAGAAATGATGCTGGCCCGCATCTTGCTGTCCCTCTTTGCCAGATCGCGATCGGATGATCGCCAACGCGATAGCAGGGGGAGGACTCATGGGCGCGACGACAGAAACCTTTTACAGCGTCATCCGGCGCCAAGGCATCACGCGGCGCAGCTTCCATAAATTCTGCAGTCTCACCGCGACGAGCCTCGGGCTCGGGCCGGTCGCTGCCAGCCGCATCGCCAATGCGCTGGAGACCAAGCCGCGCACGCCGGTCATCTGGATGCACGGGCTGGAATGTACCTGCTGCTCGGAGAGCTTCATCCGCTCGGCGCATCCCCTGGTGAAGGACGTCGTGCTGTCGATGATCTCGCTCGACTATGACGACACGATCATGGCGGCGGCCGGACAGCAGGCCGAGGAGATCCTCGAGGAGACGCGCGCCAAGTACAAGGGCCAGTACATCCTCGCCGTCGAAGGCAATCCGCCGCTCAACGAAGGTGGCATGTTCTGCATCGACGGCGGCAAGCCGTTCGTCGAGAAGCTGAAGGTGATGGCCGAGGATGCGATGGCCATCATCGCCTGGGGCGCCTGTGCGTCCTGGGGCTGCGTGCAGGCCGCCAAGCCCAATCCGACGCAGGCSACCCCGATCGACAAGGTCATCACCAACAAGCCGATCATCAAGGTGCCGGGCTGTCCGCCGATTGCCGAGGTGATGACCGGCGTCGTCACCTTCATCACSACCTTCGGCAAATTGCCCGAGCTCGACCGCCAGGGCCGGCCGAAAATGTTCTACTCGCAGCGCATCCACGACAAATGCTATCGCCGGCCGCATTTCGATGCCGGCCAGTTCGTCGAGGAGTGGGACGACGAAGCTGCGCGCAAGGGCTACTGCCTCTACAAGATGGGCTGCAAAGGCCCGACCACCTACAACGCCTGCTCGACGGTGCGCTGGAATGGCGGCGTGTCGTTCCCGATCCAGTCGGGGCACGGCTGCATCGGCTGCTCCGAGGACGGCTTCTGGGACAAGGGTTCGTTCTACGACCGGCTCACCACCATCAAGCAGTTCGGCATCGAGCGAAATGCCGACCAGATCGGCATGGTCGCGGCGGGCACGGTCGGAGCTGCGGTCGCGGCGCATGCCGCGGTGACGGCCGTCAAACGACTCGCGACCAAGCGCGACGACGCCAAGCAAGACCATTAAATCCAGTCAAGGCAGGCAACGATGGGCATCCAGACTCCCAACGGCTTCAATCTCGACAATTCCGGCAAGCGCGTCGTCGTCGATCCGCTCACGCGCATCGAGGGACATCTGCGCGTCGAGGTGAATGTCGACTCCAACAATGTCATCCGCAACGCRGTGTCGACCGGCACGATGTGGCGCGGCATCGAGACTATCCTGCGCGGCCGCGATCCGCGAGACGCCTGGGCCTTCACCGAGCGGATCTGCGGCGTCTGCACCGGCACCCACGCGCTGACCTCGGTGCGCGCGGTCGAGAATGCACTGGGGATCATGATCCCCGACAACGCCAATTCGATCCGCAACATCATGCAGCTCTGCCTGCAGGTGCACGACCATCTCGTGCACTTCTATCACCTGCATGCGCTGGATTGGGTCGACGTCGTCTCGGCGCTCAAGGCCGATCCGAAGGCAACCTCTGCGCTGGCGCAGTCGATCTCGGACTGGCCGCTGTCGTCGCCGGGCTATTTCAAGGACCTGCAGATCCGGCTGACGAAGTTCGTCGAGTCCGGCCAGCTCGGTCCGTTCAAGAACGCCTATTGGGGCCACGCGGCCTACAAGCTGCCGCCCGAAGCGAACCTGATGGCGGTCGCGCATTATCTGGAGGCGCTCGACTTCCAGAAGGAGATCGTCAAGATCCACACCATCTATGGCGGCAAGAATCCGCATCCGAACTGGCTGGTYGGCGGCGTGCCCTGCGCCATCAATGTCGACGGGACCGGTGCGGTCGGCGCCATCAATATGGAGCGGCTGAATCTCGTTTCCTCCATCATCGACCGCTCGATCGAGTTCGTGCAGAAGGTCTATCTGCCCGACGTCGTCGCCATCGGCTCGTTCTACAAGGACTGGCTCTATGGCGGTGGCCTCTCGGGCAAGAGCGTGATGTCCTATGGCGACATTCCGGAGAACGCCAACGACTATTCGGCCAAGAACCTCAAGCTGCCGCGCGGCGTGATCCTCAACGGCAATCTCAACGAGATCCTGCCGATCGATCACGGCGACCCCGAGCAGATCCAGGAGTTCGTCACCCAYTCCTGGTACAAATATCCCGACGAGAGCAAGGGGCTGCATCCCTGGGACGGCGTCACCGAGCCGAACTATCAGCTCGGYCCCAATGCCAAGGGCACCAAGACCGACATCAAGGAGCTCGACGAGGGCGGCAAGTACTCCTGGATCAAGGCGCCGCGCTGGCGCGGCAACGCGGTCGAGGTCGGCCCCCTGGCGCGCTACATCATCGGCTATGCGCAGAACAGGCCGGAGTTCAAGGAGCCGACCGACAAGCTCCTGAAGGCGCTGAACCTGCCGGTKACGGCGCTGTTCTCGACGCTCGGTCGCACCGCCGCGCGTGCGCTCGAATGCGACTGGGCCGCGACCCAGATGCGCTACTTCCAGGACAAGCTGGTGGCGCGCATCAAGGCCGGCGATTCCTCGACCGCGAACATCGAKAAGTGGAAGCCGGAGAGCTGGCCMAAGGAGGCCAAGGGCTATGGCTTCACCGAGGCGCCGCGCGGCGCGCTGGCGCACTGGATCAAGATCAAGGAGACCAGGATCGACAACTACCAGTGCGTTGTGCCGACCACCTGGAACGGCTCGCCGCGTGACCCCAAGGGCAATATCGGCGCCTTCGAGGCGTCGCTGATGGATACGCCGATGGCGGATCCGGAGAAGCCGCTGGAGATCCTGCGGACGATTCATTCGTTCGATCCGTGCCTTGCGTGCTCCACCCACGTGATGAGCCCGGACGGCCAGGAAATGGCGACCGTCAAGGTCAGGTAGTGGGAGACGCACCATGATGGATGCAGTTGCTCGTCCCGCCGAGGCCGAGCCCAACCTTGCCGCGATCGCGGCCGACGCAGCCGGCGAGCATGCGGTCGGCCGGCCTACGGTCTATGTCTACGAAGCGCCCGTGCGCATCTGCCATTGGGTGAACGCGTTTGCGATCATCGTGCTGATGGTCACCGGCTATCTGATCGGGACGCCGCTGCCGAGTGTCGAGGGCGAGGCGTCGGCAAGCTTCGTGATGGGCTATATCCGGTTTGCGCATTTCGCGGCCGGGCAGGTGCTGGCGGTGTTCTTCCTCGCCCGCATCCTCTGGGCCTTTGTCGGCAACCACCATTCCCGGCAGATCTTCTACATTCCGGTGCATCGCAAGCAGTTCTGGAAGGAGGTGCTGCACGAGATCCGCTGGTATGCGTTCCTGGAGCGCGAGCCGAAGATGTATGTCGGTCACAATCCGCTGGCGCAGACGGCGATGTTCACCGGCTTCACGCTGTTCGTCGCCTTCATGATCGTCACCGGCTTTGCGCTTTATTCGGAGGGCACCGGCATCGAYAGCTGGCAGCACRAACTGTTCGGATGGGTGTTTGCGATCTGGCCGAACAGCCAGGACGTGCACACCTATCATCACCTCGGCATGTGGGCGCTGGTGATGTTCGTGACCGTGCATGTCTACGCCGCGATCCGCGAGGACATCATGTCCCGTCAGAGCATCATCTCGTCGATGATCTCGGGCGAGCGGCAGTTCCGCGAGTGAGGAGGGGGCCGAGATGACGGACCACGCGAAGCTCGATCGCATCCTGGTGCTCGGCATCGGCAATATCCTGTGGGCGGATGAAGGCTTCGGCGTGCGGGTGGTGGAGGAATTCCACCGCCGCTACGCCGTGCCCGACAACGTCACGATCCTCGATGGCGGCACCCAGGGACTCTATCTGGTCAACTATGTCGAGGAGGCGGACGGCCTGATCGTGTTCGACGCGATCGACTATGGACTTGCGCCGGGCGAGCTCAAGCTCGTCCGCGACGACGAGGTGCCGCGCTTCACCGGTGCCAAGAAGATGAGCCTGCACCAGACCGGGTTCCAGGAGGTCCTGAGCGCAGCCGATCTGCTCGGCCGCTATCCGCGCCGGCTCGCCTTGATCGGCTGCCAGCCGCTCGATCTCGAGGATTGGGGCGGCCCATTGACGGCGCCGGTGCGCGCGCAGATCGGGCCGGCGATCGAACTGGCCTGCGCGCTCCTGGCAGAATGGGGCGCGCCAGCCGCGCTGCGAAGCGAGCCGGTCGCGGCCGATGCGCGGCTGCTCGCCAATGACATCGATCACCAGAGCTACGAGATRCGCGCCCGTCCGGCAGAGTGATTGCCGTGCGGCTGTGAAGGAGTCTGCCATGTGCCTGGGCCTGCCGATGACGATCGTAGAGACCGATGGCGTCACGGCGCTGTGCAGCTTCGACGGTGAGGAACGCCGCGTCTCGGTGCTGCTGCTGTCGGATCCGCCGGTYGGCGCCAAGGTCCTCGYCTATCTCGACAACGCCGTCCGTCTGCTCGACGACGAGGAGGCGCGGCTCATTGCCGACGCGCTGCGCGGACTGCATGCCGCGATGAACGGCGAGAATTGCGATGACTTCTTTGCCGATCTGATCGGCCGCGAGCCGCAGCTGCCCGACCATCTGCGCTGACGCMTCGCCGTTATCGCCGCGGGGCAGCTGTTCGAAATCTGACAATCTGATTTCCAATCGAAATGTAAGTTTCCAGACCGGCCTGGAAAGCTGCTTCACTATTGTTGCAATGCGATATCGAGCGTCAAAAATAGTCGCGTAATTTCAGTATATTGCGCGTGGTCATCGCCTTCTTGAACTGGCACATCGATTGCTAACCATCAAGCGTCAGACGGAACGACAACTGGTCAGGGGAGAGACGTCGATGGATGTTCAGCAGCGCGCAGCGGCGCGGAGGCAGGGCGGCTTGCCGGAGGTCGATGTCAGCACAGTCGATGCGTTTCTCGCCGACGTGGATAGCGCTGGTGCCGTGGCGGTGCTGCTGTCAGCGGGCGATCCCGCGCGCTTTCCAGAGGCGCTCGATGTCGCCATCGTGCTGCCGGAGCTGATCACCGCGTTTCAGGGCCGGCTGCGGGGCGCGTTGATCGCGCGCGAGGCTGAGGCCGAGCTCGGCGCGCGCTTTGGCGTGCGTGTGCAGCCGAGCCTGATCTTGTGTCGTGGCACCGAACCAATCGGCCTGATCGCCAAGATCCAGGACTGGTCGGTTTATGTCGATCGCATATCGCGCCTGATCGATCGGCCGGTCGGKGCGGCTGCGACCGTGGTTGCCAGCATCGTGCCAGCGCACCAGACCTCGGGAGCTGGCCGATGAAGCCCGGATTCTGGATTGCGCCGGAAGGCGCGGAGCAGCCCGTCAGCGTGTTTCCGATCGGTGAGGAAGCGCTTGATGCACAATACAAGGGCCTGACCGCCTCGGGCGCGCTGGCCAAGCTCGCTTCCATGGATTCGGAGGCGCTRGCGCGCAGCTGCCCGCGCGCCGTCGAATTGCTGTCGACCATGGCGGCGGCGATCGCCGCGCAGACCGCTGATGCGCAAACGCAGCTGTTCCGGCTCGACGGGCTCAATGATCTTGAGCGCCGCCTGATCGAGGACGTGCTCGGCGAAGGTGAGGTCGCCGGCGTCGTCGCGTTGCCCGACGGGCGGCTCGCGCAGATCCAGGAGTCGGTGCTGGCGGGCATCTGGCGGGTGCGGCTGGAGGCGGATGAGAGTCACGACTACATCGAGATTGGCTCGGTTCCCGAGATCGTTGCGCGCGCGGCCGTCGATCTGACGGCCGACGACATCGTCATCGGGCCCGCGCCGGAGGACACGATGAACGCGCTGCCGGTGCTGGCCGAGATTCGCGAGCGCGCGCGCGCCTGGCAGCCCGGCCAGCGATCGCAGACCATCAACTTCACGCTGCTGCCGATGAGTCCTGCCGACATGGTCTTTCTGCAGCAGACGCTCGGCAACGGGCCGATCCAGCTGGTCTCGCGCGGCTATGGCACCTGCCGGGTGCTCGCGACGGGGATCCGTAATGTGTGGTCGGTGCAGTTCTTCAACGCCATGGACACGATCATTCTCGACACGCTGGAAGTCGGCGGCGTGCCGGTGGTCGCGCTTGCAGCCAGTGAGGATTTCGAGGATTCCGCCGAACGCCTGCAGCAGATCATCGAGGCCTATTTCACATGAGTGGCTTCGAGAATTTCGGCGTCCGCAGCGATCTCGCCGATGATGTGCTGCTGGAATGCGGCATCTGCTGGACCCGCTACGATCCGGCGGAGGGCGATGGGGTTGCGCAGATTGCGCCGGGCACGCCGTTCGCGATGTTGCCGGACGACTGGCGCTGCCCGAACTGCGATGCGCCGAAGGCCAAGTTCATGGTGGTCGAGTCATGAGCGCCGTCCTGGCAGGGCAGGGCACGATGGAGCTCGCACCGGCCGCGTGGGGCGAGCATCTCGCCAGCATCTATCGCGAGATCGGCGGACGCGCGATGCGCGAGCTGCCGATCTATCACGATGCGCTGACTGTCGAGGCCGTGGGCTTCGACAGTTTCGCAGGAATGACGATCGGCATCGTCATCACGCCGTGGTTCATGAACGTGGTCACGCCGGCCCGGCATGGCGCACCTGGAGCCTCCGTCGCGATTGAGCTGCCGGCTGGGACGTTCGAGTTCACCGTCGGCGATGTCGAAGGCTTTGGACGCATCGCCAGTTGCTCGCTGTTCTCGCCGATGTTCCAGTTCGAGGACATGGCGGCGGCGCGCGCCGCGGCCGAGGCCGCGCTGGCGACGCTGCTGACGGCGCCCGACGCGGAGGAATTGCCGAGATCTGCCGCCGCGAGCGCGATCGACCGCCGCTCCTTCTTGCGCGGCACCTTGTCGGAGCGCCGCGCATGACCCTGGCGTTTCGCAACCACATCGATGTCACGCTGTCGGTTGCAGCTCAGATGATCGTCGGTGTCACGATCGAACCGCGCTCGCGGCCGCCGCTCGGTCGGCTGTTTGCCGGCAAGCCGGCCGAGACGCTGCTGGCGGCGTTACCGCGGCTGTTCTCATTATGCGCCATCGCGCATCAGGTCGCCCTTTTGTCTGCGCTCGAAGCTGCACGTGGCCATCAGGCGCCGCCGCTGACGCGGCATCGGCGCATCACCGCCGTGATCATGGAGCGGTTCGCCGAGTTGCTGCGTGGCGTTCTGGTCAGCCGTCTCGCTTGCGATCGCASCGCCCTGGCGCAGCTGCAGTTTCTGCTGCAGGCGGTGGCCTCGCTCCAGGTGTCCGCGGGCGCCGGAAACGCGCGGCAATCTCGCAGCGCAACCTTGTCGCAGATCAAGATGGCCCTGGCCGCCCTGGGTTTAGGATCGGTTGCGGAACCCGTGGTGCGGGGAACTCCGCTTGCGTCGATCATGGATGCGGCCCGCAGGGCCGAAGCCGATGGAGGATGGAAGCAGATGCCGGCCGAGCACGGTGTCCTGTCGGCCGCCGACGATGACACCGTCGTGGCTCGACTGATCGATCCGCAGGCCGCCTTCGCCGAGGCGCCCGAGCTCGCCGGGCGTGTTCCGGAAACCGGAGTCTGGGCGCGGCAAGTATCGCGTCATCGGCATTCATCCGCGGGGGCCGTCGAGCGGCTCTTGGCAAAGTTGGCCGAACTCGCCGAGCTGCTGTGCTGGATCGAAGCCGGCGAGGCCGAAGATGAAGCGGCCGACCAGGACGTCGTTGCAAGCTATGCGCTCGGCCCAGGGCGCGGTGCGGCGGCCGTCGAATGCGCGCGCGGCCGGCTGCATCACGCGATCGAGCTGGATGCGGAAGGCCGTGTCCGCCGGTTCGAATTTCTCGCGCCGACCGAATGGAATTTTCATCCCCGCGGCCCGGTTGCCGGCAGCCTGACTGGGGCTCGGCTTTGCGGCTCCGCCGATCGTGCCGCGATCGAGGCGATGATCAGTTCCTTCGATCCCTGCGTCGGCTACMGTCTCGCGGTACGGGAGATGGCCGATGCATGAAATGGCGCTGTGCGAGGGCATCGTCGATATCGTYGAGCAGGAAGCCCGCAAGGGCGCGTTTTCCAGGGTCAAGACCGTCTGGCTCGAGATCGGTACGCTCAGCCATGTCGCTCCCGATGCGCTCCGTTTCTGCTTCGAGGCGGTGACGGCCAATACCATCGCGCGCGGCGCGGCGCTGGAGATCATCGAGCAACGCGGCACGGCCTGGTGTCTGTCCTGCTCGCGGAGCGTCGAGATCAGCCAACGTTACGATCCTTGCCCCGCCTGCGGCAGCCATCAGCTGCAGGTGACGGGCGGCGAGGATATGCGGGTCAAGGAGCTGGAGGTCGAGTGATGTGTACTGTCTGTGGGTGCGGTGACGGCAAATCCTCGATCGAAGCGGGTGATCATCATCATGATCACGACGGTGACCATCATCACGATCATGGCCATGATCATGCTGGTCATCATCACCATCACGGTCATCATCATCATGGTCATGCCCACGATGGTCATCATCACGCGCATGACCATGATCATGATCATGACCACCATCATGATCATGGCCCTGCCGACCGCATCGATTGTTCGGCAAACCCCGCCGGCCAGGAGATTGCCGGCCTGTCCAGCGGCCGCATCATCCAGATCGAGCGCGACATTCTCGGCAAGAACGACCGCCTCGCGGCGGAAAACCGCGCGCGCTTCGCCGCGCATGACGTGCTGGCGTTCAACGTCGTCTCCAGCCCTGGCGCGGGCAAGACCTCACTGYTGGTCCGCGCCGTCTCCGATTTGAAGCCGAGCCGTCCCGTCGCGGTGATCGAGGGCGATCAGCAGACGTCGAATGATKCCGAGCGCATTCGCGCCACCGGCGTGCCGGCGATCCAGATCAATACCGGCAAGGGCTGTCATCTCGATGCGGCGATGGTCGGCGAAGCCTATCGCCGCTTGCCGTCAATGCGCGGCGGGCTCCTGTTCATCGAGAATGTCGGAAATCTCGTCTGCCCGGCCGCCTTCGATCTCGGCGAAGCCTGCAAGATCGTCGTATTCTCGACCACTGAGGGCGAGGACAAGCCGCTCAAATACCCGGACATGTTCGCCGCCTCGGCGCTGATGCTGATCAACAAGATCGACCTGGCGCCGGTGCTCGATTTCGACCTGGCACAGACCATCGAATATGCCCGRCGGGTCAATCCCAGGATCGAGGTGCTGACGATCTCGGCCAAGACCGGAGAGGGCGTCTCGGCGTTCTACGCCTGGATCAGGAAGCAGACAGACCGGATGCGGGCCGGCACGCTCGGGACCGTTCAGGGATGAGCACGTCCGGGCCGACATTGGCGCTGCAGCCCAGGCGTCTCCGGCTCCGCGTCCGCGGGGCCGTGCAGGGCGTGGGCTTTCGCCCCTATGTCCATGGTCTGGCCCGGCGCCATCATCTTGGGGGCTTCGTCGCCAATGACGCGCAGGGCGTCGTGATCGAGGTCGAAGGCGAGGAGGTGGCGCGCTTCGTCGAGGCGCTGCCGCGGCAGGCCCCGCCATTGGCGCGCATCGATGACATCGCGGTCGARCCCGTTGCGGCCCAGGCCAGCCGCGACTTCCGCATCTCGGAAAGCGTCGGCGGCCGGGTGACGACGCGGATCGTGCCGGACGCCGCCAYGTGCGATCAGTGCCTCGCCGAACTGTTCGATCCCGAGAGCCGCTTCCATCGCTATCCCTTCGTCAACTGCACCCATTGCGGTCCGCGCTTCACGATTGCGGAGCGTCTGCCCTACGATCGCGCGACCACGGCGATGAAGCGGTTTCCGCTGTGCGAGGCGTGCCGTGCGGATTACGAGACTCCGGRCGGKCGCCGCTTCCATGCCGAGGCGATTTCRTGCCCGCGCTGCGGGCCGYGTCTGAGYCATSGCGTCGACGACATCGCGGCAGCGCTGGCTGCCGGCCAGATCGTCGCCATCAAGGGGCTCGGCGGCTATCAGTTGCTCTGTGACGCYCATGATGAGCAGGCCGTCCGGCGTCTGCGCGMGCGCAAGCGGCGCGACGGCCGGCCGTTCGCGGTGATGCTGGCCTCGGTGGCTGCGGCCATCGAGATCGCCGACATCGATCCGGCTGAACGCGCGCTGCTGGAGCAAATCGCACGGCCGATCGTGCTGGTGACATCGCGCGGCGGCATTGCGCCCTCCGTCGCACCGGGGCTCGCCAAGGTCGGCGTCATGCTGCCGGTCGCACCGCTGCAYCATCTGATCTTCCAYGAGCTCCRCGCYCWGCATGGCSMGACGGCGCGGGCGCTGGTCTGCACCAGCGCCAATCTGAGCGGCGAGCCGCTGCTGACCGGCAATGACGAGGCSCGTGCCGGATTGGCTGACATCGCCGATCTGATCGTGACGCATGACCGTGATATCGTGATCCGTGCGGATGATTCCGTTGCGGCGGTCATCGCTGATGCGCCTCGCTTCATCCGGCGTGCACGCGGCTATGTTCCCGAGCCGATCCGGCTCGCGCATGCCGTGCCGCCATGTCTTGCCGTCGGCGCACATCTGAAAGCGACGGTGACGGTGACKCGCGGTGACGAGGCGTTCGTGTCGCAGCATCTCGGCGATCTCGACACGGCGCAAGCGATCCGCTTCTTCGAAGAGACGATCGGCCACCTCACCGCCATTCTCGATGTCGCGCCGGTCTTGATCGCGCATGATCTGCATCCCGACCTGGCCTCGACGCGCTATGCGCAATCCTGCGGCTTGCCCAGCCTGGCGGTGCAGCATCACCATGCACATGCCGCCTCGGTGATGGCCGAGCACGGATTGACGGAACGTGCGCTTGCGCTGGTGCTCGATGGCTACGGCTATGGCAGCGATGGCGGCGCTTGGGGCGGCGAGCTGTTGCTGTGCGAGGGGGCTCGCTTCCAGCGCCTTGGTCATCTCGCGCCGCTGAACATGCSGGGCGGCGACCGGGCCGCCCGCGAGCCGTGGCGGATGGCGGCCGCCGTGCTGCACGAGATGGGACGCGATGCGGAGATTGCGTCGCGCTTCGCCGCGCAGCCCCAAGCACCTCACCTCGCGATGCTGCTGCAGCGCGCCGATGCACCGGCCACGACCAGCGCCGGCCGGCTGTTCGATGCCGTCGCGGGACTGCTCGGCGTCAACATGGTCCAGAGCTATGAGGGCGAAGCTGCGATGAAGCTCGAGGCGCTCGTGCGTGAGCCGGTGACGCTGGCGCGCGGCTGGAGCATCAGGGATGGCGTGCTGTCGCTGCGTCCCCTGCTTGCGCATCTGATCGAGGGCAATCTCGAGGCCGCCGAGGCGGCGGCGCTGTTTCACGGCACTTTGGCCGCGGCCTGTGTCGATCTGATCGCGACCGCGGCCCGTGCGACCGGCATCGAGATCGTCACGCTGAGCGGCGGCTGCTTCCTCAATGCGCATCTGGCGACGCAGATCATCCGCGGCTGTCGCGCTGCCGGCCTCGATGCGCGGCTGCCGCGCCAACTGCCGCCGAATGATGGCGGGCTCAGYCTCGGGCAGGCCTGGATCGCCGGTCAGCGTGTCATACAAGACCAAAAAATCTCTGGAGGGAGCGTCTGATGTGCCTGGCCATTCCTGCCGAGGTGATCAAGTTGTTGGCCGACGACATGGCGATCGTATCGATCGATGGCGTCAGCAAGGAGGTCTCGGTGGCGCTGATCGAGGAGATCGCCGTCGGCGATTACGTCATTCTTCATGTCGGCCACGCGCTGGCCAAGATCGATCCCGAGGAGGCGCGCGAAACGCTCGACCTGCTCCGGCAGATGGGTGCGGTGACGGCGGAGGTTTCCCCATGAAATATGCCGACGAGTTTCGCGACAAGGAGCTGGCGACGGGTCTTGCGCGCGCCATCCGCGCCAAGGCCGATCCATCGCGCGCCTATCGCTTCATGGAGTTCTGCGGCGGCCATACGCATGCGATCGCACGCTATGGTCTGGAGGACATGCTGCCGGACAATGTCCGCATGATTCACGGTCCGGGCTGTCCTGTCTGCGTGCTGCCGGCGGGGCGCATCGACATGGCGATTGCGCTGGCCGAGCGTCCCGACATCATCCTCTGCGTCTATGGCGATCTCATGCGCGTGCCGGGATCGCGCGGGTCCTCGCTGCTCAAGGCGAAAGCGCGGGGCGCCGACATCCGCATGGTCTATTCGACCTTGGACGCGATCGCGCTCGCCGAGCAGAATCCCAGCCGTGAGGTCGTGTTCTTCGCCATCGGCTTCGAGACCACGACGCCGCCCACCGCGGTGATGATCCGCGCCGCTGAAAAAAAGAGCCTCACCAATTTCAGCGTGTTCTGCAACCACGTCCTGACGCCACCGGCGATGCGCGCGATCCTCGACAGCGACACGCCGATCGAGATCGACGGCTTTGTCGGACCGGCCCATGTCTCGACCGTGATCGGCACCGAGCCTTACGCGCCATTCGCGCGCGACGATCGCAAGCCGGTGGTGATCGCCGGCTTCGAGCCGCTCGACATGATGCAGGCGATCCTGATGCTGATCGAGCAGGTCAATGACGGCCGCCACGAGGTCGAGAACCAGTATCGCCGCGCGGTGGCCGGTGGCGGCAACCAGCGCGCAATCAAGGAGGTCGCCGCGCTGTTCGAGCTGCGCGACCAGTTCGAGTGGCGCGGTCTCGGCAGCATTCCAGCGAGCGCGTTGAAGCTGCGTTCGGCCTTCGCGCATCTCGATGCCGAGTTGCGTTTCGCCATGGCAGAACGAGTCGTCGCCGACAACCCGGCCTGCGAATGCCCGGCGATCCTGCGCGGACTCAAGAAGCCGGTCGACTGCAAGCTGTTCGGCACGGCGTGCACGCCGGAGACGCCGGTCGGCTCCTGCATGGTCTCGTCGGAAGGCGCCTGCGCGGCACATTGGACCTATGGCCGCTTCCGCGACCATCAGCGGAGGCTCGCATCATGAGCATGCATCAGCGCCGACTCGATCTGAAGAATGGCTGCGTCGATCTCTCGCACGGCGCCGGCGGCCGCGCCATGGCGCAGCTGATTGCCGGYCTGTTCCACGAGGCATTCGGCAATGAATGGCTGGCGCGCGGCAATGACCAGTCGGCGTTCGATGTCGCCACCGGCCGGATGGTGATGACGACCGACGGTTATGTCGTGTCGCCGCTGTTCTTCCCGGGCGGCAATATCGGCTCGCTCGCCGTGCACGGCACGGTCAACGACATCGCGATGGCCGGTGCCAGGCCGCTTTATCTGTCGGCCAGCTTCATCATCGAGGAGGGCTTCCGGTTCTCCGACTTGAAGCGCATCGCAGATTCGATGGGCGAGGCGGCGCGCGAGGCCGGCGTCGCGATCATCACCGGTGATACCAAGGTGGTCGAACGCGGCAAGGCGGATGGYGTCTTCATCTCCACCGCCGGCGTCGGCGTGCTGCCGGACGGACTCGACCTGTCGGCCGATAAAGCGAGGCCGGGCGATCGCGTGCTGCTGTCGGGCAGCCTCGGCGACCACGGCGTCGCCATCATGTCGAAGCGGCAGAACCTCACCTTCGACACCGAGATCGTCTCCGACTCGGCCGCGCTGCMCGGCTTGGTCGCAGCCATGGTGGCAGCCGGGGGCCAAGGCCTCCGGCTGATGCGCGACCCGACCCGCGGTGGGCTCGCCGCGACCATGAACGAGATCGCGCAGCAATCCAATCTCGGCTTCCGGCTGCAGGAGGATGCCATTCCGGTCAAGCCGGCGGTGGCCGCTGCCTGTGAGCTGCTGGGATTGGACCCGCTTCATGTCGCCAATGAAGGCAAGCTGGTCGCGGTGGTCGCACCGGAGCAGGCCGATRCGGTGCTCGCCGCSATGMARGCGCATCCGCTCGGGCGCGACGCGGCTCAGATCGGCGAGGCTGTCGCCGATGATCATCGCTTCGTCCARATGGCAACCAGCTTTGGCGGCGGCCGCATCGTCGACTGGCTGTCGGGCGAGCAACTGCCGCGGATCTGCTGAGACGGCGTGATGGGAATCCAGGGAACGATATTGGTTGTGGACGACGAGGTCCGGTCGCAGGAGGCGCTGCGGCGCGTCCTGAACCAGGACTTCGAGGTCCTGTGCGCCGGCAATACGACCGATGCCGAGAAGCTGCTCGAGGGCGAGATCGTCCATGCCGTGATCTGCGATCAGCGCATGCCGCAGGAATCCGGTGTCAGCTTCCTGAAGCGCGTGCGCGAGCTGTGGCCGGATCCGGTGCGGATGATCATCTCCGGCTATTCGGATTCTGAGGACATCATCGCCGGGCTCAACGAAGCCGGCATCTATCAGTACATCACCAAGCCCTGGCAGCCGGATCGCCTGATCGAGATCGTGCGCGAGGCCGTTCAGCTCTACCGGCTGCAGAAGGAGACCGAGACYGCCGGTGTCGACGTCAAGGCGACGCCGGCGCATATCAAGCAGGTCGTGTCCGTCAAGCGCGGCGCGGCCAAGAAGCTGTACGATTTCGACCGTATCGTGCACTCGGCCGCAAGCCCRATGCGCAACGTGATCGAGCTCGGCCGCCGCGCCGCCGACTATGACATCTCGGTGCTGATCACCGGCGAGTCCGGCACTGGCAAGGAACTGCTGGCGCGTGCGATCCACTATGGCTCGGCGCGCGCGACCAAGGCGTTCGTGGTCGAGAATTGCGGCGCGCTGCCGGATGAGCTGCTCGAGAGCGAGCTGTTCGGCTGCAAGAAAGGCGCGTTCACCGGCGCCTATCAGGATCGCATCGGCCTGTTCGAGGTCGCCGATGGCGGCACCATTTTTCTCGACGAGATCGGCGAGACATCGCCGGCGTTCCAGGTGAAGCTCTTGCGCGTGCTGCAGGAGAGCGAGATCCGGCCGCTCGGAGCGCAGCGTGTCCGCAAGGTGGATGTCCGCGTGGTCGCCGCCACCAACCGGGATCTCGAAGCCGAGGTCGAGGCCGGGCGCTTCCGTCGCGACCTGTATTACCGGCTTGCCGCGTTCCCGGTGCACATGCCGGCGCTGCGGGACCGCCCGATGGACATTCCGTTGATTGCCGAAGGAGTGCTGTCGGCGGTGAAGACCTCGTTCAACCGGCCGCATCTGCGCTTCGCGCCGCCCGCGCTGGAGGAGTTCTGCCGTTACCATTGGCCCGGCAATGTGCGCGAGCTGCAGAACGAGATCCAGCGCATGGCGGTGCTTGCCGATGCCGACGAGCTGCGCTGCCCGCCTTTCGCCGGGCGGCGCAACGGCCGCCGCGTCGCGCCTGCGGCGACCCATGGCAAGCTGAACGGGACGGCAAGCCTGAAGGACCGGGTGGAAGATCTCGAAAAGACCATCATCGTGTCCTGCCTGGAGAAATATGATGGTAACATCAGCCGGGTCGCGAGCGAGCTCGGCCTCTCGCGGGTCGGCCTGCGCAACAAATTGTCGAGATACGATCTGAAGAAAAATGGCAAAGGCCACGCACTCTCCTGAGGCCTCGGGGGCTGATACGCTTCTCAAGCTGATCGCGAGCAGCAGCACGCTGGAGCTCGACAGCGAGCGCGAGGGCGTGTGGATCGAAGTCATCCGCAAGATGGACGAGGTCTATTCCGACCTGCTGCGCTACGAGGTCGAYCTCGAGCACAAGAATGCGGAGCTCGAGGAGGCCCAGGCCTTCGTCACCAATGTCATCGAATCGGTTTCCGACATCCTCGTCGTCTGCGACGCCAAGGGCWCCGTCCAGCAGGCCAACTCCGCATTCCTGCAGACCTCGGGACGGAGCCTGGCTGATATCAGCGGCCGCAACATCGCCGAGATGATCGATYTGCCGCACCGGACGCAACTGCCGTCGCTGCTGAAGCCGCGCAGCAGCGCCGAGGTCGTCGATGGCGAGCTGCGGTTTGCCGCCGGCGGTTCAAGCTCCGACCTGTTCGCGATCAACAGCTCGCCGCGGCACGACCACCGCGGCCGCTTCATCGGCGTGGTGCTGACCGGCCGTCCTATCGGCGAGCTCCGCCGGGCCTATGAGGCGCTGCACAAGGCGCATCAGGAGCTGCAGCGGGCGCAGCGGCAATTGGTCGAGCAGGAGAAGATGGCGAGCCTCGGGCGGCTGGTGGCCGGCGTCGCCCATGAGCTGAACAATCCGATCAGCTTCGTCTACGGCAACATCCACACCTTGATGCGCTACCGCACCTCGCTGGTCGGCTATCTCGATGCCGTGCATGAGCAGCCGGTGGCGGACGAGCTCGCCGCGCTGCGCTCGGATCTCMGGATCGACGCCATCCTCGAGGATTTCGGACCCCTGATCGAGGGCACGCTGGAAGGYGCGGTGCGGATCAGCGAGATCGTCAAGAACTTGCGCCGACTGTCATTCTCCAAGCTCGGCGAGGTCGAGCGCGTCAATATCGAGCGGCTGATCAACACCGCCGTGCTGTGGGCAGGACGCACCAAGCAGCATCGCGTCGACATCCAGATCGAGGTCGAGCCGGATGTGTGGATTTCCGGCAATGAGGGCCAGTTGCATCAGGTGATCGTCAATCTCGTGGAGAACGCGATTGACGCCATGCGGTCGACCGAACAGCCACGTCTCCTCGTCGCGGCGGGGCGCCAGGGCAACGAGATCGTGTTCAGAATCGCCGACAACGGACCCGGCATCGACCAGGACCATCTGAGCCATATCTTCGAGCCGTTCTTCACCACCAAGCGCGTCGGCGAGGGCACCGGCCTCGGACTGTGGATCAGCTATGGCATCGTCCGCGAGCATGGCGGCGAGCTGATCGCGAGCAATGCGTCGGAGGGCGGCGCGACCTTCTCTTTCGCTCTGCCGGCAGCGTAGGCTGCGCGTCAGCTCTGAGCCGGGACGGCGCTGCGCTCGCGCTGCTTGGTCATTCTTGCCAGCAGCACGCCTGCGGTCCGCGTGATGTGTTGCCGCGCCAGCTCCTCGGCCTTCGCGGCGTCTCCTGCGATCACGGCCTTGAGGATGTCCTCGTGCTGATCCCAGATTCGCCGCGGGGTCTCGTCGCGCATCAGCACYTCGCCCATCAGGCGGCGCAGATGCAGCCAATGCGGCTGGGTGGTGTCCTGGATGATCGCGTTGCCGGAGATCTCGTAGAGAAATTCGTGAAACTTGACGTCGGCCTCGATCAGACGCTCGACCGAATGCTCGCGCTCGGCGCGGCGGCCGTCCTCGATCAATTTCGGACCTTCCTTGGCAGCGCGTTCGGCGCCGCGGGTTGCGGCGAGCCCGCAGGCGAGGCCTTCGGCGACGGCGCGGATTTCGTAGAGATTGCGGATGAAGTCAGTATCGATCGGCGCCACTTCCAGTCCGCGTCCCGGCGCCTCGCGCACAAAGCCCTGATTGCGCAGCAGCAGCAGCGCCTGCTGCACGGGCTGGCGCGACACGCCAAGGTCACGCGCCAGATCGTCCTGGATCAGGCGGGCCAGTTCCGGCAGTTCGCCGCCGACAATGTCGGAAAGGATGCGCTGATAGACGCGTTCGGTCAGATTGGGCTGGGTCTTCAGCGGCGGCACGTGAACACCYGCTCARCKGGATGCGGCGCGCCTGTGGCGCGGTGATCCTGCGTTTCCCGCACGCGCGGTTCGCGATCCATCATGATTCTAGCGACACTTTTCGCGCAGCGAGCGTACGCCGCTGCTTCGGCTTGCTGTCCTGTTGAGCCTCGAGGTGATGCACGAACACGCGCGCCGCCCGGGTGATGTGCTCGCGGCTCAGGCGTTCGGCGTCGTTGCTGCGGCCCTCGATCACGGCAGCAAGAATCTCCTCATGTTCGTCCCAGACCGTCTGCGACATCCCGACTTCCTTCTGCAGCACGTCGGACATCACGCGCTTCAGATAGGGCCAATGCGGTGCCATGGTCTCGTTGATGAGGGTGTTGCCGGAGAGCTCGCTCAGGAAGCGATGGAAGGCGATATCGGTCTCGATCTTGCGGCTGACCAGACCGCTCCGCACGGCCTCGTGCCCGGCCGCGAGATAGGCCGGCCCTTCGCTGGCGGCGCGATGGCTGGCGCGCTCAGCGGCGAGCCGCGCGGCAAGACCTTCAAGGACGGCCCGCATCTCATAGAGATCGCGGACCGAGCTCGGGTCGAGCGGCGCCACGATCAGGCCGCGGCCCGGCGCGCTCTGCACCAGCCCGCATCCCCGCAACAGCATCAGCGCCTGTTGCACCGGCTGGCGCGACACGCCGTAAGCCTGCGCCAGATCGTCTTGGATCAACCGTGAGCCGGATGTGAGCACGCCACTGACGATCTCGTCGGTGATCGCTTCGACGACTTGGTCAACCAGGGAGGGGGCAGGAGGTACGATTCTCATGGGGCATCACAATTTCGCGCACAATAACACGTCAAGCGCGAAAATCCATTTGCGAAGAATTCGAATTCAGAGTACGAATTCAAAAAAATGAAGCCACGCTTAACGGCTTYTCATCGGGGAGGGTGTCCGTGTCGGATCAACCGGCTCGTTCGAAGCGAGACCAGAATTGCTCGGGCGCCCTGGAGGGCAGCATGCGCGCGTTTGCGCGCATCATTGGCGGATGCCTTGCCGCGCTGGCCGGCCTCATGGTGCTCGATGCGCGAAGCGTCGCGGCGGCGGGCGAAGGTCTGACTCTATCGGACGCCTGGGTTCCTGCGGCGCCCGAGGTTGGCCRCGATATTCCGCTGCTGCTGACGATCAAGAACGAGACCTCCGCGCCCGAAGCCTTGATGCGCGTGCGCTGTCCCATCGCCAATTTCTCTGAGCGTCACACTGTCGATCGCGGCGAAGGCGCGCCGGCCATGCGTTCGATCCCGAATATTCCGGTCCCCGCCGGCAGCACCTTGGTGCTGTTGCCGACCGCCTATCACGTGATGCTGCTGCAGACACGCGAGCCGCTCGAGCCCGGCAAGCGCTTCACCTGCACGATCGTGTTCCAGAAGGCAGGGTCCATCGAAACGGAGGTCGAGGTTCGTCAATTCCCTTAGCTTGCTTGTCGCCTGCTGCCTCTCCGCTGCAAGGCGGAGTGGGTCCAACAAAGATTCAAAAATCACAAAGATTCRAAAATCAAAGTGGGAGAAGGAAACGATGAGGAATCACGTCAGGTCGAAATTGCGGGCGGTTCTGCTCGCCAGCGCAGCCTTCGCCTGTTTCCAGCTTGCCTCGCCGGTGCGCGCCGCCGACGAGATCACGCCGGAGCGGCTGCTGAATGCCGACAAGGAAGACGGCAATTGGCTGCACCATCATAAGAACTACTCCGGCACGCGCTTCTCGGCGCTGAAGGAAATCAACAAGGACAACGTCAAGAACCTGAAGGTCGCCTGGACCATGCATCTCGGCGGCGTCGAGGGCGGCGGCATCTGGAGCCATGGCGGTCTGGAAGGCACGCCGATCGTCGAGAACGGCATGATCTATGTCACCGACGGCTGGGGCTCGGTCTACAAGATCGACGCGCGCGGCGGCAAAGGCCAGCTGGTCTGGAAGATGGATCCGAAGACGGATCATGACTGGGCCGGCGCGATCGCCTGCTGCGGCGTCGACAATCGTGGCGTCGCGCTGTGGGGCAATCTCGTCATCTCGCACACGCTCGACGGCCGCCTGATCGCGACCAACAAGGAGACCGGACAGGTCGCCTGGCAGCGCCAGGTCGCCGATCCCGACAAGGGCGAGGTCATCACCGGCGCGCCGCTGATTGTGAAGAACATGGCGGTGTCAGGAGTCGCCGGCGCCGAATACGGCATCCGCGGCTGGATCGCGGCGACCGATCTCACCTCGCAGAAGGAAGTCTGGCGCACCCACACCATTCCGGCCAAGGGCGAGCCCGGCAGCGAGACCTGGAAGGACAGCAACGACGCTGCTGCGGCCGGCGGCGGTTCGACCTGGGTGACAGGCACCTATGACCCGGCGACCGACACCATCATCTGGGGCGTCGGCAAYCCCGGYCCGGACTGGGACAACGCCTATCGTCCYGGCGATAACCTYTACACCGACAGCTCGCTGGCGCTGGATGCCAACACCGGCAAGATCAAGTGGCACTATCAGCACACGCCGAACGATCCTTACGACTATGACAGCGTTGCCGAGAACGTCCTGGTCGACGTGCCCGCGCCGAACGGATCAACGCTGAAGCTCGCGCTCGAGGCCGACCGTAACGGCTTCGCCTATGCGATCGACCGCACCAACGGCAAGTTCATCTGGGGTCTGCCCTTCGTCAAGAAGGTCACCTGGACCAAGGGGCTCGACGCCGAGACCGGCAAGCCGATCGAGTACGATCCCAAGAACCCGGTGCAGCGCTACAATGCTGCGGTGACGCCGCATCGTGAGAACAAGGTGGCGGACATCTGCCCCGGCAATATGGGCGGAAAGAACTGGCCGCCGACCTCGTACAATCCCGACCTGAAGCTCTGGTACATCCCGGTGATCGAGAGCTGCAACCGGATTACCGTCGAGGAGGCGACCAAGGACAAGCTGAAGGCGCGCGAGTTCTGGACCGGCGGCGGACCGAGCCAGCCGTTCAAGATCACGGGCAGCGTGACCGCGATCGACGTCACCACCGGCAAGATCGCCGGCAAGATGGAGACGCCGTTCCCGAATCTCGGCGGCATGCTGTCGACGCCTGATCTCGTCTTCACTGGCCAGCCCTCGGGCGAGGTGATGGCGCTCGATGCCAAGACCCTGCAGAAGCTCTGGGAGTTCAACACCGGCGGTGGCGTCAATGCGCCTCCGGTGACGTTCTCGGTCGATGGCAAGCAATATGTCGCGATCCTGGTCGGTCTTGGCGGCGCCTGGGACAAGTGGTTCATCGAATCCACGCCCGAGCTGAAGAAGATCCAGCCCGGCTCGATGCTCTACGTCTTCGCGCTGTGATGTCGATGAGGGAGCGGAGGCCTGGCCTCCGCTCCCTCCGTGTCCCCTGTTCGACAAGAAGATCAGATGAAATTCACTGCGATCACGTCCGCGGCGGCGTTGGCCTTCGTTCTYGTCTCTGCGTCCTTGGCGTCGGCGCAATCAGCCGCTCCGGCGGATACGACCGACGCTGGCAAGGCGGTGTTCAAACGCGCCAACTGCGTCGGCTGCCACAAATGGCACGGCAATGGCGGCGGCGGCTATGGCGGTGATGCGCTGTCGCTGCGCAAGACCGAGCTCGACCGTCAGCACATCATCGAGACCGTCACCTGCGGCCGCCCCGGAACCGGCATGCCATATTTTGCGCGCGGCTCCTATGACACGGCGAAGTGCTACGACATGACTCGCCAGGACGTCGGCGAGCGCATGCCGCCCGAAGGCGGCACGTTCCTGCGGCCCAACGACATCGAGGCGGTCGCGGACTACGTGCTCGCGCATATCAAGGGCCGCGGTGAGCCGACTTACGACGAGTGCACGGCCTTCTTCGGCAACACGTCCCGCGTCTGCGACATCTACAAGGCGAATGCCACCAAGCCTGCGAACGAGCCATCCAAATGAAACGGACATCCTTCGCTGCCATCTTCGCAATGGTCCTGCTGCCCTTCGTCATGCACGCGGCCGCGGCGCAGGCCGTGCCGAGCTATGATCTGCGCGACATCACCGTCGGCATGCCGGTCGGCGATCTGCCGAATGAAGGCTATGTCAATCTGACCTGCGCCAAGGATCCGGGTCGCAAGCTCGCGACGTGGTCGGCGTGGCGCGACTGCCCCGCTGACGAGCAGGCACGCCACGCGGTGCGGTTCGATTTCGATCCGGAGACCAGCCAGGATGGCACCAAGGTGGCGGGACACCCCGTGCTGCTGACCGTTCTAGTTGACGACAAGGGCACCGTCACCGGCCTGACCATCGAGACCGACCCGAAGGCACGGCTCTACATCCGCAAGAAGGCGTTCCTGCTCGGCAACCAGGTGAAGTCGCGCTATGGCGCCGAGGGCTGGGATTGCAGGGAGCAGCAGCCGACCGCGAATGAGCAGCCGGTGGGCGGCGTGTTCCTGCGCGAGGTCTGCAGGAAGACCGTTCCGGGACGGATGGTCACGGTCGAGCGCGAGCTGTTCCGCAAGCCGGATCAGGACGCCAAGAGCTTCGTCGACCAGACACTGGTTCGGATCACGAAGCAGACGAATTAGGCAAATTCGTGCCTCGCCTCGCCAGCGAAGCACATGCGGGTCGAGCTTGCCATCGCCGGGCACGGAGAGTTGCCGGAGATGCAGGTGGCCGCTGGTAGCGCGGCAATGATCATCCTCTCCGGGAGAACGCGCATGAGCTGGACTGCCCCCAAGATCGTCGAAGTCGCCGTCGGGATGGAAATCAACATGTACGCCTGCGCGAGCAGGCAGGCGGCTCAGCGCAAGAGCTGAGCGAAKACGTACGAACATCTGCCGTGGCAGCGACCGCAGCCCTTGTTGTCGCTGCCACGCGACTGAGACGGCAATTCACCATTCGGACAGCGCGCGGGCGATGGGGCGCCGTGCGGCCGAGATGAGCCGGAACGCCGATGGGCGTTCGCTGCAGAGCAAATCCGTCCCGTAAGGAGGTTCTTGGCAATGGCGAAACTCAGTATCAACGGCAGAGACGTCTCTGTCGACGCGGCGAATGACACGCCGCTGCTATGGGTCATCCGCGAGCAGTTGCAGATGACCGGCACCAAGTTCGGCTGCGGCGCCGGGCTGTGCGGGGCCTGTACCGTGCATGTCAATGGCGAGGCGGTGCGCTCATGCCAGACCATGGTCGGCGACGTCACCAACAAGAAGATCACCACCATCGAGGGACTGTCGCAGAAGGGCGACCATCCCTTGCAGAAGGCGTGGATCGCCGAGCAGGTGCCGCAATGCGGCTACTGCCAGTCSGGCCAGATCATGCAGGCGGCCTCGCTGCTGGCCAAGACCACGAGCCCGACCAAGGAGGAGATCGTCGCGCATATGGACGGCAATCTCTGCCGCTGCATGACCTATTCGCGGATCCAGAAGGCGATCCAGCGCGCCGCATCCGAGATGCGCACCGCGTCGAACACCAGCGACCGGAGGGCGACATGAACCAGCACGTCAAGGCAGCGCCGTCGATGGCGCCCGATCTCAGCCGCCGCTCCTTCCTGGTCGGCACCGCCGCGACCGGCCTCGTGCTTGGCTATGCCGGCCTCGCCGATGGCGCGCTCGCCGCAACGACACCTGCGAGCTTCGAGCCCAGCGTCTGGTATTCGATCGCGCCGGATGGCCTGGTTACCGTGACCTGCGGCAAGGCCGATATGGGTCAGCACATCGCCTCGACGATGGCGCAGATCATCTGCGAGGAGCTCGGTGCGGCCTGGAAGGACATGCGCGTCCAGCTCGCCTCCAACGATCCGAAGTTCAACGATCCCGTGCTCGGCGCCCAGATCACCGGCGGCAGCTGGAGCACGATGATGAACTTCGACGCSATGAGCCGCGCCGGCGCCGCCGGCCGCATCGCGCTGACCGAGGCCGCCGCATCAGYGATGGGCGTCMCGGCGAAGGAACTCGTGGTGCGCGACGGCGTCGTGATGCATCCGAAGTCGAAGAAGCAGATGAGCTATGCCGAGATCGTCAAGAGCGGCAAGATCACCAAGAGCTTCACGGCCGACGAGCTGAAGGCGCTGACCTTGAAGACCCCCGATCAGTACACGATGATCGGCGTCTCGGTGCCGCAGCTCGACATTCCCGCCAAGACCAACGGCACGGCGAAATACGGCATCGACACGATGCTGCCGGGCATGGTCTACGGCAAGGTGGTGACGCCGCCGGTGCGCTTCGGCGCCACCGTCAAGTCCGTCGATGACAGCGAGGCCAAGAAGGTCCCGGGCTTCATCAAGGCGGTCGTGCTCGACGACAAGACCGGCTCCACGTCAGGCTGGGTGGTCGCGGTGGCCTCGACCTTCGCCAATGCCAAGAAGGCCGCGGACGCGCTGAAGATCAGCTATGACAAGGGTCCGTATGCCAATGTCAGCACCGACAGCATCATCACCGAGGCGATGCGGCTGCAGGCGCAGGACGATGCCGGGCARTTCTTCGTCAAGGATGGCGATGCCAATGCGGCACTGGCGGGCGCCRCGAAAGTGCTGGAGGCGGAGTACACCACCAGCATCAACATCCACGCGCCGATGGAGCCGATGAACGCSACCGCMGAGTTCAAGGGCGACATCCTGCACATCTACTCCGGYAATCAGTTCGCGACCCGCTCCGGCGCGATCGCGGCGGGCGCCGCCGGGATCGATCCSAAATATGTCGTGATGCACCAGGCCTGGCTTGGCGGCGGCTTCGGCCGCCGGCTCGATGCCGACATGATGGTGCCGGCGGTGCAGGCGGCSAAGGCCGTGGGCAAGCCGGTCAAGGTGATCTATTCCCGCGAGAACGACATGACGATGGACTACTCGCGGCCGCTCACCTACCAGAAAGTGAAGGCCGGGCTCGACAGCAATGGCAAGCTCATTGCTCTGAGCCACGACGTCGTCTCGGCCTGGCCGACGGCGCGCTGGGGCATCCCGGACTTCCTGACGCCGTCGGTCGACAAGAAGGGCCCGCTCGACTCGTTCACGGTCAACGGCGCCGACTTCTTCTACACCGTGCCCAACCACCATGTGCGCGCGATCAAGAACGAGCTCGCGCATAATGCGACGCCGTCCGGCCAGCTCCGCTCGGTGGCGCCGGGTTGGACGTTCTGGGCGGTCGAGAGCATGATCGACGAGATCGCCGCCGCGTCCGGCCAGGACCCGGCGCAGTTCCGTATCGCGCTGCTCGACGGCAAGGGCAAGAACGATGGCGGCGCGCAGCGGCTGCGCAACACGCTGCTGGCGGCGATGGGCCTGTCCGGCTACGGRKCGAAGAAGCTGYCGAAGGGCGAGGGCATGGGCGTCGCCTGCGTGTCGTCGCAGGAGCGGGCGWCCGCGAGCTGGACGGCCTGCGTCGCCCATGTCGCGGTGGCTGACAACGGCGCGGTGACGGTGAAGAAGCTCACCGTGGCGACCGACGTCGGCACCCAGGTGCATCCCGACAACATCCGCGCCCAGGTCGAGGGCGCGGCGCTGTGGGGATTGTCGCTGGCGATGTACGAGAAGGCGACGTTGAAGGATGGCGGCATCGAGCAGACCAACTTCGACAGCTACACGCCGCTGCGGATGAGCCAGGTGCCGGAGGTCGCGATCGCCGTSATCGCCAATGGCGAGAAGGCGACCGGCGTCGGCGAGCCCGCGGTGACCGTGGTCGCGCCGGCGCTCGGCAACGCCATCTACAACGCCTGCGGTGCSCGSCTGCGCTCGCTGCCGATCACCGCGGAAGCGGTGAAGGCCAACATGAAGGCGTAGCACGAACAAGCAGGGTGGGGCGGTCCGCTCCACCCTCTATATTTYAWGTTYTTCGTTCACCCAGCGGCCATCGYTTCCGCGCGGCTTCTGTCCATGAGTTAGCCGGCTTGAATTTCAGCTTGTTTGTCGGACGAGCCTTAGCTCGTTGATTGCTCCGCATGTYCGCAGTGCATGTTTTGCGCGACAATCAGGAGGCAAGGAGATTGGTGATCTCCCGATGTCTCCCCAGCTGTCGTCCCGGACAAGCGCGCAAAGGGCGCGCCGATCCGKGACCCCATCACCCCAGAAAATGTGGAGGGAACGATGGTCGACCGATCTCGCCCAAGCCACGACCGCCGCGGAGTGATGGTGTCCCGGGTCCGCGCCCGCCAGCGCTGACGCGTTATCGGACTTGCCCGAGACGAAACGGGAGGTGTGGGCCGGGGAGAGGTATTCAGATCCGTCTCCCGGARCAATTTCAGCCGAGCAGCTCCGATCAAATTCACTTGCTTTGAATTCGAATTCGGAATACGAATTCCTCAGAAGTCGCGAAAATGCGACCCTCGTGGGAGAGAGGCCATGCTCAAGGTGAGCCGTCGTGCGTTGTTGACCACTGCAGCCGGCGCCGCCGCTGGCTGTCTCGTGCAGAGCCCGGCCGTGCTGGCCCAGGCTGCGCCGCTCAAGCTGAAATTTGGCAACGATCTGCCGGCCACGCACKCGGTCAACGTGCGGCTGCGCGAGGCCGTCGAGGCGATCACCGCGGAGACCAAGGGGCAGGTCGAGATCAGCCTGTTTCCGAACAACCAGCTCGGCAGCGACAGCGACATGATCACCCAGCTGCGTTCCGGCGCGCTCGAGCTCGCGACCATGCCGGGCACCGTGCTGTCGACGTTGATCCCGACGGCGTCGCTGACCGGCGTCGGCTTCGCCTTCACCAGCTACGATAAGGTGTGGGCCGCGATGGACGGCGAGGTCGGTGGCTTCATCCGCCGCAACATCGAGAAGGTGGGGCTGTTTCCGTTCGAGAGCGTCTGGGACAATGGCTTCCGCCAGATCACGACCAGCACCAAGCCGATCACCGCGCCGGCCGATCTCGCCAACTTCAAGATCCGTGTGCCCGTCGTGCCGCTGTGGGTCGCGATGTTCTCGGCGTTCGGCGCCTCGCCGATCAGCGTGCCCTTGAGCGAGGCCTATTCGGCGCTGCAGACCAGGATCGCCGACGGCCAGGAGAACCCGCTGGCGCTGATCGATTCCGCCAAGTTCTACGAGGTGCAGAAATTCTGCTCGCTGACCAATCACAGCTGGGACGGCTTCTGGCTGCTGTCCAGCGGCAAGATCTGGAAGACGATCCCGCAGGACGTCCAGAAGCTGCTGCAGACGACGTTCAACGCGGCCGCCAGGAAGCAGCGCAACGATATCGTCCAGGCCAACGCCGATCTGCAGAAGAGCTTGGAAGGCAAGGGCCTGACCTTCAACAAGACCGATGCCGAGCTGTTCCAGGCGACCCTGGCCAAAACCAGTTTCTACAAGGACGCCAAGACGAAGTTCGGCGACGAGGCCTGGGCGCTGCTGCAGCGCTACGCCGGMAATATCAGCTGATCTTCACACTAGCGCGGATGTCGGGCCATGGCCATGCAGCTCGCCGAACAATCCAGTGCGTCCCTCCTGCCSGCAACCGGATTGGTCTCCATCACGCGCGCGCTCGAGCGGGGGCTCGGCGCCATCGTTTCGGCTGCGGCGGCGCTGCTCGTCGTCGCCGAGATCGGCGTGCTGTTCGCGGGCGTGTGCACCCGCTACGTCTTCCACAGGCCGCTGATCTGGTCGGACGAGCTGGCCGGCATTCTCTTCCTGTGGCTTGCCATGCTCGGCGCCGCCGTCGCCTTCCAGCGCGGCGAGCACATGCGCATGACCGCCGCGGTGGGGCGCTTGTCGAAGCGGATGCAATCGTTCCTCGACGTGCTCGCCATCGCCGCGCCGCTCGCCTTCCTGATCCTCGTCATCGATCCCGCCTATGAGTTCGCTGCCGACGAGGCGATCATCACCACGCCGGCGCTGGAGCTGTCCAATCTGTGGCGCGCCGCCGCGCTGCCGACCGGCCTCGGCGTCATGCTGGTCATGGCCGTRCTGCGGCTGTGCACGCTCGGCGAATGGAAGCTGGTCGGTGCCGCCGCTGTGCTGATYGGCGCGACCGGCATGGGGCTTCATCTGATCGGCCCGGCGCTGATCCCGCTCGGCAACCTCAATCTGCTGATCTTCTTCGTCGGCCTCGTTGCGATCCTGGTGTTCGCCGCGGTGCCGATCGCCTTCGCCTTCGGCCTCGCCACCTTCGCCTACATCACCTTGACGACGACMACGCCGTCCACCGTCGTGATCGGTCGCATGGACGAGGGCATGAGCCATCTGATCCTGCTGTCGGTGCCGCTGTTCGTGTTCCTCGGCCTGCTGATCGAGATGACCGGGATGGCGCGGGCGATGGTCGGCTTTCTTGCCAGCCTGCTGGGGCACGTCCGTGGCGGCCTGCAATATGTGCTGGTCGCGGCGATGTATCTCGTCTCCGGCATCTCCGGCTCCAAGGCCGCCGACATGGCGGCGGTCGCGCCGGTGCTGTTTCCCGAAATGGTGAAGCGCGGCGCCAGGCCCGGCGATCTCGTGGCCCTCTTGTCCGCCACYGGCGCGCAGACCGAGACGATCCCGCCGAGYCTSGTGCTGATCACCATCGGCTCGGTCACCGGCGTRTCGATCGCGGCGCTGTTCACCGGCGGCCTGCTGCCCGGCCTGGTRCTSGCCGYCATGCTSTGCATCGTGGTCTGGCAGCGCTATCGCGGCGAGGATCTGTCGCATGTCAGCAAGGCGAGYCTSRSCRTKATCGCCAAGAGCTTTGTCATCGCTCTGCCGGCGGTGGCGCTGCCTTTCATCATCCGCGCCGCCGTGGTCGGCGGCGTCGCGACCGCGACCGAAGTCTCCACCATCGGCATCGTCTATTCGGTACTGTGCGGTCTGCTGCTCTACCGCCGCTTCGACTGGCGGCGGCTGTCGCCGATGCTGATCGAGACCGCGGCGCTGTCCGGCGCCATCCTGCTGATCATCGGCGCCGCCACCGGCATGGCCTGGGCGCTGACCCAGTCCGGCTTCTCCACCGCGCTGGCGCGCTTCATGACCAATCTGCCCGGCGGCGCCCCGATGTTCCTGGCGGTCACCATCGTGGCCTTCATCGTGCTCGGCAGCGTGCTCGAAGGCATTCCCGCGATCGTGCTGTTCGGCCCGCTGCTCTTCCCGATCGCCAAGCAGATCGGCATCCACGAGGTGCACTATGCGATGGTGGTGATCCTGGCGATGGGGATCGGCCTGTTCGCGCCGCCATTCGGCGTCGGCTACTACGCCGCCTGCGCYATCAGCCGGATTCATCCGGACCTCGGGATCAGGCCGATGCTGGGCTACACGCTGGCGCTCCTGATCGGCACGATCGTGATCGCGGCCGTGCCGTGGTTCTCGATCGGGCTGCTGCGATGATCCATCGACCGCACATGAAGAGATGAMGGGGGAACGACGATGAAGGACCTCTTGAATTTCGGCCAGATGCTGGCGGCCCACGCCCGGATGTCGCCGGAGCGCACCGGCGCCCGCGATCTCGAACGGTCGATGAGCTTCAGGCTCTGGAACGCGCGCGCCTGCCGGCTCGCCAATGCGCTGCTCGGGCTCGGGCTGGCCAAGGGCGATCGGGTGGCCATTCTCGCCTATAATTGCGTGGAGTGGTGCGAGATCTATGCAGCCACGGCCAAAGCCGGACTGGTGGCGTTGCCGATCAATTTCCGCCTCACCGCGCCCGAGGTGCAGTTCATCGTCCAGAATGCCGAAGCGTCCGCTGTCATCGTGCAGGACGAACTCGTCGGCCTGGTCGAGGAGGCACGCCAGGATCTCGGCATCGCCGATGATCGCTTCATCCATTTCGGCACCGGGCCGCGTCCGGCCGGCTATCGCGACTATGAGGACATCATCGCGGCGGCTGCCGATCGCGAGCCGACCCAGCAGGTCGCGCTATCGGACCCCTGGACCCTGATGTATACGTCGGGCACGACCGGCAAGCCGAAGGGCGTGCTGCGCAGCCATCGCAGCGCGGTGCTGCTCTCGATGGTCACCGAGATCGAGCTGAAGCTCAGCCGCAATGACGGCGCGTTGCTGGTGATGCCGATGTGCCACGCCAACTCGCTGAACTTCTTCGGAGCCTTCGGCTATATTGGCGGCGTCAATTCGATCTATTCGCGCAAGAGTTTCGATCCCGAGCACGCGGTGACGACGCTCGCMGACGGCGGCTCGACCTTCACCTCGCTGGTGCCGACGCACTACATYATGATGCTGGACCTGCCGCGCGCGATCCGCGCGCAGCATGATTTCAGCGCGGTGACCAAGCTGATGATCTCCTCGGCGCCGGCCCGCCCGGAGACCAAGCGCGAGGTGATGGAGATGTTTCCGAAGTCCGGCCTCTACGAGCTCTATGGCGCGACCGAGACCGGCTGGGTGACGATGCTGCACCCGCATGAGCAATTCACCAAGCTCGGCTCCGTGGGGCGCGAATGCGTCGGCGCCGCGCCGATCCGCATCCTTGATGAAGCCGGCAACGAAGTGCCGGACGGGCAGGCGGGCGAGCTCTATTCCTCCAACGCACATACCTTCGACTGCTACTGGCGCCTGCCCGASAAGACCGCTGAGGCGTTTCGTGGCGACTATTGCTCGGTYGGCGACATGGCCCGCCGCGATGCGGACGGCTACATCCACCTCGCCGACCGCAAGAGCAACATGATCATCTCGGGCGGMGAGAACATCTATCCSTCRGAGGTCGAGGCGCTGGTCGGCGCGCATCCSRGYGTSAAGGACATCGCCGTRATCGGCCTGCCCGACGAYAAATGGGGYGAGCGSGTCCACGCCGTGATCGTGCCGCGCGACGGCATGGCGATCAAGGAATGCGAGCTGGCTGAATGGGCGAAGGATCGTCTCGCCGGCTTCAAGCGGCCGCGGACCTATGCCTTCATCACCGACGCCGARATGCCGCGCAATGCCACYGGCAAGATCCTKCATCGCGAGTTGAAGAAGAGATTTGCGCCGTGAGGTGGTTGCGATGGRCCGCGGTCTGATATGGAACTGCGATGCAGGCCGTTCTCAATTCCGCTCTTCCGATTTTCGCGCTGATCCTCACCGGCTTCCTGTGCGGACGGTTCAATGTGTTCGATCGCACCGCGACCGACAACCTCAACCGCTTTGCCGTGTATCTGGCATTGCCGGCGCTGATCTTCACGGCGATGTCCAGGATCGGCGTCGAGCAGGTCAGCCAGTTCGGCTTCATCGGCGCGTTCTGCGGCGGCATCGCCGCGACCTTTGCGACCGGCTTTGCGATCAGCCGGCTGCGCGGCCGTCGCGTCGCCAATGCCAGCATCGAGGGGCTGGACGCCGGYTACAGCAATGTCGGCTTCATGGGYATTCCGATGTGCTTGTTGGTGTTCGGCCCGGACAGCGCGCCGGCCTCGATCATCGCCACTTTGTTCACGGCCTGCGTGCTGTTYCTGTTCGCGATCGTCGTCGTCGAGATGGATCTGCAGAAGGGCGCCACGCTCGGGGCGACCATCGCCAAGGTCGCGCGCTCGCTCCTGACCAGCCCGTTGTTCATCGCGCCYGTYGCCGGGCTCGCGGTGGGCTTGAGCGGCTTCGCGCTGCCGGCGCCGTTCATGAGCTTCACGACCTTGCTGGGCGGCGCGGCGTCGCCGGCGGCGCTGGTCTGCATCGGTCTCTTTCTCGCCCAGGAGCGGGTGGTGACGCACGATGCCAACTCGATCGCCATTCTCGTGTCGCTGAAGCTCGTGATGCAGCCGGCGGTGACCGCGCTGCTCGCCTTTCATGTGTTCGCGATGCCGCCGCTGTGGTCGCATTCGGCCGTGATCCTGAGCGCGCTGCCGATCGGCTCGGGGCCGTTYACGATCGCCAAGCTCTATGGCCTSGAGGCCGGCGTCACATCGGGCGCGATCCTSGTCTCGCACATCTTCGCCGTCCTCACCGTCTCGCTGCTGGTGGCCTGGCTCGCGCCGGGCTGACCCCACCATCGTCCGCCGGAGTCGTCAGATGAAAATCTCCCCCGACAGTGCCGCCGCCCTGATYGCCCGCCTGCTCAAGCGCCGCGGCGTGAGCCGCGTGTTCGCGCTGTGCGGYGGCCACATCATGCCGATCTGGATGCGGCTCGACGCCGAGGGCATCCGCATCATCGACGTGCGCGACGAGCGCGCCGCCGTGCACATGGCGCAGGCCCATGCCGAATTGACGGGTGAGCTTGGCGTCGCGCTGGTCACGGCCGGGCCCGGCATGACCAATGCGATCACCGGCATCGCCAACGCGCATGTGTCGCGCGCGCCGGTGCTGGTGATCTCCGGCGGCAATCCGCGGCCGCAGGAGAATCGCGGCGGCCTGCAGGACATGGATCACACCCAGCTGGTGCGTTCGATCACGCGTTATGCCCGCACCGTGCGCGAGCCGTCGCTGGTACTGCAGGAGCTCGACGAGGCGATCTCGCGCGCCTTTGGCGATGGCGGTGAGCCGGGGCCCGTCTTCATCGATTTTCCGGTCGACACCTTGCGCGGGATCGTGCCCGAGGCCTTGCAACTCGAGGAGCATCTCGCGCCGAAGCCGCGCGCGGCGCCGCGGCCTGATCCGGCKGAGGTGGAGAAGGCGGTCGAGCTGCTGTGGTCGGCGCGCCGCGTACTCGTCATCTCCGGCCGCGGCGCGCGCGGGGCGGGTCCCGAGCTGATCGGTCTCCTCGATCGTCTCGGCGCGGTCTATCTCGACACCGGCGAGAGCAGGGGGCTCGTGCCCGATGATCATCCCTCGGTCGTCGGCGCGATGCGCGGCGCGGTRATGGGCGATGCGGATGTTGTGCTGACGGTCGGCCGAAAGCTCGACTTCCAGCTCGCTTATGGTTCGCCCGCCGTGTTCAAGGACGCCAAATTCGTGCGCATCAGCGACAGCGCGAGCGAGCTGCGCGACAACCGCCGCGGTGCTGCCGAGATCCTGGCGTCACCGGCGGAAACGTTGCGGGCGATGGTGGCGCTGGCGGGCAATCGTGAATCCGCTGTCGATCGTCAGTGGGCCGCAAAGCTGCGCGCCGGCCATCAGGAACGCGCGGCCAAGCTGAAGCAGAGCATGGCGGCGGCGCCGGCCGGCTCCGACGGCCGGCTGCATCCGAATCGCGTGCTGTCGGCGCTGCAGGACGCGATCGGCAACGACGCCGTGGTCATCACCGATGGCGGCGATTTCCTGTCCTTTGCCCGCGTCGGCCTCAGCGCGCCGTTGATGCTCGATCCCGGCCCGTTCGGCTGTATCGGCATCGGCGTGCCCTACGGCATCGCCGCCAGCCTCGCTTTTCCCGACAGACCCGTGGTGGTCGCGACCGGCGACGGCGCTTTCGGATTCAACGCGATCGAGGTCGACACCGCAGTCCGCCACAAGGCGCCGGTGCTGATCGTCGTCGCCAATAACGGCGCCTGGCAGATCGAGGTGCACGACCAGACCGTGACGCATGGCAAGGTCGTCGGCACGAAGCTGCAATTCGCCGATCACGCCGCGATGGCGCGCGCTTTCGGCATGCACGCCGAGCGCGTCGAAACTGCGGAGCARCTGGGGCCCGCGATCAAGCGCGCGCTCGCCAACCGGCCGGCGCTGCTCGACATGGTCGTGACACCGGAGGCGGTGTCGTCGGACGCCAAGACAGGACTCGCCTGGGTGCCGGACCTGCAGCCGCTCGCCGCCTGGGACGAGGCGGAGCGGAAGTGGCGTGGKACGTGATGTCCGGTCAGCAGCACTCCTGGCGAGGAGTGCGGCTCTCAGCGTCCTTCGAGACGCCCGCCTTCGGCGGGCTCCTCAGGACGAGGGTGAGTTCGRGGCGAGGTATCAACCCTCATGGTGAGGAGCGCCGACGGCGCGTCTCGAACYATGAGGTCAAKCTCYRGCGRAATGCGRCGCTTCGCTTATTTCTGTTCCAGCTGCCGCGGCGTGCTGAGCCACAGCGCGAGCAGGGTGCACACCGCGCCTGACAGCAGATAGCCACCCGCTGAGATCAGCCCAAGATARGCCGCCAGCAGCAGCGCGGCGAGCGGCGCGAAGCCCGCRCCGAACAGCCASGCSARGTCGGYGGTCAGCGCCGAGGCCGTGTAGCGATAGGTGCGGGCGAARTTCGCGGCGATCGCCCCGGAGGACTGGCCGAACGACAGGCCGAGCAGGATGAAGCCGAGCACCATATAGATCGTCTCGCCGACCGGACCGGCGTCGAGCAGCTGCGGCGCAAAGCCCGAGAACACCGCGATGGCGATCGCCGAGCCGATCAGCAGCGATTTTCGCCCGATGCGGTCGGCCAGCATGCCGGACGCGACGATCGCGACCACGCCGAACACGGCGCCGACCGCCTCGATGATCAGGAATCGCGCCGGCGTCTCCTTGGTGAACAGGAACACCCAGGACAGCGGAAACACCGTCACCATGTGGAACAGCGCAAAGCTCGCCAGCGGCGCGAAGGCGCCGATCACGATGTTGCGGCCCTCGTGCCGGATCGTGTTGCTGACGCTGGCCGGCTGCAGCTCGCGCGACTGGAACAGCTCGTCATATTCCGGCGTCACGACCATGCGCAGCCGGGCGAACAGCGCCACGACGTTGATGG
>BFBZ01000530.1_pt1 | contig 35045 bp, 36 predicted proteins | sample 1888401 | NCBI WGS metagenome assembly BFBZ01 (sample SAMD00112614, study PRJDB3348) | symbiont metagenome | host: Chara braunii | reverse complement strand
TTTCTGTTCGTTCACACGTTGCTGTGACCGTCCGTGTCGTCACCGGTCGACATCGCAACGGCTGCGATCGCAAGCAGGGTCGACAGGCCGAGGGCAAAGACCAGGGTGGTCGTGTCAGCGTCCATGGCCGGCATGTCCTCTCTTGTTTGCGTTGTGAATGACATGCGCCGGAGGGATATTGATCTTGTCCTCCTTCTGCTCCTGCAGTTCGTTGCGAACGCGCAGCAGACCTTCCAGCACGCGCCGCATGCCGGGCTGGCGCAGGTCATCCAGCTTCATCCACTTTGACGAGTTCATGTCACAACCTCCGGGCTCGTTCGTTGGCGGACATCTGCGTCGGCGGCTGCCCCGCAGGCAGCTCCAGCGGCGGGATCGCATCGGCGTGGCGGCCTACAGGGAAGTCGCCCTTCGGCAGCTTGGTGCGGCTGTCGATATTGAGCCATGGCACCGCGGGAGAGGGGGATGGCAGGAATGACTCGATGCTCGCGCCTTGCCATTCGCCCTTGCGGATGATGCTGGATTCGCCGGCGACGGCGTGCGCTGTCATCAATGCGGCGGCGAAGCCGCATGCGTATGCGGTTTTCATCATGGCACGCCTCACGCGAACACGGACCGTCCCGGCCTGTCCTTGCGGTACAGATCCTTCCAGCGGCGGGCGCGGTTGATGAACTTGCCGTATTGCGGCTTGGTTGCAGCGTCGCCATCGAGACGCTTCAGCGCCTCCATGATGTCGTCGAACTGCACCGGGGCGGTCCCGGCCGGGTGCCGCAGGGCTGGAGCCGCTTCGACCGCACAGACGTCCGAGGCCCACGAGGCCAGAATGGCCCGCTTTTCCTGGGTGGTCAGATCCGGATCGTTTACGACCTCCATCGGGGTCCGGAAGGCTCCCGCCGGATGGAGGAGATAGTCGAGGTCAAAGTCCTTTCTCACCGTTGCCTGTGTCATGGCCACATCCTCGTAAGCGATATGGAGACGGGCAGGCGCCGGACACCGCCGGCGCCCGCAGCAGGACTCGTATGGGCCCCTGCTGGCGGACCGATTTAGAAATGAAGCTGTGAAGTTCAAGAGGGGGGCGGTTTCCCGTCCGCAGCTTTTTGCGTAACCTCTAAGACATTGAATTTACATATTTTATTTCGCTGGTTTGGAATTTTGTTTCTCTGCCGTTGCGACCTAATCTCCCCGCATGACCCGCACCCAGGCCATCGCCGCTGCTGCCGACTATTTCGACCGCGGCGCCTTCAAATCCGATCTCGCCCGCCGCGTTGCGATCCCGAGCGAAAGCCAAAACCCGGACGCGCGCGCCGAGCTCGAGCGTTATGTCCGCGACGAGATGATCCCCGCGCTCGAGGCGCTCGGCTTTCAGACCCGCGTCATCGAGCAGGCCGGCGCGCCGGGGCCGTTTCTCTACGCCGAGCGCAACGAAGGCGAGGGCCGCCCGACCGTTCTCGGCTACGGCCACGGCGACGTCATCCGCGGTCTTGCGAAGTCGTGGCACGCGGGCATCGAGCCGTGGAAGCTCGTCGAGAAGGACGGCCGCTACTACGGCCGCGGCACCGCCGACAACAAGGGCCAGCACACCATCAACCTCGCGGCGCTCGACGCCGTGCTGAAGGCGAGGGGCTCGCTCGGCTTCAACGCCAAATGGCTGATCGAGATGGGCGAGGAGCGGGGCTCGCGCGGTTTGCGCGAGGTCTGCGAGGCGAACAAGCCGCTGCTCAAGGCCGATGTGTTCATCGCCTCCGACGGGCCGCGCCTGTCCGCCGAGCGGCCGACGGTGTTCCTCGGCTCGCGCGGCTGCGCTGCGATCGACCTATGGATCGACGCGCGCGAGGGCGGGCACCATTCCGGCAACTGGGGTGGCCTGCTGTCGAGCCCGGCCATTCAGCTCGTGCACGCGCTTTCGACCATCACCGACGAGAAGGGCCGCATCTTGGTGCCGGAGCTGCGGCCGGATCGCATCTCCAATTCGGTGCGTGCCGCGCTCGCCGATTGCAAGATCGAAACGTCGCCCGGCGATCCGGAGATCGATCCGACCTGGGGCGAGCCGGGGCTGTCGCTGGCCGAAAAAGTGTTCGGCTGGTGCGCGTTCGAAATTCTCGCGATGACGTCGGGCGTGCCGGAAAGCCCCGTCAATGCAATCCCTCCACGCGCTTGGGCGCGCACGCAGGTGCGCTTCGTCGTCGGCGTCGATCCGAACGGATTTGTGCCGGCGCTGCGCCGCCATCTCGACAGGCACGGATTTCCGATGGTGCAGGTCGAACGTGCGCCCGGTGACGAGATCATGCAGGCGACGCGGCTCGATCCCGATCATCCGTGGGTGAAGTGGAGCGTGGCCTCGATCGCGAAGACGACCGGCGCGCCGCCTGCGATCCTGCCCAATCTCGGCGGCTCGCTGCCGAATGACATTTTCGCAGACGTGCTTGGTCTTCCGACCGTGTGGGTGCCGCACTCCTATCCGGGCTGCTCGCAACACGCGCCGAACGAACACCTGCCGATGGCGCTCGCTCGCGAGGCGTTGCAGATCATGGCCGGGCTCTACTGGGACTTGGGCGAGCCGGGCACGCCGGCGGGTTAGCCAGCTCAATGAGTACGAAGCCAAAGGCCTGAGGGCGACCGACCTTCAACAAAAAAATTTCTTGTCGTTGAACGCTCTCGGCTGCGTCTGGCCCTGACATTTGTCAGGGTTATCTCATTGATATCTCAAGCCTCTTAATACGCCAGGGATGCCGCCATGATGGAAATCGAGGGGCGGTGCGTTGCGAGCTTTTTCTGTGGGTTCAACGGTTGACGGCGGTCAACCTGATTCAAGGTGGGTGCGTTGCTGGACCGCGGGGAGGGGCGTAGCCCGGACTTATCCCCGGTCACTCCAGCGACCGGATAAATGAAGGAGCAGGTCTACCTTGGACCGCCCGAGCTAGAGGTTTGGCTATGAAGGAAGAACCAATTGGGGGAATTCTTGATCGAGCGCCGAAGGTCCGCGCCTCTTTCGGGGGCGTGGGAGGATTCCTACTTATGTTCTGCGCGATCATTGTATCGCGACCGAATCGCTGGCGGATTTTGACCTTTTCTGCGGTGCCGGTGGGCTACTTCTTGGTTCGGCAATTTTTTTGACTGGAGATTGGGATGAAGATTTTCTGGGCATGGCAAGGCGATACGCCAGGCAAGATTGGTCGGTTTTTCGTCAGAGATGCGCTTGAAGAGGCAATCGACAAGCTCAAGCAGCCAAAGGACATCGAAGAGCCACCAGAAGAAGCACGCCGGAACGACCTCCACCTCGACCATGACACCAAGGGTCTCAAAGGCAGTCCTGAGGTGGCGCATGAGATCTTCAAGAAGATCGCTGCGTCGGCGGTTGTCGTGGCTGACGTAACGCCGGTTGGTATGGCGCCAGCTAAACCCGGTGAAGAGCCGAAGCCGTTGATGAACCCAAACGTGGCTATCGAACTTGGCTACGCATTCGGCAAGCTCGGAACTGAGCACTTTCTTCCGGTATTGAACTTGGCTTATGGCGACCAGAAGGGATTGCCGTTTGACATTGCCCACCGCCGCTTTCCGATCACTTTCAACCTCGTTGCAGAACCTACGAAGGAACAACTGGCAGCCGAAAAGAAGCAGTTGGTAGACCAGTTTGTCATTGCGCTGAAGCCGTACCTAGAGACGGGAGCGGCAGAGAAGCCGCAACAAGAAAATTTCCCAGCGGCCACGGCAAAAATTCCGCCAGGCTTTTATTTTGAGAACGGTGAGGTGCTTTTCCGCTCAGAGCGCGAGAACGCGGACTTCACGATGCCATTTCGCTCGGTGATCTACATGCGTGTCCAGCCACGCAATGCGCTGGAAGGGAATCTCGACATCAATATGTTGCGAAACAATGTATCGAGGTACGGCGTATTTGGTACTCCAGCTGGAGCCTATGTCATGCCCAATAAGTATGGCGTTGTTTTAGGTATGCCAGCCGGCAACACACCCAAGCTGGATACAGTGCTTCAGTATTTTCGTACAGGAGAGATTTGGGGAATTAATGCCGACGTCCTCCGACAAGGAGAGCACGGACAGGACCAGTATCTTTTCACCAAGCCCTTCGAAGATGTCCTTATCACAAGTTTAGGATTGGCCCTTCAATTCCACGCAGAGGTGACTCGTATTTCTCCGCCTTTCTATGTCGAGATGGGTGTCGTGGGCGTCGCCAACAGGCAGATCGCGCACATGGGCTACACATTGAGCCGTTCGACCAACCCAGTGATCGCGAGCGACATCATTACTTACGGTGGTGTTCTGAACAGCGCTGATGAAAAAGCGCAGCGTGAGTTTTTGCTGAAATTCTTCGAGAAAGTGAATAAGGACTCCGGCGTGCCGCGACCTGACAAGCTCTACAACCGTTGGTGAGGACGCGACAGGTGGCCTCTTCCATGTGAAGGGTCCTCATCACGCAAGCGCGATGAGGACCCACGTAGGGGCGAAGAGAGAGCCTAAGCGACGACCGGTCCCTCATTCGCAACGATCATGTCCATCACGCGCTTGCCCGAGCCCGCGCCCATGGTCCAGCCGAGCGTGCCGTGGCCGGTGTTGAGCCACAGGTTGCGGCGCTGCGCGCGGCCGACGTAAGGCACGTTCGACGGTGTCGCGGGACGCAAGCCCGTCCAGAAGCTCGCGCGGCTGAAATCGCCGGCCTTCGGGAACAGCTCGCGCGCGCGGTCGAGGATCGCGCGGCAGCGCACGAGATTGAGGTTGCGCCGGTAACCCGACAGCTCCGCCGTGCCCGCGACGCGCAGGCGTCCGCCGAGATTGGAATAGACCAGCTTGTACTGATCGTCGGTGAGACTCGTGACCGGTGCGTGGTTCGAGCCGTCGCACGGGATCGTCACCGAGTAGCCCTTGCACGGATAGATGTTGAGCGAGACGCCGTAGGGCCGCAGGAACTCCGCGGAGTAGCTGCCCATGCTCACCACCACGTCGCGCGCGCCGATGGTGCGATAGCCTTCGGGCGTGCGCACCTCGACGCCGCTCACGCCGCCGCCCGCGCGGTCGGTAGAGAGCGCCACGGCTTCCGAACCGTAGAGGAATGTGGCGCCTTTGCGTTCGCAGACGGCCGCAAGTCCCTGCGTGTACTTCAGAGCGTCGCCGCTTTCATCCTCGGCGGTATAAGTGGCGCCGACGATGTTGGAGATCTGCTGATCAAAGGCCGGCTCGATCGCGAGGATCTCATTTCTATCGATGATCTTCCGGTCGCATCCGTACTTGCGCATCAGCTCGGCGACCGGGATGGCGGCTTCGAATTCCTTCGGGTCGCGATAGAAGTGCAGGATGCCTTTCGTGCGTTCGTCGTAGTGAAGATGCTCCGAGGAACGGATTTCCTGGAGCAATCTCCGGCTTTCCGTCGCGAGCTTGACGATTTCGATCGTGTGCTTGTGCGCCCGGTGCGGCAGGCAATCGACGACGAACTTCGCAAGCCACATCCATTGCCGGACATCGAGCCGCGGCCGGAACAGCAGCGGCGCCTCGGGATTGAACAGCCATTTCAACACCTTGAGCGGTGCGGACGGATTCGCCCACGGCTCCGCGTGGCTGACCGAAATCTGTCCGCCGTTGGCAAAGCTCGTCTCGATCCCGGCCATCGGCTCGCGATCGACGACGCAAACGCTTTTGCCGGCGCGCAGCGCCCAATAGGCGGTGTTGACGCCGACAACGCCAGCGCCCAGCACCACAACATCGAAGCTGTTGGATTTATTCGTCATCTCAGGCTCCCAAGGTTGCCATCCGCAGAAACTGCGGCGGGCCCCCTCTGTCGGAAGAACCTGAGAGTTTCACCGGCCTAAACGCGACCGGCTTTCCCCGTCGGTGGGAGCAAATGCTCCGCTTTCCAGAGTGTTATATGCAGACGGTTCTTTTGCCTGAGAGTTTCCGGGGCGGTTGCTCCTTCGGCGTCGGCGAACCGATCTCTCCCATCTGCACAGTTAAATCTATGTACGGCGAACGGTACTGCCAGCCTCCTGAACGATTCCTGAAGGCTGCTCAAGCCGCATTTTTGTGCTGCGGATCGCCTTGTATCACCTCACGAATTCGGGAGGTATTTAACCGACCCGCTCCCAGGTCAGTTCCTGGTGCTGCATCACGCCCGCGAACATGCGCCGCGGCGGCGCCAACACCATGCGGCCGTTCTCGAACCGCACAGTGCGCACCTGGTCGCCGCCGACACGGTTCGCATCCGACGACGCATCAACGCGCGTGGAAAGCGTCGCGCCGTCGAACGTGTAGTTGCCGGCGTAGGACATGAACGCGCGCGGCTCGCTGCCCGGCATTTCGCCGCGGCCATCGCAGAGCACAGCCATCATCCGCCCGTCGGCCTGGAACGTGACGAGTCCCATCGCCTTCGGCCCGTAAGGCGGCGGTAGCGCCTTGCCGCTGTCGTCCACGCCCTTGGTGCCGACCATGCGCCAGATGCCGACGATGCGGCTGTCGATGTTCGCCATTGCGTGTCCCGGCATTATTCGTCGAGGCTGATCTTGGCGTCGCGGACCACCTTCGTCCACTTCGCGGTGTCCGCTTGAATCTGTTTTGCAAGATCCTCCGGCGTTCCGGTCATGGCCTCGAAGAAGTTCGCATCGATATAGCGCTGCTTGAACGCTGGATCGGCCATCACTTGCTGTACGCCTGTGTTCAGCTTGTCGATGATCTCCTTCGGCGTGCCGCCGGGGGCGAAGAGACCGAACCAGAGCTCGGCGCGATAACCGTGATAAGTCTCGTCGATGATCGGCACGTTCGGAAATTCTGTCAGACGATGGCTGCCGCCGATGCCGATCGGCTTCACCTGTCCGGCGCGCCATGGCTGCGCCGCAACGCCCGTGGCGATGAACATCATCGGGATGTGACCGGCGACGACGTCGGTGAGGGCCGGGGCCGCGCCGCGATACTGCACCGCGTTGAGCTTGATGCCGGCGGCGTTTTCCAGCAGCACAGCGCTGAGATGCGGCCCGGAGCCGACGCCGAGGCTGCCGTAGCTGATCTGGCCGGGCTTTGCCTTCGCCTGCGCAACCAGCTCCGCGATGTTGTTGAACGGTACGGACGGATTGGCGACCAGCGTCTGGCTCACGGCGATCAGGCCGCTGACCGGCACAAAACCCTTCACCGGATCGTAGGACAGCTTCTTGTAGAGCGACGGGTTGACCGTGAATGTGTGCTCCGCTGTCACGAGAAGCGTGTAGCCATCGGGCGGAGCCTTGCCGACATACTCCGCGGCAAGCTGCGTGTTCGCCCCGCCGCGGTTCTCGATCACGAATGTCTGGCCCCAGGCCTCGGTCAGCTTCTGCGCGACCGCACGCGCGATCACGTCGGCTGCGCCTCCAGGCGCAAGCGCCACCACGATGTTCACCGGCTTGGCGGGATAAGTTTGCGCCGCAGCGGGCGTCACCATCAGAGCGGTCGCAACGCCCAGCGCGGGGAGCAGTCGTGTCAGTTGCATCATGTCGGTTCTGAAGCTCTTACCGTATGGCTGACGCCCGATGCACAGCGTATAGTTTTTTCCGGTGGGCACCACCCAAGAAGCGTTGCGAGGTGAGGGGGCGATGCGTCGCAGTATCTACATCGATGAATTTGCACATAAGAGCCCGATCCCGAACGCATCGCGGATCGGCAACATCATCACCTCCGGCCTGATCCGCGGTGTCGATCCCGCGACGCAGAAATTTCCGCCCACGGTGGAGCAGCAATGCGCCTTCATGTTCGACAACCTGCGCCGGACGGTCGAAGCCGGCGGCGGGCGTGTCGAGGACATCATCAAGGTGACGTTCTGGATGAAGGAGCTGTCGCGCAAGCCGGTGAACGACGAGTGGGTGAAGATGTTTCCCGACCCCGCGTCGCGGCCGGCGCGGCAGATCATGGAAGTCCCGATGGAGCCTGAGGTGCTCGTGCAGTGCGACTTCATGGCGGTGCTCCTCCGATGAAGTTCGGGATCACGCTGTCGAACCGCGGCGTGCTGGTCGGGCTTTGCACGCCGCGCGATCTGCTGGTGCTGGCGGATGCGGTCGAAGCCGCGCCGGTGATGGACTCGGTCTGGTGCGGCGACGCGCTGTTCGTGAACCGCAGGCTCGATGCGCTGACACTGCTGGCGGCGGTCGCCGGCCGCACCGAACGCGTGCTACTGGGCCCCGCCTGCATGGGTTCGTTCGCGCTGCGCGATCCCATGGTGTTTGCCTACGAATGGGCTTCGCTCGACGTGCTGTCGAACGGCCGCACCCGGCTGGTCGCGTGTGCCGGTGGTGGCGCGGGCCCGCTGTGGGAAGCGGAGACCGCGGCGCTGAAAATCGCGCCGGAGGATCGCCGCAAGCGCATGGTCGAGAACATGCACGTGCTGCGGCATCTCTGGACCAAGGACAATGAGCCATTTGAGGGCAAGTTCACGAACTTCTCCAACATCACGCTGGAGCCGAAGCCGGTTCAGAGCCCGTGCCCGATCTGGCTCGCGACCAACGCCGAACGGCTTTCCCAGGGGCAAGCGGATTCCGGCGGCTCGGATTTCGCGCTGACGCGCGTCGGCAAGATCGCCGACGGCTGGATGACCCATTCGGTGAGCCCGGAGGGCTTCCGCAAATCGTGGGAGTTCATCCTGAAGGTCGGCGCGGACAACGGCCGCGACATGTCGCGCTTCGATAACGTGCTCTACCACCACATCAACGTGAACGACGACAAGGACGCCGCGCTCGCGGACTCCAAGAAATTCCTCGATCTCTACTATGGCGCCGATTATTCGAAGGAGCGGCTGGAGGCGTGGCTGACCTACGGCTCGCCGCGCGACTGCATCGAGCATCTGCGGCAGTTCAAGAACTCGGGCTGCAACCGCGTCACGTTCCGTATTTCGACGATGGGCGATCCGATGGCGGTGTTCCGCCGTGCGGTGGAGGAAGTGCTGCCGTTCGTCTGATACGCGGCGTCACTCCACCTTGATGCCGGCGCGCTGTGCGGTCTCTTTCCAGTTTTTGATCTCAGACAGGATCAGCGTCTTGAATTCCTCCGGCGTGCCGCCCGCGGGCGTGGTGCCCTGAATCGAGAGCTTGGCAATCAGGTCGGGGTCTTTCAGGGCGCGGTTCACCTCGGCGTTGATCTTCTGCACGATCTCCTTCGGCGTGCCGCCGGTGGTGAGGAGGCCGAGCCATTGCACCGCCTCGAAGCCGGGGAAGCCGGACTCCGCCGCAGTCGGCAGGTCCGGCATTTTCGGATCGCGCACCAGCGAGCCGGTCGCGAGCGGCCGTACCAGGCCCGCATCGATCTGCGGCAGGATGCCGAGCGGGGAGAGCAGCACGAGTTGCGTCTCGCCGGTCGCGACCGACAGCGCGGCCGGAGCCCCGCCACGATAGGGAATGTGCTGCATCTTGATGCCGGCGCGCTCGGACCACATTTCGATCAGCAGATGCGCCTGTGTCGAGGCGCCTGACGATCCGTAGTTCAGCCTGTTCGGCTGTGCCTTGGCGTAGGCGACGAACTCCTGAAGCGTCTTCGCCGGCACCTTTGCGTTGGTCGCGAACAGCAACGGGTTCTTCACCAGCACCGTAATCGGCTCGAAATCTTTTTCCAGATCGAACGCCATCTTCGAGTTGAGCGCGGCGTTGACGGTAAACGTCGTCGGCACGATCAAGAGCGAATAGCCATCCGGCGCGGACTTCGCGACGGCGTCGGTGCCGATCATGGTGCTCGCGCCGGAGCGGTTCTCGACGATGATCGGTTGGCCGAGCGATCTCTCAAGGTAAGGTTGCAAGAGCCGCGCAATAATGTCCTGCGCTGCGCCCGCCTGCGTCGGCACGACGATCCGGATCGGCCGGTTCGGATAGGTATCGGCCGATCCGCTCGCGCCGAACGGCAGCAGAAGCGCGACAGCAAGGACGACGAGACGGACGCGGCTGAGTTGCATGGCGGGGCACTCCGTTCCGATGAAACGATAACAGCGCACGCCCGATCGGAAAATAGCAGGACACCTGACCTCTTGGTTCTGCTAGGCTCTCACGATCCTGCCGCCGGACATCCAATGACGATTTTGTTGCGTTGCGTTCTTGGCCTGCTGCTTGCTGCGCCCGCTGGCGTCGCAGCGGCGACCGAGGTCCGCGTGTTTAGCTCCGGCGCGCCATCGGAGGTGGCGAAGGCGATTGGCGTGGCGTTTGCGCGCGACAGTGGCCATACCGTGTCGTTCGCCGTCGCAACGCCCGGTGAAATCCAGAAGAAACTCGCGGACGGCGAGAAGCCCGACATCCTGATCCTGCCGACGCCCGTGATCGACCGGCTTGAGAAGACAGGCGCGCTGGCGGCCGGCACGCGGACGGATCTTGCGCGAGTTGGCATCGGCGTCGTGGTGCGCGAGGGCGCGCCGCTGCCGGACATTTCGTCGCTTGATGCAGTGCGAAAGCTTTTGCTCAGCGCGCGTTCGGTGGTGCACACCAATCCCGGCGGCAGTGGCTTTGCCGGCGCCGCCGTCGCGCGCATGATCGAGCGCATGGGCATTGCGGAGACGATCAAGCCGAAGCTCACGCTGAGGCAGGCGATTGACGGCGGTGTGTTGCTCGTCGCAAAGGGTGAGGCCGAGGTTGGCCTGTTCAACATCAGCGAGGTCTTGCCGGTGAAGGGTGTGACGCTGGTTGGTCCTCTGCCGGCGGAGGTGCAGAGCTATATCGTATTCAGCGCCGCCATCCACGCGGGTGCTGCGTCACCCGACCCGGCGCGCGCGTTCATCAAGCTGCTGGCCGATCCTTCGACGCGCGGCCAATGGCGGGCCGGTGGTCTGGAATCGCTGAGCGGAAAAATCTGAGGTCGTTGTTTAATGGCTGCTGCTGCCAAAAACGAAAAACCCAAGGGTCCGCTTGCGGGCGTGCGCGTGATCGATCTCACTTCGGTGGTGCTCGGTCCTTATGCCACGCAAATGCTGGGCGACATGGGCGCCGACATCATCAAGGTGGAGTCACCGGACGGCGACACCACGCGCTACACGGGGCCCTGCGAGAGCCGCGATATGGCGTCGTTGTTCCTCGGCGTGAACCGCAACAAGCGCAGCATCGTTCTCGACCTGAAGCAGCCCGAAGCGCGCGACGCGCTGTTGCGTCTGGTCGACACGGCGGACGTGTTCGTTCACAACATCCGGCCGCAGAAGCTCGACAAGATCGGGCTTGGGCAGAAAGCCCTGCTGAAGCGCAATCCGCGGCTCATTTATGCGGGCATTCACGGCTGGCGCGAGGACGGGCCTTACAGCGGCCGCCCGGCCTACGACGACATCATCCAGGGGCTATGCGGCGTTGCGGCTCTGATGGACAAGCTTACCGGCCAGCCGCGCTACGCGCCGACGATCCTCGCCGACAAGACCTGCGGCCTCGTTGCCGCGCAGTCGATCCTCGCGGCGCTCTATCATCGCGAGAAGACGGGACGGGGACAGTTCGTCGAAATCCCGATGTTCGAGACCATGGTCTCGTTTGTCATGGTCGAGCATCTGTTCGGACGCACCTTCGTTCCGGGCAAGGCCGAGCCGGGCTATACGCGGGTGCTGGCGTCATGGCGACGGCCGTACAAGACCGCCGACGGCTACGTCTGCATGATGGCTTATACCGATCCGCAGTGGCGCCGATTCTGGGATGCGCTCGGCAAGCCCGAGATGATGAAGGATGAGCGTTTCGCCGACATGGCCGCGCGTAGCCGCAACATCGAGTTCGTCTATCAGGCCGCGGGCGAGCAGCTTGTCAGCCGCACGACCGCGGAGTGGATCACGCTGTTTGACGAACTGGAAATCCCGGCGGGGCCGGTCAACTCGCTGTCGCAGGTGATGGACGACCCGCATCTGAAAGCCATCGATTTCTTCAAGCACATGGATCATCCGACCGAGGGCGAGATGGTGCTGCCGGACGTTCCGGTGCAATTCTCGGATTCGCCCGCGAGTATCGACCGTTTGCCGCCGCGCTTCGGCGAGCATGGCCGCGAAATCCTGCAAGAGCTTGGAATGAAGACGGATGAGATCGACGCGCTCCAGAAAGCGGGCGGTCTGGTGATGCCGACGCAAAAGGAGCCGGTGGCGTGACAAAGATGCAGACGTTGGGGCTTGGGTTTACGTGGGAGCAGCTTTCGCCGGGACAGAAATTCCGGACGCTGAACCGCACATTGACCGAGACGGACCTTGTGATGTTCACCGGCGTCACCGGCATGCTGGAGGTGATCTTCACCGACCACACGTTCGGTTCGGAGAAGGGCACGATCCAGGGCCGCTTCGTCCCAGCCGCGCTGACCTATAGCCTGATCGAAGGCTTGCTCTGCCAGACCATGATCCAGGGCACGGGCCTTGCGATGCTCGATCTCAAAAAGCAGGTGCTTGCGCCCGTGCGCGTCGGCGACACGATCCATGGTGAAGTCGAGGTCAATTCGGTGCGGCCGACGTCGAAAGGCAACCGCGCCATCGTGGTCTCGACCGTCGAGATCAAGAACCAGAAGGATGAGGTCGTGATCAAATACGAGGCCACGCGGATGCTCGCGGGCCGCGACGATCCGGCCAAGTAGGAGCGGAAATATGCGTGGGTTGAAGGACCGCAGCGTCATCGTCACCGGCGGCGCAAATGGCATCGGAGCGGCGATCGTGCGCCGTCTCGCGGAGGAGGGGTGTCACGTCGGCATCTTCGATCTCGACTCCGCGTCAGGCGAGAAGGTCGCAAGCGAGATCAAGAGCGCGGGCGGCAAGGCGAGTGCGCACGTGGTCGACATCTCGAATTATGAAGCGGTGGCGAAAGGCGTCGAGGCTTTCGAAAAGGCAGCGGGGCCGCTCGCCTTTCTCGTGAACAACGCGGGCTGGGACCGCGCCATGAACTTCCTCGACACCACGCCGGAGTTCTGGGCGAAGATCGTCGCGATCAATCTCTATGGCCCGCTCAACATGAACCACGTCGTGCTGAAGGGTATGGCGTCGCGCGGCTTCGGCCGCGTGGTCAACATCGCGTCGGACGCCGGCCGTGTCGGCTCGTCCGGCGAAGCAGTCTATTCGGCCTGCAAGGGCGGTATGATCGCTTTCACAAAGACGGTGGCGCGTGAGCTCGTCAGCAAAGGCATCATCGTCAATACGATCTGCCCGGGCCCGACCGACACCGCGATCCTGCAAAGCTTCCTCGAAGGCCCGGACGGCACCAAGATCGCCGAGGGTCTCAAGCGCGCGATCCCCATGCGCCGTCTCGGCAAGCCGGAGGACTATCCGGGCCTTGTCGCATTCTTTCTGTCCGATGATGCCGCCTACATCACCGGCCAGACCATCAGCGTGTCAGGCGGCCTCACGATGCACGGGTAGGACATGAGCCAGTACAAAGACCTTCTGTTCGAGGTGCGCGACGGTGTTGCGCGCATCACCATCAACCGGCCGGACAAGTACAACGCTTTCACGCCGGACACCTGCGAGGAGCTGATCGATGCGCTGAAGCGCGCGGGCTGGGACAAGTCGGTGGCGGTCATCGTTCTCGCCGGCGCGGGCGACAAAGCGTTCTGCACCGGCGCGGACCAGAGCACACACGAGGGCAGCTACGGCGGTCGCGGCACGCTCGGTCTGCCGATCGAGGAGGTGCAGTCGCTGATCCGCGATGTGCCCAAGCCGGTGATCGCGCGCGTGCAGGGCTTCGCCATCGGCGGCGGCAATGTGCTGGCGACGCTCTGTGACTTCACCATTGCATCGGAGAAGGCAGTGTTCGGTCAGGTCGGCCCCAAGGTCGGGTCGGTCGATCCGGGCTTCGGCACGGCCTATCTCGCCCGCATCGTCGGCGAGAAGCGCGCGCGGGAGATCTGGTACCTCTGCCGCCGCTATTCGGCGAAAGAGGCCTACGAGATGGGCCTCGTAAATGCCGTGGTGCCGCATGACAAGCTCGACGATGAGGTCACAAAGTGGTGCGCCGAGATCGTCGAGCGCAGCCCGACGGCCATCGCCATCGCCAAACGCTCGTTTAACGTCGACACCGAGCAATTGCGCGCGGTGAGTGCGCTCGGGTTCGAAGCTGTGTCGCTGTTCTACGGCACCGAGGAATCGAAGGAGGGCGGTAGAGCTTTCCGCGAGAAGCGTCCGCCGCGGTTCCGCGACAAGCTGAAATAATCAGAGCACTCCCATGAAAATCCAGCTCAGCCTCGGCATCACGTCGAATCCGCGCACCTGGCCGATCATTCAGGGGCGGGTCGCCGCAGACGGCATCGAATTCGTGCCGACCGTGCTTCATCCCTCCGAGCTGTTTTTCCGCCAGTTGAAGCACAGCGAATTCGACGTTTCCGAAATGTCGATCTCCTCGCTGATGATGGCGAAGTCGAAGAGTGACGAGCGCTTTGTTGGCATCCCGATTTTCACCACGCGCAAGTTCTTCCACACCACGGTTCTGGTGCGAAAGGACGCCGGCATCAACGTGCCGGCCGACTTGAAGGGCAAGCGCGTCGGCGTTCCCGAATATCAGCAGACCGCGGCGCTGTGGGCGCGGGGCGTGCTCCAGCACGAGTTCGATGTGCATCCAAAGGACATCGAGTTCTGGATGGAGCGGCCCGTGTCCCTCAGTCACGGCGGCGCGACGGGCTTCGTGCCGCCGCCGGGCGTGACCGTGAACCGCATTCCGCCGGAGAAGAACATCGGCTCGATGATGCTTTCCGGCGAGCTTCACGCTGTGATGTTCTATCTGATCGACCGCAATATGATCGACCGCAGCACGGCGGACCTGCACAGCCATCCGGATTTCAAGACGCTGTTTCCCGATCCTGTGGCCGAGGGCGTGCGCTACTACAAGAAAACCGGCATCTATCCGATCAACCACGGCATGGTGATCAAGCGCGAGCTCGCCGAGAGGCACCCGTGGGCGATCACGAATATCCTCAAGGCGTTCCACGAGGCGAACGCGATCGCGAACCGTGAGCGCGTCGAGCATGGCGAGTACTATTTCGAAACCGGCGCACTGCCGGCGTCGGCCAGGGCGGCCTTCGCCAAGCCGATCATCGAGCATGGCGTGGAGCCAAACCGCAAGGTGCTGGAGACGATTGCTCAGTACTCGCTGGAGCAGGGGCTCACGCCCAAGCTCACGAAGCTCGAGGATATCTTCGCCGCGAGCACGCTGAAGTAACTACGAACAGCAGCGGCACGCCATCGCGAAGGCGGTGCGTTCCTCGTCCGTGAGCTTTTCGTGCTCCGGATCTGGCTTCGGCGCCTGTGCTGCAACCGAGAACGGGATGATGATCTCGGTGACTGGTTCGTCGTGCGGCAAGCCTTGCTCGCGCATGGCTTTGCGTTGCGCTTGCGTGGCTGCGACGTCGAGTTCCAGCGTATCGCCCTTGAACACAGCACCATAGAGCTTCTCCGCCGACACTTTGCTGATGTAACCAGCGCGGATGTCATGCTGAAGCGATTTCAGGTCGCGGTCGAGCGGCGAGCCATAGCCGCCGCCGCCGCCGGAGCGCAGGATATAGGCGTCGCCGGACTGAAGTGTCTGATTCAGCGCCTTGCCGTTCGGGAAGTGTGTCTCGTCGGTCTTGCTGAAGCGATGCAGCGCGACGGAGTTTCCGCTGCCGGAAAGGCCTCCGTTCAAGCCCCACGGCTTGCAGCGGACGCGGTCCATTTGCGAGCTGAAGCGGATCGGATGGCGCGCTTGGACAACTTGCTCTGTTCCAAGCCCGCCACGGAATTGCCCCGCACCGCCAGAGTCTTGGCGCAACGCATAGCGTTCCACGAGCAGCGGATATTTTGCCTCGACCTGTTCGGACGGGCCGTTGTGGGTGTCGCCGTCGTTCATCGCGATCACGGCGTTGCGGCCGTCGCTGTCGTGCTTGGCACCCCAGCCGCCGCCGATCAGACCGCCCAAGTAGATGTAAAAGCTATCGTCTTTCGGACGGCGCCCGTTGATCCGGCCGACCACGAGGTCGGCGTGATGACCCGCGATGACTTGATCCGGCAGAGCAGGGGCCAGAGCCTTGAAGATCGTATCCACGATCGTCATCGGATAGGTCATCCACATGCGCATCGCGGCTGGCTTTACGGCGCTGACGACACGGCCCGGCGGTAGAACAATGTCGAGAGCGCGGAAAGAACCGTCGTTGATCGGCAGATCAAGCGGCGAGGTGAGGCATTTGAACGCGACCTGGCAACACGAGCGGCCCGCGGTGATGCCGGAGTTGTAGAAGCCCTGCACCTGCTTTGAAACGTCGGACAAATCGACCGTCATGCGGTCGCCTTTGACTTCGACGCGCACCTTCATCGGCACGCGCTGGCCGACGTTGATGCCGTCGTCGTCCATGAAGGATTCGGCTTCGTAGACGCCGTCGGGAATGGCCTTCACGCGGGCGCGGGCGACGGCTTCGCTTTGATCCATAATGGCTTTTATGGAGCCGAGAACGGCGTCGCGGCCGTACTTGCGCAGCATGTCCGAAAAGCGGCGCTCGCCGGTCTTCACTGCCGCAATCTGCGCGCGGAAGTCGCCCATCGCGCGCTCGGGCAGGCGCACGTTGGTCTTGATGATCGAGATAAGCTCTTCGTTCGGTTCGCCTTTCCGGTAGATCTTCACGATCGGCATCTGGATGCCTTCGGAGAAGATGTCGGTGGTGCCCTCCATCAAGGTGCCGCCGACGTCGGGCCAGTGTGCCATGCAGCAGGAGAATCCGACGAGCTCGCCCTCGTGGAAGATCGGCACCGTGAACGTCATGTGGTTCAGGTGCGATCCGGTGATATATGCGTCGTTTGTCAGCAGAATATCGCCCGGATCAAGGTTGCTCGCGCCGAAGTGCGCGAGCTTCGTCTTCACGGTGTCGCTCATGCCGCGGATGAACATCGGCAGGCCGAGGCCGATCGAGACCGTATTGCCCTCCGCGTCGAAGATTCCGACCGTGAAGTCGAGAGCTTCGTAGATGATCATGTTGTACGCGGTGCGCATGAGGTTGATCTTCATTTCCTCGGTCACGGCCACGAGGCCGTTGCGCACGATTTCGGTCGTAACCGGGTCGACTTTGTGTTCCATGGTCTTGTCCTTGGCCATGATTACGCCCTTCCGATCTCGATAACGACGTCACCGAACTCGTCGATGATCACCTGATCTCCGGGATGTACGACGGTCGTAGAAGCATGTTCTTCGATCAGGACCGGGCCGAGGATTCGGTTGCCTGCCTTCAGCTCGGGACGGTGATAGGTCGGCGTGTCGACGAAGCCGGTGCCTGCAAAATAGACAGGCCGCTTGCCGCGGAACGCCGCGGCGTCGGGTTCCGCGCCACCCTTGGCGATGTGCTCGAACGGCGGCTTCTGCATCTCGCCGACGATGGCGCTGCGGAGGCTGACGATCTCGGCCTTCTCGGTCGCGACCGAGAAGCCGTAGCGGACCTGATGCACGGCGTCGAAGCGGGCCTTGATGCCGGCGCGGTCCTGGTTCTTGAACAGCTCGACCGGCAGCTCGACGGTGACGGCATGCTCCTGTCCGACGTAACGCATGTCGGCGGAGCGGGTGACGTTGACGCGCGAGAGCTTCTGGCCGCGCGTGACGGTCTCGCGGCCCTGCGTCTCCATATCGTTGTAGAGCCTTTCCATCGTCTCGAACGAGGCGTCGGCGAGCGGCGTGAACCACGTGTTGACGAAATCGCGGCGCAGGTCGGCGACCAGCATGCCGTAGGCGGAGAAGTGGCCCGGCGCGCGGGGGATGATGACCTTCGCCATCGCAAGCTCGCGCGCGACCATCGCGGCGTGCAGCGGTCCCGCGCCGCCGTAGGCGACCAGTGCGAAGTCCGACGCATCGAGCCCGCGCTCGGTGGTCACCCAGCGCACGACATGCGCCATCTTGGTCGTGGCGATCCGCAGGATGCCTTCGGCGGCCTCGACCGGATCGAGGCCGAGCGGTCGCGCGACCTTCTCCTGCATCGCCTTCTTCGCGCCTTCGAGATCGAGGCGCATCTCGCCGCCGAGGAAGCGGTCCACGCCGAGGCGACCCAAAATCAGGTTGGCGTCGGTGATGGTCGGCTCGGTGCCGCCGAGGCCGTAGCAGACCGGGCCGGGGGAGGCGCCGGCGCTCTCGGGGCCGACGCGCAGCGCGTTGCCCGTTTCGACGCGGGCGATCGAGCCGCCGCCGGTGCCGACCTCCTGAATGTCGATCATCGGGATTTGCACGGGCAGGCCGGTGGCGTAGCCGCCGATCAGCGCGCTGCCGGTCATCAGCACGGTGCCCTCATGGATCACGCCCGCTTTCGCGGTGGTGCCGCCCATGTCGAAGGCGATGGCGTTCTGCATGCCGAGGCTGTCGCACAGCACCTTGGTGCCGATGACGCCCGCAGCCGGGCCGGATTCCAACATGCGGATGCAGGAGGCTTTCGCGTCGTCGATGTCGAACAGCCCGCCGGTCGATTGCACGATCAGGAAGTTGCCGCCGAATCCGGAGTCGTTGAGGTGGTTCACCATTTCCGCCAAGTAGGTCCGCACGCGCGGACCGACGTAGGCGTTGGCGGCGGCGGTCGAGGTGCGCTCGTACTCGCGATACTCTTGGCTCAGTTCGTGGGACGCCGTGACGAACAGATCCGGGAATTCCTGTTGAACGATTTCCTTGGCGCGCTGCTCGTGCGCCGGATTGCGGTAGGAGTGCAGGAACAGGATCGCGATGGCCTTCACGCCTTGCGCCACGGCCTCGCGGGCGCACCGGCGAACCTGTTCCTCGTCGAGCTTCAGCAGGACCGTGCCCTGCGCATCGCAGCGCTCGCTGATTTCGTAGCGCAGCTCGCGGCCGATCAGCGGTTCGTGCTTCTTGAAGAAGAGGTTGTAGGCCTCCGGCCGGTTGACGCGGCCGATTTCGTAGATGTCGCGGAAGCCCTGCGTGGTGAGGAGGGCGCAGAGTGCGCCCTTGCGCTCCAGGATCGTGTTGATCGCGGTCGTGGTGCCGTGGAGGAAGAGGCGCGCCTCGTTGAAGTGCGAGCCGGCCTTGCCGACGCCGTTGTCGATGCCGGTGACGAGTCGCTGCGGCGTGGTCAGCGTCTTGCCGAGCTTCAACTCGCCGGTCTTCTCGTTGAAGGCGGCGACGTCCGTGAATGTGCCGCCGACGTCGGCGGAGAGACGGATCGAGGCGTTACGAATGGGTGCGTTCACATGTCACTCCAACAGAATATGTCACTGACTCATCAAAGCTTCGGACGGCATGTCGGTGATGAAGCTGTGTGCGGGTGCATGCGCGATGAAGAACGGCAGCTTCGCGTTCTCTGCCGCGCTCTGCGGAGTGACGCCGCAGGCCCAGAACACCGGCACGATGTCCTTCGGTGTCGGCGGCACCGGACCGCCGAACAGCGGCGCACCAAGATCGGCGCCGATGGCGGAAGGATCGCCCAGATGAATGGGCGCGCCGTGATTGAACGGAAAGCGCGATGTCACCTGCACGGCGGTGATCGCTTGCGGGCCGGTGAGCCAGCGCATGGTCACGATCATGTCGCCGTTGAACGGGCCTGCCTGTTCGGTCGGCAGCCTGGTGCGAAGCACCCAGCGGTCCTTGTGGGTCGGCACACCGGCCTTCTCGAGAGCGCCGTCGATGCTGATACCCGAGCCGATCAGGAAGGTGACGAGGTCGTCACGCCAGAGATCGGTGATGTCGGTGCGATCCTCGACGCGCACGCCGTCGCGGTAGATCGCATAGCGGGCGCAGTCGGTGCGGAGGTCCGCCGTCGGCGCGAGCTTCTTCGGCGTCACGCTACCCGGATCGGTGACTTCGAGCACCGGGCAGGCGCGCTGATTGCGCTCGCAGTAGAGCAGGAAATCGAGCGCGTAGTCCTTCGGCAAGATCGCGAGGTTGGTCTGCACGAAGCCATGTGCGAGGCCGCGGCTCGTGCCGGTGATCCGACCGGCACGGATTTCCGCGCGAACGCGCTGACTTTCGAGAAGACCTGTTACATTCACCGGCCGTTCTCCAGCATCACTTCGTAAAGCTGCGCGTGGCCGCTCTTGTCGGAGGTGAACAGCACGCGCGAATTGTCCGGCGCAAAGCGCGGGTGAGGGTGGGTGTGCTGCGCGGCCTCCACGGCAACCGGGCCGTCGTTGTAAGGGAACGGTCCGCCCCAGTGCTTGCCCTCCGAGCTGGCGTGGCTCTGGCAAAGCGGGAGGATGTCGTCCTCATCGTCCATATCGTAGGTGTGCAAGCCCTGATCCGGGAAGTTGGTGTCGCAGACAAAGAACAGGCCCTTGTCATCCGGCGCGGCATGCCACGCGGGGAATGTCGTTAGCCAGCGCATCACACCGCGATCGACGTCGATCATCCGCATGCCGCGCGGCCAGTCGACGAAGGCGACGGTGCGGCGGCCCGGTACCCAGACCTCGTGGGTGACCCACTGCATCTTGTCTTCGCGCTCGTAGAGGCGGCGGTTGCCCTTGCCGCTGCGGTCGGTGAGCCACATGCGGTCGGTGAGGGGCCCGGCGTAGAGAATGAGGTCTTCGTCATCCGGGCAGAATTGCGGATGACCGATGGTGTCGCGCTCCAGGAACACGTTCGACGTCTTGTTGACGGTGTCGATCATCATGAAGCGCGTGATCGCGCCGGCCTTCACCGGCACCGCCCACCAGCGGCCGCTGTGCGAGAGCGCGGTGGTGCCCATCGCGGCGCCGACCATGCCCTTCTCGCGCATCTCGACGGCGCCGAAATCCGCAAGCTGCTCTTCCTGGAAATTGTCGAGATCGACGCGCCAAGCGCCGGTGCCTGCGGTGAAGTAAACGTAACGGCCGTCGGCGGAGGGAGAGATCGACCAGTCGGCAAGATCCGGCCGGTCGGTGACCTGTACCAATTCACCCGTCGAGCGATCCTCAAAGAAAATTTGCGGCGCGCCGGTGCGATAGGACACGAAGACCATCTTCTTCATCGCGTCGTCGTAGGCGCGCACGAAGAAGAACGGGTGATGATGAATCGACGGATGGTTGGTGACCTGCCGGATCTTCCGGCCGGACTCCGGGTCCGTCGTTTCACGGGCTTCTGACGGGTATCGCTGACCTTTGCTCACAGTCGTTCCATGAATGCGACGGCCCCCGGTGCAATCTGCCCGGAGGCCGTGGGTTAGGAGCGCCTAGACCTTGAAAGCCTTGGCCTGCTCGATCACCGCTTTCTTGTCGAAGTCATTGATTTCGTCAATCAAATCGTTCGTGTAGAGAGGCTTCAGATTGGCGATTTTCAGGTTCAGGAACTCGGCCTCGCGCTGAAGCTCTTCTTCCTGGATTTGGCCGGTTTTCATGTTCGGATAGGGCGGGCGGAACAGCACCATACGGCGCAGGACGGGCGCCAGCACGGTCTTGATCGCCTCGTCCTTGGCGACCGCGCGTGGGGCGAGGTCCGGGTACATATCGAGCAGCACCTTCGCGCCGGCCTGCGGATTGGCGAGGATGAACTCGGTGGCCTTGGCGCCGGAGCGTCCGTAGCCGACCGCGAGCTTGCGGTTCTCCTTCAGCTTGTCGGTGCGCGCGGAGACGAAGAAGCCGCCGATCATCGGCACCTTCTCGGGGCGCGGCAGGATGCGCATGGTCATGCCGGAGGCTTCGAGCTGGCCGAAGCCGGTGTCGAAATAGGCGAGCGCGTCGATCGAGCCGCGCTGGAGCGCGACGCCTGCGGTGGTGCCTTCGCCGACCGCGATCCACTGCACGTCCTTGTCCGGATCCATGCCGAGGTTCTGGAACACCGCGCGCGTGACCGGATAGTCGGTGGTGCCGAAACCGGAAATGCCGATCTTCTTGCCCTTGAGGTCGCTGTAGGTCTTGTACGGCGCGCTCTCCTGGACGGCGACGTCCCACTTATAGGGATAGGTGTATTCGTAGAAGTTGGTGATCGGCGGCAACTCGCCCTTGGCGAACAGCGGCAACTGAAAGCTCGGCGCACCGACGCCGAAGGCGAGGTCGCCCTTGTCGAGACCGACGAAGATGTTGGTGGACGAGCCGAGCGGCACCGGCTCGATGGAGAAGCCTTCCTGCTTGTTGTAGCCGAGGCCTTCGCCGATCACCATGTTGATGGTGGTAGCGTTCATGGTCTTGGTGCCCATGCCGAACTTCAGCTTCGGCAGGTTCTGCGCGAAGGCTGTGCGCGGCTGCGTCGTCGCGATGGTGGCGGTGAGGGCGCCAAGCGCGCTCAGCATTTTCCGGCGGTCGAGCATTGTGGTTCTCCCTAGTGTTTTCCGCGACCGGACCAATGGATGACCGATCGTTCTGCTTTTCTGATGATCAGATGAAGGAGGATGCCGGTTATCCCGAGCACCACGAGGCAGGCAAACACGTTGGCGACGTCGGAGACGGCCTGGGCCTTGGTGATGACCACGCCCATGCCCTCCTGCGCGCCGAGGAATTCCGCGACGATGGTGCCGAGCAGCGCATAGACGATGCCCATGTCGAGGCCGGCAAAGATATACGGCGCGGCGGTCGGCAGCTTGACAATGCGGTAGGTTTCGAGACGCGAGGCCGAGAGCACCTTCATCAGTTCGATCTGTTCGAGGTTTGCCGCGCGCATGCCGGCGAAGCTGTTCACCAGCATGGGGAAGAACGCGAGGAGCGCGGCCATCGCGATCTTCGAGCCGTCGCCGAAGCCGCACCAGATCACGATGAGCGGCGCGATGGCGATTTTCGGCAGGCTTTGCAGCGCGAAGGCGTAGGGCATCAGCGCGGTCTCGACCGCGCGGAACTCCGCCATCAGCGAGCCGAGGATGAGGCCGAGGCCCGCGCCGATGGTGAAGCCGATGAGGGCCTTAGAGAGCGTGGACCACATCGGCAGATAAAGACCGAGCGGATCGGTCGGAGCGACCGCGATGCCGGCCATCAGCGCGGCCCAGACCCGCTCCGGCGCGGGGATGATGTAGGGCGGCAACTTGAGGATATCGACGGAGAGCTTCCAGATCAGCAGCAGGCAGAGAAAGCCCAGAATGCCGATGGTGAGATTGCGTAGCTTATCGCGGCGGCGGCGGGATTCGGCACGCGCTGCCGAATCCGCAATCAGATCGAGGGAGTTGGTTTCGGTGCGGATGTCTGTCATGGCGCATCGCTCTCCAGCAGGGCGCGGATTTCGCGGCCGAGCCGGACGTGCTCGGGATGGCCGAAGGTGTCGGCGGCGCTGCGCGGGCGCGGCAGATCGACCTTGAGATCGCGCACGATGCGGCCGGGGCGCGGCGACATCACCACGACGCGGTCGCCGAGGAACACCGCCTCGTCGATGGAATGCGTGATGAGCACGACGGTCTTGCGCTTGGCGAGCCAGATGCGCTGAAGCTCGGCGTTCATCTTCTCGCGGGTGAGCGCATCGAGCGCGCCGAAGGGTTCATCCATCAGAAGGAGTTTCGGATCGCGGGCGAGCGCGCGCACGATGGCGGCGCGCTGCTGCATGCCGCCGGAGAGCTCGTAAGGGTATTTGTTCTCGAAGCCTTCGAGGCCGGCGATGCGGATGAGATCGCGGATCGCCTGTTCGCGGTCGCCAGGCGTGTGGCCGCCGACACGCACGGGCAGCGTGACGTTCTGCCAGATGGTGAACCAGGGCAGCAGCGTCGCCTGCTGGAACACGACGCCGACCTCGGGCGAGGGGCCGTTGATGGCCGTGCCCGCGAGCGAGAACTGTCCGGCGTCGGCGTTGTCGAGACCGGCAAGCAGGCGAAGGAGCGTGCTCTTGCCGCAGCCGGATGGGCCAACGAGGCAGACGAATTCGCCGTCGGCGACGTTGAGGTTGACCTGATCGAGCGCGAGAACCGGTTCGCCCGACTGGGTCGGATAGATTTTGACGATGCCCTTGGCCTGGATCAGCGCATCGCGGCGCGCGGCGGCGGGCGTGTCGGCGAGGAGTGCGGGATTCATTGTTGTCGTTATGCTCATTCGTTACACCGCCGTTGAAACCGTGCCGCTCGCCTGCACGGCGCGCGCAATGTCGGCAGCGGCGATGCGCACGCGCTCAAGCGCGAGTTCGCGGAAATCGTCCATCGAGATGCGCACCGCGGGGGCTGCGACGCTGACCGCGGCAATCGGGAAGCCGTCCACGTCGAGCACGGGCGCCGCGAGGATGCGAAGGCCGTTGCCGAACTGTGAGTCTTGCAGCGCGAAGCCTTGCTTGCGGACGGTTTCGAGCGTGCGTTTGAGTTCGGCCTTGGTGAGCGGGGCGGGCGCGAGGCCGCCGCGGCGCGGCTCCATCGCCAGCACGCGTTCGCGGTCGGCGAGCGGCAGGAACGCGAGCACCGCGTAGCCGATCACGCTGGTGCTGGCGGAAATCGTGGTGCCGATGCGGATGTCGACGCCGAGCCGCGTCAGCCCTGCGCGCACGCGCTCGACGTAGAGAATATCGCCGCCGTCGAGCACGCCGAGCGAGGCCGCCTCGCTGATCTCGCCGACAAGCGAGCGCAGGATCGGGCGTGCGAGTTCGCGCAGGTCCGAGCGGCCGATGGCGTGGAGGCCGAGGTCGATCACCTTCAGCGTGAGGCGGAAGCGTTTTGAGTCCGGCACGCGCGCGATGTAGCCCAGCATCACCAGCGTGTTGAGCATGCGGAACGCGGTGCCGGCGTCGATACCGGCGGCGCGCGCGACCTCGGACAGCGTCATCTCCGGCTGCTCGGAGGTGAACGCCTCGAGCACGCGCAGGCCCTTGGAGAGCGAATTGACGAGATTGCGGCTGTCGTCGGCCGACGCCTTCGCCTTGCGCTCGCGCGGCGCCGTGGCCGGGCGGGCCGGAGCTTTCCGATTGCGCGTGAGGGCCCCGTTTGTGGGCATTCGCTTTCCGTCCCTGTCCCGAAGTCCGCGGCTGTTTGAGGGGCGCCGCAGTTTTTCGGATTGCGAAAATTATTTCTCACAAAAGATAGCGCGCAAAAACATCAGCGGTCAAACGACGGAATTGTCGCACCTCTGGGCATGTTCAGCCTGAGACGGTCTATCCGTCGTCATGGCCGGGCTTGTCCCGGCCATCCCGCTTAGGGAGGCACGGTGCTCACCTAAGCGAGATGCCCGGCACCATAGGCGAGCGAAGCGACGCCGTTCTTCGAACGGCTATGGCCGGGCATGACAGGGGAGGCTGGTGCTTACGACTTGGCGCGCGGTCGCGTCAGTAACGGTCGTCCGGCCCGTCGATATAGGGGAACGCGCTCAGCACATGCGGCGGACGCACCGGCGGCGCCGCGCGCACATAGCTCGGATCGAGCTCGCTGAGTTTGTTGACGCCCGTGAGGCCCATCGCGCGCTCAAGCTCGTCGTGGAGCAGTTCGATGACGCGCAGCACGCCGTCGCGGCCCGCGGCGGCAAGCCCGTAGGCGTAAAGCCGTCCGATCGAGACCGCGTTCGCGCCGAGCGCGATCGCCTTCACGATGTCGGTGCCGCGGCAGAAGCCGCCATCGACGATGATCTCGGCCTTGCCCTTCGTTGCGGCGACGATCTCCGGCAGGAAGTCCATCGTGCCGGCGCCCTGATCGAGCTGTCGGCCGCCGTGGTTCGACACGTAAATCACATCGACGCCGTGCTCGACCGCGAGCTTGGCATCCTCCGCGGTGGCGAGGCCCTTCACGATCAATGGCACTTTGTATTTCTTCTTCAGCTTGTCGAATTGCGCCCAGTCGAGCGCCTTCTGGTATTTCGCGTGGTCCTCAGTGCGCGCCGAGGCCGCGTGATAGCGTTTGGAGATGTCGCGCTCTCTGCGGCTGTAGTGGTGCGTGTCGACGGTGAGGCACAGTGCGCCGAAGCCCGCATTGACCGCGCGGTCGAAGAAATTCTCGACCCACGCCTGATCGCCGCGCACGTAAAGCTGGAAGATCTTGAGCCCGTCCGTCTCCTTGCCGGTTTCCTCAAGCTCGGGCTTCGACACCGAGCTTTGGAACATGGCGCAGCCGAAGGTGCCTGCGGCATTCGCGATCGCCGCGGTCGCGGCCGGATCGAAACGCTCGATGCTGCCGATCGGCGCGAGCGCGACCGGCATCTTCAGCTTGCGGCCGAGGAACGTGCCCGACGTGTCGGTCGTGCCGACGTTGCGCAGGATGCGCGGGCGCAGCGCCAGCGAATCCAGCGCGAGACGGTTGCGGCGAACAGTCGTCTCGGTTTCCGCGCCGCCGATGAGATAGTCCCAGACGTTGCGGTTGAGCTTGGCCCGCGCTGCGGCCACGATCTCGTGCAGGTTTTGAAAACGCTCGCGGACCTCGTCCATGCCCTTCCCCAGACCCTTTCCTTGCAAATGGGTTGTCAATCTCCAGCAATCGCGGTCACATGGCAACCCAACCAGGGAAGGCAGTTGCAATGACAGATAAGGCGCCCATCGGGCTTGTGGGCATCGGTTTGATGGGGGAGGTGCTGGCCGGGCGGCTGATCGCCGCGGGCTTCTCGGTTCTGGGCTACGACGTCGATCCGGCAAAGGGCGAGCGGCTCGTGAAGATGGGTGGCAAGGCCGGCTCGCTCGCGGAAGTGGCACAATGCGACCGCGTGGTCCTCGCGGTGTTCTCAACCGATCAGGTCGAGGACGTGACGCAAAATTCGCTCGTTCCGGCGGGCAAGGGCAAGATCGTGCTTTGCACCTCGACCTGCGACCCGGACCGGATCGCCGCGCTCGAGGCCAAGGTCGCGCCGCAGGGGATCCGCTTCCTTGAAACGCCGGTGTCGGGCACCAGCGAGCAGGTGCGCCAGGGCGACGGCGTCGGTCTGATCGGCGGCGACAAAAAGACCGCCGACGAGGTGAAGGACATCCTCGACGTCATCTTCCCGCGCCGCTTCCACATCGGGCGTCCCGGCGACGGCGGCCGTGCCAAGCTCGCGGTCAATCTGATCCTCGGGCTCAACCGTCTCGCGCTTGCCGAAGGGCTGACCTTCGCGAGCCGCATGGGTCTCGATCCGAAAGCTTTCATCGAAGTGGCGAAAACGTCGGCGGCCTATTCGCAGGTGATGGAGACCAAGGCGCGCAAGATGATCGAGCGCGACTTCGCGCCCGAAGGCCGCGTGAAGCAGACGCTGAAAGACGCGCACATGATGCAGGACCAGGCGAGGAAGCTCGGGCAGACATTGCCCTTGCTCAATGTGAACGTCGATGTGCTGGAAAGCTGCGTGCGCGCGGGCGAGGCCGATTTCGACAACAGCGCCGTCGTCGAGGAAATCCGGCGGCGCAAGGTATGAAAGAGCTATGAGGTCATCATGAGCGACGGAGAGGTTCGCACGTCCCGCGCGGGCGACGTGGTGACGGTCACGTTCGACCGCCCGGCGGCGCGCAATGCGATGACGTGGCAGATGTACGAGCGGCTCGGCGAGGTCTGCGCCGAGTTGCAGAAGGACAGGAGCGTGCGCGCGGTGGTGTTCCGCGGCGCAGGCGGCAAGGCCTTCATCGCCGGCACCGACATCGCGCAGTTCCTCAAATTCACCTCGGGCGAGGACGGCATCGCTTACGAGGAGAGGATGGAGGGCTATCTCGCGGCGCTCGAAGCGCTGCCGATGCCGACCATCGCGGTGGTCGAGGGCTTCGCCATCGGCGGAGGGCTCGCCATTGCGGCGTGCTGCGATCTGCGGATTGCGACGCCGGGCTCGCGCTTCGGCGTGCCGATCGCGCGAACGCTCGGAAACTGCCTGTCGGTGGCGAATTACGCGCGCCTCGTCGCCGCGCTGGGCGTGTCGCGGGCGAAGAAGATGTTGCTCCTTGCGGAGAACCTGACGGCGGAGGAAGCGCTCGCGGGCGGCTTTCTGCTCGACATCGTGCCGCCGGAGGACGTGGACAAGAAGGTGACCGAGCTGTGCGACCGGCTGCTGGGACACGCGCCGGTCACCATGCGGGTGACGAAGGAGTCCATCCGGCGTCTGATGCATGCCGGTCTGCCGAATGGCGATGACCTGGTGCGCGAGACTTACGGGAGTGAAGACTTCCGCGCGGGCGTCAAAGCCTTCGTCGAAAAGAAGACGCCGCAATGGCGCGGCCGGTGATTGACACGACGCCTTCATCGCGCCGCGGCCGTGAACCGGGCGCGGCGTGCGTCGAGGCTGCCAATTCGAAAAGAGCCGCTCAGGTCTCGTATTTGAACGAGAGCGCGACGCGGGTGCGGAACGCCGACACCTTGCCGTTCTCCACGGTCATGTCCATCTTGGTGACCTCGGCGACGCGCAGATCGCGCAGCGAGGTGGCTGCGGTCTCGACCGCACGCTTGCCGGCGTCTTCCCACGAAGTCTTGCTGACGCCGACAACGTCGACGATCCGATAAACGCCGCCGCTTTTCTGCTTCTTCGCCATTCCAGCCTCCCGATCTTTGATGGGCATGCACGGACAATTGCGAGAGCTAGTATCCTAGCGGTACGGCGTGCGGGCCAATAGACTGGACTCGGCTAAATCTTCTTCTCTTCGGACAGCACATCCATCGCCGCCCGATGCGCCTCATTCGCGGCCGGGATGCCGCAATAGAGCGCGACCAGCAGCAGGATTTCGCGGATTTCCTCCGGGGTGCAGCCGTTCTTCAGCGCGCCTTTCAGATGCACGCGCAGCTCCTGCGGCCGGTTGGCGGCGGCCATCATCGCGATCATGGCGAGGCTTTTGACGCCGAGGGACACCGCGTTGCGGCTCCAGACGTCGCCGTAGGAATAGGCGTTGATGATGTGCTGGAGCGGTTCGCCGAACTCGCCGAAGGCGTTCATGCGCTCGGCGACGGCCTTTTCGCCGAACAGCTCCTTGCGGAGTTTGAGGCCCTTTTCGGCTTGGTCCTTGATGTCCATGTTCATGCGCTCCGCACTTGGAGTTCGTCATGGCCGGGCTTGTCCCGGCCATCCCGCTTAGGGGACATAGGTGCCTACCTAAGCGGGATGCCCGGCACAAGGCCGGGCATGACGTGGAGAGGGTGGTGCTAGAGCCGCGAGACGGCTAGTGCGGCGCTATCTTCGCCAGCCGCGTCGCCACCTTGAGCCGCTGCACGGTGTCGCCGGCGAGATGGCTCCAGATGAAGCCGTCGCGCACGAGCTTCTCCGCGTGCCGCCCCTCCGGGCTGCCCGCGCCGCCGTGGATCTCGAGGTTCAGCTCGGTGACCTCCTGGATCACGTCGGTCGAGTAGTTCATGGCGAGGCCCGCGTTGGCGGAGTGGATCTTGTGGTCGTGCTCCCAGGCAACACGGAGCACGAACGAGCGCAACGCCTCGGTCAGCATGTTCATCTTGTTGATCTTGAGTTGCACCATCTGCTGCTCGAACAGAGCCGAGCCGCCCTGCTTGTGCGTCTTGGCGTATTTCATCGCCTGCTCGCAGGCATCGATGCAGACGCCGAGCGCGTTCGCGGCCAGCTCCAGATCGCCGAAGATGTCGCCGCCGGTGCGGTCGCCGGCTTGCGCCGTCTTCATGTCGGAGTTGTTGACGTGGCCGACAACATTCGCATGCGGCACGCGGGCGTTCTCGAAGATCATCTCGCCGTTGCGGTAGAACCGCCAGCCGCTCTTGTTGAACACCTTGCCGATGCGGAAGCCGGGCGTGTCGCGCGGCACCAGGAACATGGTGGTGCCTTCGCGGAGCGGCGCGCTCGGATTGCTGCGCGCGTCGATGAAGAACAGCTTGCCGACCGGCGCATTGGCGATGAAGCATTTCTCGCCGTTGAGAATCCATTCGTCGCCCTGGCGCTCGGCGCGCAGTTTCAGGCCCGCCTTGGGGTCGTCCGCCGGCGGCATGCGGTTGTCGGAGCCGGCGGTCGGCTCGGTGATGCCCTTGCCGAGCAGGAAGCGATGATCTGCCACGAACGGCCGGAGGAAGCGTTCCTTCTGCTCGTCGTTGCACGCCTGCGCGATCAGGTGGCTCCACTTCCAGTTCTGGCTGAAGGTCTTCGAGATCGCGCTGTCGCCACGCGCAAGCTCGGCCATCACCAGCGCCTGCGTCACGTAGTCGGTGCCTTCGCCGCCGTATTCCTTCGGCACCGCGAGCGTGCGGAAGCCGAGCCGCGAGCCTTTGTCGATGATGTCCCAGTTGAAGGTGCCGTGCGCGTCCGGCGCCTCGTCGAGCGAAAGCGAGATCGGCTTGATCTCCTCGTCGGCGAATTTGCGCGCCGCCATCTGCCAGGAGCGCTGTTCGTTGCTGAGAGCGAAATCCATTTTCGTATTCCTTATTCGGCAGCGATCATGGCGGGGCGGCGGTGATTGCCGAGCTGTTCGGCAATGCGGAGCTTCAAGTCGGCCGCGCCGTCGCCGGAGTAGAGGCAGACGCGGGCGTCGCTGATGTATTTCTGCAAAGGCATGTCGCGCATCACGCCCATCGCGCCGAAGCATTCGGCGCAGTCTTTGGTGGCGCGATAGATGTTCTCGGCGGTGAAGACAGCGGCGATGGTGGTGAGCGGCAGGTCGGCGATGCTGCGGTCGGCGACGGCCTCCGGATGGTCGGCGGCCCAGGCGGCTTTCCAAACCATGTTGCGGCAAGTCTCGAGCCGGATCGCGGTCTCGGCGAGCTTGGTGCCGATGGCCTGATGCTGGACGATGGGGCGGCCGCCCTGGATGCGGATTTGCGAATAGTCGATGGCGGCTTCGTAGGCGGCGCGGCCGATGCCGATGTTGACGGCCTGTGCGAGCGGCACGTCGAGGCCGGCGAGGGGGCCGCTGCCTTCGGCGCCGAGCAGGTTTCCGGCGGGCACCCGCACGTCCTTCAGCGCGATCTGGCCGGAAGAGCCGTGATGCCAGCGCGGCTCGGCCTGCGCGGTGACGGTGAGGCCCGGTGTGCCGGCAGACACGAGGATGGTGCTGACGCCCTTGTCCGTTGCGACCTCGACCGCGAATAGTTTGGCGATGGGCGCATTGACGACATGGTCCTTCACGCCGTTGATGACCCACTCATTGCCATCTTTCACAGCCTTCGCGGTCAGGCGATGGCGCGAGCCGTCCCTGCGGAAGTAGTTCACGCCGAGCGACTCGTCGCTGTTCGGCTCGTGGTTGGCATAAGCGAGGTGGTAACGGTCGTCCGACAGGAACGGTTGCAGGAATTTCTCGCGCTGTGCGGGCGACATCGCGTTGAACAACACGCGGCCGAGCAGGGCGGTTTCAGCCATCACCGCGGCGACGTCGGTGTCGCCGACGGCGAGTTCCTCCACCACGAGGCAGCAGGTGAGGTTGTCGGCGCCGACGCCACCGAGGTCTTCGGCGAGGGCAAGCGCGCGCAGCCCCATCTGGGAAGCTTGATCGAGCACCTCCGTCGGCAGGCGGCGATCGGCGAGATCGAGCCGATCGGCTTTCAGCGTGACCGGCTTGATCACGTCGTTTGCGAAGTCGCGCACGGTGTCGCGGAATTCGATCTGCTCGGCGCTCAATTGAAGACTGAACATTTGCAAGAACCTGTTTTGTTTTGCCTGCTGTGTTGCGATGCAACCTTACTGCTGCACCTTGATGTTCGCGGTCTTGACGACCTTGTCCCACAGAACGAGCTCGGATTTCACGTACTCGGCGAACGCGGGCGAGTCCTTGTAGCTTGCCGTGATGAACTGATCGGCGAAGTATTTCTGCACCGAGTCGATCTTCAGGAAGTCCGAGATCCCCTTGGACAGTTTCGCGACGACGGCGGGCGGGGTCTTGGCCGGAACATAGAGGCCGGTCCAGGCGGAGAACTCGTAGCCCGGAACGGTCTCCGCGATGGTCGGAACATCGGGCAGGCCGGCGAGCCGTTTGGATTCACCGATGGCAAGCGCGGTGCTCTTGCCGGCCTTCACGTGCTCGAGCGATGTCGCGACGTTGTTGTAGAGCAGTTGCACTTCGCCGGTGAGGACCGCTTGCGTCGCGGGGCCGACACCGCGATAGGGCACGTGCGTCAGCTTGATGCCGGTCTTGCTGGCGAGAAGCTCCAGTCCCATGTGGCTGAAGTTGCCGATGCCGCCGGACGAGTAGTTGAGCGTGTCGGGCTTCTCCTTCGCCACTTTGATCAGGTCGGCGACGCTCTTGATGCCGGTGGACGGATGCGCGGTCAGCATCGAGGGAAAGCGGTTGATCATCGCAACCGGAACGAAGTCGCGCAGTGGCACATAGGGAAGGTTCGCGTACAGCGCCGGGTTGACGATCATTGGACCGTCGGAAATGACCGCGATGGTGTAGCCGTCGGGATCGGCGCGCATCAGCTGCTGCGTGCCGAGGCCGCCGTTGGCGCCGCCGACATTCTCGACATAGACCTGCTGCCCGAGCAGATCGCTCAGATGCTTGGCGACGAGCCGGGCCATCAGATCGGTGCCGCCGCCGGCCGGGAAGGGGCAGATCAGCTTGATCGGCCGGGTTGGCCAGTCCTGCGCTTGTGCGTGCGATTGGGCGAGCGCAGGCAGCGCGCCGAGAAGACCGAGAACGGTCGCTATCTTGATCATCAAGCTTCGCATTCCCATCCCTCCCGTTGATCGATTGTTGTTCTTGTTCGTTCAAAGTGCCGCTGCGATCGCGTCGCCCATCTGCGTGGTGCTGGCGCTGCCGCCTAAATCCTTGGTGAGTGTTTTGCCTTCTGCGATCACCTTGCCGACCGCGGCGTGGATCAGATCGGACGCGGCGACCGCCTTCGGCTCGTTGTGCTTGCGGCCCAGCCAGCCGAGCAGCATCTGCCCCGAGACGATCATGGCGTAGGGGTTGGCGATGTTCTGGCCGTAGATGTCCGGCGCCGAGCCGTGCGTTGCTTGCGCCATCGCCTGCTTCTCGCCGATGCAGAGACCGGGCGCGAGGCCCAAGCCCCCGACGAGCCCCGCGCCGATGTCGGTCAGAATATCCCCGAACTGATTGGTGGTGACGACGACGTCGAAGCGTTGCGGATCGGTGACGAGCTTCATCGCCGTCGAGTCGATCATCATCTCCTCGAACTGCACGTCCGGATAAAGCTTCGCGACCTTGCGGCACTCGTCCGCGAACATGCCGCAGGCGAGGCGATAGACCGGCTCCTTATGCGCGGCTGTGACCTTCTTTCGCTTTCGCGTGCGCGCCATCTCGAAGGCTTCGCGCGCGACGCGGTTCGAGCCCTTGCGAGTGATGACGCGCATGGCGACCGTGATGTCGTCGTTCGGGCGAAACTCCGGCGCGCCCGCGACCACGGTTTCCGAATAAAGCATGCCTTCGGTCAGTTCGCGGAAGAACGCGATGTCGACGTTCTTGTGCACCGACGGCAGATTTGGATGCGACAGCGACGGCCGCAGCGCCGCGAACAGATCGAATTTCTTGCGGATCGGCGGCATCACCCAGGTCGCGTCGCCGCGCGGATAGGCATTGTGGCCGATCGGTCCCATGATCCAGCCGTCGAGGCCGCGCAGGGCTTCCTCAGTGACAGCGGGAAGCGTGGTGCCATGCTTTGCGTGCGCTTCTTTCCCGATCAGGTGCTCATGCCACTCGATGGAAAGGCCGGTCTTCGTCGCGGCCGCCTTCATCACCTTGACGCATTCCGGAACGACCTCCAGGCCGATGTCGTCGCCGTTCAAAATTCCGATCTTCAAGTTCGAATTCCTTCATTCCTCGATCACAATCCCGGCCTCGGCGATATCGCGCCGCCATGTGTCCATCTGCAGCTTCAGCCAGTTCTTCGCGTCGTCGGCGGACGTCTGCGACGGCGCAGTCAGGCCGCCGCGCTCGAATATCTCCTTCATCTCCGGCGTCCTGGATGCATCGACGAACGCCTTGTGCAGCTTCTCGATGATCTCGCGCGGCACGCCAGCGGGCGCATAAGCCGCCGACCACTGCGATGGCTTGAATTCGGGGAAGCCCACCTCGGCAATCGTCGGAACGTCGGGCCACGCGGCGAGTCTTTGCGGGGCTGCGACAGCGAGCGGCCGAATGCGGCCCGCCTTGATCATGCCGACCGGGTTCGTGATGTTGAACCACGACACATGGGTGTCGCCGCCCGCGACGTCCTTCAGGATGCCCGCGCCGCCGTCCTTGAACGGAATGTGAAGAAGCTGGATGCCGGCGCGCTTCGACAGAATTTCAGTGTTGATGTGCTGGTAGGCGCCAACGCCCGCGCTTGCATAGCGCACGTCGCCCGGATGCGCCTTCGCGTAAGTGACGAACTCGGCGAATGTCTTCGGCGGGAAGTTCACCGTCGTCGCCATGAAGAACACCGGCGCGTCGGCAAGCAGCGCGATCGGCTGCACGTCGCGCTCGAAATTGATCCGCATTTTCTTGGCGAGCAGGATCGGCGTCAGGCAATTGGTTGAGATGTTGCCGACCATGATCGTGTAGCCGTCGGGCTTGGCGCGCGCCATTTCCTCGATGGCGATGATGCCGGACGCGCCGGGCTTGTTCTCGACGATGACGTTCTGCCCGAACGATTTGCGCAAATGTTCGGCGTAGTGCCGCGCCACCACATCGGTGAGGCCGCCCGCCGCATAGGGGATCAGCACCCGGATCGAACGATTGGGATAAGTCGGATCGGCCAATGCGCCGCATGCACCGGCAAATAGCCAGAGCACGGACGCCAAAAGGCACCCACACCACCGCATCCTTGCGTCCCTCCCTACGGGTCGCGTCATACGGAGCGTTCTTTGCCGCTCTCTGTATGGGGAGGATTGTAAGGACCGCTGGCAACCAAACACAAGGCGGTATTCGCCGCTCTGCTGTGCGACAGATTCGGACGTGGAACGTGCTGCAATCCCCGATTGACGCACGTTCAACGGGTGGTGCTAATCTTGCATGACGGCCGGGACTGCTGGTTCTCACTCTTTCTCATCGAGGTACCTATGCTCAATCGTCGTCGCGTCGTTCAGTGCGGTCTTGCGGCTGCTGGTTCGTTGACCGTTGCCGCGCCATTTCGTGCTCGCGCGCAGGGCAAGCCTCCGATCAAAATCAGATACAGCGAAGTGGTGCGCTCGATCCTCTACGCGCCGGCCTACGTCGCCATGACCAACGGTTACTTCAAGGATGCGGGCTTCGACGTTTCGATGAGCACGGCGCAGGGCGGCGACAAGGCGATTGCCGCGCTGCTGTCCAACAGCGCGGACATCGCGCTGATCGGCCCCGAAACCGCGATCTACACGCAGAACAGCGAGTCGCCGGTCAAGACGCCGATCTTCTGCGGCCTCACCGCCACCGACGGCTTCATGCTGATGAGCCGCGAGAAGATCGAAAAGTTCGAATGGAGCATGCTCAAGGGCAAGGAGATCCTCGGCTTCCGGCCCGGCAGCACGCCGATCCTGTTCTTCGAGGCGGCGATGCGGCAGAACGGCATCGATCCGC
>BFBZ01000021.1_pt34 | contig 35130 bp, 36 predicted proteins | sample 1888401 | NCBI WGS metagenome assembly BFBZ01 (sample SAMD00112614, study PRJDB3348) | symbiont metagenome | host: Chara braunii | reverse complement strand
TCAGGTCGGCCTGCGCGGCGAGCGCATTGCCGCAGTCCGATCCGGTGACGCCGGGCGCGCCGAAATTGAGCGGATCGGTCCAGGCATTGCCGCCCTTGCCGGCCTGGGTCTCGAGATAGGCGATGTCATGCTTSCGSGCGAAGGCGGCGAGCGCCGCTTCGGCGCCGGAATAGATCACGCCGCCGCCGGAGATCAGCAACGGCTTTTGCGCCGCGCGGATCAGCGCCGCGACGGCCGAAACCTCGTCAGGATCGGGCAGGGGGCGGCGGATGCGCCAGACCTTCGGTGCGAAGAAGCTGTCGGGATAATCATAGGCCTCGGCCTGCACGTCCTGACAGAAGGCGAGGCACACCGGGCCGCAATTGGCCGGATCGGTCATCACGGCGAGCGCGCGCGGCAGCGCGGACAAGATGTGCTCCGGCCGTGYAATGCGATCGAAATAGCGCACCACCGGGCGGAACGCGTCATTGGCGGAGACCGTCCCGTCGTCGAAATCCTCGATCTGCTGCAGCACCGGGTCAGGCCGGCGGTTGGCGAACACGTCGCCGGGGATGAACAGCACCGGCAGCCGGTTGACATGCGCGAGCGCCGCGGCCGTCACCATGTTGGTGGCACCGGGTCCGATCGAGGACGTCACGGCCATCGTCTTGCGGCGCTTCATCGTCTTGGCATAGGCGATCGCYGTATGCGCCATGGTCTGCTCGTTCTGGCCGCGCCAGGTCGGCAGCTCCGCGCCRATGCCGTGCAGCGCCTGGCCGAGRCCGGCGACATTGCCATGGCCGAAGATSGCCCACACGCCTTCGATGAAGCGGTCGCCTTGCTCGGTCAGCTGCACCGAGAGCCAGCGCACCATCGCCTGCGMCGCGGTCAGTCGGATCGTTCCGGTCATGTCGTGSTCTCCCGCAGCGCTCAGCCTTGCAGCAGGGRCGCGGGATCGRCYGCGGCGCCGGTCTGCGCGGAGCGCGTTGCKGCCTCGGCAAGGGCGAGCGCCTTGACGCCGTCCGCCAAGGTCACCGGCATCGGGCCGYCGCTTTCGACGGCCGCCACGAACGCCGCCCATTCCGCCGCATAAGCGCGCCCATAGCGTTCGAGAAAGAAGTGCTCGGGCTTRGCGCTGCTGATGCCGGCCGTGGTCGCCTTGGACACGGTATTCTCCAGCACGTTGCCGGCGGACAGCAGCCCCTCGGACCCGAGCAGCTCGATGCGCTGGTCGTAGCCATAGACGGCGCGGCGGCTGTTCTTGATCACCGCCATCGCACCATGGGCGAAAGCGAGCGTGACGATCGCGGTGTCCACGTCACCCGCCGCGCCGATCTCGGGATCGACGATGGCGGCGCCGACCGCTATGACCCGTGACGGCATCGCCCCCATGATCCAAAGCGCCACGTCGAAATCGTGGATCATCATGTCGCGGAACAGGCCGCCGGAGACTTTCACATAGCTGACCGGCGGCGGCGCCGGATCGAACGAGGTGATCGACAGCAGTTCGGGCTTGCCGATCTCGCCACGCTCGGCCGCCCCCTTCAGCGCCGCGAAATTCGGATCGAACCGTCGATTGAAACCGATCATCACCGGCYGCCCSGTGGCGGCGGCCGCCGCCTGGCAGGCCCGGGCCCGCGCCAGGCTGAGGTCGACCGGCTTTTCGCACAGCACCGCCTTRCCGGCCCGCGTCGCAGCTTCGATGAGGTCGGAATGCGTGTTGGTCGGTGTGGCGATCAGCACCGCGTCGATGCTTGYATCGGCGAGGATCGCCTCCGTGCTCCGCGGCTCGGCGCCCATCTTCGCAGCAAGCGCCGCCGCGCTCTCCGTGATCGCGTCCGAAATCGCCGCGAGCCGGCTTCCYGGATGTGTCGCAATCGTTCTGGCATGGACGGCGCCGATCCGTCCGGCGCCGAGCAGTCCTACATTGAGCACGCGTCGTCTCCGTTTCCTCGTTCAGGCGCCGCATTCTGTCGGTCGTGCCGCTGCCTCATCTTCGCTGCTTCGCCGGGGCTGATCCCGCCCGACGGTGCGAAACTTGGTTTGATCTTAGTCAGCTCAGGGGGTGGGGCGGTCGCGCGCTGCGCAGACTTGGCTCTCGGCCCTCTCCCATCGGCGCTGCGCCGGGCGGCGGGTCTGTTGCCGCAGGCCAGAGGCTATTCTCCGGACGCGATCCGGAGGTTCCGGCAAAGGGGGTGACGCGCTCGCGCGTCGCCATCTGCCGCGGCGATGTCGAAGACAATCTCCCCGCTGTCCTCCCGCAATTCGACCTCCCATCGTCTTCCATCAGGACGTGCCRGCGTCATGATGTGAAATTTGAGGTCACGCTACCAAATTACCCCGGGAGTGACGAATGGAAATTTGTCCGGAGGAGGTTGGCGGCAGGCGGCGCTGCGCGCGGCTGTCATCGATCATGGCTCGTGACGCCCGCACGCGATGCGTGCGGGGCCTGTCATGCCCTTCGCCCGACCATCAGCAGGATGCCGCCGATCTGCGGCAGCAGCGCCAGCAGGATCAGGCGGAGCATCACGAAGTCGTCGGCCGAYGGCTTCACSACGCCGCGCGACACCCAGGCGACCAGCTTGATCGCGGCCTCGGTCTGCGGATCGGCGGTCTGGCTCACGGCGCTCATCGCCACGTCCAAGGCCTGGCGCCGCTCGGCCACCGCGGCCTCGCGTTCGCGACAGAACTTGCCGACGCCRCCCTTGCACTCGCGATCGCGCGCGGTCATCGCATCGGCGAGCGCGGTCTGCGCCGCCTGCACCGCCGGCGTCACGCGGGAGGCGCGGGCGAGCGTGACRTCGCTGATATTGGTGGAGGCAAAGCCGATGCCGGCGGTGACCGCGAACACGAAGGTCATCAGCCACACCGTCCAGCCGGTCAGCGCCGAGGCGCGGTGCCGCGCCTGCCACAGCCGCGCGGCGCAGGTCGGCATCACCAGCGCGACGAGGTCTGCGGTGACGCCGACTGCCAGGAACATGTATCCGGCAGTGTTGTTCGAACCGAGCGAGTGCGCGAACCAGCCGTTCATCGCCATGCCGACGGCGGCGAGCGCCAGCGCGGCCAGYTGCAGCAGGATGGACGAGGCGCTGATGCGGCGGCGCTCGGGCCTGGCCRAAGGATGCTCGGCCTTGGCGGGGCTGCGCTCGGCTTCAGGTGCGGCGAGCGGGGCGCTCGCCGGCACGACTTCGCCTGCGAYCGCAGCATTTGTCTCGCGCAGTGCCTGCGRAGCAGGCGCGGCCTGGCCCGCGGTCACGGCGGCGGCGGCGCTGGCGGCGGYCTCGGTSCGACCGGGCTCGCCCGCAACCGGGGTCTTCGCCGGCTCGTTCACCAGTTCGAGGAAGTCCGGCATGATCAGCGTCTCGGATGCGAGCATCTCGTCATCGAGCGCTGCCGCCTTGGTCTTCTCGGGCCGGTCGGATTTGGGCCGCGGCCGCGGCTTGACGACCTTGGGGCGYTTCGGGCGCGGCTTGGCCGTCTTCGGCTGCTGCCAGGGAATGATCGACGCTACTACGGACTCATCAGCCATCGGGGCCGCTCCAATCGGTCGTGATGGGACGCGGGCGCGCGTTTGCGCGCGCGCAGATCGCGCCGGCATCAGGTGGACGTATGATCGGGAATCGAGCAGCGGCCCGCCTCGAGGCGGGCCTTCAATTCTTGCGGCCGGATTGGCGTCGCGCGAAGAAATTGTCGGCGTCTCACGCGCCCGTCGCCGCCGATGAGGCGCCCGGGCAGCGGTCACAAGCGCCACGTAATGAGGCGGCGCCCGGAAGGTTCTGGTCCGCGCGGGGCCGGGCCGGTCAGCGTGTGCCCAACACCCTTGTTCTTAACCAATGGTTAACACGGATTCGCCGGTTTCAAAACCGTGCGGCGCGTGTGGCGGCCGGACGAACGGTCAAGAGCGRCGAAGTGCGGCTTTGGAGTCACAACCGCCGCGTGAGCAGGCTGCTTGTTCACTGTYCGAACGGGRTGCCAAGTCCCCCGAGCCGGCGATATGATCAGACTTCGGAATCGGAGTATCGACTTCCCTGATGTCATGTCCCTGCGGATCGGACCTTCCCCTTGACCGCTGCTGCGGTCCCTACCTCAGCGGCGATGCGMCGCCGCMGACGGCCGAGGCGCTGATGCGCTCGCGCTACACGGCCTATACGCGCGGCGATATCGGCTACATCGCGGCGACGCTTGCCGYCGACAAGCGCGCGGCGTTCGACGCTGCYGCGGCAAGGCAATGGGCCTCGCGCGCGACTTGGCTCGGCCTGCGCATCGTGTCGACCGCGCGCGGCCAGATCGAYGATTCSGACGGTGTYGTCAGCTTCGTTGCCAGCTACCGCGAGGCCGGCAAGACCATTGAGCATCACGAGGTCTCGCAGTTTCGCCGCGATGACGACGGCGYCTGGCGGTTCGTCGCGGGTGACACGCGGGCCSTCGTTGTSGAGCCGAAGCGYACCGCCGGTGCAGCGAAGGTCGGCCGCAACGATCCGTGTCCGTGCGGCAGCGGCAAGAAGTCCAAATTCTGCTGCGGGCGCTGACCYATGAYGCGGCGAAGACCGGTGGYGRGCTGCACCTGCGCTGAGCSCCGCCGGCCTTTATTCGTCGCAAGTGAGCCCTGGGCGAGGCCTTCACCCGGAATTCCCCGCGTCCTCGCATTTGCGAGCGCGAATGAGAAGCAAAGGTGGCTGCGCCGTGCGCGTGCGAATGATTGTGGTGGCCGCGTTTCGATCCGTTGCCGAAGCCGAATACAAGGCCGCGCCGGCCGGCCTTGACTCCGCCCAACGCGGCTGGCCTTAGAGAGACGGGGATCTTAACAAGGATGGTGTCGGGTGACGGAGTTGCACGGGCAGGTCCTGCAGGACGAGCACGCGCGGCCGCAGGCCGCAGCCATCGCGGCGCCTGCGCCCAAGGCGTTGTCGCCGCGCAAGCAGGCCATCCTCGATCACGCCAATAGTCATGCCGATGCGCGCGCCGGCTGGCGCGACAAGGCCGCGTTCTTTCATGCCGAGGACGAGTGCTATCTGCGCTTCCTGATCCCSCCCGGCAGCCGGGTGCTGGAGATCGGCTGCGGCATCGGTGACACGCTGGCCGCGCTGGCGCCGTCCTACGGGGTCGGCATCGACTTCAGCGACCGGCAGATCRCCATCGCACGCACCCGCCATCCCAACCTGACYTTCATCGCCGGCGATGCCGAGGATCCAGCGACGCKCGCCGCCGTCACCGGGCCGTTCGATGTCATCCTGGTGCTCGACACGATCGGCTCGCTCGACGACTGCCAGCAGTTCATCGCGCAACTGCATCCCTTGTGCACGCGYGAGACCCGGCTGGTGATCGGCTACTTCTCGCATCTCTGGTATCCGCTGTTGAAGGCGGCGGAGGCGATGGGCYTGCGCATGCCGCAGCCGGAGCAGAACGTGCTGTCGCCGGCCGACCTGCGCAACCTCGCGCATCTGGCCGATTTCGAYCCGGTGAAATCCGAGCAGCGCGTGCTGTCGCCGCTGCGGCTCTACGGCCTTGGCCGCTTTGCCAACCGCTTCCTCAGCGTGTTGCCCGGCCTGCGCGCTTTGTCGCTGCGGCACTATCTGGTGTCGCGCTCGATGCGTTGCGTGACCGACGACGTCCGCTCGGCCACGGTGGTGATCCCGGCGCGCAACGAGCGCGGCAATATCGCGCCRGCGGTGCAGCGCATCGCCGYGTTCTGCCCGGACATCGAGATCATCTTCATCGAGGGCCACAGCCAGGACGGCACCTATGAGGAGATGGAGCGCGTGCGCGCGGYCTATCCGCAGCACGACATCAAGCTGATGCGGCAGCCCGGCAAGGGCAAGGCGGATGCGGTGTTCACCGCATTCGATGCGGCGCGCGGCGACGTGCTGATGATCCTCGATGCCGACCTCACGATGCCGCCGGAGCAGCTGCCGAAATTCTTCGAGGCGCTGCGCTCGGGCAAGGGCGAGTTCATCAACGGCTCGCGCCTGGTCTATCCGATGGACGAGGGCGCGATGCGCTTTCTCAACCTGATCGCCAACAAGACCTTCTCCTATCTGTTCTCATGGCTGCTCAACCAGCGCTACACGGACACCTTGTGCGGCACCAAGGTGCTCCGCCGCAGTGACTATCAGCGGCTCAAGGCCGGCAAGGCCTATTTCGGCGATTTCGATCCGTTCGGCGATTTCGACCTGATCTTCGGCGCCTCCAAGCTGAACCTGAAATCGATCGACCTGCCGATCCGCTACGCSGCGCGCAGCTATGGCGAGACCCAGATCTCCCGCTTCCGTCACGGCTGGATGCTGCTGAAGATGGTCGTGTTCGCATTCTTCAAGATCAAGGCGATCTGAGGAATGTGCAGGGCCGGCGTCGAGCAGGCGAAGTCGTTGRCGAGCGCCGCTGTCCGGGCCTCAAGGTTCGAGACGCGCCGAAGACGGCGCTCCTCGCCATGAGTCGCGTCCGCCAACTGGCGCTGCACACAATCCATGAGGACGCTGCCGGTTACGGCAGCGTCCTCATGGAGAGGGTTTCGAGCCATGCAGCGAATCCGACCCTCGCCCTGAGGGACCCGCCGCAGCCGGGCGTCTCAAAGGACGGCCCCAGGCGGCGCTTCGTTTCGACCCGCGGCGGAGGCCTGCCGTGACCCGCATAGACCGCCTCGGGCCCGGGGCCGGAGCGGACTGCAAACCGGCGACAGACGCCTCCGCCCGCGACGCTCTCGACCGCCTGACGCCGTTCGGCTGGCGCGGCGGCGTGGCGGTCACGCTGCTGCTGTCGCTGGCCTCGTTCCTGATCGTCGGCTATTTCACCGTGTATTGGCGCAACGCCGACATGGACTTCATGGTGATCTACAGCGCGCTCGCCATGAATGATGGCGGCGCGCAGGTGTTTTTCGACCATCCGGCCTATCTCACCATCCTCTCGGTCAAGGCGTGGTTCGGCTTGCTGCACCGGGTCGGCTTGCTCGACGTCTGGACGCTCTCGACGATGCCGTCGGCGGCGGACCGCGCCGCCTTTGACGCTTCGATGATCAGCGCCGTTCGGGCGGGGCGCATCGCCGCGTTGCTCACCGCCGGCGGCGTCATCCTCGCATTCGCGGTGCTGGCCCGCCGGCTGGTGTCGGACTGGCGCATCGCCATGCTCGCGGTCGTCGCCTTCGCCTGGTCGGGCGGCGTGCAGATGCATCTGCGCATCCTGCGCAGCGAGATGATCGCGGCKTCGTTCTGTGTCCTCGCGTTGATAATCCTGATCTTGGCCGCGCGCCGCGCCAGCGTGCCGCGTCCGCTCGCTATCGGACTCGCGGCGCTGCTTTGCACGCTCGGACTGGAGAACAAGGTGCATGCGATCCTGCTGATCGCCGCCATTCCGGTCCTCGTCGTGCCGTTCGGGACGGCGACGAGCGGAAGCGTGGCGTTCTGGCGGACATCACAGGCGCGCCATTCCGGTCCTCGTCGTGCCGTTCGGGACGGCGACGAGCGGAAGCGTGGCGTTCTGGCGGACACCACAGGCGTGGGTGGCTGCGCTGCTCGCGGTCGTCCTGGCGCTCGCCGGAGCGTTCATCGTCTGGCCGCTGGTCGCCGCCGGTATCGATCCGGCCAACGCCGCCGCGGCCGGCCTGAAACCGCTGCTGTTCGGCCGCTTCGGCGCCTATCAGTTCGCGTTGATTGGTGGGATCGCGATCGGCATGATCGTGTTCGCACGACTCTGGCAGGTGAGCGCGGCCGAGACGCTGGCCGCGATGGCGGCGGCCTCGGCCGGCGCAACTTTCGGATTGCTGGCGCTCGATCTCAGCTACGACATCAACAACGTCGTGGTCGTGCTGAATCCGTTGGAGAAGATGATCACCTATGTCGACGCGCCGGAGGCCGCGGGCAGCCTCAGCGGGGCGATCGGACTGCTGTTGTCCGGGGTCCTCGGKGTGATCCGGCGCTACACATTCATCCTGCAATCCTCGGCGCGGCCCACGGTGTTCCTGACCTGGCTGATCTTGCCCGGCATCGTGCTGGCGTGGCGCCGCGGCGAGCGGCAGGTGGCGCTGCAAGCCGCGCTCTTGATGCTGGCCGCCATCGGCATCGACACGCTCGGCGTCCGCCGCGGGCTGAAGGTGGAGTATTTCGTCTTCACCGATCCGCTGATCATCATCGCCGGCATGATCCTGCTCGATCGCCTCGTCGACCTGCGCCTGGCGCGTTTCGCCTATCCGATCGGGGTGACGCTGCTCGTGCTGCATGTCGGCATCAGCCAGGCCGAGCCGGTCAAGATGGCGCTCAAGCGCAGGGGACCCGAGGAGGTCTGCACATGGAATGGCTATTACATGCCGCGGCTGGCCTTGCCCTGGTGTGTGCCGAGCAACTTGCCGAGGACATGACGGTGAGCCGGTGCGGTCGTCACGATTGCGCTGAGCGAGGCTTGCGCCGCAGCGGTTTGACAGGTGTGAAGATCGCCGCAAGATCCTCGCTCTCCGAGGCCGCGGCCTCGTCGAGCCGGAGCCGGCCCTCGACATGCAGGAAATGCTCGCGCGACACCGCGATGGCCCGCATCAGGTCGCGGTCGCGCAGCGCCGCGACGATGGCGCCATGCTCATCAACCGCGCAGATCGACTGCGCCGCCGGCTCGTAGACGGAGACCATCACCGAGGAGCGGCTGAGCAGGTCGGCGAGGATGCGGGACAATTCGGGATTGCCCAGCGCCTCGACGAGATGGACATGGAAGGCCCCGGACAGCCTGACAGAGGCGGCGCGATCGCCGCGCCGCGCYGCGGCGCGCTCCTCTTCGAGATGGGTGTCGAGCTGCGCGAGCAGCACCTCGTCGACCCTGAGAACCAGCAGGCTGAGCACGCCGGCCTCGAGCACGCGATGCGCCTCATAGACCCGCCTGATATCGTCGAGCGTCGGTCGCGGCACCCGCGCGCCGCGGTTGGGGATCATCTCCAGCCGTCGCTCGGCGCCGAGCCGGTGCAGCACTTTCCGGATGCGCTCGCGCGACACGCCGAAGATCGCGGCCAGCGGTGTCTCGGCGAGCTTGGTGCCGGCCTTCAGCTTGCCCTCCAGCAGCGCGCGCAGGATGGCCTGGTACACCGCCTCGTCCTCGGCGGGATTGGCCTTCCCGATTCGTTGCGCGCGCATCGCCATGCCTCCTAGCTAGGCTCAAAGGTACGGCAGGTCACCTCCAAAAAATGTGCACATTATGCACCGCAGCGAGCAGGGACCTGCGCGGCGATTTGACTAAGGCATTGACGGCGCGCCTGAAATAAAAATGTGCACATTTGGCATAGGGCTTGCTGATGTCTGGTGACGCGCCACGCGACAGCTCACACGGGATCACCTCATGCACCCTTTCTCCCGCCGCAGCCTCCTGAAGACCGGTGCGGCCTTCGCCGCCACCTTCGCCGCGCCATCCCTGGTGCGCGCCGCCCCGAAAGAGATCGTGATTGGCGGCCCCGCCGGTGCCGCCAAATATTTCAACGCCGACCTGTTTCCGGTGCTGGAGAAGAAGCTCGACTGCAAGGTGCTCTATGAGGGCACCAACTCGCTGACCAATCTGCAGAAGATGCAGGCCGACAAAGCGAGCCCGAAGATCTCGGTCGTGATCATGGACGACCCGGTGATGCTGCCGGCCGCGGCCGAAGGGCTGATCACCAAGATGTCGTCGTCGGCGATTCCGAATCTCGGCAAACTGGTCGACGATGCCGTGCACCAGGACGGCATGTGGGCCAACTACCAGAAGCCGTGGGTCGGCATCGCCTATTCCACCAAGCGCATGAAGACGGCACCGGTGAGCTGGGCCGAGCTGTGGGATGCGAAATACGACTCCAAGATCGTCGTGCCGTCGCTGTCCAACACCGAAGGGTTCTGGACGTTGCTCGCCGCCGCGCATCTCGAGACCGGCAAGCCTTACAAGGAGGCGCAATACGAGATCGACGCCGGCTTCAAGAAGATCAAGAGCCTGAAGGCCAATCTGCTGAACGTCTATACCAACGCGCCGCAGGCCATCAATCTCCTGGAGCAGGGCGAGGCCTGGATGATCGGTGGCCAGTTCTCGGCCTACACCTTGATCCGCAAGGCCGATGGCTCGCCGGTCGATCTCGCYATTCCCAAGGATGGCGGCTTCTCGATGCCGTCGGGCATCGCCAAGGTCGCAGGCGCGCCGGCCGGCGACCTCGCCGACGCCGTGATTGACTTCTATCTCAGCCCGGAGGCGCAGACCATTCTGGCCAAGACGGCCTTCATCGCGCCGACCAGCAAGGCGACGCCGCTGCCGGCCGGCTATCCGGATCCGGCCTCGCTGTTCGCGCCCGATTGGGCCTTCATTGCCAAGAACCGCGCCGGCTGGGTCGATCGCTGGAGCAAGGAGATGACATGAGCGAGCCTGCGCCGCATCTCGTCATCAGCGCCGTTTCGAAGCGCTTCGGCGCGGCCACCGTGCTCGATCGCGTCGATCTCACGATCCGGCGCGGCGAGCTGGTCACCTTGCTCGGCCCATCCGGCTGCGGCAAGACCACCTTGCTGCGCGCCATCGCCGGCCTCTCGCCGCCGGACACTGGCACGATCGCGCTTGCCGGGCGCGACGTCACTCATGTGCCGCCGCACYGGCGCAATGTCGGCGTCGTGTTCCAGAGCTACGCGCTGTTTCCGCATCTCACCGTCGCGGGCAACGTCGCCTTCGGCCTGAAGGTGCGCGGCGCGCCGAAGGCGGAKATCGATCGCGCAGTGCAGCGGGCGCTGGCGCTGGTCAAGCTCGGTCATCTCGGTGGCCGACGCATCTCCGCATTGTCGGGCGGCCAGCAGCAGCGCGTGGCGCTGGCGCGCGCGATCGCGGTCGAGCCCGACGTGCTGCTGTTCGACGAGGCGCTGTCGGCGCTCGATCGCAAGCTGCGCGAGGAGATGCAGATCGAGCTGCGCCGCCTGCTGCAGGACGTCAAGGCGACCGCGATCTTCGTTACCCACGACCAGGACGAGGCGCTGACGATGTCGGATCGCGTCGCGGTCATGAACAAGGGCCGSATCGAGCAGCTCGCGGCGCCGCGCGAGCTGTACGCGCGGCCTGCGAGTCTGTTCGCGCTCAATTTCGTCGGGCTGTCCACGCGCATCGCAGGACAGGTGGTTGGCGGACAAGACGGCATGGTCGATGTCGTGACCCCGGTCGGCCGTCTCTCGGCGCGTGGTGCGTTCCAGCTCGGCGCCTCGGTGATCGTCGCGACGCGGCCCGAGCAGTTGCGCCTCGGCGCGGACCATGAGGCGAACTCCGCGAGCGGCCGCGTGCGCTCGGTCGTGTTCCAGGGCTCGCGGACCCTCGTGGACGTCGACGCCGGCGCCGGCGCGAGCCTGCTCGCCGAGCTGTCGGGACGCGAGGCCGAGGTGCCGCGCGTGCATGACGAGGTCCGCTTCGCCTGGCCGGCCGCCGAGACCTTCGCCTTCGCCGCCGAGGCGTCGCCATGACGGACGCCGTGCTCTCAGCCCCGGTCGCGACGCCTGCGCCCGATCGCGAGCGGCTCGCCGCGTTCGGCTTTGTCGCGCCGTCGCTGCTGATCACCGCGCTGGTGTTCGTGTTGCCGCTGGCGCTGCTGCTCGGCGTCAGCGTGCTCGATCCGAAGGGCGGCGTCACCTCGGCGCATTACGCCCGGCTGCTCGGCACGCCCTATTATCTCGGCGTCATCTGGAACTCGCTGCGGCTCGGCCTGCTGACGACCCTGATCGCCTTCCTCRTCTCCTATCCTGCGGCGTTTGCGCTGGCGCGTGCGCGCGGGCCGTTGCGCTCGATCCTGCTAGCCACCTTATTCCTGCCGCTCGCGGCCTCTGTCATCGTCAAGGCCTTCGCCTGGACCATCCTGCTGCGCAGCGACGGTCTCATCAACACGGTGCTGATCGCGGCGGGGATCATCGAGGATCCGATCCGCATGATCTTCACCCAGACCGCATTGATCGTTGGTGCCGTCAACATCTTCCTGCCGTTCATGGTGCTGCCGATCTATRCCGTGGTGGCGCAGCTTGATAGCCGCTATGCGGAAGCTGCGGCAACGCTCGGCGCCTCGCCGCTYGTCGTGTTCTTTCGCGTCATCCTGCCGCTGACCTTGCCCGGCATCGTTGCCGGTGTCGCGCTGGTGTTCTCGCTGTCGGTGTCGGCCTATGTGGTGCCGACGCTGCTGATCGGCGAGAAATATCCGACGCTCGCCACCACCATCGCCAAGGCTTACCTGCTGGCGCGCGAGCCCGGCTTCGGCGCCGCCGCCGGCGTCGTRCTGCTGGCAATCGCCATCATCGTCGTTGCACTCAGCGCGCTGCTGTCGCGGGAGCCGAAATGATGACGCGCCWCGCCATCATCTTCTGCTGGGTGCTCGCGATYGGGCTCGCGCTGTTCCTGCTGCTGCCGCTGGTCGTGATCGCGGCGGCAAGCTTCTCRCCGACRCCGGTGTTCGACCTGCCGCTGTCRGGCGCRTCGCTGCGCTGGTATGGCCGCATCGGCCGGCTCGACGGCTTCTGGCCGTCGCTGTCGCTGTCGCTGCAGATCGCCGTGCTGTCGWCCGCGCTGTCGCTKGTCGCCGGCACGCTCGCCGCCATCGCGATCGCGCGTGGCCGGCTGCCCGGCGCGACGGCGCTCGGCACGCTGCTGGTGTCGCCCTTGATGATGCCCGGCCTCGTGCTCGGCATCGCGCTCCTGCAATATTTCCGCATGATCGGCTTSACCGCGACCTGGAGCGCGCTGCTGGTCGCGCATCTCGTGGTGACGCTGCCTTACGTTGCGCGCACCATGATCGCCGGGCTCTCTCGCTTCGACTTCACCCTGATAGAAGCCGCGCGCACGCTCGGCTGCACCTATGCTGGCAGCGTGATCAGGGTGATGGTGCCGGCGCTGGCTCCGTCCTTCCTGATCKCAGGCCTGTTCAGCCTGCTGGCCTCGTTCGACAATTATCCGGTYTCGATCTTCCTCACCGACGTCCGCTCCAAGACGCTGCCGATCCGCATGCTGCAATATATCGAGGAGGCGCCCGATCCGACGTTGGCTGCGCTCTCCACCCTCATTCTCGCCGGCACCTTGGTGCTGCTGCTGATCAGCGATCGCCTGGTCGGCCTGCACCGCATGGCTGGAACCGCGGATTGACACGATGAGCTCACAGCCAGTCTTTCGTCGCGATTTCGTCGGCTATGGCGGCCGTCCACCGCATCCGCGCTGGCCCGGCGATGCCCGCRTCGCGGTGTCGGTGGTGGTGAATTTCGAGGAGGGCTCGGAATTCTCCGTCGCCGATGGCGATACGGCCAACGAGGCGATCTACGAGGTCGTGCACCGGCTCGAGGGTCCCGATCCCTGCATCGACAGCCATTTCGAATATGGYACGCGCRCGGCGTGGTGGCGCATCATGGACCTGTTCGACAGCTACGGYGTCAAGGTGACCGTCAGCGCCTGCGGCCGYGCGGTGGAGCGCTCAYCGGACCTCGCSCGCGATGCGGTCGCGCGCGGCCATGAGATCTCGGCYCATGGCTGGCGCTGGCAGAGCCATGCCGGCATGGCCGAACCCGAGGAACGACGCGTGATCGCGCGCACGGTGGMSACCATCCAGCRCGTSACCGGMMAGCCGCCGCTSGGCTGGCAYACSCGCTCGGCAGCCTCGCCGAACACGCGCCGGCTGCTGGTCGAGCAGGGCGGCTTCCTCTACGACAGCGACGCCTATAATGATGACCTGCCGTACTACGTCGATGTCGCCGGCCGCCCGCATCTGGTGCTGCCCTACGCCTTCGACAGCAACGACATGCAGTACTTCAACGGCTCGCGTTTCCGTGGCGGCGACTTCGCCGACTACGTCATCGACGCCTTCGACTGGCTGGCGCRCGAGGGCGCGACGGCACCGAAGATGYTGTCGATCGGGCTGCATCTGCGCATGATCGGCCGCCCCGGCCGCATCGGTGCGCTGGACCGCATCCTGGCGCACATCGCCGGTAGCGGCGCCGCCTGGATCGCGCCCCGCGCCGACATCGCGCGGCACTGGCTCGCGACGGTGCCGCCGGTCTGAGCCGCGTCAGTCGTCCTCATCGAGGTCGTCGGGCGTSAGCGGCAGCTCGATCGTGCCGCCTTCGCCGGTGGCGAGGTCGCGCTCGTCCTCGGCGGGGTCGTCTTCGGCCTCCTCGAGCGGCCACAATCCGCGGTCATGTCCATTGCGTGGCGTCATGGCGTGTCCTCCCGTCCGGGATAAGACCGGTCGCGCGCATTGGTTCACCCCGGCCGATCCGCGCTGCGCCGGTCTGGCGCAGGCGACCTTSGCCGCCTACATCTGCGCCATGGTTGATCCCACCGCGCTGCAATCCTTTCTCCAGAGCCACAGCCGCATCGTCGTGCTCACCGGCGCCGGCTGCAGCACCAATTCCGGCATTCCCGATTACCGCGACAGCGACGGCCAATGGAAGCGCACGCCGCCGGTGACCTACCAGGCCTTCATGGGAACCGAGGAGACCCGCCGGCGCTACTGGGCGCGCAGCATGGTCGGCTGGCGCCGCTTCGGCCGCGCGGTGCCGAACGGCGCGCATCACGCGCTGGCGCGGCTGGAAGCACAGGGCCGCAGCTCGCTGCTGGTGACGCAGAATGTCGACCGGCTGCACCAGGCCGCCGGCGCCAGCAATGTCATTGACCTGCATGGCCGGCTCGATCGCGTCCGCTGCATGGGCTGCGGCGCGACCTTGTCGCGCGCGTCATTCCAGGAGGAGCTGGCGTCAGCCAACCCGCATTGGCGCGATCTCGATGCGGCCGATGCGCCGGATGGCGACGCCGATCTCGACGGCGTCGATTTCACRGCGTTCACGGTCCCGGCCTGCCATGTTTGCGGCGGCATCCTCAAGCCGGATGTCGTGTTCTTCGGCGAGACYGTGCCGCGCGAGATCGTTTCGACAGCGCGCGATCACGTCGATCAGGCGGACGCCATGCTCGTCGTCGGCACATCCCTGATGGTCTATTCCGGCTTCCGCTTCGTCCGCGCCGCAGCGGAGCGTGGCATTCCGATCGCCGCCGTCAATCTCGGCCGCACCCGCGCGGATGATCTCTTGTCACTCAAGGTGGAAGCGCCCTGCGACGAGGCACTGGCGTTTCTGCTGGAGGGGTAGGCTGCGCTCTCTCAAGCGTCTTGGGCGGGCTTGACCCGGCCATCCATCACTCTTCGCAAGGAGATCGATGCCCGGGTCAAGCCCGGGCATGACGAGAAGCGACGTCCCGGGACCTCACCGCGACCGCGGCGTCTCGCGGTTCTCGATGCGGTCCTTGTTGTTGACCTGCTCGCTGTCCGGCTTGCCCACCTCGACCGTCTTGCCGGCCTGGTTGCCTGGATTGTAGTGAAACTTGCCTTCGTGGTTCTCGCCCGGCTGCTTCTGGTCGGGATTGACATTGTCGGCCATGGAACTCTCCTGTCGCTGTACCGGACAACGTTCCGGGTGTGATGCCGTTCCGCGGCCGAGTGCCGCGGCTGCGCCGATGCACGCTCTGTGCGCGCCATCACTGAAGCCGCGAGCCGTTGTCGTCATGATCCCCGCATCGGCTGCACGGGCAGCCTCAAGCACAAGGGACACGGTCATGACCTCCAGCCTTCGCCTTCTCGCCGCCGCCGCCATCGTCGCCAGCACCGGCCTGCTCGCGTCCGCATCGACCTCGCCGGCTGAGGCGGGCTGGGACTGGCTCGGCAACAAGGACTACGTCCGCTGYCTGCAGCTGTTCTACACCGGCGACTTCCTGATGCCGGCGAACGCCACCCCGGCCCAGCGTGCGGCGAAGCACGAAGCCGGCCGCCGCTACTGCAATCGCCAATATTACGGCCACGACTGAGCATGGCGGCCCACGCGCAAGGCCGGAGCCGSACCTGGCCCGGCTCTTACGCCCCGGTCACGCGCCAGATGCAGTTGCCGACATCGTCGGCGACCAGCAGCGATCCGTCCGGGCCGAGCGTCACGCCGACCGGCCGGCCGTAGGAGAAGCTTTCGTCCGGCGCCAGGAAGCCGGAGAGAATGTCGCGCGCCGGTCCCGACGGTTTGCCGTTCTCGAACGGGATGAACACGACCTTGTAGCCGGACAGCTTGCTGCGGTTCCAGGAACCGTGCTGGCCGATCACCATGCCGTCCGGGAAGCCGGGCAGGGTGCCCGCCGGCAGCCAGCACAGGCCGAGAGAGGCGGTGTGGCCGCCGAGCGCGTAGTCCGGCGTCAGCGCGGTCGCGACCAGAGCCGGATCCTGCGGCACGCGGTCGTCGACGGTCTTGCCCCAATAGCAATAGGGCCAGCCGTAGAAGCCGCCCTCGCGCACCGACGTCAGATAGTCCGGGGGCGTCTCGTCGCCGAGCCCGTCGCGCTCGTTGACGACGGTCCATAGCACGCGCGTGGTCGGCTCGAACGCCAGCCCCACCGCGTTGCGCAGGCCACCGGCGAAGATGCGCGACTGCCCGCTCGCGATGTCCAGCTCATAGATACAGGCGCGGCCCTTCTCGACCTCAAAACCCTGCTCGGCGATGTTGCTGAGCGAGCCGACGCCGGCATAGAGCTTGGCGCCATCAGGGCTGACCAGCAGGCTGCGCGTCCAATGACCGCCCGGCTTGAACGTGGTGAGGCGCTTGCCCTGCGCGGTGATGCGCTCGGCGCCCGCGGCATAGGGAAAGGCGACGATGCCGTCGGTGTTGCCGACATAGAAGGTGTCGCCGACCAGCGCCATGCCGAACGGCTGGCTCAGATTCTCCATGAACGCATTGCGGCGCTCCGCGGTGCCGTCGCCGTCGGCATCGACCAGCCTTGTGATGCGGTTGGCGCTGACGCCGAGCGCTGCGGCGCGGCGCATCGTCGCCTGCATCGCATAGCCGAACATGTTGCGCACCGGGCTCGGAATCTGGGTGGCCTCGGCGATCAGCACGGACTTGTCGGGCATCACATAGATCCAGCGCGGATGGTCGAGCCCGGTGGCGAAGGCATTCACCTTCAGCCCCGGCGCCGCCACAGGCCGCTCGCCGTCGCGCCAGCCGCGCGCGGTCGGCATCTTCAGGGTCGGCAACAGGCCCTGCGGCTTCGCGACCGGAATCTGCGGCTGCGTGCCCCAGGCCGGCTGCGGCGTCTCCCCCTGCAGCTTGCGCCATTGCAGCGCTGCATTGCCAACCAGCGCGACACCGCGCGCGACGATCGAGGAGAGGGTTGTCATGGGAGTCCTGTGGGGATGGGGCAGAGGTGGGATGCGTGAGGGCCATGCAGACGGGAGAAGACCATGCCGTTATGGTCTATCATGCCCAACGTGACAATTGCGTGCGCTGCGCATGGGATCTGCGGACCCCTCACCGGCTCAGCCCGCGTCGTCGCCGTCTGTCCAGGGATTGAAAAGGGGCGTTCCGGTCGCGGCGAAGTCTTTCCCGTTGCGCGTGACGAGAGTGAGTCCATGCACCAAAGCGGTGGCTGCGAAGAAGCCATCCATCACCGAGAGCGCGATACCGCGTCGATGGCCTGCCGCCATCACGTCGCCCCAGCGCAGCGCGACGGCCTGATCGATCGCGAGGATCCGACCGGCAAATCGCGACGGCAGGTCATGACTGAGCCAGGCCGCGAGAGCCGTCCGTCGGCGGCCTGCGTCCAAAAGTTCGATGCCTCGTTGGAGCTCCGCAAGTGAAGCCGTGCTGATGAAGACCCGATCCTCGTCGACGGTATCGAGCCAGCCGATCACGCGCCGATCGGGGACCGGGCGGCGAACCTCCGAGAGCACGTTGGTATCGAGCAGGAAGTTCACAGGTCGACGTCGCGCGGCTTGTCAGTCGAGCGTGGCAGGTCGAGGTCGGTCCCGCGCAGCGGCGAGGCCAGCAGGAACTCCGCGAGCGTCCCTTTGCGGGCGGTCTTGCGCGACCATTCCTCGGCCGAAACGACCACGGCAGCCGGCTTTCCGTTTCGGGTGATGACCTGCGGGCCAGCCTGAGCGCGGTCGACGAGTTCAGACAGCCGCGCCTTGGCGCCAGCAAGAGTCCAGGCGCCTTCCCGAGAGTCGGCTTTGCTTGACTTCGGCGTCTTCATGAAAGATGACTATAATGACCAAATTGACTATAATTGAGCGGCGCCCGGCTGCCAAGCACGGCTGCGCCGGGACTTTCGAGGCGTCGACGTTGTGTCGGCTGGCCGCCACCACTTTCAAAAGGTCCGCATCACCGTGCGCGGCGAGCTCGTTAGCCGCGGCAAGGCCAAGCGCGCCGACGATGTTCTCTGTTTCAGACCGAACATCCCTCTCGCGCTGCGCCACGATCGATGAGGTCAAGTCGCGCGGCTATGATCTCATGCGGTGGCGGACGGCCACGGCGACCTTGCAACGCTGCTTGCCGATCTGCGGCGGGCCGAGTCCGAGACGGCGCTGTCGCGTGATCGGCGCGAGGCGATTTTGCGGAGGCGCTCGCACGAGGAACGCGGAGCGTTTTCYGACGCATGACGAGGAGATCGCCGAGGCGCCAGCTGCGATCGCGCGGAAGGCACGAGCGGCATGCTGCGTCGACATTCACGCCACCGATGCGATCTGAACAGGTGTGAGCCGGTCTATTGGGACGCGCACACTGCCCTTCCTCCCCGTTCTTCGCGACATCAAGATGCGCGAGGCTGGCGCAACGCCGCAGCCGTGGCGCCGTCATTGAATTGCGCTACAGTGGCGTCAAACAGGGGCGGCCTTGCGCGAGTCGGGTGCGGCCGAGCAAAGGGAGGTGGGTGGCGGCATGACGGGAGTGATCGTTCCAGACGCGGTGGCCGCGTGGGCGCCGTGCGCTGCGGCTGCAGATGCAGATGTGTCGCCAATCCGCAGCGCCGCCGCAGCGCGATGGGCAGCCGCCGATGGAGCCCGCCGATGACCGCCGCATTCGACCTCTCTGCCTTCACGCCGCACGCGCTGCGCGACAGCGTGCTGAACGAGGTGCATGCGCGGCCGTTCACGCCGCTGACCCAGCCGGTGCTGGTGATCCGCTTCGCCTTCATGGCGAGAGGCGACAGCGCCGCGGCCGATCGCGCCAGCCTCGCGGCATTCTGCGCGCAGCACGGCGCGCCGCCGCCGGAGCCGGGCGTCAAGCATCACCAGGTCGATCTCGGCCAGGTCCGGCTGCGCTTCGAGCAGCATTCGGAATTCGCCACCCTGACCTGGATCTGGACCCCGCCGGCCGGCGCCGGTCCGCGCCGCTTCGGCACCATCGCGCCTGAACTGCAGGCGCTGATCGCCGCGCTGCCGCAGGCCGGCGAGCTGCTGGTCGCGGTCAAGCTCGAGGTTGAGAACGCGGCCGATCCGGTGGCGCGTGCGGAGGAGATCTTCAACAAGACCAGCCTCGCGATCGTCACGATCAAGGGCAGCGCCGGCGCGGTCGCCTCCGACTTCCGCCTCGACGAGGACGGCTTCACCCGCATCCTGGTCTGCGCCGACGGCCCGACGCAGGAGCGGCTTGGGGCGCTGGTGCAGCGCGCGCTGGAGCTCGAGACCTATCGCACGTTGGCGCTGCTCGGCCTGCCCGCCGCGCTCGAGCTGGCGCCGCAGGTCGACCGCATCGAGCGGCGGCTCGGAGAGGTGCTCGTCGAGATGCAGGGCGCCGAGACGCTGAAGATCAACAACCATCTGCTCGACGAGCTGACCGAGCTTGCGGCGTCGTTGGAGCGTGGCGCCACCGGCTCGCTGTTCCGCTTCGGCGCCAGCCGCGCCTATTGGGAGCTGGTGCAGGCGCGGCTCACGGTGATCGAGGGCGAGCCGATCACGCCCTATTCGAGCTGGTCCTCGTTCCTCTCTCGCCGCATCGCGCCGGCGATGCGCACGCTCACCACGCTGGAGCGGCGGCAGGACAATCTGTCGCGTAAGCTCGCCCGCGCCGCCGACCTGTTGCGCACCCGCGTCGACGTCGAGCTGGAGGAGCAGAACCGCGACCTGCTGCGCTCGATGAACGAGCGCACCAAGCTGCAGCTGCGGCTGCAGAGCACGGTCGAGGGATTGTCGGTGGCCGCGATCGGCTATTACGTCGTCAGCCTGTTCGGCTATCTCGCCAAGGGCGCGCACGACATCGGCCTGCCGGTCGAGCCGACCTTCGCCACCGCGGCCTTCGTGCCGGTCGCGATCGCGCTGATCTGGTTCACGACGCACCAGATCCGCAAGCGGCATCTCAAGGAGGATCATGAGGCGGAGAAGACGGCCGGGGAATGAGGGACGGGCGCTTGCCAGCGCGCGACAGCGGCGTTAAGCGGCGTGCTGATCAGCGGGAGGCGATGAGACGATGAGCGGCATGACGATCGATGTTCTGGTTCACGCGGGCGGAACGGCCACGCGGCAGCAGGTCACGGTGAACCGCCTCGTCATCGCCGGCTGGACCGGGCGCGATCCGGTGGCGCGCGACAAGCACATTGCCGAGCTCGAAGCGCTCGGCATTCCCCGCCCGGCGACCACGCCGATCTATTACGAGGTCGCGGCCCGCCGCCTCACCACCTCGGACGCGATCGAGGTGAGCGGCGCCGACTCGTCCGGCGAGGTCGAGTTCGTGCTTGTGAAGGCCGGCGGCCGGCTGCTGCTCGGCGTCGGGTCCGATCACACCGATCGCAAGGTCGAGACCTACAATATCACCGTGTCGAAGCAGATATGCGACAAGCCGGTCGCGCCGGAATTGTGGCTGGTCGACGATGTCCTGGCGCATTGGGACCAGTTGGTGCTGCGGGCCTATGCGACGATCGGCGGCGAGCGCGTGCTGTATCAGGAGGGTGCGCTGAGCGGGATGCTGGCGCCGGCCGATCTGATCGCGCGCCGCTATGGCGAGGCCGGCTTGCCGGAGGGCACCGCGATGTTCGGCGGCACTTTCGCCGCCAAAGGCGGCATCCGCCCGGCCGACCGGTTCGCCTACGAGCTCGTCGATCCCGTGCTGAACCGTTCGATCCGCCACGGCTATGCGATCGAGCAGCGCGTGATCGCGGGCTAGGTGCGGAGGAACGAGACAGCGGAGGAACGAGAAAGGGGACGCGGCCGGCTGGCATTGTCGAGATGTCGTTTCACGCTGTGTGATGCGTTCCACAGTCGGGCCGACGCGCTCGGCGCCATTGTCCATCGCAACGATGGAGATGGAAATGACCTACATACTCGATGCCGCTCTCGCTGCTGCGCTGCTGTTCTTCCTGTTCCTGCCGATCACCGACCGCCGAACGGTGATGATGAAGCTTGGCATGATCGCGGTGCTGGCGGTCTCGTTCTCGCTGTCGCTGAGCATCTCCCGCACCGCCGCGCCGGACGGCCGCGCGGCGGCGACCTTGGTGAGCAGCAATCAGGTGCCGCCGGCCGCTCCGGCCCGTTGAACCATCGTGAGGTCCTGACATTGGCACGGCGCCGCTCATCGTGTAGCACCGGTCGACGCTCCCGCGCAGGAGGACGCTGATGCCTGCTCTCGCTCATGTGCTGCTTGCCGCTCTGAGGGACCACGGCGCCCGCGAGATCTTCGGCATTCCCGGAGATTTCGTTCTGCCTCTGTTCAAGGTCATCGAGGAGAGCAGGATCCTGCCAGCCGTCACGCTCAGTCACGAGCCGGCGGTCGGCTTTGCGGCGGATGCCGCGGCCCGTTATCACGGCGGCCTCGGCGTTGCCGTCGTGACCTATGGCGCCGGCGCGTTCAACCTCGTGAACTCGGTCGCCGGCGCCTATGCCGAGCGCTCGCCCGTCGTGGTCATTGCCGGCGCGCCCGGCGCGCGCGAGCGCGTGTCCGGCTTCCTGCTGCACCATCAGGCCCGCACGGTGGATACCCAGCTTGCGGTGTTCAAGGAGATCACCTGCGATCAGGCCGTTCTCAGCGATCCGGCCACCGCGCCGGCGCAGATCGCGCGTGTGCTGCGCAGCGCAAAGGAAATGTCGCTGCCGGTCTATCTCGAATTCCCGCGCGACATGGTCGATGTCGAAGCCGAGCCGGTGGTGCCGCTGCCGCCGCGGCGGGCCGATCAGGACGCGCTCGGCGAGTGCGTCGAGGAGATCCTCGGCCGTATCGCGCGCGCCGAGCGCCCGGTCATCGTGGTGGACGTTGAGATCCGGCGTTATGGAGTTGAGGACAGGATCGCGGCGCTGGCGCGCAAGCTGGGCCTGCCCCTGGTCACGACCTTCATGGGACGCGGCTTGCTCGACCAGGCCGACGATGTCGTCGCCGGCACCTATCTCGGCGCCGCGGGAAATCCCGCGATCACCGCGCTGGTCGAGGATGCCGATCTGGTGCTGATGCTCGGCGTGATCCTGTCGGATACGAATTTCGCGCTGTCAAACCGGGCACCGGACCCGCGCCGCATGATCCTGGCGGCGAGCCGCGAGGTGCAGATCGGCCATCATGTCTATCGTGACATGCCGCTCGGCGATCTCATCGATGCCCTGGACGATCGCGCAACGCCGCGCGCGGCGCCGGCCGATCGGGTCCGGCAGCGCTCGGCCTATCCGCGCGGTCTGGTCGCCGACAGCAACCCGATCGCGCCGTCGGACATCGCGACCGCGATCAACGACATGTTCGATCGCCATGGCCGGATGCCGATGACCGCCGATATCGGCGACTGCCTGTTCACGGCGATGGAGATCGACAACACGGCGCTGGCTGCGCCCGGCTACTATGCCGGGATGGGGTTTGGCGTGCCGGCCGGCATCGGGGTCGCGGCGACCGGGCTGCGGCCGCTGATCCTCGTCGGCGATGGGGCGTTTCAGATGACCGGCTGGGAGCTCGGCAATTGCCGGCGCTACGGTCTCGATCCGATCGTGGTGCTGTTCAACAATTGCAGCTGGGAGATGCTGCGGGTGTTCCAGCCGGAATCGCGCTTCAACGATCTCGACGACTGGCACTACGCCGACATTGCCAAGTCCATCGGCGGTGTCGGCGAACGCGTCACCACGCGGGCCGAGCTTGTTGCCGCGCTCGAACGCGCCGTGGAACGGCGCGGGCAGTTCTCGCTGGTCGAAGTGATGCTGCCCCGTGGCAAGACGTCGGACACGCTGGCGCGCTTCGTTGCCGGCTTCAAGTCGGCGCGTGAGCGGATGGCCGGAGGATGAGCAAAGCGACCGGCGAGATCGGCGGACTCAGCCGGTCGTCGAGCGCAATGCGGTCTTGATCGCATCGCGGCCTTTCCAGGCCAGGTAAGTGAGGCGGCCGCTGAGCGAACGGTGGCCGCGCAGGCGGTTCGAGCCGAGCACGTGTCCGACCTCGTCCGGGAACCGCTTGATCTCGGCCTGGACCATCCGGTCGGTGCTGGTCATGATCGCCTCCAGCCGTGCGCCCCAGTCGGACTCCTCGATCCGGTCGATGCGCACCTGGATCGCGTATTCGATCTCATAGATGCTGGTCAGGATCTCCTTGGCCGTGACCACGCGGTTGTTCTTCAGGGCCATTCGCAGCGCCAGCCGCTTGTCCTCCAGCTGATCGAGCACCATCGGAATGGTCATGGCATAGGGCGCCGCAACGACGTCGGCGACGTTCTTCGTTCGTGCGGCCTTCGTCGCCAGCCGCATCACCTGCCATGGCTCCTTCAGCCGCTTGGCGACCAGCGTCAGGGCGAATGGCACCGCTTCCGGCTCCTTCTTGCGAAGGCCATCGAGTAGCAACGCCATCTTCTTGACCTGCGGGTCGTCGAACTCGGCGATCCGATCCGGCAGTGAGTCGGCGAACTTTGCGAGCTCGTCGCGGGCGCGCAGCGCTTTCATCAGCTTGACGACATCGTCGAAGACCGACGGCGACGCCGTATAGGCCTTGAGCTTGCTGCGAACCTGCTCGATGCCGTCAGCGCGCGCGAGCGTGCCCTCCAGCGACTTCGTCACCTTGGTCTGGAAGGCACTCGCGACCTGGCGAATCTCCCGCTGCTTGTCCGCCGCGATCAGGTCCCGCATCTGTGCATTATAGTCGCGCGCCATGGTCGGCAGCAGATCGCGCGAGATCCATTCCCAGATCGGCGTCAGCGAGCCGCGGGCGATGCGGCCTTCATTGGCATGCTCCGGTGAGCCGTCGATCAGGAGCTGCTCCACCGGCATGAAAAAGTAGCGCGAGGGATTGGCCGTCCGATGGCCGCCGACGCCATCCTTGCGGATCTCGGCCCGCAGGCGGGCCTGGATATCCGCCGATCCGGGCATGTCGACACCGCTCAGCTCGAGCCGCTCCAGCTCGCTGAGAAGACAGCTCCGCGTCAACGGCGACAACCGCTGCAGAAATTCCCAGATCCGGTCGACCGGTCCCATGCGTCTGGCTGTCAGCTGAATGTCCGAACCCGCTCGCCTCTATGGGCGAGAACGGGAATATCGAACCACGAAACAGTTGGTGCTCGATTAATTCCGGTAAACAAAGCCACCAAACCATGGCCTGTTCGCTCGGCATGGCCGGTCGGTCCCGCCGTCTCAGAGGCATATCGCCCTAAGAGAGTTAACTTCCAGCCGTGCAGCTCATGAGGGAAATTTCTCGACTTTTGCGGGAGTTCTGCGGAAAATCCCGTATTGTTACGGGTTCCAATATTAACCATGTTAAAGTTTCCGAGCCGTCAAGATGAGGCATGGCACAGCTGAGACACAGACTTCCCGACGATCGCGGCGTCGCCCTGTCGAGCGCGCCGAAAGTTAACGACGGCGGCTTGGCGCCCCCTCGCGCCGAGGCGCTGGGTGCGCCCGTCACGGCACAGGCCGAGCCATCCGACGGACTTGTCGCCTTGACCGGCCAGCTCAACGGCTCGCTCACGGCGCTGATGCTCTACATGGGCGAGATCAAGCAGCGGAGCGATGACATCGCCAGGACGCCCGGCGACCGTCGCCATGTCCAGATGATCGTCGACAACGCACTGATGCAGACAGAGCGGATTTGCACGCTGGTCAGCCAAATGGCTGGTGCGCAGCCGCAATGCGGATCTGCGCCGCGAAGCCTGCCGGGCCAGGATTCCGTCGTTATCGGCACGGCTACGACGTCAAGACACCCAGGCCGGACCAACAAGTCGCTGACCCCTCGCGAGCGCGAGGTGCTCGAATTGATCAGCGCAGGACACTCGAACAAGGAAGGCGCGCTGCGCATGGGGATCAGCCCGCGTACTTTCGAAAGCCATCGCGCCGAGGCGATGCGCAAGCTGGGTGCACGCAACACCGCCGAGCTGGTTCGCGCGGCGTTACTCAATCAGATCGGATGATCCCACTTGGCTGCGTGTTGGCTTGCGGACTACGCCACAGCCTAACGAGCAGCATCGACCGCGATGACGGCTGGGCATCGATCGCGGATTGCGGTTGCTGCTGTGTCGGGCGAAGCGGCGGCGTTGCGATCGCATTGATCAGGCACTTGGCGAGCCGATCGAGATGCGGGCTGCCCGGCTATCAGAAATAATCCTCGGCGAAAGGACGAACGCGGGACGCGGGGCGCAGTGGAGCCTGTGCCTTGGCGGGCGCCGGCACGAGCGTAATCGTCCAGCGTGGCGGAACGCTGGCTTCCTTCTCCATCACGGAGCGGACGTGGCCCGTGATCGTGGCTCCGCCGGATTTCACTGTTGCGGTCCGGCCGTTGAACTGCGCAATTCGGAAACGCCTGACTTCCTTCTGGTCGGCGGTTTCAAATGTAAACATGGGACACATCTCCTATGTATCCGCCAGTCTCGCAGCTCATGATTAGTTGATTGTGAAAATCGTGAGCCGTAGAAGTACGGCGTCAACTCATTGTAAGGAATTGCCGGTATCGCGATCGGCGAATCTCTCCGATCTGCATCAGCCGTTCTCTTGTCGGTCGCTGCTTGCGCCAGCTCATCCCGCGAATCCAAGATTGTTGCCGGATGAGTGCGCGTCCCTGGCTGCAGGCCCGCGCTCCCTCAGTATTGCAGCTCCTGTGCTCGAGCTGCTTCATAGGCGGCATCGATGTTGTCGAGCAGCTCGGAATATTCCCTCGGCGACAGGCGGGGTGCGCTCTTCTCCAGCGCGAGTGCATAGGTCGCGAGCCGCCGATAGCCGAACGTTCCGGCTGCGCTCTTCAGAGAATGCGCCTCACGGCCGATCTTGATGCGCTCGCTGTCGAGCGACAGTTTCCGGAACAGCTTCAAGCGCGCATCGGTTTCGCTGAAGAAGACATTGCGAATCTCTTGCGCGGCGTCGTCGCCGATTTCGCCCACCAGCTCCGCGAAGGCTTCCCGGTCGAGCGCCGGTTCCGCGGGGATCTCTGCCTCGGCCGAAAACTCCGCCGGCATGTCGTCCTGTTCCACCGGGGCGAGCGGCGGCGCGTCCGAGGCGATGGTCTCGATTGCCAGGGTGCGGGCCGGCAGCACGCGCAAAATGGCTTCGACAAGCGCTTTCTTGCGGGCCGGCTTGACCACGAAATCGTTCATTCCCGCTTCGCGACAGGCGCGGATGTCTTCCATGAAGGCATTCGCAGTGAACGCGATGATCGGCACGTTCGAGCGGCGCTCGCCGCGCGCGCGGATGGTTCGTGTTGCCTGGAAGCCGTCCATCTCCGGCATCCGCACATCCATCAGGATCAAGTCATAGTTGAAGCGGCTTGCCGCTGTGACCGCTTCGGCGCCGTCGCAGGCGGTGTCGGTCTGGATGTCGAAATCCTTGAGCATCTTGGTGGCGACGAGCCGGTTGGTCGGGTTGTCGTCGRCGACCAGAACGCGCAATGGCCGGCCATAGGCGGCGATGCGGCTCTGCAGGGCAGCATAGATGCTGTCGTCATTCTGCTCGGGCACCGCGACGGCTTCGGCGATGGGCAACGTCAGGCGGAACGAGAAGGTCGAGCCGCGTCCCAGCGTCGAGGTYACGTCGATTTCGCCGCCCATCTGTTCGGTGAGCCGCTTGCAAATGGCGAGTCCCAGTCCCGATCCRCCGAAACGACGGCTGATCGAGTTGTCGGCCTGAACGAAGTTMGCGAACAGCGAKCCGATCTTGTCGGCCGCGATACCGATTCCGGTATCGGTGACCGTCCATTCGACCGTGGCCTTCGCGTCGTCCTTGGCGAGGCAACGGGTCGTGATCACGACCTCGCCGGCGGCCGTGAACTTCACSGCATTGGATACGAGATTCAGCAGGATCTGACGAATGCGTCCTGCATCTCCGACCAGCGCCGGCGGTACTGCGGGGTCATTCACGCTTCTCAGCTTGAGGTCCTTGGCCGAGGCGCGTGGGCCGATGATGCTCAGCGTGTTGTGAACCAGCGCCTCGGCGGAGAATGCGATGTCCTCCAGCGTCAGCTGCCCCGATTCGAGCTTCGAGAAATCGAGGATGTCGTTGAGGATCTCGAGCAGATTATCGCCCGCATTATGGATCGCGACCACCGAGCGGCGCTGTTCGGGGTCGAGGTTGGTCTCGAGCAGCGTGGTGGCGAGTCCGAGCACCGCGTTCATCGGCGTGCGGATCTCGTGGCTCATCATTGCGACAAAGGTCGATTTTGCCGCATTTGCAGCCTCAGCCGCATCGATCAGGTGTTCATGCCGTTCCCACAAACGGGAGATCAGGACGGCCGCTGCGAGGACCGCGGTGGCACTCACCAGGGACATGATGACCAGCAGCGTTGCCATCGCGCGCCAGGCCTTCAGGACGTGCTGCTCCGGCACCGATACGACGATCATGGCGGGATAGCTGGGCAGCATCTTCGCCGCGCGCAGGCGCATCTCGCCGGTCCGGCCCGAGAGCTCACGCAGCACACCGCCGGCGGCAAGCGCGCGCTGGCCGAAGCCGGAKGTCGACTTTCCRATCTCGCTGGTCGGCGGGAAGTGGGCAAGCAGGATGCCATCTTCGCGGATCATCGAAACTGAGGCATCGAGGCCCAGCGCCGTCGAGCCGAAGAAGTTTTCGAGATAGGGGACCGACATGGCACCGAGCAGCAGCCCCATGAACTCGCCCTTGCCGTCGTCCAGCCGTCGCGCAAAGTAGATGTTCCAGGTGCCGTCGCCACGGTTCTGCACGGGCGTGCTCACGTAGCTGCGCAGCGCCGAGTCGCCCTTCAGCGYCTTGAAGTAATCGCGGTCGGAAATGTTGACGTCAGGGATGGGCCAGTAGCGCGAGAAATTGAGCAGCCGGCCCTGCGCGTCGATCAGCGTCACCGCGTCGATCTGCGGAAGTCCGGCGATCTTCTCCTTGAGCAGCAGATGGGTCTGGTAGTCCGCGGCGACCTTGCCGTAGGTCGCTGCGTCGATGGCGCCGCCGCGCACCAGATAGTCCCTCACGCTCGACAGCACGAGATCCACCGACTTCACCGAGCGGTCGGCGTTTTCGGCGAGCGTCAGGCTGTGCCGGCTGAGATCCTCCTCGGCGTGCAACAGCGCGTTCTCGCGCAGGTTGGTGAGAAAGAACAGATTGCTGCCGGCGATGATGCAGATGAGGATGAGCGCGATTGCTGCCGGCGCACCCAGAACGCGTTTCTTCTTGTCCATCATCCTCTACCAGCCTGCCGTCGGACCAGCTTCTGGCGATCGGTCTCGCTCGCGATCTGCTTGAGGGTCTGCCGGAGCAAAGGCAGATTGATCGGCTTCGAAAACGGTGGGCAGACGTTCAGCTCAAGAAAATTGCCGATGCGTACCGAGGCGTCGAGCCTGTCGTTCTCGGAGGCGCTGATGATGAGAACAGGGCCGCGATATTTGAGCTCGGCGAGCCGTTGGAGCACTTCCGTGCCGGATCGCTCGCCGAGCGACAGATCCAGCGTGACGCAATCGAAGTGCCTTGTTCGAAGGATGGCGGAAGCTGCGTCAACCGAACTTACGCCCGTCGTGTTGAAGCCGGCCTGGGTCGCAATCTTTCTGAGGATGGAGAGATGCACGTCGGCATCTTCGATCACGAGGAGCTCGTTGCGCATGAATTCATCGTCCCCTTGCCACCCCGAGCGCGGTTCTCGGCAACAGGAACTGGTCTAGCGTCCGGCTCTGACCCCCTCGTAAATTTTGGCTTCCGTACAACTACGGGGCGACCGCGCGGCAGGAGGCGTGCGTCGCGGGAGACCCGCGCGCCACGATCCAGAGCGCGCGGCGAAGGCGAGCTGAAAAACGAAGCGGCCGGAGGGGGCGCTCCGGCCGCTATGCTGATCCGGTGAAGACGGGCACTATTCGGCCGGGCCGAACACGGCTTCCATCTTGGTTTTGAGGGTCGCCGCATTGAATGGCTTGACGATGTAGTTGCTGACGCCGGCCTTCTTGGCGGCGATGACGTTCTCGGTCTTGGATTCCGCCGTAATCATGATGAACGGAGTCTTGGACAATTCGGGGCTGGCGCGGACCTCACGCAGCAGGTCGTAGCCAGTCATCGGTTCCATGTTCCAGTCCGAGATCACGAGGCCGTACTTCTTCGCCTGCATCTTGGCAAGTGCGGCGGATCCATCAGTGGCGTCGTCGACGTTCTCGAATCCGAGCTGCTTCAGCAGGTTGCGGATGATCCGGATCATAGTGGCGTAGTCATCGACCACCAGGATCGGCATCGACAGATCAAAGGCCATGTCATTACTCCGCGCGTTTGGTCAAAAGCCGAACACGGGCGAGATATTTCAGCACGAAAATTATTCGACGCTTTTTTGGAACTCGCGCTCGTCAGCAACGCGACAATTATCAGCGCCCGTTGAACAGCGCGTTAATTCCGCCCGGGCCAAGGATGTCGTTGGRCCCGTGGTCCGTAGTTGTACGGAACGTTCCGTCCGGTAGCGCCCGTMTSGTCGYGCCAGGCCAGGATCAGGGGTGGCACCGCATCAGCCGGTCATACTGGGACTTGACCGTGCCGTAGCATTCGCAGGCTGTCTTCTTCAGCCCCTCCAGATCGATGATCTCGATGTGGCCCCGGCTGTAGTGGATGAAGTCGGCCTGCTGCAGGGTGCTGGCGACCAGCGACACGCTGTTGCGCCGCGCGCCAATCATCTGGGCCAGCGACTCTTGCGTGATGTAGAGCTTGTTGCCGCCCGAAAGGTCGTGGGTCTGCAGGAGGCAACGGGCGAGACGTGACTCAACSGTGTGGGCGGCATTGCAGCCGGCGGTTTGTTGGCTTTGCAGATATACAGCAAGAGCATGTCTCAGCATTTGTGCGCGGAACGTCCCGCTCTGCTCGGCCGCATTCCGCACTCGCTCGATGTCGACCRCCGACGCGGCCCCCGGGACGAGGACCGCCGCGGTGTTGAGCACCAACGAYTCAGCTCCTCCGAGCAGCGACATGCTGCCGAAAAAACTATCTCGGCCGATCATCGCCACCTGGACGCGTTCTCCACGCGCAAGGTTGACGACCAGCGAGATGACGCCGCGATGCGGGAAGTAAATCCGAGACAGCTTCTCGCCCACCTCGGCGAGAACCRAGTCCTGGACCAGATCCACCGTCCGGAGGTAGGGGCGGATCAACTCGAAATCCTCGTCGGACAGCGACGAAAGGAAGCCGTTCGGAGAACGCAAGCCAAGGTCCAAAGCCATCTCCTGCATTGCGGTAACGGTGCCTCGCAGATCTCATCCACTCATGGTTCCATAGAACCGCGTGCTATCCGCTGACAAGAAAAAACAACCAGGACATCAGTCTTCGCGGCATGCAACCGCATGGCTGTGCTCGTTGATGTGCAGAGGCGGCGCCGTGCTGCCATCAGCTCGCACGTTTGAGCGCTTTCGAGCGTTGAGCGCAGCCTGTATACAATCTGCATAGCGTCCTGCTGGTCTGGCTATTGATGGTGGCGGCTGTCCAGGGACTCCATGCCAAGGCCCGTTCCAAAAAAACGAAAAGGCTGTACTAGTTCCGGTTGCGTCGCGCCTGCGATCGCTTTCACAGTCTTAGGCACAATTGACAGCGGTCATCTTGGAGCCAAAATCGCAGAGAAATGCGCTGATTCGTTTATGTGTATAAGAGACAGGTCTTAGGCACAATTGACAGCGGTCATCTTGGAGCCAAAATCGCAGAGAAATGCGCTGATTCGTTTGACGGATCGTTTGCAACCGGGTGCGTTCTTCAATGTGATGTGCCGGCATCAGCCGGTTTCTTGAGGAGGCGTGCCGGGACAGCTTGTCAGTAAGCCGCAGATCGTTCGAAGCTGATGATGTGGGCTTCTGGGCGTGATCGCTGATCAGCCATGAAGGCCAACATCGCGGCCGCATGGATGCGCACTGCCGCGCCGTCGTTCGTGCGTGCTTGTTGACAGWTAGTAAGCCAATCATCTTCAATCGCAGGTACCTTGAGACTCATGGCGCTCCCGACCCAGCAACAAGCCGGCCATCACAATGAGGACGCGAACGCCGCCAAGCCGGTCACCATCGAGCCGAACCCCGGTCTCGCGATCGTCGGCCAGGTTGCCGGCGGCCTGCTGCACGACTTCAACAACATTCTCACCGTGATCACCGGGACGATCGACATTCTCGCCGAGGCTGTCGAGGACAGGCCYGAGCTCGCCGCCGTCGCYCGATTGATCGACGAGGCMGCGACTCGCGGGGCCCGAATGACGGCCCAGCTGCTGTCGTTCGCGCGCGGGCGGCCGCCGCGGCCATGCGCGGTCGAACTGAGCGAGCTGCTGATCGACGTCGGACGTCTGTTGCGGCCGACATTGGGGACCGATGTCGAGGTCACGACATCGATCGAGCCGGCGGTGCCCGCGGTGTTTGCCGATCCCGGCCAGTTGATGGCTGCGCTGCTCTGTCTTGCGATCATGGCTCGACCGACGATCGAGAATGGCGGCAAGCTCGATATCCTGGCGAAGGCCATCGCTGCCGCCGAGGGCGACGACTCCGACGGAGCYTCATCCAACGTGCTGATTACGGTGACAGCGACCGCGACCGCCGCGGCGATCRTCCCCGCGGAGCGGATGTTTCCGGATATCCGCATGGTTACCGACTTCGTCATGCGGTCGAACGGGCAACTCGCGCTGAAAGCCTCCGATGGTTCTGCCGCAAGCGTCGAGATCGTTCTGCCCTGTGCAGTTCAGGACTGAAGCGCGACAGCKGGTCCAACCCGTCTCATAGTTAGCGACATCCTAACATGGCCTGGCCTGCCCCAAGGGGCGGAACGAGTTTCTGCGCGTATTGGGTGTGTCGTGGCAGAAATGTTCGCGGATTCATCTGCATTTCATTGCATTGATTAGCGGCCGATTAGGATTAACGCCGGCCGCGCCCCGCGCGCCGGGCTGCAACGGGCTGGATTTAACGAACGGGTAGGATTCCGCGGACCAGTCTGCACCATCGCCGACAGAACGGTGCGGCGATGTTTACTCGTGTTCATCCAGAAGGGAATGACAATGTCAGGTATCGTACTCTCGGCGTCGGTGCGCCAGAATCTGCTCTCGCTCCAGTCGACGGCGCAGCTCCTCGCCACCACGCAGAACAACCTCTCCACGGGCAAGAAGGTCAACTCGGCGCTCGACAACCCGACCAACTTCTTCACCGCGCAGGGACTCGACAACCGCGCTTCCGACATCTCCAATCTGCTCGATGGTATCGGCAACGGCGTGCAGGTTCTGCAGGCCGCCAACACCGGCATCACCTCGCTGCAGAAGCTCGTCGACAGCGCCAAGTCGATCGCCAACCAGGTTCTGCAGCTGTCTCTTATACACATCTAGATGTGTATAAGAGTGAAGAGCGCCGTCGGCTACTCCACCAAGTCGACCGTGACGTCGGCTGCGCTGACCGGTGCGACCGCCACCAGTCTGATCGGTGCCAGCACCACTGCCGTCACTGGCTCCGCCGTACTGAACGACAACACCTCGACCGCCGTGGCGATCACCGGCTCCACCAAGCTGTCGGGTACCCCGGGCACCTCGTCGAACGACCTGGCGTCCAGCATCACCACCGGCGACACGCTGGTCGTGAACGGCACCACCTTCACCTTTATCGCCGGCACGTCCTCGTCCGGCACCAATATCGGCGTCGGTGACACCGTTACGAACCTGCTGTCGACCATCCAGAGCGCGACCGGCGTCACCTCGTCGATCACGGCTGGCGCGATCACGCTGACGCCGCCGGCGGCAGGGCTGACATTGTCCGGTACGTCGCTGGCCAAGCTCGGTCTCAGCGCGGTCGGCAATTCCCTGTCCGGGCAGACGCTGACAATCGCCGCCACAGGAGGTGGCACGGCGACCAGTGTCACGTTCGGTCTTGGGACAGGGCAGGTCAACTCGTTGAACGATCTCAACGCGAAGCTTGCGGCCAACAACCTGCAGGCCACTGTCGACTCCGCGACCGGTAAGATCTCCATCACGACCACCAACGACGCAGCGTCTTCGACGATCGGTGCGATCGGTGGTACGGCGGCGGCCTCCAGCCAGTCCTTCAACGGCCTGACGGCGGCGGCTCCGGTGGCYGATGCGACCGCCCAGTCGCAGCGTGCAAGCTTGGTYGCGCAGTACAACAACGTGCTGGCGCAGATCAACACGACGGCAGCCGACGCGTCGTTCAACGGCATCAACCTGCTGAACGGCGACACGCTGAAGCTGACCTTCAACGAGACCGGCAAGTCCACGCTGTCGATCACCGGCGTGACCTTCAACACCGGCGGCCTGGGTCTGTCGACCCTGACCTCGGGCACCGACTTCCTCGACAACAACTCGGCGAACAAGGTGATCAAGGTGCTCAACACCGCGAGCTCCACGCTCCGGGACGAGGCGTCGACCTTGGGTTCGAACCTGTCGGTGGTGCAGRTCCGTCAGGACTTCAACAAGAACCTGATCAACGTGCTGCAGACCGGYTCGTCGAACCTGACKCTGGCCGACACCAAYGAGGAAGCGGCCAACAGCCAGGCGCTGTCGACCCGCCAGTCGATCGCGGTGTCCGCGCTGTCGCTCGCCAACCAGTCGCAGGCGAGCGTGCTGCAGCTCCTGCGCTAAGGCGCAGCAGTTCAATCGACATCGGAGGCGGCGGGGCTGGTCCCCGCCGCTTTCGGCTCAAATATCCGGGATTCACGCCGGTCTCGYGCGAGGTCGCTGGCGCCGGTTTCCGCGAGCAAGCCGCGGACCGGCCGCAACAGCCATCCCTGTCGACGAGGATACAGCCCGCCGGCGGTGCCGCTCCCGAGAGGAGATCCAGGGGATGCCGCTGCGGGTCGAACTGAAGCCGTTCGAACGGATCGTGATCGGCGACAGCGTCATCATCAATTCGAACACGCGCGCGCGCTTCATCGTCGAAGGCGATGTGCCGATCCTCCGCGAGCGCGACACCGTTTCTGCCGAAACGGCGGACACGCCGGCAAAGCGCCTCTATCACTGCGTCCAGACCATGTATCTCAAGAACGACGCGATCCGCTATCGCGCGTCCTATCTGGCCTGCATGAACGAATTGCGGGAGTCCGTTCCGGACGCCGCCGCTCTCGCCGAGACCGTGGACCGCCATGTTGCGGCGGGAGCTCTCTACAAGGCGTTGAAGGCGATCAGGATGCTGATCCAGTGCGAAAGCCCGGCCATCGCGCCGGTCGAGGTGTCGCCTTGAAGTCCCCCGCACCTGCGAACCGATCCGCTCGGATCTCCAACGCAGGCTGCGGTTCCGTATTTGCACGGACATTAAAATTAACGGGACGGAGAAAAGCCCGGCCTAACGATGGCACGGAGGAAAGTCCGTTGAGCCGAGCCAACCGACGGCCGGGTTCGATGCCGAGCTGCATGGTGGTGGCTCCGGATCGACCGTCGATGACACGATCAGCGGTCGCCCGGCGATCGCAGCGCCAATTCTTGGAAGGCCAGTTTGATGGATGACCTGTTGCGTGAGTTCCTGACGGAGACCAGCGAGAGCCTGGACACCGTCGACAATCAGTTGGTGCGGTTCGAGCAGGAGCCGAACAACGCCAAGATCCTCGATAACATCTTCCGCCTGGTGCACACGATCAAGGGGACCTGCGGCTTCCTCGGCCTGCCGCGGCTGGAAGCGCTGGCGCACGCCGCCGAGACCCTGATGGGCAAATTCCGTGACGGCATGCCGGTGACYGGCGAGGCCGTGACGCTGATCCTCACCACCATCGACCGCATCAAGGACCTGCTGGCGCAGCTCGAGGCCAATGAGTCCGAGCCGGAAGGCGARGACCGCGATCTGATCAGCGAGCTCGAGGCGATGGTCGAGCGCGGCATGGCCGCGATGGCCGCCGGCGMGGCKSCGCCRCCGCTGGTGCCGGCCGCGCCCGCAGCRCCGCCGGCYGCGCCCGCGGTGACGCAGGGCTCCTTGATCGACCARACCCTGGAGCGTCCGCTGCGTCCGGGCGAGGTGTCGCTCGACGAGCTGGAGCGCGCCTTCCGCGAGACTGCGATCGAGACGCCGCCCGCGCATGAGAAGGCGCCGGAGCCCAAAGCGGCCGCGCCCGCGCCGAAG
>BFBZ01000529.1_pt1 | contig 35179 bp, 40 predicted proteins | sample 1888401 | NCBI WGS metagenome assembly BFBZ01 (sample SAMD00112614, study PRJDB3348) | symbiont metagenome | host: Chara braunii | reverse complement strand
CCGCGCCCGTTGCGCTGGATCACCGCCAATATCGGCATGCACCATCTCCATCATCTCTCCAGCCGCGTGCCGTTTTACAGATTGCCTGAAGTACTGCGTGACTACCCCGAACTGGCGAAGCTCGGCCGCATCAGCCTGCGCGATAGCCTTGGCTGCGTGAAACTCATTCTGTGGGACGAGGCGACGCAGCGGTTGATATCGTTGCAGGAGGCAGAGGCGCGCCGTTCTCAACCGCCCGGATCGTTCTCTTGAGAGGACATCGTCATGGAAAGCTGATGCCGGTTTCATATTTATCGAGTTGGCGAATGATGATCGCGATCGGAAAGTTGTCGCAGACACTTCCATGGCCGACGCGAGGGCCAAGCGGCGTGGTTGCAATTACGAGAGGCGACCTGAGCGATAAGGAATGGCACAGATTAGAGCCATTCCTTTAGAGAGAAACAGTGACGTAAGCCGCGCCCCAATCGATAGCCAGGCAAGAATTGAAGAGCAACGTCGCAGGCCCTCCGGCTATTTCGGGACCGATATATTTCAGAGCCAGCATTTGGAATTGGCTCAAATTCCGACGAACGGCTGCAGCAATCTCCCAATAAAGCCACGGAAGTGGATTCGGCCTTCGATCGCTGCGAGGGAAATGCATTCGCCCTCGCTACCGATGATCGGGCTGTGATCTGTCTCATTGTCGCCTTCGACGAAGTCACCTGGAATATACCTGTTACCACCATCCGAAAAGGATCCGGACAACACCTGGGTGACCTCTAGATCAGAGTGTCCATGGGCAGGCATATGCTTGTTTGCTTTGACCTTGAGCAGAATGACATTCGCTTCAGGTGCATAAGGTACCGTGATTCGACTGAGCTTGACGCCCGGGCCGACAGACCGCCATGGCCCGATGCCGCAATGGCTGAGTACCCTTGGAAGGACAATGCCGCCCATCGAGGCATCACCCGGTCGCGTTGCACCCACGCTGATCTTTTGATCGTCTGTCTCCAGTTTCGCGAGTGCACGGTTGAGGGCTCCCGGAGAAAGCTCTTCCGGTTCGAGCCGCGCCAGGAACGCTCCCCCGACCGCCTCGAAATTCGCAACCTTCCTTCGGCAGGCGGGACAACCGCCAATATGGGCTGCAACTACGAGCGCAGGCCCGGCCGGCAAGTTGCCAGCTGCATAGCGCAAAAGCGTTTGATCACTGGGGTGATGAGTTGCAGTCATAGTGTCTCTTCAAGCATGGTCTTCAGCCTGACCAGCGCTCGCCTTATACGTGATTTCACTGTGCCAAGCGGCAGGTCAAGTTCCTTCGCAATCTCCGAATGCGGGCTATCGCAGAAAAACGACAATCTCAGGATCGTTTCCTGCTCCGGGCTGAGAGCATGCATCGCGGTCCTTATCCTTTCCTCGTCCACCCTGACGAAAAGGAGTTCCTCGGGCGTTTGCTCGACTTCTTGAAAACTGCTTGGATCAGCCCCTGAAAGCTTCGATGATTTCTGCTTGCGCTGGAAATCGATGCGCAGATTTCGAGCAATCGTGAAGATCCATGTTGCAGCACTGGCACGAGCGGGGTCGAAATAGGATGCCTTACGCCAGACTAGCAGCATGGCTTCCTGCGCTATCTCTTCGGCAAGTTCCGGTGGTGTGCCGGTCCGCATCATGTAGGACTTAATTTTCGGGGCGGCCAGATCGAACAGCTCAGCAAAAGCTGTTCGATCCTGTCTCTGCGCGATGGCGAGAACAAGCTGGTTTGCGTCATCGGATGACAGGTTGTCGCGGCCGGATTGCCTCTTCACCGCCCGCCTCCCGGCAAACGCGACTTGGCGAGATGATCTTTTTGAGCGGTCAGTTTGCAGTGCTGAAACATTCATGACCCTTATACGGCACGCCAAAACGGTTGGATCACGAGATCCAATTCAAAAAGAGTCTCGTATGAGATTTTGAGATTAAAAAGAAAGGCCGAGTTTAAGCAAGCACCTGAATTCACCAGCACATTATTGATCTCGCAGACGCACCGCTTCGCGGTGGACAACATAGCGAGTTACAAGCTGCGAAAACTGAGCAAGGAAAGCAATCTCGTCCAATACCGAAAACCGATCGAACCCTTGGATCAATGTGGCCATGGCAATAGTGCCGGTCACTGCAGCATTACTGCTCGGCCAATGGGCCACTTTCCCCAATCTGGCCAACTGATAGGCGAACCTCGCCAAACCCAATTTCAATCCTCCGAATTGGATTTTTAGGCCAATGTGGACTTTGCTCTACGCGCTGATGGCCTATTCTCGTTGGCGAATATGGAACCTGCACGCCAATCTGGCGCGCCGATCGACAGCACTTGTCTTGTTCTACGCGCAGCTTGTGCTCAACACGCTTTGGTCATGGATGTTTTTCGGCCTCAACAGGAATTGGGACGCAACCTGATGCGGGATTAGTCAACACGATGCTGGACGCCGCTATCGAGACAGTTACCGATGCCGAAGGCGGGACAATCGTCCATTCGGATCGTAGAGCGCATTATCGGTGGCTCGGCTGGCTTATTCGGATCAGTGATGCGGCAAGCAAAGTCGGATGGCGGACTACCTCACACGTTTCGACTTCATCATCCTTGATGAAGTCGGGTAGGGTCACCACCGAATCTGAAGGCGTTAGGCCAAGAAAATCACTTCAAAGAATCCCACATTAAGTGCCAATGCTCGCCGAAACGACCGCATTCTTACAATCAAGTGACAAACGACACCGTGCGCTGCGCTCGGCCAGACTCGCTAAAATGGAAACGACGGCTCTAGGATTTCCGTTGCCAAGATACGCCGTTCCACATTGCTTTTTCTCGGAGCGATTTCAAATTGCCGAGGTGCCACCGTCGACGGACAATTCCACGCCATTGACATAGCTCGAGTCGTCCGACGCAAGAAACAGCGCCACCGTCGCGATTTCTTCCGGGCGGCCCATCTTCCCCCGCGGGATAAGCGCTTCGAATTGCCGCTTGGTTTCAGCGTCGAACATCTGGTCCTGGATCGGCGTTGCGATCTGGCCCGGGCTCAGCACGTTTACCCGGATGTGTCGATCCCTCAATTCGTTGAGCCATGTGCGGGCAAAAGAGCGCAGTGCAGCCTTGCTCGCCGAATAAACGCTATAATCGGGCCAGCCCTTTATCGAGGCGATCGATCCGGTCATGATGATCGACCCGCCATCGTTGAACAAAGGGAGTGCTTTTTGAACTGTGAACAATGTGCCCCGCGTGTTCAGACCGAAGATCGTATCAAAGTCCTTTTCGGTGATCGCACCGAGCTTGCGAGCTTCCCCGCCGACGCCAGCGCTCGCGAACAGCACATCGATGTTGCCCTTTTCCCGCTTGACCGTCTCGAACAGGCGGTCGAGGTCGTCCAGATTGGCGGCGTCGCCCTGTACGCCGGTCACATTCCGGCCGATGAGCTCGACGGCCTCATCCAGAGCTTCCTGCCTCCGGCCCGTGATGAAGACGTAGGCTCCCTCGTCGACAAACAACTTAGCGCTTGCAAGCGCCATACCGCTTGATCCACCGGTGATTACGGCGACCTTGCCATTAAGCTTTCCCATAACTGCTCCTTCTCATTGTTCTGGATCCGGCACATCGGCGCTGCCGCACTCATGCGGCCACACGCCGTCAGCCGGTCACTTCTCTATTCTTCAGCGTCAATAGGCTGTATAACGTAGCAGTGCTCCGTATATATGGAGCACTGCTACGTTTTTCAAGAGGGATATATGCGAGCCGATGCGAGTAAAAATTACAGTCACCTGCTCTCGGTCGCACGCACGGTTATAAGCGAGCACGGTGCTGACGCATCATTGCGCGATATTGCCCGTAGAGCTGATGTCGGGCTCGCCACTCTCTACCGTCATTTCCCGACACGAGATGCTTTGCTGGAAGCATTGCTCCACTCGACGCTTGGCGAATTGACGCAAAAGGCAGGCGAGCTCGAAACGTCGAGCTCGCCTGATGAAGCGCTCATATCCTGGTGTCGCGACGGGGTGGCATTCGTGCGGAGTTATAGTGGCGTGGTGGATCTAATGGCTGCAGCCATTGCGGATCCGGACTCCGCTCTTCACGCCTCCTGCACTACAATGCGGTCAGCAGGCACACGCTTGCTTTTCCGTGCCCAAGCCGAGGGAATCGCGCGAACCGACATGGACGGAGCGGACCTTTTCGCCCTGATCGCGGCGCTCGGATGGCTTGGCGACCAACCCTCGTTCGCGCCGCGCGCCGATCACCTCTTCGGCATCATCGCCAGCGCGATACTGACAAATAGATCGGGTATCGCTGCATGTTGATGTCACAGAGCGAGTGCCTGGGCATCGATGTGGCTCTTTGACAGGAAGGAGCAATTATTGCTGCCATCTGCCAAAGAGCCGGAGTTCAGTAAGCACTATTTGGCGTGGCCACTCTGATAAGCTTCTTGTTTAGAAACTCCTGAATACCGAGGCCTGAAAGCTCGCGGCCATAGCCTGAGTTCTTGACCCCGCCAAACGGGAGTTCCGGTGCTGTCCAGGTCGGATGATTGATGAAGACCATACCGGTATCAATCTGGCTTGCGACCCGTTTGCCTCTTGCGATGTCAGTCGTAAAAACAGACCCGCCGAGACCGAACGGCGAGTCATTCGCCAGTTCGATGGCAGCAGCTTCGTCCTTGACGCGAAATATCAGGGCGACCGGCCCGAACAGCTCCTCGTAATAGGCAGGATTGCCCGGAGCGATTTCGGTCAGAACCGTGGCTTCGAAGAAGTAGCCCGGACGTTCGGCCCGGTTTCCACCCAATCTCAATGTGGCACCGGCGGCGACCGCGCGCCCGACTTGATCCGCAAGGGTCAAGACAGCCTTCTCGGACGACATGGGGGCAAGTGTCGTCCCAGGGTCCGTCGGGTCGCCCATCTTTAGGGCCGCCATGCTGGCGGTGAACTTTTCGACAAACTCGTCGTAACGGCTTTCGACGACAATGAACCGCTTTGCGGCAACGCAACATTGGCCGCCATTGTTCATCTTGCCCCAGAGAGCCCATTTCAGGGTCTCGGCGGGATCCGCGTCTTCAAGGATCACGAAGGCATCGCTGCCACCCAGTTCCATGGTCGATTTTTTCAACTTCTTGGCCGCCTGGGCCGCGACCACAGAGCCGGCGCGCTCGCTGCCGGTCAACGCGACGCCCCTGATCCGTGGATCGTCGATCAATGAAGCCACCTGATCGAAGGAGGCGAATATATTACTGTATATGCCGGCTGGCGCTCCTGCCTCTGCGAAGAGCTCCTCGAAGGCGACAGCGCATTGCGGGACGGACTCGGCATGTTTCACCATGACCACATTGCCGGCCATGATATTCGGTGCCGCAAACCGGGCGAGCTGATAGTAGGGGAAGTTCCATGGCTCGACACCGAGCAGGACACCGATGGGGTCACTTTCTATGAAAGCCTCCCCCTGCGGAGTCGCGATCGGCTCCGGCACCATCATCCGCTCGGCATTGTCGGCGTAGTAATCGAGGATGTCGGCGCTGAGCTGCACTTCGCCGCGGCTCTCGACCAGCAGTTTCCCCATCTCCCGGGTGACCAGCGACGCAAACCGATCTTCCTGCGCGCGGAGGATCGCGGCGGCGCGTGACATCATTGCAGCCTTTTCTGCGAAGGGTACGGTCCGCCAAGTGCGGAAAGCCTTGTTTGCCGCGGCAAGCTTATTTTCAAGCTCCGCATCGGTGATCTGGTCGAACTCTCTGAGGAGCTTGCCATCGTTGGGATTGAAGGACCGATATGGTATGGAAGCTTGTACTGTCATGATAATTCCTACCTTGAATGTTGTGCCATGGATGGGCAGCGTTGATTGTTCAGGCCAGCGGCTCTTAACTTTGCGGCGAGTGATATGCGCGCCGCTTCTCGCGTCCTCGAGGAGGATCGAGGGTTAAAGCCGCGTTGTTATCTCGTAGTTGGTCTTTCAGAAGCCGAGAGGGCTGGGCCTTCTGCGCCAAGCCGGCGTGGCTTCTACAATTCTCCGGTCAGAAACTGCGCGCGCCCGTGTCCGAACGACCAGTCTTCGTCGCTATTGGTAACCATGGAGACAACGACGTCGGAGTCCTCGATCCCGCAACGGTCCTTCAGCTTCTCACAAAGCAACCGATAGAACTTCTGTTTCATGTCCGGTTTGCGCGGCATCGATGTCACCTGGAGAACCACGCGCTTGTCGGTTCGGGAGATACCCAACCCGGTATCTTCCACGATCAAGTGCGCAGCCGGATGCTCATGCACGATCTGGTAACGATCGCCGGGCGGAACTCCGAATGCTTCCAATACGGCGTCGTGTGCTGCATCGAGCAGCGTCCGCAATTCGTGAGGGGTGCGGCCCTCTATGATATCGAAGCGAAGTAGAGGCATAGGTTTTCTCCAATTGTTGGGGTTAGTTGGTGATGACGCTCCGTGTCACGCTGGCAAGCCGTGCCTCGGCCTGAGTGACGAGACGCTGTACAAGCTCGCCGGCCGGCGGCAGATCCTGGATAAGGCCAATAACCTCTCCCACGGTCACGTTGGATACATCGTAATCGCCGCTGTCATCGGCCGCCTCGACAGCCTTGCGCTCAGCCTCGACCCGCGCTCTTAGCTCATTCTCTCTGCCAAGCCAGGTCTCGATAAATGCGTTGCGCATCAGCCTGCCGTTGTAGCCACGTGGCCAGATGCGGTTTCGGACGATGTCGTAGACGGAGGTTCTCACTGTCTCGTCGCCGGTGGCGGCGACCACGCGAGCTTTGGCGGCCGGGTGAATAAGCGCCTCTTGCGTTGCCCAAAAACGGGTCCCGAGCAGAACGCCATCCGCTCCGAGCATCAAGGCAGCAGCGATGCCGCGACCGTCCGCGATGCCGCCAGCGGCAAGAACCAGTACCTCCGGTCGCTCTCGTGCTACGAGATCCACGACGTTCGGCACAAAGGAAATTGTGCCGCGGGTAGTCAAACCGTGTCCACCGGCGTCTGTGCCCTGTGCGACAAGCACAGCAGCACCGGCGGCCAGCGCGATGCGGGCATGCTCCATGTTGTGTACCTGACAAATCAGCGGAACGCCGGCAGCGTGGATCTTCTCAGCGAACGGCCGCGGGTCGGCGAACGACAGCATCATAGCTGCCGGCTTGTGCGCAAGTGCGAGATCCAATAGCGCCGGGTTCTTCGCCATCGACCAGGTAATGAATCCGTAGCCGACACGCTCATTGCCGGCCTTCGCGAATTCGGCCTCAAGAATCTCCCGGTCGCCATAGCCGCCGCCAATCAGACCGAGACCACCTGCAGCGCTCACTGCGGCAGCCAACTCTCCCCCTGAGGCTGGGTCCATAGGTGCCAATACAATCGGGTGCCTGATCCCGAAGGCCCTCGTCAGTCGCGTTTGCAATGCCATGATTTTCTCCTCGTTCTCGGACGTTTTGCTTTGGCCAAGCGCCATGACTTTTTTCTAGCCCAAGCGAGCGATCTATAATAATGGTTAGTTTAGATGCCACCCATCTGTAATGGAGATGACATGAACAGCGCAGACTTGATGTTTTTTGCAGCGGTCGCCGAGACCGGTGGGATCACCCGGGCGGCGGCGGCGCTCAATACCGTGCAATCGAATGTCACGGGGCGCATCCGTGCTCTCGAACAATCGTTGCATACCCCGCTATTTTATCGCGAGAGTCGCGGCGTCAGCCTGACGAAAGCTGGCCAGCGACTTCTGCCGTATGCCAGGCAGGTCGCTCGGCTTTTATCTGACGCTGAACAGGCGGTTCTTTCCGATGAGATTCCGCGCGGCACCCTACGCCTGGGCTCCATGGAAACGACCGCGGGCCTGCGGCTGCCCAAGCTGCTCGCCTCTTATGCGAGCGCTTGCTCCGAAGTGAATATCGATCTGGAACTGGGACCGACCGAGGCGCTCCTGACGGCTGTCCTCGATCGCCGGGTCGAGGGTGCCTTTGTTTCGGGTCCAGTCAATCAGGACGATCTGGTCGCCGTTCCCGTGCTGAAGGAAGAGCTGGTTCTTGTCGCTGAAGCAAAGGTTCAAACTTATAACGAAGTCGTGGCTATGCTTGCGAGCAAGCGCGAGGTGCGCGTGCTGGTGTTCAGGACCGGGTGCACGTATCGTCAGCGCCTGGAGAGCTTTCTCGTGACCCATGGCCTAATGCATGTCCCCAAGATGGAGTTTGGTACACTGGACGGAATTTTAGGCTGCATCGAAGCGGGGATGGGGATGTCTATGCTTCCGCGTGCTGTCGCGGCGCCTCTCCAGGAGGCTGGGCGTGTTTCGATTCACGCCCTTCCAGAGGGTGCAGGGATTGCCCAAACAATGCTAGTGTACCGCAAAGACAGCCTCTTGACGGCAGCTTTCAAGCATTTTCTCGAACAAGCCTGCGCAACGTTCGCGTAAAGCCGCTTTCCTCCATTTTGCAAGGTTAAGATGCAAGCGGGAGTGCCATTATCCGCCGAGCTCTGCGTATCGTCACGGGATATAGAGGTGGCGGTGCGGGTGGCTACCATTGGTGATCTTGCGGGCGTTTTGCGCATGAGGCGCCGGAACGGCTCGTTGCGATCTGCAACGGTCGATTGGTCTGTTGGCTGGCTCGTTTGCGACGCCCGCCAGCGACTGATAAATGCATAAGCGAGCTCGTTCAGATTCGATGATTGTCAATTCGATTTTCCGAAGGCGACAGAATCGGGAGCATAAGGAGGCGAACGTGACACCAAAAGACGATAAAGCTAACACCACCAATGCCGTAGCCTTGACCGATTTGGTTGCGTTCCGCTTGATCCATCTTGCCGACTTGATTAGCCGCGGCGCCGCGCTCGTCTTCGAAAAGGAATTTGGCATCAGCAATGCTGAGCTCAGAGCGTTGGCGGTTCTTTGCGAAGAGCAGCCTTTGACTATCGGTGAACTCAGCCGCCGAGCTAAGATTGATAAGGCGTGGGTGAGCAGATCGGTGAAAGAACTTATCCAACGCGGTCTAATTGCCCGCGATAACCATCCTACCGATAGCCGGATGGGATTGCTGTCCCTTACCTGCGAAGGTCAGAACCTGGTAGCGCAGGTGACGCCTATGGCTTGGGCGAGACAGGGCCGTTTGCTGCAGGGCCTTCGTTTGGATGATGTCGACCGATTGCTCGATGTGTTGAAGACCAATGCGCAAGAACTGCTTGCCCATCCGTAGTCGGTAGGACTCATACGAATTTGGCCTAGTTAAATTCCGACAATATTGTTGTCACAACAACGTTGTCTTGACAACAATATGGCTCAAAGATATGTTCGTTTGGGACGAGCTGCTGGAACCTGTTTGGCGACCTTGGGAAGCGTGCCAAGGAAAGTGGCAGCGTTCGAAATGAAACTTGTCAACCTCACCGATCGTTGTGGCACCGAACAAAGGTATTGGAACATGACCGATAGGCAATCCGCCTTGTCCCGGATAGTCGGGGTGGAAGAGCATGTATTTTTTGCAGATCTTGTTCGACGGTTACCCGCGCAAGCTTTTATTGAGAGGGGTTATCTCGGGCGCGATGCACAGTTTGGACCTGCCAGTATGGTAGACCAAATGAGCGATACCGATGACAGATTAAGCATTATGGATGAAGGTGGATTAACAGTCCAAGTCCTCTCCTACCCAAGCTCAGGAGCGGACCTGCTCCCCCCTCACCGAGCGGTTCCATGGGCAAGGGACGTCAATGACGCCATAGCGAATCGAGTTGCCTCTCACCCCTCTCGATATGCTGGGCTGGCACATCTGCCTCTCACAGACCCAATCGCTTCAGCCGAGGAGCTGGATAGAAGCGTGAAGGAACTCGGCATGAGAGGTGGCTTGGTTAGCGGCGCGACCAACGGCCGCTATCTTGATGATCGGATATTCGAACCCCTTCTAAGTCGTGCCGAGCAGCTCGACGTTCCCCTATATCTTCATCCAGCGCCATCGCCCAAGCCGGCGCGCGATGCCCTTTATGGCGGACTGCCCGGAGACTTGGGCTTCTGGATGTCCGTTTCCGGCTGGGGGTGGCATGCTGATACAGCAACACATGTCCTGCGGCTTCTGCTCGCGGGGGCTTTCGAGCGCCACCCAAAACTGAAGATCATCATTGGTCACTTGGGTGAAGGGCTCCAAGTCATGATGCCCCGTCTAGATCAGCAATTTCATGATTTTGCGGGCTTTGCTGGATTGCCGAGCGAGATTCTTCGGCGACATGTCTGGATTAGCACCAGCGGCTTCTTTTTCATGCCCTCCTTCTTGGCAGCTCTTGAAGCGTTCGGACCAGACAGACTTCTATATTCCGTGGACTTTCCTTTCGGATCATCTAAACGCGGGCTCGACTTTCTTGAAAAACTTCCCGTTGATGCCGATACGCTAGCGAAAATCACTCATCGCAACGCTGATCAATTGTTAAAGTTGGCGAGCCACTAGGTCGTAATTCATGGCGCTGCTGCGGCCGTCAAACCGAGATAAGAAAACCCAAAGCTGACCTCGCTCCACTTGACGTCATGATCCTGCTGAGCCGGACAAGTGAACGATCGGTTTGTCAGATGGCTCAAAGATGCTGCCTGTTTGCCCTTAGGGCATCGGCGAGCGCTACCATACGGCGAGTTGTCGCCGCATGGGCCACGGTTCTTGCTTCGGCACCTCACATTGCCGGCCAAGGCCTTCTGAAAAGCAACAGCGCGGTAACGGAACCGAGCGCGCAGAATCCCCCTGCAACCAAGGCCGATGATATCCCGAGCGAGTCGACCAAATAGCCCCCCAAAAGTGAGCCTGCAGCGATGGACGTCTGAAAATTTGTGACAAAGAGAGCTGTTCCCCCTTCCTGTGCACCTGGAGCTGCTCTGACCATCCACTGCTGTATAGCAAGCGGTATGATGCCGTAGGCAAGGCCCCATATTGCCAGCAATCCAATGGTGACTGAAGCAAGCGAACCGAAGATCGGCAACATGCCGACCGAGACAACCAGAAGACTGATTCCAATCGTCAGCGTTGCGGCCAGATGGCGGTTGGAGGTGAAGCCGGCGGCAAAATTCCCGACCATGCCGATTAAAGTATAAATGAGCAGGATCAGGGCAATCTCGTTGCCATTAAAACCGGATACAGATGCAAGGAAAGCGGTCACGTATGTGTAGGCACAAAAGTGGCCCACAATAACGAGAAACATGGCGATGATACCAATCTTTCCGTTTCGGCTTTGAAAGATTGCGAGGAAGTCGCCGACGGATACTCGCTTGTCTACCTTGAGTGAAGGCAGGCTGAATATCAACGTGCAAAAGCATATCACGGAAGCGATGGCCGTAAGACCGAAGGCATACCTCCAACCGACCATCTCACTGATCAGCGTTCCCGCTGGGCCTCCAACAAGCAAGCCGACAGAGATCGATGTGAAGATGATCGACGTAGCCTTACTGACAGCCGCCGGCGATACCAACTTTCCGGCAATGCCTGTACCGACAGCCCAAAAGCCACCCAATCCGACACCAAATAGTATCCTGCCAACAACAAGGATCTCAAATCTGGAAGCGGTTGCAGCGACAATATTAGAGCAAATAAGGAGAAGCCCTAAAAGCAGCATGATCAACCGGCGGTCTGTTTTACCGCTGAAAAGCGTCACCATGGGCGCTGCAATTGCCGCCATGATGCCTGGCGCTGTGACCATAAGCCCGGTCATCCCATCCGAAACGCCCAGGTCAGCGCTAACATACCGGATAAGGCCTACGGGTAGAAATTCGGTAATACAGAATACCGTGCCGCTAAACGCGACAGCTGCAACGCTCAACCAGCCGCGCCAGTCGTCCTGCGGCACCTCGTTATCCCAACGCAAAACTTCAGTCACGATCATTGCCTTTCCAACTGAAATTGTCGATGGCCTATAGCTATTGATGCCGCCTTGATTGAACAACACAGCAAAAAGGGAATATGAAGTTCAAAAAAAATGAACCAACGGGGAGTGAAGCAGACATGGACAAATTCAAGGCAATGGAGACCTTCGTGCGGGTGGTTGAGGCCGGATCGCTCTCAAAGGCAGCTGAGACCCTGTCAGTACGCAAGTCCACAATCAGCATGACGCTAAAGCATTTGGAAGAAAGCGTTGGGATACGTCTCATGCACCGTTCTGCTCGGCACTCGGTGCTGACCGAAGAGGGGCGAAGCTATTATGAATACTGCAAGAACACTCTCGATGAACTTCTCGAGTTTGAGAACGCGCTAAACGGGAAGGGAAAGTCGCCAATCGGCAAGCTTCGGGTGGATATGCCAAATACCGTCGCAACGACACTGCTGATCCCGTCGCTGGGCAATTTTACGAAACGGTATCCTGCAATCAGTCTTGCGATTGGAATATCCGATCGGCGCGTCGATCTGATACGGGAGGCCGTGGATTGCGTTATTCGCACCGGGCCGCTTGAGGATTCCAGTCTGATCGGGCGTCGAATAGGAGAGTTCCGGTGGGTCGTCTGCGCAACGTCAAGCTATCTTGAGCGTAAGGGGTTACCGGCAAAACCGCGTGCCTTGATGGGCCATGACATTGTCGGATATTTCAAGGGTGGCGCGAGTTTCATTGAGCGTTGGGAATTTTGCGAGGACGGTCTCGATACGGAAGTCTCTCTGTCCAGCACACTCTCGTTTAACGACACGCTCGCCTACATCCAGTGCGGCCTTGAGGGGCGAGGTCTAATTCGCGTTGCTGATTTCGCAGCCAAGCCCTACTTCGCCCGTGGCGAACTCGTCGAAGTTCTGGAGGATTTCAGCCCTGCGCCCGTACCGATATCAATTCTCTTTCCTTCAGCGCGCCACCTGTCGCCGGCGGTCAGGGCGTTTGCCGACTGGGCGGCGAGCCTGCTTTCGTCCGATTTTGCCGCAAGTGGCGAGGCAGGAACATCTGATCGATAGAACGACTGCCAAGACGCATCGCTCGGCTGGCCGCGGAAAGGGTAGCGGATCGACAAAAATTCATGCTGTTGTCGATGGCCGCGGCCGTCCCGTTGCAATCGATGTAACGGTGAGTCAGGGTGCGATGCCTCGGTTGCAACCAAATTGCTCGCGCTCCTGCCGTCCAGTCAGATACTCGCAGCAGACACCGCTTACGATCGCAACTTCCTATTGGCCTTTCTGTTCGATTTTGGAATCTTGCCACTCTTTCCAAATAAACTGACGCGCAAACCGTGACCCAGCCACTTCTCGATATTAGAGATCTCGAACTCGGAATCCCGCTCGGGCGAAGCTTACTGCCCGATTGATAAGTCCGGTTCGGGTAAATCAATAGCTCGACAGTGCTTTTGCAGCGCATCAGCCATCACAGCCGTGCTTGCTGATGCGATAGTCGCTCGACAAGGTAATCGACGAAGCAGCGGATCCGCCGAGGCGTATATGCTCCTGCGACGAACACGGCATGAACCTCCTCACCATCGCCCGGATTGAATTCTTCAAGGAGCGGCACGAGTGTACCCTCCTTCATCGCGTCAGCTACGGTCTCGGCGCAAACCCGTGCAATTCCAATCCCTTCAACGGCGAGCTGACCTTGGGTTTCCCCGTTATTCGTCTCCACACTGCCTTTGATCTGCAGCGAGTAGTCGCGACCGTCCTTGCGGAAGGGCCAGTTAGGGGCCGCTCGCTTGAAGGTGAAGCCGATGCAGTCGTGGTCGAGCAGGTCCTCAGGAACTATCGGCGTACCTCGTCGTGCGAGATAGCGCGGAGCTGCAACGATCACTTTGTGGGTCATGCCGAGTTTGCGGGCGGTCAGGGGCCCATCGGGTAATGGGCCCAGCCGTACCGCAACATCTGCCTCGCCGGCTGCGATATCAACGACAGTGTCCGTCGATATGACTTCGAGCAGGATGTCTGGATATTTCTGGACGAACTCGCCGAGGAGCGGCACCACGAACATTCGGCCGAACAATTGTGAAATGCTCACCCGCAGGCGTCCTTTGGGCGAATTCTGGTCGGCAATCGACTGCTCGGTTTCCCGCAGGTCCGCAAGAATCCGCCGCGTGGAGGATAGATAGGCGACCCCTTCCGGCGTCAGAACCAATGATCGCGTCGTCCTGAGCAGCAAGCGAACACCAAGCCGGGCTTCAATCCGGTCGATGACCCGCGCAACGGAGGACGGCGCAAGCTTTAATTTCCGGCCAGCAGCCGAGAAGCTGCCTTCGTCGGCAACGAGCGTGAAGACCTCCAGGTCGCCAGCTAGATCCATGAACACTCACTTGTGCGTTTTGCGCAAAAGATATCGGCGCATTTTGGGGGTACACATCAATAATCGAAACTCCATCTTTGCAGAATAGAATGCAATACTATTTCCCATTGTGTCGCCAAGAAATCGCCACCGCCGCAAGTGGCAGCTGACACCGAATTTCATAATGCACCAGAGGAGCAGACTATGGTTTCGCCCTACACGATCCACATAGCCGACGAACGGCTCGCAACCATCAAGGCGAAAGTTGAGGCCTACGATTGGAGCCAGTTTCCCGATACGGGCGGCTGGAGGTCAGGCGTTGGGATCAATGACCTCAAGCGGCTTGTTGCCTACTGGCGAGACAGCTACGACTGGCGGGCGGTCGAACGGCGTCTAAACCTGCTTCCCAACTTCATAACCGACATTGAGGGCGAGCATATTCATTTCGTCCATATGAAGGGTGATGGCACCAAGCCGCCTCTTCTTCTCATGCACGGCTGGCCAGGCTCTTATCTTGAGTTTGAGCGTTTGCTGGGGCCCTTGGCAGCCGATGGTCACAATGTCGTCGTTCCTTCGCTTCCAGGCTTTGCTTTCTCCAAGCCGATCACCGGCGTTATCGGCCCGCGACGAGCCGCTGCACTTATGCACGGACTTATGACTCGGCTATTCGGGCAGTCGCGCTACATCATACAAGGAGGTGATTGGGGCCATGGTATTGCGGCGTGGACGGCGCATGATTTTCCCGACGCGTTGCATGGCATTCACATGAACATGGTCAATCTCAACGCCGAGGATGCCGCTCCGACGACCGTACAGGAGAAGGACTTCGTCGCCAAGCGAGACGTGCTTACCGATTGGGAAAGCGGGTACAATCACGAGCAGGAAACGCGGCCGCAGACGCTTGGCGTCGCAATGGCCGATAGCCCGGTCGGGGCAGCCGCATGGATCCTCGAAAAGCTTGGCAAATGGTCTGATTTGCCGACGACCGCCGATGGCAATCCGGACATTTGGAGCAAATTCTCGGAGGAGGAATTACTCACCAGTATCATGCTCTACCTCGGGCCGTCGTCGGTTGTCACTGCGACCTGGATTTACCACGGCAAGCGCCTGGAGAAGTCGGACAGGTTTCCCGCCGGTACGTATATCACGGTGCCGACAGGTGTCGCAGCCTTCCCCGACCCCGTGTTCTTGCCACCACCGCGCTCCTTTGCGGAAAAGACCTACAATATCGTGCACTGGACCGACATGCCGAGAGGCGGCCATTTCGCCGCCTGGGAGCAGCCGGAGCTGATGTTGAGCGACCTGCGAGCCTTTATCGCCACGATTTCGAGAAAGCATCTTTGAGAGCGGAATCCTCGCATTGCCTCTTACTGCGCAGTGCGAGGACCCGCTATTGCCGCAGCGCAATTTTCTGGGACGGCATACCAGCAGTCCCAATTTAATCTTCGTCACCGGCATTGTTGCACCGATGGTTTGGCTGTCACACTCTAATTGAGCGGCTCTCCGAACAACGCCAAGTACCGCCACGTCTTTCAAACACAATGTTGCCGCTGTCCTCGTATTGGCAAGATGAAACTCAGCCAGGTTCGCCGGTCGCTGAGAATCAGAAATTGCTACGGGCCAACGACGTTGACGGGCAGGTCATTGGGAAAGGTCGTAAGACACCTTCACTTGTTCTCCGGCTCCGTATCCCTCGATCGATATAGTTTTCGTGCATCTGTTGAGCCAACAGCATCGGCGAAGGAACAGCTGCATGCTATTTTCGCCTGGCACGAGGCATGGATTGCCACTCCGGAATTTGCCGGTTGCCTTTTCGAGCGCGCACTCGCGGAATTTGGAATTCCGAGTATCCGAAGATTTCGACGATCGCCATTCAGTATAAGCAAACAATGACCGAATGGATGCGCGACATACTGACGTCCCTTTTGCCAGAGCAAGCAACGGCACGCACCGCGTCAATCCTCATGATTCTGCTTGATGGCGCGACGATAGATGCTCGTGCTTTTCACGATCCCGCCGTGGCAACAAGGGCGTGGATGCTGCGAAAATTCTCATTGAGCAGGCAAACCTCGACGGGCGTGACAAAACAACGAATGGGACTGCTTGAGAGCAAGAACCCAATCCTCGTTCTCCTGACGCAGATAGCGGAATGGGGCTTCGCGATTGCCGACGGCTTTCCACGCCGCGCAATGACTTCAGACCATAAGGCTTTGAAGCCATTGGATGGACCGCACGTCGAAATGGGTGGTCTTGACAGGACTCGAAGCTGCAATCCACCAGTTCGAATTTTAGTTTAGATCGCATCCATGCGAAACGTCGCTTATCCAAGAGATTCTTGCAGTTCGCGAACGGCGCGTTTGCTCGGTTTGAGACAGAGCCCCAGCGGACGTATTTCAAAGTCGGATCAGAATCTCATTCAACAGCGGCAATCAGGCAGCCGAACTGGCGCGTGTGAGCCTGGCAATCCTCTTCACGTGGTTGACCGCAGCGGCACCGCCATCCGTCTTGGTGAAGAGATCAAGCTTTTCATCGTCATCATTGGCGACAGGCGTCAGGGCCTTGTCCATATAGGTCTTTGAAGCCGGGTCTCTTGCGATGAAATAGGCCGATAGTGCCAACCTTGCGATGGTGCCCGCCAAGCTCACATGCTTGGCAAAAGTTTGCCAGGCAAAGCGGGGCCAGAAAAGAGCGGCATGTTCCCGCCGCATGGCAGGGCGCCGCTCCGAGGGGTGCTTCAACCGCAATAGACCGCTTTGCAACGGGTGAACGTTCTCCAATGGAACGGTTGTGGCAAAGGAGACCAGCATCTTGACGAGGCTCGCCAGCGGCACGCCGGTCGCAATCGCCCGGCGCAGCAGCGTCTTCATGTGCTCCGGCGAATAGTAGAGCGACCACGCTTCGTGATAGATGTCTTCCCATTCCTGCTTGTTCATTTTCGGATGAGCGGTACAAACATGCTCGACATCGTAGATGTTGAGGTCGGGCTCCATCGCAACGCCCGTCTTCCACAGCGTCTTATGATCCTCCGAGCCGGGCAGTGGCGTCAAAATGAAGAACTCGATCACATCGAGCGGCAGTTCTTCCTGAATGATGGCGATATCGCGCCGGATCGTTTCAGGCGTATCCGCCGGGAAGCCTAGAATATAGCCGGCCAGCGTCATGATGCCTTGCGCCTTCCAGGCGAGCAGCATCTTGCGATATTCGGTGATCTTGTTCTGGTTCTTTTTGGCGGCGGCAAGATTGTCCGGATTGACGTTCTCAAGCCCGATGAAAACGCGGGTCACACCGGCACGTTTGGATTTTTCGATGAAGTTCGGGATCTTGTGGCAAAGCGTATCGACCTGGATCATCAGGCCGAGCGGAATACCATCCCTTTCCTTAAGCTCGATCAAGCGATCAAAGATGGCCTCCCAATCCTTGTTGCGGGCGAAATTGTCATCTGTGATGAAGAATTTGTGGATGCCCTGCGCCCAGTTCATCCGCACCAGCTTTTCGACGTCGTCGGCGGAACGGAATCGGGACTTACGCCCCTGGACGTTGATGATGGTGCAGAAGGAGCATTGGTATGGGCAGCCTCTTCCCGCGTCAAAGCTCGTGCTCAGACCGAGGGTGCCATGGATATTGTCTTTAGGCAGGAAAGGAACGGGCGTTCCGCCGATGCCAGGCAAGTCGTTCATGAAATTGTAGAGAGGTTCCAACCGATTTGACGCGGCATCCTGAAGCAAGCGATCAAGCCGGCCTTCTACTTCGCCGGCAAACATGGAAATGCCCATGTCGCGGCAGGCGTCGAGCCCCACGGCTCGTCCGTCGAGCATCGACAGACAGCCCGAAACATGAAACCCGCCGATGGAAACCTGGATCTTCGCCTCACGGAAAGGCTTGGCTATGTCGAGTGCACGAGGATACTGATTGGATTGGACGCCAACGAGGGCAACCATGCCGAAATTGGCGTTGCGGCGAAATTTGTCGATGAGTGCCGAAACATTGACGCGGGTATTGGTTTCATCGATGACCGTGATGTCAATGTCGATATCCGGCCCGAGCACCTGGCGCTCGACGCAATCGCTTGCGATGCCATAGATCGCGGCAAGGGAATTCGACGGGATCATGGCCCGCCACCAGCGGATCACATATCCATCGTCGTCATAATGCGACGGCTTGATCAGAACCAGCTGAAAGCGTCGGTCGAAGGCCTGCCGGGGATGGGGCAATGTTTATCGTCCTGTTGAGCGGCAGCTTTTTTGGCCACAGCCAAGTTCATACACAGATGGCGCCAAAGGAGATGCTGTTCAGCAGGTGGCTTCCGACCTGAACGTTGCGCGACGTTCGAAGCATCCGTGTTCTGGATTTATGAATGCCAATTAAGATGCTATTGTGAATAGGTGGAAAAAAATTCCAGAATCAATAAAATAAAAATATGGATTAACTGCGATAAAACTCTGATTTTACACCCAGATTAAATCAATATTTCCAATTTATTTCTGAACTTATATTTTTCAATGATCCTTATGAACGGTAATAATTCTTAGCACTCCTATCAACCGAGTGCCACAAGTGCTATATGAGAATACCAGCCGCCCTATGCACCGGCTGCAGAAAGAACCCCTATGAAATTCCGTCCACTCCACGATCGCGTCGTTATCCGACGCGCCGAAGGTGATTTCAAATCCAAGGGCGGGATCATTATTCCAGACACCGCCAAGGAAAAGCCGCAGGAAGGCGAAGTGATTGCCGTTGGTCCTGGCATACGCAACGAAGCCGGCGTGTTGATCCCACCTGACGTCAAGACCGGCGACACGATCCTGTTCGGAAAATGGTCCGGAACCGAGATCAAGATCGATGGCGAGGAACTCCTCGTCATGAAGGAAGCCGACATTATGGGCATCGTCGGAAAGACCGACGCAGACGCCCAAAAGGTCGCCTGACGGCCCGATTTCCAATTCTCCAATCCTATGACCGAACTGGACGAATATCATGTCTGCCAAAGAAATCAGATTCTCCGCCGATGCGCGCGATCGCATGCTGCGCGGCGTCGAGCTGCTCAACAACGCCGTCAAAGTCACGCTCGGCCCCAAGGGCCGCAACGTCGTGATTGCCAGTGCCTATGGCGCGCCGCGTATCACCAAGGATGGCGTCACCGTCGCGAGGGAAATTGAGCTAGCCGACAAGTTCGAGAATATGGGCGCACAGATGGTGCGTGAAGTCGCTTCCAAGACCAATGACCTTGCCGGTGACGGTACAACGACCGCAACGGTACTTGCTGCTTCCATCCTGCGTGAGGGTGTGAAACTCGTCGCCGTCGGCATGAACCCCATGGATCTCAAGCGTGGCATCGATCTTGCCGTAGCCGCCGTGGTCAAGGAAATCAAGGCGCGTGCCAAAAAGGTTCAATCCTCCAGTGAGGTCGCGCAGGTCGGCACGATTGCTGCCAATAGCGACGCGAGCATTGGCGAGATAATCGCCAGGGCGATGGACAAGGTCGGTAATCAGGGTGTCATTACGGTTGAGGAAGCGAGGGCAGCAGAAACCGAACTCGACGTCGTCGAGGGCATGCAGTTCGATCGCGGCTATCTGTCGCCGCACTTCGTCACCAATGCCGAGAAGATGTATGTGGAGCTCGAGGAGCCCTACATCCTGCTGCACGAGAAAAAGCTTGGCAATCTGCAGGCGATGCTGCCGATCCTTGAAGCCGTGGTGCAAAGCGGTCAGCCGTTGCTGATCATCTCGGAAGACGTGGAAGGCGAAGCGCTTGCGACCTTGGTCGTCAACAAGCTGCGTGGTGGCCTGAAAGTTGCGGCAGTCAAGGCTCCCGGCTTTGGCGACCGCCGCAAGGCGATGCTCGAGGATATTGCCGTTTTGACTGCCGGTCAGGTGATCTCAGAAGATCTCGGCATCAAGCTCGAAAATGTCACCATCGAGATGCTGGGACGTGCAAAGCGCGTCTTGATCGACAAGGACACGACCACCATTATCGACGGCTTGGGCGAGAAGGTGACGATCCAGGCGCGTATCCAACAGATCAAAATGCAGATCGAAGATACGACCAGCGATTACGACAAGGAAAAGCTGCAGGAGCGCTTGGCCAAGCTTGCAGGCGGCGTCGCCGTGATCCGCGTCGGCGGTGTGACCGAGCTCGAGGTCAAGGAAAAGAAGGATCGTATCGATGATGCTTTGAATGCCACCCGTGCGGCGGTCGAGGAAGGCATCGTGCCCGGCGGCGGCGTGGCGCTGTTGCGCGCGCGGTCGGTGCTGACAGGACTGACTGGCGAAAATGCAGACATAACAGCCGGCATCTCGATCGTGCTGCGGGCGCTTGAAGCGCCCATCCGCCAGATTGCCGACAATGCAGGTGTCGAAGGCTCGCTCGTCATAGGCAGGCTCGCCGATAGCGCGGACTACAATCAAGGCTTCGATGCGCAGACGGAAACCTATGTCGATATGGTCATGGCTGGCATCGTCGACCCCGCTAAAGTTGTCCGTACCGCCCTGCAGGATGCTGGCTCGATCGCAGCACTTCTCATCACAGCTGAAGCAATGATCACCGATATCCCGACAAGGGATGTCGCTACAGCGAGCGGAAATGGTGACATGAGCGGCATGGGATACTGAAACCAACACCCGTCCCATAGAGCCATGTGGCTGGCGACGGAACCTCAACAACCATAGAGAGAGAGAATCACGATGATCCGCTTCGAAAAGAAACCCGACCCGCAACCGTTGCCGAAGGACGCCGACGACAAGCGCTCCGCGCAAATCCAGGCGCCTGCGGCGGAAGTGAAAAAACCCAAGACAAAAGCTGCCGATGGTCATTCGCCGGTGGTGGCGGAAGACGAAGATCGCCTCATTTGAAAGCATGATGGGCTGTGTGCTCAATATCCTCGAATATCAATATAGGTCTCGCCGAGTGGCGGGGCCATTGTAAATGAACGGCAGACTTGCGATCTCGACACGTGCAGCTGCGGCACGCACTTTATTTGACAGTCAGAGCGCTCGAGGAAGGTGCAAGGTTGCGCGTTTGCGAGACAAATCTCCATCCCGGTGCGCATCGAGATTTTGTCGATCGAGATAGCCGTGATCCCACGCACGAGCTTCTCTGCTTTGGGGTGGATATGGGGTGGCTGCAGCGCCCTGCCCGGCATTTCCACAGGCCTTGGCTCCGGCCCTTCAGCTTTCCGCGTTTGCCGTTTTCTTTTTCACTATCAGTTCCCGTCGTTATACGACGGCTTGATAAGGGCCGTTGCGAAGCATTTGTGAGAATGCTCGGATTCTGTTGCAATTGGGCCTAGAAGCAGCGTGGAGGGCCTGCAGAGGCGACTATTTCGCGATGTCGGTTGCAGCGGGAGTTGTTGACGCAGGCGGCTTGTGAGAACCGCTCAGTCCATAGAGAATAGATAGGGCCAATCCGACAATCATGGCAGTCGCTATCACTCTTTTGCCAAAGCGCGATTCCATCCTGGTTCTCCTGCAAAAATGTATGGACCGTTTCTAACCCTGCAGCCGCGTGCTTCGAGATACTGGATACGCCGATGGTCTGGTCCAAAGTGATCTTGATAAGAATCCTTCGGAATCGCAGCCCAAGAACGATACGCTAGTGAAAATCTGCCAATTTCAGGACAATCGAATTCTTCCGTTTTGAGGCATAAACCCGTTTTGCCACGTCCAAAACTCTGCTTCGCAAATTGTCGAATGCATTGAGATAGTCGCGTTCCGACTCCCCGGCAGAAAGAAGCCCATTCGTCAGGACATCGATTTCCACGAAGAATCGGACTTCGAACATGCCGTCATGCCCGAGGAAGCGGATATGTTTGGCCGTAGCGTCATAGCTTCTGGCCCTGTTCGGAAATGCGATCGTCATGTCACGAGCTTTTCATAGTTGGGGTCCTGGCTCGACCTACCAATTGCGGGTAGCCGCCGAACGGGCTTAATCACCAGCTCTTGCGTCTTTAGCCAGGGCGGTTTCGATTTCTTGCGAAGAGACGCGCAGGCGTTGCCTGGTTCCGATAGATGTTGCTATCGACGGTATCTCAAGCTGCGTCGACGTTCTTCTAAATGCGGAGAACGACAGGCCTTCGATTTCCTCCTCATCGACAATCAGCCGATAGGTTCCCGCTTCAAGCGGTACAATCAACGAGCTCAACACAAACGGATGGGCAAAGGTGATTTCTGTTTCTGTGGTGCGTTCCATGATGGATGACCTCGAATATGATAAGAAATTCTCTTTGGTACGACTTGCCGCCGTCACGAGAGTCAGAGAGCCTGCGAAGGCTGGGCTTGAGCCGCCAACCGCTACGAAAGGATATCCGTAAAGGTAACGTACACTGGAAAGACGAGGCCTATCACCGGAGTGGATTTTATGAACAATTCCACAAACCGGAACCGGCGAGCGGATTGCCACAAACTTTGCCGGATATGTACGCCGTGAATGGAAGACATGCTGTCCTCCTTCTTTGGGGCTGGGGCACATTGTGCACCCACACTCGGCGACGCCCGTTTCAGATGTCTCCGGTACCGTTCATATGGTGCTTGCCCACCTGAGATTCAATGCACAATCGCTTCTTGAGAAGGCTTTGCCGCGGGCGTCACAAAATTCCTTCGAAGGGCTGGTTTGTTGAATTTCATGCGAAACTTATCCCGCGCTCGAGGCGATGCCGAGGTAGTTTCCCGAGGCATACGATTTCGCCGTCCGACAGCAATAGCCCGAAGACGAGCCTGCGGCCGATCCGGGCCTCCGGCGAACGGCGGTGACGACCGGACCGACAGCTTTCTCACCGATCATTCAACCGGCTTGATCGATGCGATGATAGCCTGAACTTCGGCGCCATGCTTGTCTTCCTCTCCCTTGGTTCCCCAATAGGTTACGACGAGAGCGTTGTCACCGGATGTCTGCACGAAGAGCAAACCAACGCTGACCGGGCCGTCTTCATCGCTGCCGTCCCACTCGAGGGTCGTCATCTGCATCCCGTTGACGTCGGTGACAGGCGTCTCCTTTCGGGTCGAGGGATCAACCGTGATTTTGTTCTTCGCGAGGAAATCGATGGCGTCGGTGACGACCTTGTCCATTGACTTGCTGCTGGCAACGTCAGCGGAAAGATAGATGGCAGAATCCGCCGATGTTCCTTGGACTCCGCTGTCTGTTTCCTCCGGCTTCCAGCTATCCGGAATGGTAATACTTGCAACGGGTTTTTCGCTGGGGAACTTGAGGGTCGCAGCGTGTACGGCCAAGGGAGATGCAAAGACAAGCAAGGCCAAAGCGATAATTTTTTTCTTCATGACAGAATCCTCAAAGGTTGGAAGCAATGTGGCGGCATGGCAACCAAACTTCTAAAAGTAATATATTAAAATCATGCCCTTTGATCCGTAAATGACCAATGCAGTAGGCTTGAGCCCATCAGAAATCCGCCAAGAGCTGGAGCTCGCACGGAACGAGAGCTTGAGATCATCCGACGCGCAGAAGGAAGGCGGACACGAAGATGAAGTCCTGACTTCCACCGCAGATCGTAAACTATTGGGCCAATGGCGGAAGCACCGACCCTTCGCGTGCTGCCCTCATCGATTTGGCAACGCCGAGGGCTTCAATGTGAGGCGCCCGCGTTATCGTTGAAAGGAGGGCCGCGGGCTCGCCAGGCATCTCGAAGGCCGCTGCGATCTCCTCGCTGCAGAATTCGACGAATTAGCCCAGCGGTTTGCGCTGCGGGGAACTATTCAAAGCTGCGCCCGTTAAAGCTGCGCGAGCCATTGATCTCTCCCGGTCTGCTCGCTCCCACAACTTTGGCCCGGCATCAGACCGGGCCATTTTTTTAGGAACAACTTCGTTCGGTCCGTTCCGGCTTACCCATGGCGGTGGCGACCATCGCCTGATAGTCGCGCGCCTTCTGTTCCGTGCCCGTAGGAAATGAGCATGCGGGAAGACCGGCATTGGTAATCGGCTCGACAATATTGGCGCCGTACTCGGGCCATTGCACCACGAGGTCAGGATTGGTGGCAGCCAGTTCCTCGACATTCGGAATGAAGTTCGGTGCGGTGATGCCGGAGGGGATATTCACGGCCTCCGTCTTGAAGGCCGATTTGAGAATGAATGTGAACCATGAGCCGAGGCGAGCTGTTGAGTTTCATGAGATTATGCATTGATTACAATCTCACGAGCACCTCAGAGATAAGGTGTTCTCGAAGGGATCAGAGCAAATCATCTGCTACTGGGAATTCCCGCTGTAAAGAATTCGATGGGCAAGCCGAAAGCTGGCACGGCTGGCACGATTGGTTCGGGGCCTTAGCGATGGATGACCGATCTGGCCTTAATCAGCCTGCGAGATTGTCTACATCTCAATCTTGGCGTTGGTGCCCATGTCCGGGCGCGAGTGGCTGACAGCCGCCGCGGCCATTTTTATATAGCTGATCACTGTGCCAGGACTATCCCAGTATTCGGCGAAGGAAGGGGTCATTCTGAGGACTCGGATGGACGGGTCGTCGGCATTGTTCCACCACGCTTTGGCAGGTGTGGCCCATAGTTCCTTAACCCTCTCCCGATCGTTCAAGACTTCAGCGGCACCAGAAATCGAGACGTATTTTTGACCCTTCGAATCGGCAAAGGCAAGGCAGACGCTCGGAGCGCGAGCTATCTCGTCGTCTTTATGACTGGCGGCATCTGTCAGGAAGTATATTGCGTTCTCAATACGCTCTGCGTGCGCCGCCATCGGCCGTGCCCGCAGATCGCCGTTAGTCTTCGTCGTGAGCATGCAAAATCCGATCTTGTCGACCAGATCCCATACTCTGCCAGTATCGTCACTTTTGTCTGCCATCATCATCTCCATCATTGAGCGAGCGAAACCGGTCGGCGCGACAATGTTCCAATCATAAGACGGTCGTGGCTTAACCGGCGATCCCACATCAGCGATTTCAAAAGCGGAGGTAGGACGGGCTCGACGCGTCCGCCGACGGCCAGTCGGCGGCACAAGTGTTTCCGAGGTCGCGGCGTGGCCGAAACAGCGGCTTCCGACGCGATCGATCAGTCGGTCACGCGTAGACATAACTATCATGTCTTCCACTATTCAGGGGCATGCATTCGTGTTCTCACTGAACTACCTCGACGATTGTCCGTGTGTGCGGATCAACGAGAACGATATGGTTGTTCAGAACGGTATAGCGATATTTCGTCACCCCGTATTCTGGTGGGACGTCATAGTATTCCACGCCGTCCTCTGGAAGCACGGCGCCGACGGCAACGCTATCCTGATATACAATCGACGGTCGGTTCTCGCGGACGACATAGTCGTGAAAACGGGGGCGTTGATCGATTCCCAGCAGCCCATTCACGCCGCCGGTTACTGCGCCTACCGCGCCGCCAACCACGGCACCGACCGGCCCGGCCTGACGATTGCCTTGGTCCGCACCATTTTGTGCTCCTCCCACCACGCCCTGAGCGTGAGCGGCCAGCGGTACCAGCGCACCGATTGCAAGAGCACCGAACAATATGCTGATTTTACTTGTCATTGTTTCGTCTCCTTGACGAACTTGTGAAAGTCCAGCGACGTTGGACCATGATTACCGAACGCGATCGTTCCGCGATTGTTCCGTTGGGCAGGCAATGGGACGTTGACATCTCCAGCTTCCAAAAACGCCGACGTGCGGAGAGTTCGGAGCAGAGACCACTTTTGCCACCAGAAAGGCCGAAATGCCGAATTGAGCTGATTGCGAAAATTTCCGCTTCATGCGACCCCGATATGCGGTGACGAGCGAAAGGGGCAGTCCTCGCCGCTCATCACCAAAGTCACTTAAGCGCGGGGATCTATCCGATCGCGCCCACGCTCTGCGGCAATCTGATCGGACGTGTATGGATCGGCCGCATCATCGAAGCGCAACCATCCATCGGCGCTATACTTGGCCCGAAGGTCATCAAGATCGACCGCTCGTGCGTCGTTAAGGATCGCCTGTGATGCCGCAACCTGGTCATCAGCCACTTTTGCAATGACGACGGAGCCACCGCGACGCAAGGCTTCGGCATATAAGTGGGCATCCTTTTCGGGAACGCCCGATGAGATCATTGCGCCGACGATCCCCCCTGCAGCGCCACCGACCACGGCGCCCGCAACGGCGCCGGCCGCTGTCGCGACGAGCCAACCGGCCGCAACCACGGGGCCAACGCCAGGGATGGCCAGCATGCCAAGCCCTGCCAGCAAGCCGCCAGCGCCACCGGCGACAAGACCAATTCCAGCGCCTGTTCCGGCACCTTCGGCGGCATTGTTGCCCTGCCCTTCGACCTTTTCCTTACCGTCCTTGCGCGAGACGATGCTGATCTGATCGGAAGGCACACCTGCATCTTCCAAGGCCTTCACGGCGGTTTGCGCGTCGTCGTAATTGTCATAAAGTCCACTAACGATGGTCATCGGCATTTCCTCTTCATTTTTATTGTGGTTCGATCGCTGAAAGCGATCACTTTGCCATCACGACATTGCCTTGGAAGTCGACAGAGACGCTTCCCTGCTTTCCATCCTTGCTGGCCATCGCCCGCCATACGCCCTGGTCATCGAGTTTGAGACCCGACACGTCGGTGTAGCCTGCGTTTTCGATCCGCGATTTTGCTTGGGCCTCGGTAAAACTGTTCTTGCCGGCGACCGGTGCGCCGGGATTGGTTTCGCCGGAGGTGGACATTGCAGGAGTCGTCTGCGATGTCTTGGGCGTCTCGCTCTGGGCGAACGCGACCGGGGCCGCCAGACATATGGCAGCAAGGCTAAAAGCCAACTTTTTCATGGAGTTCCTCCGAATCTTGCATCCAGTTTCGGATACTTGGAGGAAACACGTCAGACCCTAGATTGTTCCGTCGACTGCACCCGGCTTTATGTCCGTCAACGAAGGCCACACGAACCCAAGCGTCCCTTCCGACAAATGGTCGGCGCTACCGACGAGGACGCTGAACATCTCGCCAAAGCGATGCAAAGCAAATTTGGCTCTGCCGAACGTTGTCGAGATTGCCGATGGACCGGCCAAGACGGAACTTCCTGGAGCCAGGCGGATTACCCTGGACACCGGAGGAACATCAATGCCCAATCGCAAGTCGCCAGCAGTCGAATCCATGAAACAGGAACAGGCCGAGCAGCGCAGAAAGACCGCCAAGGGCTCACTTGAGAAAGGCCTGGAAGACACCTTTCCAGCATCGGACCCTGTATCGACCACTTCCTCAGGAATCCCATCGGGACGCGCCGATGCGGATGAAGCCGATCGCGTAAAGAAGAATTTGGATCCCTCCGCGAAGCGATAGTGGCAGAGGATATCAAACCTACGCAAGAGCACAGTACGCTATCGTATCGATATAGTTCGAATACCGCGCGCTGATGCCAGCGAACGGGGCCACGGATCAATGACCATGGCCCCCTCAGGATCTGTCAATTGATCGAAGACCACTGGCTACGGACATCGTCCGAATTTTTCGTCAGATGCACATGAGCGTCGACGTGGTCGACCCAGTCGATCGGGATCAGATGGTGCCGACCATCATCGGAGCCGCTTTTGGTGAGCTTGATACGGCTTTCTCCGTCCATGTGGTCGACGGTCCCGACATGGATGCCGTCTGCGGCGATTACTTCCATATGTTCGGCAATCTTGTCTGCGGAAATCATTTTAGCCTCCTCTTGTGTTGGCCTTACCCGAACGCCCGCAACAGCCCATAGTTCCCAACATTGGCAGCCGTCTCATCCGCATAATGACGGCCGTTGAATTCTTGATCGCCTCAGGAAATCGGAAACAGGTCCCAATCGGCATCATGATGCCCAAGGATCTCGCCGGCGATCAGCTCGGCTGCGATCTGACTGAATGTGATGCCATTTCCCCCGAAACCCATCGTCACGAACACGTTCTTCATGTGAGGGACACGGCCAATCATAGGCAGGCCGTCAGGTGTGACGGCAAAGGCCGCCGACCATTCGAACTCCGGCTTCCCGATCGCTATGCCTGTGAGGTCCGCTAGCTTTTCGACCAGCGCCTTCGTCTTGCGCGCGCGCTTCGCCTCGTCCTTGTAGGCGTCTTCACCGTTTTCGTCTTCTCCCCCAAGAATGACCCTGCCGTCGGGTGTGGATCGAAAATAGAGATACGGATCGGATCCTTCCCAGACGAGATACTGATCCAGCCAATCTGGCCGTTTGAGCTTGGGGCGGCTGGCGAGAGCCCAGGTGGAAATCACCCTCTGGCTTTTGTTCGCAAGCGATTCCAAGAATTCATAACCCGTGCAGAACACGACATGTCGCGCCGACAGCAGGGCTCCTTCCGACGTCGAGAGCACGACGTCCTCGTCAAACGCCCTGACATCCTTGATGTCGACACCGGAAACGATCTCCGTGCCATGCATCCCGGCCCGCCGAAGAACTCCCGCTGTCAGTTGTGCGGGATTCGCAGAGGCGGAGATGGTGCTGTCGATCGCCGCCGTGCGAACGATCTGGAACTGTTCTCGTAGCATCGATGCACTTAGCAGGTTTGCACCGATGCCCGCTTCGTTCCTTGCCTCCCATTCTGCTTTCAATGCACGGGAGCCGTATTCCTCACCGGCCAAGAACAGGGTCCTCTTTCTCTGGAACGAGCATTTGACATTAAGATCGTGTACAATTCTGGCGAGTTGCTCCACCGCACTGGCCGAACGCTGCCACACGCGCTGAGCTTCCCTGACCCCCATTTTTTTCTGAAGCACATGCAAGGGAATATCGATTTCATGCTGGATCATCGCCGTGCTTGCCAGGCTGCTTCCCTGCACGGGTGACCGGCGATCGACCACGAGGACGCGCAGGTTTTTTCCGCTCAGTGCATGCGCCATAAGGGCACCGCTTATGCCGGCACCGACAATGATTACGTCATAGGCGCTGTGAGCAATGGTTCGGCCCGTCTTGATCGATCCGCCGCTGATAGCCGCCCAGAGTGGCTGGTCGCGGCGCAAGGCATGTCGCTGCGTCAAAGGCGCGGAATTGTCCAAGGCAAGACCTGTTAGTGGAAGAGGTATCAAACTACTGCCGTTAACGGCGCAAAGTTGCGGAGGTTCCCGAAAAATAAAATCGGAATATTTGGAAGCACCTTCAAGGCCTGCAAATTTGAACATGACAACAGAAGTTGAGCGTATGAAAGCGAACTTTTCGTGCTCGCTGTTTGCAGGCGCCATTGCGACCGGGCAGGTCACGAGTGAGAGGTTCAAATAACCTTTCCGAAATCATCGTGGGGCCATGAGCTTGTTCCAATATCGGAACTGAACGGATTGACCTGTGCTTGGGTCCCCAATTGGAAACGCAATCACGGACCCGCTCAATGCACGCCTCCACCGCCACCTTCCTTCAGATCGACATTGCTGAGGATCAGGGCGAGCGGGATGGCGCACAGTACGATCAGCATCAACACATGGAAAACGTCAATATAGGCCAGAAAGCTCGCCTGGGTCTGCACCTGCTGCCCGATCCAGGCGGTCGCCTGTGCCTGCGCATCCGCTGTGGTCGCCCCCTTTTCTGCGAAATAGCGCGACATTGTCTGGAGCGTCTCATGATAGGCCGGCGAGGATGGCACGACATGCTCGACAAGGCGGCTTTGATGCCATTGCTGGCGGTGCGCCAGCACGTTGGATGCGATGCATACGCCGATCGATCCGCCGATGTTACGGCCAGCATTGATCATGGCCGATGCCTGATTGGTCTGGTCTGGCCGCAGGCCATAATAGGAGGCAGAGGTGATCGGGATGAAAATCAACGGCAGGCCAAGTCCAATATAAAGGCGAGACCAGACGAAGAAGCCGAAGTTGAGGCCAGGATAGAGCGAGGTGAGCTGCCACATGGACACCGCGATGATCGCCGCACCGACCGCGATCATGTATTTCGGCTGGATTACAGAACTGAGGCGCCCCGCGACGAACATCATGGCCATCGTGACGAGGCCGCCTGGCGACAGGGCGAGACCGGCCCAGGTGGCGGTATATCCGTAATTCTCCTGCACGACCTGCGGGATGAACTGCGTGGTGGCGATCAGGATGGCACCGGTTGCCATCATGACGATGAAGCAGGCGCCGAATTGCCGCGTGCCGAGCAGCCACCCGTCGATGATCGGATTGGCCTTGGTCAAGACCCAGGGGATGGCCAGAAGGAACGCCAGAACGCATATTACCGTCGTCGAGATGATGAAGCCGGAGCCAAACCAATCCTCGGTCTGCCCGCGATCAAGCGTGAGTTCGAGCGAGCCTAGAAAGGTGGCAACCAGCAGGAAGCCGACGAGATCAAAACGGATACCGCTTTTGCGAAACTCCTGGCGCTTCCGTTCAATTTCCGGCGTCTCCTTCAATAGGGCATAGACGAGCGCGAAGGCAAAAATGCCGACGGGACCGTTGATGAGGAAGCACCAGTGCCAGGAGAAATTATCCGATAGATAACCGCCCAGCGTCGGTCCCACAACTGGCGCGACCACGACGGCGACACCGAAGAGTGCGAAGGCCTGTCCGCGCTTTGCCGGCGGAAAGGCATCGGCGAGGATCGCCTGCGAGGTCGGGATCATGCCGCCGCCGGCGAACCCCTGGATGACCCGGAACAGCAGCAATGTCTGCAGATTCCAGGAAAGGCCGCACAGAACCGAGGCGATCGTGAATGTGGCGAGACACAGGAGATAGAACCGCCGCCGCCCGAAACGTTCCGAAAGATAGCTGCTGGCGACAAGCACGATGGCGTTGGACACCAGATAGGTCGTCACCACCCAGGATGCCTCGTCGGAGCTGACGGCAAGGCCGCCGGAAATGTAGCGAAGCGCGACATTGGCAATCGTGGTGTCCAGCACCTCCATGAACGTCGCCAGCGACACGACCATCGCGATCAGCCAGGGATTGATGGCGCGGGGGGATGATACGGCGGCTCCGTCTGCTGTGCTTGCCCCGCTCATCCTAAGTCCTCGGGCGAACCGTTACCGTCGGGACCACAGACATGCCGGGACCAATGGCCACGTCCGCCGGCCATTGGTCGACGGTGATCTTGACCGGCACGCGCTGGGTCACCTTCACATAGTTGCCGGTAGCGTTTTCGGCAGGAAGCAGCGAGAAGGCAGTGCCGGATCCGGGCTGGACGGAGGCGACCTTGCCGTGCATCGTGTGATCGGGATAGGCGTCGAGCGTGACATCGACAGGCTGGCCAGGCCTCATATCCGTCAACTGCGTCTCCTTGAAGTTTGCCGTGATCCAGATCTCGTCGGGCACGAACATCGAGATCGCCTGACCGGCATCGATATATTGTCCCTTGGCGCCCGTGAGGCGAACGACACGACCCGGTTGGGCTGCGGTAATTGTCGTGTAGCTCAGGTTTTGCTGGGCCTCCTCGGCTTGCGCCTGCGCTTGCTTGAGGCTCGCGAGCGCACTGGATTTCTGGGCCTCGGAGACGACTTTGTTTTTCAGCGCCGAAGTGACGTTCGCCTGCATCTGTGCAAGGCTCGCCTGGTCCTGCTGAAGCGTCGCCGTTGCCTGCTGCACGGACTGGACGCTGCCGGATCCGGTCTTGCTCAGTTGCTGCTGGCGAGTGGCTTCCTGCTGCGCATATTGAAGGGCGGCTTCCGCAGAATTCTGCTGCGCCTTCGCAACGTCGACAGAGGCGTTTGAAGCCTCGATTTGCGCGCTTGCGCTGTCAATAGAGGCCTTGGCGACCTCCACCTGCCCGTTCGCTTGGTCAAGAGCGATCTGATAATCGCGCGGGGCGATCTTCAGGATAACGTCACCGGCCTGGACATGCTGGTTATCGGTGACCGGAACATCGGCGACATAGCCTGAAACCTTGGAGGCAACCGAGAAGCTGCGCGCATCGACGAAGGCATCATCGGTCGATTCATAGGGGTAAAAATAGATCTTCCAGGCGAACCATGACGCAACAATCAAGACTGCAACCACGACAATGCCGAGCACGATCCAGAAAGGGTGACGGCGGATGAATGATGGTTGTTTCGCTTGTGCGGCGGTCGGTTGGCGATCCGCTTCGCCGGCGGCCTTTCGCATCGGTCTGTCCTGCGGCATGTCCATCGTAGTCGATTGATTGTCAGCCATGATATGACCTGTCTTCTGGGGTTCGCTTGCGAGCGACGGATCAGTGCTGAAGGAAACTTTGGCCGTGCGCGCTGAATTGCGCGTGCTCATATTCAGACGAAGGGCCTGCGCGGCAAAAAGTAAGTCTCTCGAGCATTGGGGGAGGCTCGCAATGGTTTCGGGCTAATCCCAAGACGAACTGATCGCGGTTCAATTTGTTCCATTCCCGCCGTGGTCTTCTCCTTTGGGAACCCTCACCCCCGCCCTTCGTTATGTCTGGAAGACCATACGAATGGAGGAAGTATCATGAGCAACGAAAGCAAGGTCGGCTCCTATGCACTCACTGCATTTTTCGACGATGAATATGATGCGGAAGCTGCAGTGCAAGCGCTTATAGATGCCGGCATACCCAGAGACGCCGTCACCATGACACCAGGTAACCGCCCGAATGCCGACCCTGTCGACCATCTCGGTTTTCTGGATGCCCTCACGGGAATATTCTTTCACGAAGAACAACGAGCCGCGTATGCAGCCGCACTCGAGCGCGGCGGGACGCTGGTCACCGTGCAGGAAATGAACGAGACGCAACATTACATCGCGTTGCCTATCCTGGCTGAGAAAGGCCAGATCGACCTCAATGAGCGCGAGCGTTAAGCCTTAGACCCTTAAGGTCAAGGTTTCGGCTCCGGTTGTTCGATAGGGCCATGCGTGACGGCACCAGGGTCTCGGCCGTCGGTCGAGCTAAACGGCTTGATGACGAGAATGGCCAGGACGGAGGCGACCAGAACGCCGAAAATGATAAGCATCATGGTTCGCATGGACTTCCTGCCTAGGGGGATCTGCAGACGACAAGATCGTTGGCGTGACCCACGAAGTCGCCTGCTTGGCGGGAGGTTGCTTCAGCCCGCCTCTTGAGCCAGCGCCGGACGCGAATCTCTTCCAGGTCCATCCATTGAAGCAGGCGCTCGCTGTCTGTTCGAATCTTCAAGAGCGCGCGCAGATTCCCGCTCTTAAAGTCGTCGAAGACCGCTGGATGGATATAGGAGGATCTGCAGACGGAGCGCGTGTTGACGAGCCTTGATGCGACGATATCAATCGCCTCGTTGATCTGGCGCGCCATGGCTCTTTCCGATGCTTCGACCTCCAGCGGCGCGAGTAGCACCGCCGCCATGCAGGTAGCGCCCCAGGTTCTGAATTGACGAGAGGTGAACTCACCTCCGGAGGCTTCCCGGATATAGGCGTTCACATCCTGCGAGGAAATTTGCCGGAAACTACTTTCTTCGCTGACATATTGGAAAAGCTGCTGTCCGGGCAGCTCCTGCAACTGCCGCACGACATTGGCAATTCGACGATCGGTATGGACGAGATTCCATTCCTTGCCGGACTTCCCTTTGAAGCGAAATCTGACGCGTCCTCCCTCGACATGGACATGACGATTTCTAAGGGTGGTGAGGCCATAGGATCTATTTGCTTCCGCATATGCTGCGTTGCCGACGCGAATGTAGAGATTGTCCAACATCCAGACCAATGTCGCCAAGGCCTTGTTCATGGTCAGGCCGCGAGAACGCAGATCGGCGTCAACCCTCTCCCGGATATCGGGAAGACGATCAGCGAACGCGACGAGTTGGTCGAATTTGGCGCGACCACGCTCTGAATGCCAATCCGCATGGTAGCGGTATTGTTTGCGACCGCGGGCATCTGTTCCGATCGCCTGCAGGTGAGAGCGAGGATTTTCCGAGATCACGACATCCACATAGGCCGGAGGAATGGCCAATGCGTTCAGACGGGCGATTTCTTTGATGCTGGTGATCCGGCGCCCATCCGGCATATAATAGCGAAACCCATTCGCTCCCTGCCTCCGACTGATGCCATTTTCCAGATCGGAGATATAAGTGAGTCCAGAGGAAAGTGCCGCTTCGGCCGCAGGGATCGCAATATCAACGGTGGAGATCATCTGGTCCATGCTCTCCATAACTCCGGTAAGCCTCGCGAGTTCCCTGGAGCTATTCGAGCCGAGCCACTCGATACCAGGCGAACCGGTGTCAACGCTCAGCGCTCTCGAAAGAAATGCAGCAGCGCGTTCGAAAGAGCGGTCGGATTCTCCTCCGCAACATGGTGGTCGCTGTCGATAGCGTGGCCGCGAACATTGTTGGCCCATGAGTGCCATATCGCCAGAGGGTCGCCGAAATGCACCGCCAGATCGTCGCGGCTCGACCATAGACAGAGCAAGGGACAGGCAATCTTTCTTCCAGCCGCCCGGTCTTCCAGTTCGTGCTCCCGATCCACGGTAAGTCCGGCCCGATAATCCTCGATCATGCCGTGAACAACAGCGGGATCATGGATCACAGCGAGAAGATCGGCATAGGCGTCGTGCCCCATCATGTCTGGAACAATCTTGTCGTACCATGCCAGCGGTTTGGCATTGATCGCTCGCTCGGGCTTTTCCGGCTGCGCGAAGAAGAACCAGTGACACCAATCGCGCGCAAACTGCCAGTCCATTCTGTCGAGATGTTCGATGATGGGAATGCTGTCGATAACGGCGACCTTCTCGATGATGTCGGGAAAATCCATCGCCAGCCGAAAGGCCACGTAGCTGCCGCGGTCATGTCCGGCCACCGCAAACTTGTCATGCCCGAGCGCCTTCATGAGATTGCGACAATCGCCCGCCTTGGCGCGCTTTGACGAACCATTGTTGTCTTTTTCGTCCGCAGGCTGAAACGACTTGCCAAAGCCTCTTAGATCGGGACAGATCACGGTGAAGTGCGGCGAAAGCAGATCGGCCACGCTGCCCCATGTCATGTGCGTGCGAGGATGCCCATGGAGTAACCGCAGCGGCGGTCCCGAGCCTCCATATCGAACACGCAAGGTCCCCGCCCCCACATCGATCATGGCAAGCTCAAAGCCGTCGAACATGTCTGCCTCTCTGACTTGACGAGTTTAATGAGGCCTAGCAAGGGCCGCTTTCAGAAAAAAGCCGTCACTGCCATACCGACAACTGCCAAGAACATGGCGAGGCATGACGCCCAACCCAAA
>BFBZ01000527.1_pt1 | contig 35264 bp, 37 predicted proteins | sample 1888401 | NCBI WGS metagenome assembly BFBZ01 (sample SAMD00112614, study PRJDB3348) | symbiont metagenome | host: Chara braunii | reverse complement strand
CCTGCCACGCCTGTGCGAGCACTGCCTCAACCCGGCGTGCGTGGCCTCGTGCCCCTCGGGCTCGATCTACAAGCGCGAGGAAGACGGCATCGTGCTGATCGACCAGGACAAGTGCCGAGGCTGGCGCATGTGCGTGAGTGGCTGCCCTTACAAGAAAATTTACTACAACTGGAAGAGCGGCAAGGCCGAGAAGTGCATTTTCTGCTACCCGCGCATTGAGGCTGGCCAGCCTACCGTGTGCAGCGAGACTTGCGTGGGCCGCATTCGGTACCTGGGCGTGTTGCTGTACGACGCGGACCGCATCCAGGAAGCAGCGAGCGTGCCGAACGAGATGGACCTCTACAAGGCACAGATCGACCTGTTCCTCGACCCGCACGATCCGGCGGTGATCGCACAGGCGCGCGCCGACGGCATCCCCGACAACTGGCTGGAGGCCGCGCGCCACAGCCCTGTCTACAAGATGGCGGTGGACTGGAAGGTGGCGTTGCCGCTGCACCCTGAGTACCGCACGCTGCCCATGGTCTGGTACGTGCCGCCGCTCTCGCCCATCACCGCTGCGGCCAACGCCGGGCACCTGGGCGGCAATGGCGAGATTCCGGACGTGAGCCAGCTGCGCATTCCGGTGAAGTACCTCGCGAACCTACTGACCGCCGGTGACACCGTGCCGGTGGTGCGCGCACTCGAACGCATGCTGGCAATGCGCAGTTACCAGCGCGCCAAACACGTGGACGGTGTGATCAACCAGGAGGTGCTCGACCAGGTGCAACTCAGCGTGCGCGAGGTCGAGGACATGTACCAGACCATGGCGATCGCCAACTACGAGGACCGTTTCGTGATTCCCACCACCCACCGCGAATACGCCGAGAACACCTTCAACATCAAGGGCGGCTGCGGCTTCACCTTCGGCAACGGCTGCTCGGAGGGGCAGACGGAGACCAGTCTGTTTGGCAGCGAGAAGAAACGAACGATTCCGATCAAGGCAGGGGTTTGACATGGGCTTTTTCTCCACCCCCCCAAAGCCTGCCGTGCACACGCTGCGTGTGCTCGCCCATCTGCTGCGTTACCCCACTGCCGAGTTGCGCGAGCACGCCGGCGAAATGCGCGACGCACTGCGCGCCGAGGCAGCCTTGCCACCCACGCGCTTGCTGGAACTCGACGCATTGCTGATGCACCTGAGCCAGCAGCCGGCGCTCGATGTGGAAGCCGACTACGTAGAGCTGTTCGACCGGGGGCGCAGCACCGCGCTGCACCTGTTCGAACACGTGCTCGGTGATTCGCGCGACCGGGGCCCGGCCATGATCGACCTGATCCAGACCTACGAGAAGGCCGGTCTTTTCTTCGGCCCGGCCGAGTTGCCCGACCACCTCAGTGTGTTGCTTGAATTCGCCTCAACCCAGCCGGCTGCGGTGGCGCGCGAGTTTCTCGGGGAGAGTGCACACATCGTGCGTGTGATCTTCAGCGCGCTGATCAAGCGTAGGAGTCCGTACGCCAGCGTGCTGGCTGCCGTGCTTGAGATTGCCGGTGAGAAGGCCGAGCCTGTTCCCGTAGCGGCGGACCCTGGCGTTGACGAGAGTTGGGCCGAGCCAGAGGTGTTCGGTGGCTGCTCCACCGAAGGCCAGGCCAAGCCCGGCCAGCCGCAACCGATCCGCATCGTGAAAGCGGCCAACGGCCGTCACCCCTCATCCCCATCAGGAGCGCAGGCATGACCTCACTGCACCACTTCCTCTTCGGCGTGTATCCCTACATCTGCCTGGCCGTGTTCTTCATGGGGAGCCTGGCGCGCTTCGATCGCGACCAGTACACCTGGAAAAGCGATTCGTCACAACTGCTGCGTAAGGGCCAATTGCGCTGGGGCAGCAACCTGTTTCACGTCGGCATCCTGTTCCTGTTTTTCGGCCATGCCGTGGGCCTGCTCACACCGCACTTTTTCTACGAAGGCTTCATGGACGCCTCGGTAAAGCAGCGAATCGCGATCTATGCGGGCGGTGCCGCCGGTGTGATCTGCTTTGTGGGACTGACACTACTGCTGCACCGGCGCATCTTCGACCCACGCATCCGATTGACCAGCCACCGCACCGACCTCGCCATCCTGATCATCCTGTGGGTGCAGCTCACGCTTGGCCTGATCACACTGCCGTATTCGTATTCGCACGCCGACGGCAGCGCCATGCTGGTGTTGGCCGAGTGGGCGCAGCGCGTCGTCACCTTCCGTCCCGACGCTTCTGTCCTCGTCAACATGGACTGGCCTTACAAGGTGCACCTGGTCCTGGGTATGACGATCTTCCTGCTGTTCCCATTCTCGCGATTGGTGCATGTGTGGAGCGGCTTCGGCAGCCTCGCCTACCTGGTGCGCCCGTACCAGGTGGTGCGCAGCCGACGCCTGGGCGTGCCGGCCAACCCGACCAATCCGGTCCACCCGAACCAGCCCCGTTGACCCCACCCACCCACGGGAGCCCTCATGAGCCAAGACAAGTTCAAATCGTCGGGGTGCGGTAGCGACGCCTGCGCCTGCAAAGCCCCCGAGGCCGCAGCCGCCCCGGTCATTATCGCCAGCATCAACGGCATCGCCCTGCACGAAGCCGGCGAGGCGCTGGACCAGCAGGCCCTGCGCGAACGCGCCTGCACCGAACTGCTGCGCCAGCAGGCGGTGAGTGCCGGCCTGTTGCCGCGTTCTAGCGTTTTGAACGCGCCCGAGCCCGATGAGACCACCCGCCGCGCGATCGAGGCCCTGCTCGAAGCCGAGGTGCACTCGCCCGAGCCCGGTATCGAAGAATGCCGGCGCCACTACGAAGCGCACAAACCGCGCTTTGTGGTGGGCCAGGCGCTGCGCGTGCGCCACATTCTGTTTGCGGTCACACCGGGAGTGCCGGTGAACGCGTTGGCTCAGCGCGCCGAATCGGCGCTGCTGGAGCTCTCTCGCCAGGGCGTTTCGATTGACCGTTTCGCGCAACTCGCGACAGAACTCTCAAACTGCCCTTCAAGCGCGCAAGGCGGCGACCTCGGTTGGATCACCCCGCAGGACTGCGCGCCTGAGTTGGCCAAGGCGCTTTTCTTGCAGAACGATGCAATCCAGGCCCTGGGCCTGCACCCACGCCTTGTGCACAGCCGATTCGGTTTACACATCGTCGAGGTGCTGGAGCGCCAGGTGGGCCGCTTGCCCGCGTTTGCCGAACTGCAGACGCAGATCGGCGCGCGTCTGGCGCTGCAGTCGCAGGCCACAGCCCTGCGCCAGTACATGCAGCTGCTGGTCGGCCAGGCGGAGGTCGAAGGCGTCGAGCTGGAGGGGGCCGACACCCCGTTGGTGCAATGAGTGGCGCTGTCGACGGTGCATCCGCAGACGACCTGCTGATGCGGCTGCGGCATTTCCGCTCCGACTATTTCCCCCGGCACCAGCAGCGCTTCCAGGACCTGGTGGCGCAGGGCCAGCACCCCAAAACGCTGTTCATCGGTTGCTCGGATTCGCGCCTCGTGCCTTACCTGCTGACGGGTGCCGGACCCGGTGAACTCTTCATCGTGCGCAACGTGGGTGCCCTGGTGCCGCCCTACGCCCCGATGTCAGCGAGCCCTCCCGATGCTGAGACAACCCAGCCGCTGGCTGGCCTGCATGGCACCACTGCCGCGATCGAATTTGCGGTGCTGATCCTGCACGTGGAGCGTGTGGTGGTGTGCGGCCACAGCCACTGCGGTGCCATCCGTACGGCCTACGAAGGCGCGCCTGCCGAGGCGGTGGCGCTCACGGCATGGCTCGGGCTGCTGGACGAGGCCCTGCTGCCGGTGCAGACGTGTGCCGAATCGATGCGCCGCACCGAGCAGCGCGCCGTGGTGCTCCAACTCGAACGCCTCATGGGCTATCCCATGGTGCGACGCGAGGTCGAGGCCGGGCGGCTCACCCTTCATGGCTGGCACTACGTGATTGAAGACGGAGACGTCTATGTGTTTGACGCACAGCATGGTGATTTCGTCGCCGCATCCATCGCGTCCAACAGCGGTACCGGGCCGTACCCATCTTTCGTGGACCACGACGGTGTCCATCTACCGGCTGTTGAACCTGACGAGACGGACGCCATCGCCAGCGTAGGTACGGTCAGTCCTCCACATGATCGCGGGGTGTTCAGATGAGCAGGGTGCTGTGTTCCGGGCCATCGCATGCAACGGCCGAGATCGAGATCGTGGTCGATGCAATGGACCGTGAGTGTTCGAGCGCCGCTGCGGAACTGATTCATGCGCGCCGGACCGTGTTGCCAAAGCGCCTGCTGGCGCCCGGACCCGATGCCGACCAGTTGCACAGCCTGTTGGGTGCTGCTGCCGCCGCGCCGGATCACGGCCGGTTGCTGCCTTGGCGTTTTGTGATCGTGCCGTGTGCCGAACGCGCGTCTCTTGGCGAGGTGTTTGCCGGTGCTCTGCGCGCACGCGATGCGAGCGCCACGACCCAGGAGCTCGACCGGGCACGCGAGAAGGCGCACCGCGCGCCCTTGCTGCTGCTGGTGGTGGTGGACGGTCAATGTGGTGATCCTGAAGTGGTGCTGGCCGAACGGATCCTGTCGGCCGGCTGCGCAGTGCAGAACATGCTGCTCATGGCAACCGCCATGGGATTTGGGTCTGCGCTCACGAGTGGCAAGGCTCTTGGCTCCACCGCATTGCGTCAGCGCTTTGGCTTACACGCCGGCGAGCAGGCCCTGTGCTTCATGAGCGTGGGCACGGTAGTGTCGCGCCGTGCCGCGCGCACGCGCCCGACCGTGCCTGACTACTGCAGCACGCTGGGCCCAGCACCCATACACCCCTGAAACCGGAGAGCTCTTGAACATTCAAACCTTTGACGATTTGCTGAACGCCGCACGCCTTCAAGTGCTACCGCAGCGCCTGCTCTTGGTATTTGCGGATGTTGAGTTGCCTGATGACGCCTCAGCTGACCAGCGGCTCGCGTTCGAGCGGGGCGAAGGGGGCGCGCTGGTGCCGAAAATGTGCGTCGACAAGGGGCTGGATGAACTCCATTCCTTCGATCAGCTGGTGCATGAGGCCACTGCCTTCGGCCAAGCTTGGGGCATGGTGTTCGCCGCCGCACTCGCGGGCAAGCCGGGGCTCCAGCCTAATAGCGCCGAAGCGGAACAGCCGCTGCGGGAGATGGTGGAGGCTATCCGACAGGGTCAATTACACGCGTTTATTCCGTTCGACCCAGCAGGACAAGCCGTGGCACTCGGCTGAGCGGTTCAACTTAATGACCGGCCATCGTTCCCGTGCGGCTGGGCCCGCGGGGCATCGCCATGCAGATCTTCCTGGGCGCGCGGGAAGCGGACACCGACATTGATTACCTGAAAGCCATTGTCGAGCTCGCACGGCAAACAGGCGGCCTCGTCGACAAAGAGCAGGCCTCGGCCCTGTGACACGGCCGCGCCGCTCCGCGACCTTCGACAGGAGGCCGCATCACGTGTAGCGCTTCTCCAGCGCGTCCCACTCCGGCTTGTTGACCAGGAGTTGGCGTTCGGCAAAAGTCGCAACCAGTCCGCTGGACTCCTGAAATTCCTTCTCGTCGCGCAGCACGGTCAGTGCTTTCTGCATGCCGGCCACCGCGCCCTGCAGCGCGACATTGGCATACAGCACGATGCCATAGCCCAGTTCACCCAGGTCCGTGGCATTGAAGATAGGCGTCTTGCCGCGATCACCATGTTCATGAGTTGCGAAGGTATCGTTCGACTCCCGTACTTTGTGAATAGTTTTTTTTGCAAGGGAATCCGCTTTGATCGTCAAGCTTGAGAGAAAATCAAGCCTTGCAGATCGATTTTGTTTGAGAAAATGCGCGCATTACTGGTTTATAGTGTTTGGGTTGATAGACGCAGGAAATTGCTTTGAACTACGAAAAATTGTCTAAGCCTGACTATGCTATTTATACAAATCTTCTTGATCGCCTGAGTGAAATAGAGTATTACCATCCTAAAGCTGTTGTATTAAAAGAAGCGGTCGTTGGAGAGGGGGATCGAGATGGAGCAATGCCTGAACTTTGGTTTGCAACATTCGCTGTGCCATTTTTCATGGTCGGCAAGGTCGATGATGAGGATTTATACAAAATTTTAGAAGTGTTTGTGGAGTTGCTGCGGTTGAAATTCAAGCCACGAGACAGCAAATTCGTGGAAAGACTGGACAGGTTTTCAGGGATTTTGGATGGCGCGCCAGAGGCCCCCAAAATACACTTCTTGCGGGATCTTCGCGAGCAAATTGAGGTTGTAGTGACTTGGACGAAAGAGGGTGTCGAGGAATCCTTGTGGCGTTGAGGGCAACATACAAACTTTGTAGCTTTGCGTGAAGTACGCTGAATGAAATGCGTCCCTTTGCGTTGCTCGTTCTAAACGTAATTTGCTTAAAATGGCAAGTTTCGCTCCCCGTCTTCTTCTTCCGCCATCAGCGGCTCGGTCTTCGCGCCCTGTTATGATGGTGTTTGGTGTCCTCGCCGTTTCAGATCCATTTTGGTTGATCATGCATAGAAAAATTGAAGCAAGAATCGTAAATCCTCTACTCGGATCTGTACTTCCGACGCCGACGTACGGCACGGATGGGTCCGCCGCACTTGATCTTCGTGCGTGTATTAGCGAGAAGCTCGTAATCCCGTCGCGAGGGCACATGTTGATCAAGACTGGGTTGGCAATCAACATGAAGGATCCCGGCCTAGTCGCGATCGTCGCTTCGCGGTCCGGACTTTCGCTGAAGCATCACGTCCACGTTGCGCAGGGGATTGGCGTAGTTGATTCGGATTTCCACGGCGAAATCGGTGTAATTCTTGCGAATGACGGTCCAGCTGACTTTACGGTTGAACCCGGCGATCGAATTGCCCAGTTGATGTTTCAACCCATTGTCCAGGTGAGCTTAGATTTCGTGACGGAATTTTCAACGGTAACCGTGAGGGGCGAAGGCGGTTTTGGAAGCACGGGAGTAGCGTGACTTCCCCAAGGGCGTGAGGAATGTAGCCGCGTAGAGAGCGACTGAGACACTCTGCCCCGCCACCATGTGCATCGTCACTCGTGCAATGTAAGAATGAGACGGTATGCCCGCGTATAATCGTCGGCCTGATCGACAGCGACTACCAGGGCGAGCTGAAGATCAGCGCCTGGAACCGCAGCGACACGCCCTTCGTGCTGAATCCGATGGAGCGGCTGGCGCAGCTGGTGATCGTCCCCGTGGTGCAGGCACAGTTTCGTGTGGTCACGGAATTTGCACCTACGCAACGTGGCGAAGGGGGCTACGGCTCCACCGGCAAACATTGAGCAAATCCTGAAGGCAGGCTGAGTTTCCGGGCGGTAAAGAACGGAACCGGCGCGGGCCGCGCGGCCTCGAAGGTTTCAGTGTGTGTACTGCGTCATCGCGGCGGATGCTGCGGCGTTAGTCAGGCACACGCAGGGTGCATGTATTCATCATCCGTGCACCGTTCTATCCGAGGAGCCTCCCAACATGAAGATCTCAATGCGCTTTGTTTCCATCACCGCTTCCGTGCTGGCCGTGGCCACGCTCACGGCGTGCGTGGCACCGGCGCCGGTCTACCAGACCTCGCGCTACCCCTACCAGGCGCCCCCGCAGGCCATCCAGTATCGCGAAGCTTCCTACGTCGAATACGGCCACGTGGCCAACATCGAGGTGCTGCGCAGCGAAACTGCCGGCACGGGCACCACGGGTGGTGGTGCTGTCGCCGGTGGCGTCATCGGTGGCGTGGTGGGCAACCAGTTCGGGCGCGGCAACGGCCGTGCCGCGGCGACCGCGCTGGGCATCGTGGGTGGCGCCCTGCTGGGCAACACCATCGAGGCCCAGCAGAACGGCCCCCGCGCCTATGAAACCTACCGGGTGTCGGTGCAGACCGATCGTGGCGGCTACCGCGCCTTCGACGTGCAGAGCCCTGGCGACCTGCGCATCGGCGACCGCGTACGCATCGACAACGGCCAGATCTCGCGCATGTAAGCGAGCACCACCAGCACCCCCATCGGGGAACGAAAAAGCCGGGCGTTGCCCGGCTTTTTCATGGGTGGCGCAGGCTGCCGTCAGTGCAGCGTCTCGTTGCCCGGTGCCATCGGCGCGACCTTGAAGAAGCCCGTGCCCGCCGTACCGCGGCCCACTTCCTCTTCGGTGGCCTCGCGCACCGAACGCACCGTGATGTCGAGCCGGATCGCGATGCCGGCCAGCGGATGGTTGCCGTCGAGCACCAGGTGGTCGGGGTAGATCTCGGCCACGGTGTAGATCGTGTCCTTCGGGATATCGCCATTCACGCCCTTGGGCAGGGCGGAGCCGTCGAAGGTCATGCCTTCCTCGGTGCCTTCGGGGAAGAGGGAGCGCGGCTCCAGAAAGAGCAGTTGGTCGTTGAAGTCGCCGAAGCCCTGCTCGGGTTCGATCTGCAATTGCACCCGGGCGCCGGGCTCATGGCCTTGCAGGGCCGCTTCGATCACGTCGAAGAGATCGTCGCCGCCGACCAGGAATTCGACCGGCTCGTCGAGCACGTCCAGCACGTCGCCGAGCGTGTCTTTCATCGTCCAGGTCAGGCCGACTACGCATTGTTCAGAGATTTCCATTGCAGAATTCTCCCATGGAGATTAACCAACCGCTGCCGTTGCTCGGCGGCCTGAGCGCCGCGCAGTTCATGCGACGGTACTGGCAGAAGAAACCGTTGCTCGTGCGCCAGGCAATACCCGAGATGGTGCCACCGATCGAGCGTTCCGAGTTGTTCGCTCTTGCCGAACGCGAGGACGTCGAGTCGCGCCTGATCCGCCATGGCAAGGCCGGCTGGTCGCTCAAGCACGGGCCGCTGGCCCGGCGCGCCCTGCCGCCGCTGAAGCAGCCAGCCTGGACACTGCTGGTGCAGGGTGTCGACCTGCACCACGAGGGCGTGCACCAGCTGCTGCGGCAGTTCCGCTTCCTGCCTGATGCCCGGCTCGACGACCTGATGATCAGCTACGCGAGCGACACCGGCGGCGTCGGCGCGCATTTCGACAGCTACGACGTGTTCCTGCTGCAGGCGCAGGGGCGCCGCCGCTGGTCCATCGGCCAGCAGAGCGACCTGCGCCTGCAGCCGGGCGTGCCGCTCAAGATCCTCGAGAACTTCGAGCCCGAACAGACCTTCGTGCTCGAGCCCGGCGACATGCTCTACCTGCCTCCGCGCTATGCCCACGACGGCGTGGCCGTTGGCGACGACTGCATGACCTGTTCCATCGGCCTGCGTTCGTCGGCCCTGGGCGAGCTTGGCTCCGACCTGCTGGCGCGCATGGCGCAGGCGTACGCGGAAGACCTGGAAGATGCCGGGCCGGCCGAGCTGGCTCGCTACCGCGATCCGGCGCAGTCCGCGGTCGATGCGCCGGCTGCGATGCCCGCCGCGCTGCAGGGCTTCGCCCGCAAGGCCATCGATGCTGCGCTGCGCGATCCCGATGCCATCGACCGCGCGCTGGGCGAATCGCTCACGGAGCCCAAGGCCAACGTCTGGTTCGGTGAAGGCGGCGAGGTGCCCGATGCGATTCAGCATGTGGCGCTCGACCGCCGCACGCGCATGCTCTACGACGCGCGGCACATCTACATCAATGGCGAGAGCTTTCGCGCTGGTGGCGCCGATGCGACGCTGATGCGGAAGCTGGCAGACCGGCGCGCGCTCGGGCCGCGTGAACTCGCGCGTGCCAGCGAAGGTGCCATTGCGTTGCTGGGCGAGTGGTGCGAAGCAGGGTGGCTTCATGCCGGGTGACCTGCCCGAAGGGCGTTTCGACGGCCGGGAGGCCTTCGATGCTCTCCTGCGCAATGCGCTGTCGGCCGCGTCGGAGCAGGGCTGGAAGGAGATCGTCTTCAGCGATCCCGATTTCGCCGACTGGCCCCTCGGCGAGCGCGCGACCATCGAGGCGATGCAGGCCTGGTCGGCCAGCGGCCGCCGCCTGATGCTGCTCGCGCAGCGCTTCGACATTCTCGAACGCGGCCACGCGCGCTTCGTCTCGTGGCGTCGCATGTGGGACCACATCATCGAATGCCGCGCCACCGGCAAGGCCGCGGGCTCCGAAGTGCCGAGCGCCATCTGGACGCCCACATGGTTCGTGCATCGCATCGACCCCGAACGCAGCCGGGGCGTGAGCGGCACCGAATCGCGCGCGCGCCGCGAGTTGCGCGAGGCCATCGACGAGTGCTGGCGCCTCGGTCGGCCCGCGTTTCCGGCATCGACGCTCGGCTTGTAAGCCAATGCCGCGAATGCGGCTGCGAGACATATTCGGGCGGATATGCAGGTCTAGAATTTTTTCGTTCCAGACCTTCATTGCCAAAGGAGATTCCATGAAGAAGTCATCGTCCGTCCTGATCGCCTCGCTGATTGCCGCTGCCGCGCTCGTCGCCTGCGGCAAGAAGGAGGATGCAGCGCCGGCTGTCGTGACGCCGCCTCCTGCGCCCGTGACTGAACCCGCACCCGCTGCGGCCCCCGCGCCAGCAGCCGATCCGGCCGCATCGTCCACGGCGCCGGCTCCGGGCGCTTCGTCCGCACTCGATGCCGCTAACGCAGCCACCGAGGCAGCGAAGAAGAATGAAGCGCCGAAGCAATAGCCAACAAGGCTTCGGCATCCGCCATGCAAAAAGCCGCCATGAGGCGGCTTTTTTTCTTAGGTGAGCGTGAGGACGAGGACGCTGCTGCTGCTCAGACGTCGAGCCAGGGCGAGCCCCCGGCAGCCGTTGCAGTAAGCATCTCGGCCTCGTTGCCGCCCAGTGCCTCGGCCATCAGGCGCCGCACGATCTCGGGTCGGTTGTTCTGCTCGCTCAGGTGCGCCGCGACCACGTGCCGCAGGCCGTCGTGCAGGAGCGCGCGGGCGATTTCGGCCGCGGCCGTGTTCGACAGGTGTCCGTAGTTGCCGCCTACGCGGTGCTTGAGGAAGGGCGGATAGCTCGAGTTGGCCAGCAGCTCGCTGTCGTGGTTGAACTCCAGCAGCAGCGAATGCACGCCGCCCAGCCGAGCCAGCACGTGGGCCGTGGCATGACCCAGGTCGGTCAGCACGCCCAGCGTGCGGTTGCCGTCGGTACAGCGCAATTGCAGCGGTTCGCGCGCGTCGTGGGGAACGGTGAAGGGCTGCACGCAGATGTCGCCGACCGCGAATTCCGCGTCGTCACGCGCCAGGTTCAGCAGGCCCTCGAAGTCGCGCCCGCCGGTGGCGAGCCACGTGCCTTCGCTCATCCAGACGGGAATGCGGTTGCGCCGCGACAGCGAATGGGCACAACCGATGTGGTCGCCATGCTCGTGGGTCACGAAGACCGCATCGATGTCGCTTGCGGCAAGACCCGCCTGGGCCAGCCGCAGGTCGAGCTGCTTGAGGCCGAAGCCGCAGTCGACGAGGAGGCGGGAGGTGCGGCCGGCGCTGGTCGTCTCGACCAGCGCGGCGTTGCCCGTGCTGCCGCTGCCGAGGCTTCGGAAGCGGAGCATGCGGGTTATCTCAGGTCGTCGGCGATGACCTTGACGATGCGCTCGGCGTTGACCGAGGTTTCGGGCGCGCCGGCTTCGTTGAGCACCGACACCGTGGTGGATTCGCCCTGGCCCTTGACCGAGATGCGGAACTTCGCAGGCGCTTCGGTCTTGCTCGAGCCACCGAACAGCTTGCCGAAGAAGCCGGGCTCCTTCTTGTCGGGGTTCGGCGGCACGTAGCGCACGAAGTAGAGGCCGGCGCTGCGGTCGCGGTCTTCCACGGTGAAGCCGGTGCGGTCGAGCGCGAGGCCGACGCGGCGCCATGCGCGGTCGAAGCCTTCGCTGATCTGCACGACCGGCTGGTTGCCGACCTTGGCGATGGTGGCGGTCTTGGGCGTCGCGGTGGTGGCGGCCAGGATCTTCGACTGCTCTTGCGACACGCCGAGCTTGACCATCAGGCGGCGCAGGAATTCGGTCTCGAGTTCAGGATCGCTGGGGCGGGGCTGCCACACGGTCTGGTCCTGGCGCGAGTTGTTGTAGACCTCCTGCATGCCGCGATGGCTGATGAAGATCTCGGTGCCGGTGGGCGTGCGTTCCAGGCGGGTGCGGAAGCGGTCGAGTTCGCCGGTCGAGTAGACCGAGTCGACCAGCTTGCCCAGCGTGCCGCGGATGATGTCCTGCGGCAGCTTGGCGCGGTTCTCGGCCCAGTCGGTTTCCATGATGCCCAGGTTGCGCTGGTCGGTGGTCAGCAGGAAGCCGCTTTCCTGCCAGAAGTCCTTCACCGGATCCCAGAGCTGGTCGGGCGTGCGGTTGACGACGATCCAGCGCTGCGTGCCCGAGCGCTCCATGCGCACGTCGCCGATGTTGGCAACGGCGGTGGGGATGCCCGGGGCGTTGGCGATGCCGGCCTGGTAGGAGTTGGCCGTCACGGCACCGCCGGGGATGGCGTAGCGGTTGTCGCGCGAGAGTTGGGAGAGATCTGGTGGGACTTCGAGCGTCGGGGCCTTGCCTGCGCTCTTGTAGTCGATCTTGTCGCTCTCGAGGACGGAGCAGGCGGCGAGGCTGGCAACGAGGGCCAGCAGTGCAAGTCGCGAAAGGTTCTTCAACGTCGTCTTCCTTGTTGGAATGGTTCGGTCAATCTAGGGGCCGCAGTGCCCGCCGCCATCTCTGAGCGCGGTTCGGGCAAAAGGTTGCTTAACCTTGCTGCGGCCAGGGGAAAGGCAGGTCCGGGACGTGCTGGAGAGAGGCGCTCAGCCCTTCAGCAGGCCGGTGGCGCGCAGGGCGCCCTCGACTGCCGGGCGGCTCGCTTCGCCGAGTTCGGTGAGCGGCAGGCGCAGTGCGCCGCCGCACAGGCCGAGCCTGGCCATGGCCCACTTCAGCGGGATCGGGTTGGGCTCGACGAACAGGTTGCGGTGCAGCGGCATCAGCTCGAACTGGATCTGCATGGCGCGCTTCACGTCGCCCGCCAGCGCAGCCACGCACAGCTCGTGCATCTTGCGCGGCGCGATGTTGGCCGTGACGCTGATGTTGCCCTGGCCGCCGCAGAGCATGAGCGCGACCGCGGTCGGGTCGTCGCCGGAGTAGACGGCAAAGTTCTTCGGCACATCGCGGATCAGCCACTGGGCCCGCTCGATGTTGCCGGTGGCTTCCTTGATGCCGATGATGCCGGGTACCTGCGCCAGGCGCAGCACGGTGTCGTGCGCCATATCGGCGACGGTGCGGCCGGGCACGTTGTAGAGCACGATGGGCAGGTCGCCCACGGCCTCGGCGATGGCCTTGAAGTGCTGGTACTGGCCCTCTTGCGTGGGCTTGTTGTAGTACGGCACGACCTGGAGCTGCGAATCGGCGCCCACGCCCTTGGCGAACTTGGCGAGCTCGATGGCTTCCTTGGTCGAATTGGCGCCGCAACCGGCCATCACGGGAACGCGGCCCTTGGCCTGCTCGACCGAGACACGGATGATTTCGCAGTGCTCCTCGACGTCGACCGTCGGCGACTCGCCGGTGGTGCCGACCACGCCCAGGCAGTCGGTGCCTTCTTCGATGTGCCAGTCGATGAGTCGCCGCAGGGCGGGGTAGTCGACACTGCCGTCGTCGTGCATCGGCGTGACGAGCGCGACGATGCTGCCTGTCAGTTGCTCCAAGGGGAATCTCTTTGTCGGTGGACGAAAGCGCCGATTCTACTTACTCCAGGGGCCCCCGAGACAGCCGCCCCGGCCCCCTCAGTTTCCCTTAAGGAGGTGGCGGGCTGGTGGCCCGGCATCGGGGGCTGTGGGGCGAACGGCGGCGATGCGCTGCACGAAGCGCGCCGGTTCCGGGACGAAGCCGTCTTCGTAGGCCACCACGCGCAACCCGGCGCAGGCCGCCAGCAGTTCGCCCGGCTGAAGCAGGAAGTCGGGGCGCGAAGGCTTGCCGATGGTCTCGTTGCCCGCTGCGAAGGTCTCGTAGAGCAGCACGCCGCCCGGCGCCACCGCGGCCACGATGTCGGCCATGCGCGGACGCCAGAGGTAGTTGGTGACGATCACGGCGCCGAAAGCCTGTCCGGTGAAGGGCCAGGAGCCGGATTCGATGTCCGCCTCGACCGCGTGGCCGAATGCGCCGGCAGCCTCGACGGCTTCAGGAGAGCGGTCGACGCCAGTGACTGCATGCCCCCGGCCTGCGAACCATTGCATGTGCCGCCCGGCGCCGCAGGCCACGTCGAGCACGGTCGCATCGGAGGGGAGCAGGTGCGACCAGCGGACGATCCATTCGGACGGGGCTGCCATGCCGTGCATCGGCGCTACTTCTTTCATAGCGGGCCGGGGCTCAGAAGCACGACCAGATCTGGTCGACCAGCGTCACGAGGAAGTCCGGGTGCACGTAGAGCGTGAACACGCCGCCCAGCACCGCCAGCGCGGCGGCCAGCCAGCCCGCGTGAACGATGTGATGACGCAGTTGAGGAGTCATGGCCCCGATTCTTGCGCAACCGGGCCGGTCAGACGACAGCGCCCGCCGGCTGCGCCGAGGAAGGGCGCGAGATGGCGCTTTCCTTCACCGGCAGGTTGATCAGCGCCGCGAACACGCCCAGCGCGATCGAGATGTACCAGACGATGTCGTAGCTGCCCGTGGTGTCGTACAGGTAGCCGCCCAGCCACACGCCCAGGAACGAACCGACCTGGTGGCTCAGGAACACGAAGCCGCTGAGCATCGACAGGTGCGCCACGCCGAAGATGCCCGCCACGATTGCATTGGTCGCGGGCACGGTGGACAGCCACAGGAAGCCCATCGCCGCCGAGAAGAGGTACACGCTCAACGGCGAGATCGGCGCCAGCAGGAAGAGCGCGATCGACACCGCCCGCGCGAAGTAGATGGCTGCGAGGATCTTCCGCTTGGCCAGCTTCTGCCCCAGCAGCCCGACCGTGTACGTGCCGAACACGTTGAAGAGCCCGATCAGCGCCAGTGCGTAGCCCGCCACTTCTGCAGGCAGCGCGCGGTCGCGCAGGTAGGTCGGCATGTGGATGCCGATGAAGGCGAGCTGGAAGCCGCAGACGAAGTAGCCGGCCATCAGCAGGCCGAAGCTCGGGTAGCGGAAGGCCTCGCCAACCGCCTGCATCACCGACTGCTCGCGGTGCCCGGCAAGCGCCGCCGTCTTCGGTTCGCGAAGGCCGAAGGCGAGCGGAACGATCACCAGCGCCAGCACCGCCACCACGGCCAGTGCGGTCTGCCAGCCCAGCGTGCCGATCAACCGCCCCTCGATGGGCGCCATCAGGAACTGTCCGAACGAGCCGGCTGCCGCCGCCACGCCCATGGCCCACGAGCGCCGCTCGGCCGGAATCTGCCGACCGATCACGCCGTAGATCACAGCGTAGGTCGAGCCCGCCTGCGCCGCGCCGATCAGGATGCCCGCGCTCAGCGTGAAAAGGAGCGGCGTCGGCGAATGCGCCATGCCGAACAGCCCTGCCGCATAGAGCAGAGAGCCGCCGATCAGCACCCGGAACGCGCCGAACCTGTCGGCCAGCATGCCCGCGAACACGCCGAAGATGCCCCACGAGAGATTCTGGATCGCCAGCGCGAACGAGAAGGTCTGCCGACTCCAGTCCTGCGCCTGAGTGATCGGCTGCAGCCAGAGGCCGAAGCCGTGGCGTATGCCCATCGACAGCGTGACGATCATCGCCCCGCACAACAGGACTTGCTTGACCGAGAGGGCAGGAGCTGGGGCGGCGGATTGCATGACTTCGAATGTAACGATTCGCCTGCTCCGGCAGGTGGCATGGCGGCCAAAGCCATTGATGATTTATCGGCGGCTTTTCGATGCGCCGAATGCATCAAAGCCGCGAGGGCTTCAACGCGCTGTCGCACCGGCGACAGCGCGCGCTCCGGGGAAGCCGTGCGCGCAGGCCCTCCACGTCAGCCACAGCGCGGGCGCCAGCAATACGAGCAGCGACCAGGGCAGCGCGCCCGCGCCGCCGCCTTGCAGCAGCAGTCCGCCGATCAGCCCGCCACCCGCAATGGCCAGGTTCCACGCCGTGACCACCATCGATTGCGCCACGTCCGCCGATTCGCCCGCCGCCTGCGCCGAGGCGGTCTGGAACAGCGTGCCCGCACCTCCGTAGGCCAGGCCCCAGATGGCCACGCCCAGGTACACCACCGCCGTCGACCCCGCGGCTGTGCCGAGCAGCAGCGCCGTCAGCCCGAATGCGACCGTGCTCGCCAGCACCAGCTCGCGCAGCCAGCGGTCGATCAGCACTCCCGTCACCCAGATGCCCGCCAGCGAGGCCGTGCCGAAGACCAGCAGCACCAGGTCGACCCGCGCGCCCAGCCCCGCATGCACCAGGAACGGCGCGATGTAGGTGTAGAGGATGTTGTGCGCCAGCACGAAGGCCAGCATCACCCCCAGCACCGGCCGCACGCCCGGCAGCAGGAACACGCGCTTCACGCTCTGTCGGCGGCCGGCTTCCTGGCCCGGAAAGTCGGGCACCTGCCAGCGCACCCAGCCGAGCAGCAGCACTGACAGCGCCGACATGACCAGGAAGGCCGGGCGCCAGCCCACGCCCGTGCCCAGCAGCGTGCCGGCCGGGATGCCCAGCGACAGCGCCAGCGGTGCGCCCAGCATGGCGACCGCGATCGCGCGGCCCTGCATCGACGGCGGCACCATGCGGCCTGCGTGTCCGGCCACCAGTGCCCAGAGCAGCCCCGCGAACACGCCGGCGAAGAAGCGCGCGGCCAGCGTCAGCGGGTAGCTGTGGGACAGGGCGGTGACCGTATTGACGACCGCGAAGCCGCCGATCGCCAGCATCAGCAGCGGACGCCGCCGCCAGCCGCGTGTGAGAGCCACCAGCGGAATGGCAGCCACCAGCGAGCCGAGTGCATACACCGTCACCAGCTGGCCGACCAGCGCGGGCGTGATGGCAAGGCTCGCGCCGATCTGCGGCAGCAGGCCGGCCGGCATGGCCTCGGTGAGGATGGTGATGAAGCTGGCGGCCGCCAGCGCGAGCAGGCCGGACAGCGGCAGCCGTGCCCTGGAAGGGGATGAATTCGGGTTGAAGGATGTCATGCGGCCAACGATAGGAAGAAGCCGACTCCGGAAAAAGGGGGATACAGTTCCGATCAATACGGACATGAGAGTCCGCAATGGAGCCCAGCCATGGACAGCCTCAGCGGCTTCACCGTCTTCATCCAGGTGGCCGAAACCCGCAGCTTCGTCACCGCCGGCCGCGCACTCGGCGTTTCCGCGTCCGCCGTCGGCAAGCGCGTGGCGCGGCTCGAGGAGCGGCTGGGCGTGCGGCTGTTCCACCGCAGCACCCGCAGCATCACGCTCACCGCCGAGGGCGCACTGTTCCTTGCGCGCAGCCGCCGCGTGCTGGCCGAGATCGAGGCGGCCGAGCAGGAGCTGTCTTCCTCGGCCGGCTCGCCGCGCGGCAAGCTGCGCGTGAGCCTGCCGCTGGTCAGTTCGCTGGTGCTGCCGTTGCTGGCCGACTTCATGTGCGAATACCCGGACGTCGAGCTCGATCTCGACTTCAGCGACCGGCTCGTCGACGTCATCGAGGAGGGCTTCGACGCGGTGGTGCGTACCGGCGAACTCACCGATTCGCGGCTCTCGGCGCGTCGGCTGGGCCAGTTCTCGCAACTGCTGGTGGCCTCGCCCGACTACCTGGCGCGCCGCGGCGTGCCCCTCGTGCCGGCGGACCTGGTCCGGCACGCGTGCCTGCACTACCGCTATCCGGCCACGGGCAAGGTGGAAGTCTGGCCGCTCGTGCCCGGGCCCGACGGTACCGAGGTGAAACCGCCGGTCTCCATGATCTGCAACAACATGGAAACCCGCCTGTGCTTCGCGCTGCGCGGCCGCGGCGTTGCCCTGCTGCCGGACTTCTGTGTACGCGAGGCACTGGCCGCGGGCAGGCTGCGTAGCGTGCTGGCCGAGCATGTGCGCCCCCATGCCATCGACTTCGGTGTTCTTTGGCCTTCGGGACGAAATCCGTCGCCCAAGGTTCGGGCCTTCATCGATTTCCTGGGGGCGCGCATGTTCGTGTCGTAGCCGCCTCCTGTATGGGTATCCAGTTGTTTGGCGGCGACTGACTACAATCCGCCCCCATGGCGACTCCCCCCAAGACTCCCCCCAATTCTTCGTCCGCGTCCTCCGGCTACTCGGAAGGCTCCATCCGCGTGCTCAAGGGCCTGGAGCCCGTCAAGCAGCGCCCGGGCATGTACACCCGCACCGACAACCCGCTGCACATCATCCAGGAAGTGCTCGACAACGCCGCCGACGAGGCGCTCGCGGGCCACGGCAAGAAGATCAAGGTCACGCTGCATGCCGACGGCTCGGTCAGCGTCGAGGACGACGGCCGCGGCATTCCCTTCGGCCTGCATCCCGAAGAAAAGGCGCCCGTGGTCGAGCTGGTCTACACCCGGCTGCACGCCGGCGGCAAGTTCGACAAAGGCTCGGGCGGCGCCTACAGCTTCTCGGGCGGCCTGCACGGCGTGGGCGTGTCGGTGACCAACGCGCTGTCGAAGCGGCTCGAGGTGGCGACGCACCGCGAGGGCTCGATCGCAAGGCTGGCCTTCAGCGGCGGTGACGTGATCGAGCAACTCGAAGTGCGCAAGCTCGAGGCCGGCGAGCGCAAGCAGGGCACCACGGTGCGCGCCTGGCCCGACGCCAAGTACTTCGAGACCGCCGCGCTGCCCATGGGCGAGCTCACCCACCTGCTGCGCAGCAAGGCCGTGCTGATGCCCGGCGTGAGCGTCACGCTCGTCAACGAGAAGACCAAGGAAACGCAGCAGTGGCTCTACAAGGGTGGCCTGAGCGACTACCTGATGCAGACGCTCAACGGCGACCCCGTCATTCCGCTCTTCGAGGGCGGCGGCCACGCCGACAAGAACGCCGACAACTTCGCCGAAGGCGAGGGCGCAGACTGGGCCGTGGCCTTCACCGAAGACGGCCAGCCGGTGCGCGAGAGCTACGTCAACCTGATTCCCACCAGCGCCGGCGGCACGCACGAAAGCGGCCTGCGCGATGGCCTGTTCACCGCGGTGAAGGGCTTCATCGAGCTGCATTCGCTCTTGCCCAAGGGCGTGAAGCTGCTGCCCGAGGACGTGTTCGCGCGCGCCTCGTACGTGCTGAGCGCCAAGGTGCTCGACCCGCAGTTCCAGGGCCAGATCAAGGAACGCCTGAATTCGCGCGACGCCGTGCGCCTGGTGTCGAGCTTCGTGCGCCCCGCGTTGGAGCTGTGGCTCAACCAGCATGTCGACTACGGCAAGAAGCTGGCCGAGCTGGCCATCAAGGCCGCGCAGACGCGCCAGCGCGCCGGGCAGAAGGTCGAGAAGCGCAAGGGCTCCGGCGTGGCCGTGCTGCCCGGCAAGCTGACCGACTGCGAGAGCAAGGACATCAGCCACAACGAAGTTTTCCTGGTCGAGGGCGATTCCGCCGGCGGCAGCGCCAAGATGGGCCGTGACAAGGAAAGCCAGGCCATCCTGCCGCTGCGCGGCAAGGTGCTCAACACCTGGGAGGTGGAGCGCGACCGGCTTTTCGCCAACACCGAAATCCACGACATCTCGGTAGCCGTGGGCGTCGACCCCCACGGTCCCAGCGACACGCCCGACATGAGCGGCCTGCGCTACGGCAAGATCTGCATCCTGAGTGATGCCGACGTGGACGGCTCGCACATCCAGGTGCTCCTGCTCACGCTGTTCTTCCGCCACTTCCCGAAATTGATCGAAGCCGGCCACGTGTATGTCGCGAAGCCGCCACTTTTCCGGGTCGATGCGCCTGCGCGCGGCAAGAAACCCGCCTCCAAGGTCTACGCGCTGGACGAGGGCGAATTGACCGCCACGCTCGACAAATTGCGTAAAGATGGCGTGCGCGAAGGCGCCTGGAGCATCAGCCGCTTCAAGGGCCTGGGCGAAATGAGCGCGGAACAATTGTGGGAAACCACGCTCAATCCGGACACCCGACGCCTGATGCAGGTCCAATTGGGCCGGTTTGATTTCACGTCCACCCAGGGCGAAATCACCAAGCTGATGGGCAAGGGCGAAGCGGCCGCGCGGCGCGAACTCATGGAGTTGCGCGCCGACGACGTCGATATCGACGTCTGATTCCGGCCGGAACATTTCTCACGACAGGGCATGAACGGGCACAAGATCATTTGCGGTTCGCTGGCAGGGGCTTGCGTTGTGGGCGCGATTGCCATGCTGGCGCGCGCCCAGCCGGAGATCGCGCCGCCGGACATCTTCTTTGCCGGCCTGTTTCTGTTCTTCGTGTTCGTGTTTATCTGGGCGGGCTGGTGGGACGAGGCGGTCAACGACAACGCCGAGCCCAGCCTTGCAGAGCGGACCGTCGCCACCGGCTGGCTGTGGATGCGCCGGCTCGTCTGCTGGGGCGGTGCGTTCTTCTCTCTCCTGATTGCTGCGTCGATGGTCGCCAAGGGCATCCAGCCCGAGCAGGTGCCTGTTGTTGTCCTTGCCGTGTCGATTGGCGGCGTGCTGATCTGGGCCGGCCTGAAGGGCTTCGGGCGTGTGCGCGGCATGAGCGACGACGCCGCAGTCCACGCCGAGCGCCGCAAGCGCTACGGCTGGTGGTTCTGAGGACAGGGCCCGCATCGCCATGAAACGCTGGTTCCGCCCGTTCTTGCTGTGTGCAGCCCTCGTGCTGTCGCTGCAGGGTGCGCACGCCGCCGACATCTACGGCTACATCGACAGCAAGGGCATTGCGCACTTCGCTTCCGAAAAGATCGACGAGCGCTACCAGATCTTCTTCCGCGGCGGCCAGAGCTTCGACACCGCCAACGGCATCTCCCCGCTGGGCCGCGGTGTCGGCAAGCTCGACGGCAAGGTGTCGCCTGCCTCGCAGAGCCTGCTCGCCATGTTCGAGGCCTCGCCCGGCTACAAGACCGCCAAGGCCGCGCTGCGCGACGCGTCGAGCAAGCATTCGATCGACTACGAGCTGCTGCAGGCGCTCATTGCCACCGAATCTGGCTTCGATGCGCAGGCCGTCTCGCCCAAGGGCGCGATGGGCCTCATGCAGCTGATGCCCGCCACCGCGCAGCGCTACGGCGTGTCTGCGGACAAGCGCACGACCATCGAGAAGAAGCTGTTCGATCCGCGCGTCAACATCGCCGCCGGCTCGCGCTACCTGCGCGACCTGATCGCGATGTTCCCCGGACAGATCGAACTCGCGCTGGCCGCCTACAACGCGGGCGAGGGTGCGGTGCAGCGCGCGGGCAACAAGATCCCGAACTACAAGGAAACGCAGAACTACGTGCAGACCGTGCTGCAGCTCTATGCGTACCTGAAGCCTTCCGTGGCGACGGGCAGCGCCGGCAGCGGTGCGGTGCGCGGCGGCAAGACGCCGGGCCGTGTCCGCATGGAGCTGACGGTGCCGCAGGGCGGTGCCATCGGACGCGGCAACATGCCGTCCGACACGCCGCGTAACGTGCCGACCATGCCCGACATCCCCGAGCCGCAGGCCGTGCCGACCGGCGCGGCCGAGGCGACCGACACTACGCCGCTGTCCTGATGAGGGAGACCGTGATGCACCGTCGAAGCTTCGTTCTCGCGACCGCCGCCGGCATGGTGGCGGGCACGGTGCGCGCGCAGCATCCAGCCACGCACGACACGCTGCCGGCCGCGCCTTCCTCGGCCGAGCCTTACGCGCGGCTGCAGGGCGGCGTGCCTCATCACATGACGCCCGACCAGGAGGCGCAGCGGTTCACTGAAAGCATCGCGCCGCCTGGCCCGCAAGGCCGCTGGGAGCCGCGTGCAGCCTTGCCGATCCCGCGCAGCGAAATGGCCTGGGCTACCGCAGCGATGGGCCGCATGCACGTCGTCGGCGGCTATGGCGAAGGCAAGGTCAACCGCGACTACCACCATATCTACGACCCGAAGGCCGACCGCTGGCTCGACGGCGCGCCTCTACCGCGCGGCGCCAACCACGTCGCGGTGACGGCCGAAGGCGGCCGCGTGTACGCGCTCGGCGGCTTCGTCGAGCAGAACCGCCGCTCCGACACCAACGCCTACGTCTACGACATCGCCGCCAACCGCTGGAGTGCCATCGCCCCGCTGCCGCGCCCGCGTGGTGCCGCCGCTGCCGTGATGCTCGACGGCGCGCTGCACCTGATCGGCGGTGCTTCCGAGCCCGCGGCCGAGCGTGCGAGCGTCGGCTGGCACGAGGTCTACGACCCCAAGGCCGACCGCTGGTCGGCACGCAAGCCGCTGCCCGGCGCGCGCGACCACGTCGGCTGCGTGTCGCACGGCGGCCAGATCCATGTGATCGGCGGGCGCTTCAACACCTTCGAATACAACACCGACCTGCACCACGTCTACCTGCCCGCGCGCGATACCTGGGAGCTGCGCTCGCCGCTGCCCACCGCGCGCTCGGGCCACGGGCTCGTGGTGTATCGCGGCCGCTTCTTCGCCATGGGCGGGGAGGGCGGCATCCTCGTCAGCGGCGTGCCGCGTCAGGCCAGGGTGTTCGGCCAGATGGAAAGCTACAACCCCGTCGACGACACCTGGCAACGCCACGCCCCGATGACCACGCCGCGCCACGCCGTGGGCGCGGCCGTCATCGGCGACTGGATCTACGTCGCGGGCGGCGGCGCGGTGCTCGGCGGCGCCGTGCAGTCTGCGGTGCACGAGGCATTCACACTGGGCTGATCGCGACGCCCATCGCGCGCAGCCTGCAGCAACAGTTTTTCTCACCAGCTCTTTCATGGATTCCCAACCTCCGCTCGATCTCCAGGGTCCCACCGACGGCGACACGACCCTGACCCTCGCCGACTACGCCCAGACCGCCTACCTCGAATACGCGCTCAGCGTGGTCAAGGGCCGCGCGCTGCCCGATGTGTCCGACGGCCAGAAGCCGGTGCAGCGCCGCATCCTTTACTCGATGTCGCGCATGGGCCTGGGCTTTGGCGGCACCAACGGCACCGTGGGTGCCAAGCCCGTGAAGAGCGCGCGCGTGGTCGGCGACGTGCTCGGCCGCTTCCACCCGCACAGCGACCAGGCCGCGTACGACGCGCTGGTGCGCATGGCGCAAGACTTCTCGCAGCGCTATCCGCTGGTCGACGGCCAGGGCAACTTCGGCAGCCGCGACGGCGACGGCGCAGCCGCCATGCGCTACACCGAAGCGCGCCTGGCGCGCATCACCAGCCTGCTGCTCGACGAGATCGACGAAGGCACGGTCGACTTCATTCCCAACTACGACGGCAGCACCGAAGAGCCGCGCCTGCTGCCCGCGCGGCTGCCGTTCACGCTGCTCAATGGCGCCAGCGGCATCGCGGTCGGCCTGGCCACCGAAATTCCGAGCCACAACCTGCGCGAGATCGCCGATGCTTGCGTGGCGCTGATCAAGTCGAACGGCAAGCTCAGCGAGGAAGAACTCTTCGCCATCGTGCCCGGCCCCGACTACCCGGGCGGCGCGCAGATCATCAGCAGCGCGAGCGACATCGCCGACGCCTACCGCACCGGCCGCGGTTCGCTCAAGGTGCGTGCTCGCTGGAAGATCGAGGAACTGGCACGCGGCCAGTGGCAGCTCGTGGTCAACGAGCTTCCGCCAGGCGTCAGCACGCAGAAGGTGCTCGAGGAAATCGAGGAAATCACCAACCCCAAGGTCAAGACCGGCAAGAAGGCGCTGAGCGCGGAACAGACGCAGCTGAAGGCCGCGATGCTGTCGGTGCTCGACGTGGTGCGCGACGAGTCCAGCAAGGACGCCGCCGTGCGCCTCGTGTTCGAGCCCAAGACCTCGCGCATCAGCCAGGATGAGTTCATCACCACGCTGCTCGCGCAGACCTCGCTGGAGACCTCGTCGCCGATCAACCTCACGATGGTCGGCATCGACGGCAAGCCCATGCAGAAGTCGCTGCGCCAGATGCTCAACGAGTGGATCGCCTTCCGCGAGATCACCGTCGAGAAGCGCTCGCGCTTCCGCCTCGGCAAGGTGCAGGACCGCATCCACATCCTCGAGGGCCGGCAGCTGGTGCTGCTGAACATCGACGAGGTGATCGCGATCATCCGTACGGCGGAAGACCCGAAGGCTGCGCTCATCGCGCGCTTCAACCTCAGCGAAGTGCAGGCCGAGGACATCCTCGAAATCAGGTTGCGCCAGCTTGCGCGACTCGAAGCCATCAAGATCGAGCAACAGCTCAAGGAGCTGCGCGAGGAGCAGAAGAAGCTCGAGGACATCCTCGCCAGCCCGGCCGCGCTGCGCCGCCTGCTGGTGAAGGAAATCGAAGCCGACGCCAAGACCTTCGAAGACGCGCGCCGCACGCTGATCCAGGCCGAGAAGCGTGCTGTGGCAGAGGTGAAGGTGGTCGACGAGCCCGTCACCGTCATTGTGTCGCAGAAGGGCTGGGTCCGCGCGCAGAAGGGCTGGGCCAGCGAGAAGGCTGCTGGCAACGGAAACGGCGCGGCGCCCGAGTACAGCTTCAAGTCGGGCGATGCGCTCTACGAGGCCTTCGAATGCCGCAGCGTCGACACGTTGCTGGTGTTCGGCAGCGCCAAGGACAAGAGCGTGCGCGTCTACACCGTGCCTGTGGCTTCGCTGCCGGGCGGGCGCGGCGACGGCCAGCCCGTCACCACGCTCATCGAGCTGGAGGCCGGCACGCACGTCACGCACTTCTTCACGGGCCCTGTGGGCGCCAGCCTGCTGCTGGCCAACACCGGCGGCTACGGCTTCATCGCCACGGTCGAGAACATGATGTCGCGCCAGCGCGGCGGCAAGGCCTTCATCGACGTGGGCGAGGGCGAGCAGCTTTGCCGTCCGTCGCTGGTGGGCGGTGCGAGCGGCGCCGAGCCGATGCCCGCGGCCACGCACGTGGCCTGCGCCTCGACGGGCGGACGCATCCTGACCTTCGACATCGCCGAACTCAAGAGCCTGCCCAAGGGCGGCCGGGGCCTCACGCTGATCGACCTGGAAGCCAAGGACACCCTGGCCGGCGCGGCCGCCTACACGCGCAGCGTGAAGATCGAAGGCATCGGCCGCGGCGGCAAGGAGCGCGAAGAAACGCTCGAAATCCGCACGCTCAACAACGCACGCGGCAGCCGCGCGCGCAAGGGCAAGGCGGCCGACCTCGGCTTCAAGCCGGCGAGCATCGTGCGGGTGCAATAGCCATGGGCGGCATCGACATCAGCGTCATCGGCGTCTTCATCGCCGTGGTCACCGGCATCGGCAGCTACGTGCTGGGCCGGCGCATGCGCGAGAAGAGGGCGGCGAAGAAGCGCGAGAAGGACCGCATCGCCTCTCAGGCGAACGAGACGCGCCAGGTGCGGCGCGCGCGTGAGCGCAAGGAGCGCGGCGAGTAGCTCGCCGGCTCAGGAAGGGAAGGAGGGCCGGTCAGCGCAGATCGGTCCACCAGCGCGTGTTGGTCCGCGCGGCTCCCACCGTCACCACCTCGCCGATCACCGGCGTGGCCAGATCGATCTTCTTTGCTTCCGTGAGGGCCGCGATGCGGTCCAGCGGGTCGCGCCAGGCGTGGAACGCGAGGTCGAAGGTGCTGTTGTGCACGGAGAAGAAGGTCTTGCCGCGCAGGTCCTCGAAGGCTTTCACGCTCTGCTCGGGCGCCATGTGCACGGCGGGCCACATGCTGTCGTAGGCGCCGTTTTCCATCAGCGCGATGTCGAAGCCGCCGAAGCGCTCGCCGATCTGCTTGAAGCCCGGAAAGTAGCCCGAGTCGCCGCTGTAGAAGATGCGCTGGTCGCCGCTTTGCACCACCCATGAGGCCCACAGCGTGCGGTCGCGGTCGCCCAGCGTGCGGCCCGAGAAGTGCTGCGCGGGCGTGGCGGTGAGCTTCACGCCATCGTGCTCGGCGCCCTGCCACCAGTCGAGCTCGGTCACGCGCTCGGCCGGCACGCCCATCGCCACCAGCCGTGAGCGCACGCCCAGCGGCACGAAGTAGCGCTTCACGTCCTTCGAGAGGTATTCGATGGTCGCCACGTCGAGGTGGTCGTAGTGGTCGTGCGAGAGGATCACGCCCTCGATCGACGGCAGATCCTCGAGCGCGATCGGCGTCTTGTGAAAGCGCTTCGGCCCCGCCCATTGCACGGGCGACGCGCGGTCGCTGAACACCGGGTCTATCAGCCAGTACTTGTCGCGCAGCTTCAGCAGGTGCGACGAATGGCCCAGGCGCACCACGTGGTTGGTCTTCGTGTCGAGCGCGTCGAGCGTGGCCTTGTCCAGCGGCTTCACGGGAATGGGGTCGACCGGCACGGTGTCGACCTTGCTGCCCACGATGAAGCGCGACCAGATGCGCCATGCGCTGGCCTGCGCGGGCAGGTCGGGGTTGGCCATGTTGTGGAAGCCGCCGTCCTTGAACTGGGGCGAGTTCTCGTAGCGCGTCTCGCCGCCCCCGGCGGCGCTGCAGCCCGCGACGAAGGCGCAGCCGGCCGCGGCGAGCGCGGTGCCGCGGCGCAGGAGTTGGGGCAGGTAGGAGCCTTGCGAGCCCGGGTCTTCAGCCATGGGAGAGCCTTCTGGATTGTGTTTGTCGGATGGCCGGAGACTATCGAAGGCGCGTGTTTCAATGGTTTCAGCGATAGAAACATTCGGGCAGGAGGGGCATTCCGGTGCTATGCCATGCGCCGTATGGCGGGCGCCGCCGAGGCCCGGCACACTGCCGGACTTCATCGGTTTCACCCGTTCTGAGGAGGCACAAGATCCATGAGCACCAACCGCTATCCCATCATCTACGTGCGCGGCTACGCAATGACCGAGTCGGAGCGCGACGAGACCGCGGCCGATCCGTTCTGCGGCTTCAACATCGGCTCCACGGTGTACCGCGCCACCGTGAAGAAGGAAGCGCCGGCGCAGAAGTTCGTCTTCGAATCGCCGATGGTGCGGCTGCTGGCCGACTTCCAGTACCAGAGCGTCTACCAGAACGGCCTGGACATCCTCGACCCCGACTGGAAGCCCTCGCCCGACGCGAACGGCAACGACGTCGACGGCATTCCCTCGGCCTCGGTCATCATCTACCGCTACTACGACTCGGGCTCCGAGCTGCTGGGCGACGGCAAGGCCAAGGACGTCAAGGTGTACGCGCAGGGCCTGAGCCAGCTGATCCTTCGCGTGCGCGACCTCGTGGTGCAGCGCGAAGGGCCCTCGGGCTTCACGGCCGACGACTTCCGCTGCTACCTTGTCGCGCATTCCATGGGCGGGCTGGTGGTGCGCGCCTTCCTGCAGAACCCCGCGCTCGGCGACGCGAAGGCCCGCGCCTGCGTCGACAAGGTGTTCACCTACGCCACGCCGCACAACGGCATCGACATGGGCGGCATCAACGTGCCGGCCTGGCTCACGGTGAACGAGATGAATACCTTCAACCGCGACAAGATGTCCGAGTTTCTGGCGACGCCGGCCGTCAACGGCCGCATGGACTACCTGCCGGCCGCCGCCTTTCCGCCCGAGCGCTTCTTCTGCATGGTCGGCACCAACCGCGGCGACTACGAGACCGCCAAGGGCCTTTCGCGCATGTTCGCGGGCCACGGCAGCGACGGCCTCGTGCGCATCGAGAACGCTTCGCTCTGGGCCGTCGACGATGCTGGCAAGACGCAGCCGGTGGCCACCGCCTACACCTACCGCTCGCACTCGGGCTACTTCGGCATCGTCAACTCCGAAGAGGCCTACCAGAACCTCACGCGCTTCCTGTTCGGTGACGTGCGGGTCGACCTGTGGTTCGACGTTGACGGCGTCACCTTGCCGCCCGACCTGCCCAAGGACGCGGATGTCGATGCGCTCTACCAGGTCGAGCTGCTGGCCGCGCCGCGCGGCAAGCGCTGGTACCTGAGCCGCCGCATCGCAGAGGAAGACTCCCCCGCCTGCCGCACGCACAAGGAGCTGACCGACCCGGCCACGGCCGATCGCCGTTCGATCTATCTGTCGACCGTGTTCCTCGCCAACAGGGCCCGCGTGAAGCAGGACCGCCCGACGCTGGCCTACGCCATGACGCTGGGCGTGCGCGTGCCCGACTACCAGGTCAACAACAAGTTCTGGCTCGACGGCCATTACGAAGGCAGTTCGCTCTTTCGCGACACGCTGATCATCGAGATCGCGCCGCCCCAGCCCGGCGACCCGGCCGAGAACTGGAACGTCAAGTACGGATGGCAGACCGACACCGCCGGCCGTGCCTCGCTGCCCATGAGCCCGAAGCAGCTGGCGAGCGGCAAGCTGCAGTTCGTGGTGCCGTTGTCCAGCCTCGGCGCGGCACCAGCCGCGCCAGGCATCAGCGGCAAGGTGCGGCTGGAGGTGAGCGCCTGGGACTAGGCAGAACAGGTGGGCCGTAGTCAGGTCGGATCGTTCACAATCGCGCCGGCATGCACTACCTCCTGTTCATCGGAGCCCTCCTGTTCTTCGCGTTCATCGCGCCGCTGAAGCTCGCGGTGACCGCCTGCGCGCTGGTGCTGATCGTGACGGTGGCGGTGAAGGTGTCGGCGCAGGTCGTCGCTGGCACGTCGCCGACGCTGGGCGAGTCGTTCAAGTCCGTCTTCTACGCCTCGCTGCTCGTTGCGCTGGCCCTGATGGCCTTCATGAGCTTTTCGAGCGGCACGGGCATCCACCACATCGAAGGCTGGCCTGCGGTGGCAGTGCTCGCGGGGCTGTTCGTGGCCTACACGCTGGGCTTCCAGATCGGCATCGGCACTTCCTTCGGCGCCAGCGCGGTCATCGCGCTCATCTCGACGCTGGTCTCGGGCGCCATACTCTGGTCGGTCAAGAACCTCGCCTCCTTCTGATTTCCTTCTGATTGATGGATTCCATGAAAACTGCCGTTCTCGTCATCGACGTCCAGCGTGGCCTTTGCGACGACCCGCCGCGCCCCCATGAGGCCGGCGAAGTGATGCAGCGCATCAACGCGCTCACTGCGCGAGCCCGCGAGGCCGGCGTGCCGGTGGCCTTCATCCAGCACGAGAACGCCGTCGACCTCGAGTTCGATTCCGAGCGCTGGCAGCTTGCGAGCGCGCTGAACACCGATTCGCGCGACGCGCGCATCCGCAAGACCACGCCCGACTCCTTCCTGCGCACGCCGCTGGAAGCGTGGCTCTCGGAGCACGGCGTGAAGCGCGTGGTGGTCTGCGGCTACTCCTCGGAGTTCTGCGTGGACACCACCGTGCGCCGCGCCGCCGCGCTGGGCTACCACGTCGTGCTCGCGGCCGACGCCCACACCTCGCACGACAAGCCGCACGCCACGGGCGCGCAGATCCGCGAGCATCACAACGCCACGCTCGCGGACATCACGAGCTTCGGCGTGCCGATCCGCGCGGTGGCCAGCGCGGAAGTCGCGTTCGGCGACTGAACTGAATTGGGTCGGTAGGCCGGCGAGCTTGCCTCCGGAGCTAGACCGCTCTTCATCAGCCGCAGATTTAAGCACGGCGTTGACGGTGTCTTCGAAATCACCGTCGAGCTGCCCAACAGGTGCAAACCTGGGAGTAGTGCGGCTTCGACGCTGAGGACTGCGTTTACCACCACCACGGCTCAATAGTTTCTCGAGGCCAAGTTTGCCTAGACGAGAGAGCCTCACTACGCCTTTCTTCTATCTAGTGCATCACACCAGATATCTACAAAATGAAAATGTGCCGGCCTCGAGTTCATCTTGAAGGCCGGCCTTCAAAAGTACTAAGAACATCAGGTTGATTAAGGGAAAAAATGAGCAACTTAGCCACTCTCAGAAGAGCTATTTACTTCGTTCTTGCCTCCGTGGTGTTGCTATCCATGCTGCTCCGCACGGCGGCCGCCCAAACAATAAATACAACCCCGGTAAATGTTCCCAATCTCTGCAACAGCGTTAGCTTTCATCAGATTCCGGGAAACGGCAACTACTTCATTGGACGCAGGCTGATCAACACCACGCCTGATGGCTGCTCTGGTTCCAACTGGACACTTTCTTTGTTTCAGATGGATTGGGCTTCGCACACGCTAAACCGCATCAGAGATGTGATCAGTCTTCCGGTTGCTCTGACGGACCAGAATGCGAACATCACCTCCGCGTATGACCCCACGGTGATCTCGTTCAACGGAGAACTGTGGATGTCATTCGAGTGTGTTGACACCGGTGCCTCCATGGGGGGAGTTTCTTCCTGCCTTGCGCCCATTTCTTCGACGACCTTTGATGTCGATGCCTCACGAATGACGGTCGCTGTCTCGGCAATTCAACAAACAGCATTCAACGATGGCTACTCAGCGAGTGTTCCCAAGGTTTTCCAGTTCGGAGGTGCTCCATACTTGTATTGGTCCGTGAGCCATTTTGTGCAAAGTGCGGATGGCCCTCTTTTGTCCGACACGACAACCCGAGGAGCGATGCTGGCTCAAGAATCCTCTGGTCTGCGCCGCCTCTGGGTGAGCGGCTCTCTTGGAGCTCGAATCAACACGCTCAACTCGCAATTTACTACCGAAGTTTTCGGGCTGACTTCCGGGCAGAGTCTGTTGGATGGCACTGCAGACTCGTTTGATGTCAAAGTGGTCAGCGGAAAAATCTTGCTGACCACGGGTGTTGGCGGAAAAGGGTGTGGAACACCCATCAGTCCAGCATATGGCTGCTATCGAATGCAGATTCGATCTTCGACTACTCCATTGGGCAATGGAATATTCAATGGAAGCATTGCGACGAGCCCCTCGCTTCCATTCAATCCGCACGAGTACAGCAAGATCATCACGGATCCGAATGGCAGCTCGTTCGTGCTTGGGCAGTATCTCCAGGTCCAGGGTGGAGGAACTCCCGCACCGGCTAACACCATTCCCAACGGAATGTCGATGTTTCCTATAGATCTGAATGCCCTTCAGTTCTCTGCAACGGACCCCACACCGGCACCGGCGCCTGCCCATGCCGGAGAATTCTTCTATACGGCGTTTGACACGCTGCGGCAATTCCAGACCGGTTGCAAGCAGAGTAGTCCGAGACCAAATCAAAACAGCGGGGAGTGCGCCGCCGCGGTAAGTCGCTACTGCCAAAGCCAAGGCTATGGGGCAGGTGGAGTCATGGTCGAGAACGCAGGAAACATCGCTGGGGTGGCTTGCGTGACATCGAGTAAGTCAAGCATGGTCCCGACAACCATCCCCGCCTTGACGGCGTACCACGCTACATGCACGTCGAGCAACATGTACAGCGGCGACTGCGCAAGCTCGATCAATGCGTTCTGTAGTGCTACGGGCTACGGCGGCGGGGGATATGGCCCAATGGAAGTTTCTGGCTCAAACGTGGCGCTTAGCTGCATGAGCGACCAGATCGCAGCGCATGTCGCAACGACGTTCACGGCTCTTTCCACGCAGGCTGCTTGCGATGGCTCCTGGCCTGCGACTGGCTCATGCCACTCTGCAGTTCATCGTAGCTGCCAAGCACTTGGTTATGCATCAGGGTATGGAGTTACTGACTACTCCCAAGATACTGCGATCATGGGCTGCATCAAGAAGAACGTGCCGAACTAGACTTTACCGATACAGACTCAACCCGCTTCGGCGGGTTTTTCGTTATTAAGCGCCGCATCGGTTTTCAGTTGGCGAATGAGATGTCAATGGCTTCGTGCGCCTGAGCGATCACAACCTGCGCTTCTTGCTTCCGCATTGCCACGAACAAACAGGCTCGAGAAGCGGTGGCCGTTTCTGAGAGATGCTTCGCTAAGACATCCGACCAGTGGCAAGGGCGCTGGCCCAGTCAGGCCTGCCGTTCGACATTGCGAGCGCCGCCATGCTCGCGTGGTCGTAGGGCACTGAGATCAGCGTCGAAACCCAGCCTGTAGCCAGCCGTTCGACGATGGCGTAGCGCGCATCAGGCGAGCCCGTCTCGACGACGTGCGAATGCGGGTGAACATCGTCGTAGGCTTGCAGCCCGACGCTGCCCGGGTTGACGATCAACTGCCCGCCCGAAGCACGAACCACGCGTGGCACGTGCGTATGCCCGCAGGCGACGAGTTGCACCCGCGCATCGACCTGACCGAGCCGCGCATCGATCTCCGGCATCGTGGCCGGCCTTAGCAGTGACGGCTCGACCGTCTCCAGGAAGTAGTGCAGGTCGCTCTCGGGCGTGCCGTGGCACAGCAGCACTTCGGGGCTCAACTGGAGCCTGTGTTCGAGCGAGGCCATCCATGCGAACTCCTGTGGGCCGAGCCGGGCATGAGCGAATTCGTCGGACGCGCCACGCTTGCCGGCCGGCAGCGTGAGCACCTGGCGCTCGTGGTTGCCCGCAAGATGGACCCAGTCCTGCGCCATCAGGAAGCGCGCCGTTTCCAGCGGCATCAGCGGCCCGGAGAGGCTGTCGCCCAGGTTGACGACGGTATCCGCGCCGCGGCGGCCGATGTCCTCGACGACGGCTTCGAGGGCGGGGAGGTTTCCGTGGATGTCGGAGACGATGGCGATGCGCATGCGCTGATTCTGGGGGAATCGTGAGCCAGTTCGCCGCCACGAGCACCACGCCGAACCACACGGTCCATAAGGCAACTGCATGGCTATACTGCGCCCGTCACGTCGAACAAGGCGTGATCGGGTTTGACAGCCTGACGCAATCTCTGCGACGTAAGCCGCAGTTTTCCCGAAGGGCGAGTGCGGCGGTTTCTACAAATCGCAACCTCAGGAGGTCGTCCGTGACCAAGTCTGCTCGCGTGCTCAAGCACGCGCCGAAAACCGATACCGCTTCAACGCCGAAGTCGGCTCATCCCCATTCAGATGCCGAGTCGGTTGCCCTGCAAGCAGGCGACGACATCGAGAGCATTCGCCAAGTGCACAGCGCCTACGTATGCCTCGAAAAGCTCGTCGTGCCGATGCAGGTGGATGAGCGTGAGGAGATCTATCCGACCCGATCCGAACTCGGTGCACTGTTCCGCGTGGTCAATGAGGAAATGCAGCGGCGAATCGAAGCCGCGGACAGCACCATCGGCTCCTTGCGCGATGCTCTGAGCAAGCAGGTCCGCGAAGCTCATTGACGACCGGCTCGGGACAAGCGCCGGTCAATCCGCCCCCGGCCTCCACACCTTCGCCAGCGCCGCCAGCTTGCCCCTGAACCCCAGTCGGTCGTTCGACAGCGCATCGATGAAGTCCGAGAGCCGCTGCGACTTCACCATCGTGTAGATCGTGAGCCACGTCGTCGCGACGAACACCACGCCGAACCACACGGCCTTGCGCCACAGCGGCGCCTCGGCCTCGGCCAGCAGGTTCATGCCGAGGAAGCCGGTGGTGATGGTGCCGATCAGGCCGAAGAGCGTGACCACCGTGAGCCGCACCACGGTGGCGGCCTGGCGGCGCAGGCTGTCGGCGTCGAGATACGTGTTCATGTCGGCGATGCGCGCCTTGACCTCGTCGTAGAGCGGATCGAGCCCGAGGTGCGTGGCGCACATGTGGGAGAGGGCGCGCACCTGCGCCTGTTCCGAGATCTCGTGGAACCAGTAGCGGTGCGTGAAGCGCAGGAAGCGTTCGAAGCTCGCGCGGATGGCGCGCTTGAACTGCTTCACGCTCGGCGTGCTGCGGATGTCGAGCCGCTTGAGCGCTTCCACGAGCTGGTCGGAGAACATCAGCAGCGAGGCCTTCTGGAAGTGCGCGATGAGGAACAGCAGGAAGTGCTGGTGCCTGAACTGCGCGAGCACGCCGCGGTCGCGGCAGCAGAAGAACTCGGAGCGCGCGTCGCCCACCACGATGAGCGCGTGGCCGTTGCACAGGTAGCGCGTGTTGGGGGCCGCGCCGGCGTTCACCCAGAAGCGGTCGTAGCAGTACTTGTGTTCGAAGTCGGCGAGATGGTGGTCGGCGTAGGGCAGGTGGGCTTCGCTCGGGCCCGAGCCAGCACCGGTGACCAGCGCGAGCCGCACGAAGTCGTCGCGCGTGAGGCGGCGCGGGTCGTCCAGCGAGAGGTACGCCATCACCGGCATGCGGTAGTACTCGATCTGCCGGTAGCGCAGCACGCCCGCGTCTTCCGAATGGTCGCTCACCAGCGGCTGCATCAGGTAGGCCCAGTGCGCGGCGATGCGCGGCGCGCGGTGCTGCGCCACGTGCGAGAGAAAGGCCTCGCGCTGCTGGGCATCGGAGCTCGCGAGCACGCGGCCATCGGCGCCCAGCCATTCGACGCTGGCCATGCAGTGCAGCGCCGAGCCGTCGGCCTCCCAGCCCGAGGGGTAGGCGCGGCCGAAGCGATAGAGGATGTCCTGCGCCTGCGCGAGGCTCAGGTTGCTCGCACCGACTTCGAGGTTGAGCAGCACCACGTCGATGTCGAAGAAGAAGTACAGGTCGCAATGGATCACGTCGAGCGTGACCGGCGCGTCGCCCGGCTGCGACACGAGGCGCACGGCCGCGACGTCGTGGCGCCGGAAGATGCGCATCGGCGAATCGCCGTCGTTGCCCTTGCTTTCGCCGTTGCCGCGCGAACGGCCTTCGCCGTACAGGAAGCGCTGCACGTAGGGCAGGAAGCTCACGAACTCGTTGTAGTGCCGCTCGTGAAAGCGGCTGCTGTCGCCGGTGTATTCGTCGACCTCTTCGCGCCAGGGCGAGGCATCGCCCATTTCGCGCAGCACGTGCCAGGGCGCGTGATGGTGCCCGGCATGCGGTGCCGGCATCAATCGCAGGGGCCAGAGCAGGGCCTGCCTGAAATGCTGCACGGTGGGGGCGCCGGTGGGGAGCGCATGTGCCTCTGTGGGCATGGTGGCCGCGGGTGGGTTCAGCATGACTCCGGAGTAGGCAGAAGGTGGGACAAAACGACCACTTAGGGGAATCCCTATGAAATCGTGAAACCGGTTTCATATAAGCTGCAAGCATTGCTTTCAGGGCATGCACGTGCCCATGCCGCGCACCTCCAGGGTCCGCCCACCATGAACTACCAGTTTCAATTCGACGCCGTTTTCGCCGCCTGGCCGCTGCTGCTCAAGGGCACGTGGATCACGATCCAGCTCTCGCTGATCGCCACCGTGCTGGGGCTGGTGGTGGCCATCTTCTGCGCCTGGGGCAAGACCTCGGGGCCGGGCTGGCTGCGCTTCATCGTCAATGCCTACATCGAGGTGATCCGGAACACGCCCTTCCTCGTGCAGCTGTTCTTTTTCTTCTTCGCGCTGCCGGCCATCGGCCTGCGCTGGTCGCCGCAGACGGCCGCGCTGGTGGCCATGGTGGTGAACCTGGGTGCCTACGCCACGGAAATCATCCGGGCGGGCATCGAGTCGATTCCCAAGGGGCAGATCGAGGCGGGCAGGGCGCTCAACCTGAAGTCCTGGGAGATCTTCCGCTTCGTCATCATCAAGCCGGCGCTGAAGGCCATCTACCCGGCGCTCACGAGCCAGTTCATTTTGCTGATGCTGAGCTCGGCGGTGGTGTCGGTCATCTCGGCCGACGACCTGACCTCGGTGGCCGCCAACCTGCAGTCGCAGACCTTCCGCAGCTTCGAGATCTACATCGTCGTGGCCGCCATCTACCTCGCGCTGGCGCTGGCCTTCTCGGCCATGTTCAAGCTGATCTACAAGCGCACGCTCAACT
>BFBZ01000015.1_pt89 | contig 35288 bp, 30 predicted proteins | sample 1888401 | NCBI WGS metagenome assembly BFBZ01 (sample SAMD00112614, study PRJDB3348) | symbiont metagenome | host: Chara braunii | reverse complement strand
GGCGCCATCATTCGCGAAAGGGCAACATGCACTTTCAACTCACTAGATGGGAGCGACATGCCTGAACGTACGTATTGGGTGAAGATCGACGGCGAATATAATATGGCGTGGACTGCGAGGCAGCCGAACGCGGCCGCGCTCTTATCGCGCCTAAGACGGTGATTGATGGTCAGCTTATGGCCCAAKCAGACTTTGACTTCCGGCAATTTTAACTCTTATCGGCCATCTACATGCCCTAGCGTTGGATTTGAAAAACTCGCGCGCCCATGCTGACGCGCTCGAGAATCCGTGTGGGGAGGCCGTCAATGGCTCAGGAAACGTCGAGGCCGCGCATCGGGGAAGGGCGCATCGGCAGTTCACTCTGCGCCGCGATCGGCGTGCTCAGCGTCGCTGCTGTGCTGTGCCTGCGCTACCCGGCCTTTCTTACGACGCCTGAGCTGCGGGTCCATTACGACGTCGARCTGCTGCGCCTCACGCTGGCGATCGCCATGGTCATCGGGGCCTGGCTCGGGGTCGTCGGGATCGTGCTCGGCGGCCCGCGGCTGCAGGCTGCGATCGGCCTCAGCGCGCTGTTTCTCGCCACGCTGCTGGGTGGGCCCTACGTGCCGACACCGGATTTTCTCCAGCCGCGCTTTTATCTCGGCCTCGACTGGCTGGTGCTCGATCTCTTCTTCACCGGCGCAGCCTTCGTGCTGCTGGAGTGGATCTTCCCRCGGGTGCGGCCGGAGCAAGGGCCGCTCAGTCCCGGCTGGAAACTCGATCTCGCTTATTTCGGCGTCAACCACCTGCTGATCGGCATCTTCCTGGTGGTCTCGACGCATTTTGCGCATGACGCTTTTGCCTGGGCGATCAGCCCATCCCTGCAGGCGCATGTCGTGGCCCTGCCGGCGATCGTCCGCTTCKTGCTGGTGATCCTGGCGGCCGATGCCGTCGAATACATCTCCCACCGCGCCTATCACGAGGTGCCGTGGTTGTGGCGAATCCATGCGGTGCATCATTCGCCCGAACACATGGACTGGCTGTCGGGATCWCGCCTCCACTTTCTTGAGCCGYTGGCCACGCGYGCTCTGGTGYTGGTGCCGATCGTCCTGCTCGGCTTTCCGCAGGATACGATCTTCGCCTATCTCRTTTTCATCTCCGTGCAATCGGTGCTGATCCATTCCAATATCAAGATGGATGTCGGCTGGCTGCGCTACGTGATCGTCACGCCGCAGTTCCATCACTGGCACCACGCGTCTGACGCCGAGGCCCTCGACAAGAACTACGCGGCCCACACGCCGCTGTTCGATATGCTGGGCGGAACCTGGCATCTGCCCAAGGACCGCTGGCCGGTCAACTACGGTACGGTGAAGCCGATCCCCGGCGGCATGCTCGGCCAGTTCATGCACCCCTTCGTTGGGCCGGTGAAGGAATTCCTCGAACATCGGGACCCTTGAAGCCGTCAAGGCGCCCAAGCCAACCGTCAGAACCTCTGTGCAGAGCTACGTGCCGCCCGGCCGCGCCAGCCGCTCGATGGTCTGGTTGTGGCGGGTCAGCAGTTCGCAGGCATGGCCGATCTGGCGGGCGCGCAGGGCCTGCAGGATCAGCCGGTGATCCTGGTTGGTGCGTGGACGCCAGCCGGCATTGCGCGCCATCGCGAGCACCAGCCGCGAATTGGCCAGCCGCAATCCGTCCAGGCTCGCCAGCAGCCGCGGCATGGCGCAAGGCGCGACCAGCGCGCGATGGAAGGCGCGGTTGGCAGTCTCGAACTCCTGGATGGTCTCGGCATTGTCCGCCTCGATCAGCGCAAGCTCGATCGCGGCGAGCTGCGTCGGCGYGTAGCGCGGGGCGGCGTTGCGCAGCGCCACCACCTCGAGCGCAACGCGCATCTCGACAATCTCCTTGGTCGACTTCGCGTCGAGCGGCGCCACCCGCACGCCGCGCCGCGGCGCTGCGACCACCAGATACAGCGCTTCGAGCTGTCGGAACGCCTCGCGCACCGGCACGTGGCTGGAGTTGAACTCGCGCGCAATGTGGTCCTGCCGCAGCGGGGCATCTGGCGGCAGCGCGCCGCTSACGATSCGCTCGGTGAGCACGTCGGCGATCCGATGGGCGGTGGTGAGATTCTCGTCCTGCATGGTGATAGATTATCTATCGAAAAACCGCGTGCCTCGGAAGGATCGATATTCTACGGTGCTCAAATACGCTTGATTATAGATTATCYAAAATAAAATCTATGATCTGTGGACGGGAGTTTGAGATGAGTGAAGTGCGCAGGCCATCGTCGTCGCAACCTGCAGCGGACGGCGCCATCCGTCACGACTGGACCAGAGAAGAAGCCGAAGCGCTGTACGCTCTGCCATTCCCGGATCTGATGTTCCGTGCACAGTCGGTGCACCGCCGGCACTTCGATCCGACCCGGCTGGAGACGGCGAGCCTGCTCAGCATCAAGACCGGCGGCTGTCCGGAGGATTGCGGCTACTGTTCCCAGAGCGCGCATTACGACACCGGCCTCAAGGCGACCAAGCTGATGGATCGCGACACCGTGGTCGCCACCGCACAGCGCGCCAAGGCGGCGGGGGCCGAGCGCTTCTGCATGGCCGCAGCCTGGCGCAGTCCGAAAGACCGTGATCTCGACCAGGTCTGCGACATGGTCAGCGCGGTGAAGGATCTGGGGATGGAGACCTGCGTCACCCTGGGCATGCTGACGCCGCCGCAGGCGCAGCGKCTGAAGCAGGCCGGRCTCGATTTCTACAACCACAATGTCGACACCTCGCCCGAATTCTACGACCGMATCATCACGACGCGGACCCTGCAGGATCGGATCGACACGCTCGCGCATGTGCGGGACGCCGGCATCAAGGTGTGCTGCGGCGGCATCATCGGCATGGGTGAGGCGGTCGATGACCGGCTCGGCATGATGGTGCTGCTGGCTAATCTTGGCGCGCATCCCGACAGCGTGCCGATCAACATGTGGAACGAGGTCAAGGGCGTGCCGGTCAACGACACCGCCGCGCGCCCGGATCCGATCGCRCTGGTGCGGTTGATCGCGGTGACGCGCATCATGATGCCGCAAAGCGTCGTGCGGCTGTCCGCCGGCCGGCAATATATGAGCGACGAATTGCAGAGCTTGTGTCTGCTCGCCGGCGCCAATTCGATCTTCATCGGCGATGTGCTGCTGACCACGGCCAATCCGCAGGCCGATCGCGATGCGGCGCTGCTCGCGCGCCTCGGTATGACCTCCGCATTGTCGGTGCGTCCGGCCGCAGCGACGGCCCCGAAGGAAACGGCAGACGGTTCGTTCGTCGCCTGAGCAAGGCCGTCATCCCTTGACCGGCCCGGCGCAGCGCCGGTGCCGACGACGTTGCCCTGACAAATGGCGTTTCGAAGAAGGGAGCTGATGCATGAATGCCGCTGCCGACAAGCTCGCCGGCTACGCCGAGCAGTTGCAGAGCCTCGCCGCCGACGATCGGCTGCGCCGGTTGAGCCCGAGATCCGGTCTCGATTTCTCCTCCAACGACTATCTTGGCCTGGCGCAGGCGCCGCGGATGAAGCGCGCGATTGCCGCCGCCATGGAGGCGGGCACGCCGGTCGGAGCCGGCGGTTCGCGCCTGCTGCGCGGCAATTGCGAGGAGCATGAGCGGCTGGAGGCGGCGGCCGCGCGCTTCTTCGGCGCTGACAGCGCGCTGTTCTTCGGATCGGGCTACGTCGCCAATTTCGCCGTGCTGACGACCCTGCCGCAAGCCGACGACCTGCTGGTGCTCGACGCGCTGGTGCATGCCAGCACGCATGAGGGCGCCCGCGCCGGCCGCGCCGAGATCTGTCAGTTCAAGCACAATGATCCACAATCCGCCGAGGACGCGATCCTGGCCTGGCGGAGGGATGGCGGTGTCGGCCGGCCTTGGATCGCTGTCGAAAGCCTCTACAGCATGGACGGCGATCTGGCTCCGCTCGACGATCTGATCGCGATCGCCGCGCGTCACGATGCGTTCCTGCTGATCGACGAGGCGCATGCGACCGGGGTGCATGGCGAGCAGGGGCGGGGTCTCGCGTCGGGCTTCGAGGGACGCGACAACATCGTGGTCGTTCATACCTGCGGCAAGGCGCTGGGCGCCGCCGGCGCCCTGGTCACGGCGAGCCGGGTGCTGCGCGATACGCTCGTCAACCGCTGCCGTCCCTTCATCTTCGCGACCGCGCCGTCGCCGCTGATGGCGGTCGCCGTGCTTGAAGCGCTTGCGATCCTGCAGGACGAGCCGCAACGGCTGCAGCAGCTCTCACGGCTTGTCGCCTTCTCCCATGGCGAGATCGCGCGCCGGTTCGGCGCCACCTGGTCGTCGTCCCAGATCATTCCCTACATCGTCGGCGACAATGCGCCGGCGATGCAACTGGCCTCGGCGCTGCAGGCGCGCGGCTTCGACATTCGCGGCATCCGTCCGCCGACCGTGCCGGCCGGCACGGCGCGGCTCCGGTTGTCGCTCACCTTGAACGTCGACGAGGCCGCGGTGGTGTCGTTGCTTGACGCACTCGCCGAGGAGACCGGGGCAGGACAGCGATGGCGCAGCGCATCGTAGTCACGGGCACCGACACCGGAATTGGCAAGACCGTGTTCGCCGCGGCGCTCACGGACCTGCTCGGGGCCTGCTACTGGAAGCCGGTGCAGGCGGGGCTTGCGGAGGAGACGGATTCGCGCCGCGTCCAGCGGCTCGCCGACCTGGCCGACGACCGTTTGCTCCCCGAAGCCTATCGCCTGGCCGCGCCAGCTTCGCCGCATCTCGCTGCACGTCTCGATGGCGTCAGCATCGACCCGCTGTGCTTGAACCCTCCTGACACCGGCGGCAGACCCCTGGTGATCGAGGGCGCCGGCGGCGTGATGGTGCCGCTCACCGCGGATACACTCTATCTCGACGTCTTCGCGCGATGGCAATGGCCGGTCGTGCTCTGCGCCCGCACCAGCCTCGGCACGATCAATCACTCGCTGTTGTCGCTGGCCGCGCTGCGCAGCCGCGGCATCGCGGTGCTCGGTGTCGCCTTCATCGGCGACGCCAATGCGGACAGTGAGGAGACGATCTGCCGGCTCGGCGCGGTGAAGCGGCTCGGTCGGCTGCCCTGGCTTCCGGAGCTGACCGCGCGATCCCTGCAGCACGCCGTGGCCGCTGAATTCCGGCGGGCGGATTTCGCGCCATGATGCGCAAGGCCGTCTCGCCGATCTGGCATCCCTTCACTCAGCATGCGCTGCAGCCGGAGATGACGCCGGTCGCGCGCGGCGACGGCGCGTATCTCATCACACGCGATGGCCGGCGCATCATCGATGCGATCGCCTCCTGGTGGGTGGTGACGCATGGCCATTGTCATCCGCCGATCGTGCACGCGATCCAGGAGCAGGCCGGGCAGCTGGATCAGGTCATCTTCGCCGGACATACCCACGAACCGGCCGAGCAGCTCGCGGCCGGCCTGCTCGATCTGGTCCCGCCAACGCTGGCGCATGTCTTCTTCTCGGACAGCGGCGCGACCAGCGTCGAGGTCGCGCTGAAAATGGCGCTCGGCTATTTCAGGAATATCGGCGAGCCGCGCACACGCATTGCCGTGATGCAGCATTCCTATCACGGCGATACRATCGGCACGATGTCGGTCGGYGCCCGCGGCGTGTTCAACGCAGCCTATGAGCCGCTGCTGTTCGATGTCGCCGTGGTGCCGTTTCCTGCCGAGGGATTCGAGCAGGCGACGCTCGACGCGCTTGYCGCGATCTGCGAACGCGACAGGCCGGCCGCCTTCATCGTGGAGCCGCTGGTGCTCGGTGCCGGCGGCATGCTGATGTATCCGGYAGCGCTGCTGCGCGAGATGCACCGCATCTGCAAGGCGTCCGGCGTGCTGTTCATCGCCGACGAGGTCATGACCGGMTGGGGCCGGACCGGCACTTTATTCGCCTGCGAGCAGGCCGGCATCGCTCCCGATATCGCCTGCTACGCCAAGGGKCTGACCGGCGGGGCGATGCCGCTCGCGGTGACGCTGTGCAGCGCAGACATCTTCGAGGCGCATTATTCGACCGACCGCAGGCGTACCTTCTTCCATTCCAGCTCCTACACGGCCAATCCGATCGCCTGCGCYGCGGCWTGTGCCAATCTCGCACTGTGGCGGCAGCCGGAGACGCACGCCCGGATCTCTGCCGTCGCTGCAGCACAGGAGCGCAGTGTCGCGCGCTTTCGAGAGGACGAGCGATTTTCGGATGTGCGGCGCTGCGGCACCATCACGGCGCTCGACCTTCATGCCGACGACGAGGGCTATCTCGCCGACATCGGACCGAAGCTGCAGGCGTTCTTTCGCGACAGCGACGTGCTGCTGCGGCCGCTCGGCCATACGATCTATGTGATGCCGCCTTACTGCGTCACCGCTGCCGATCTCGAGGCGATCTACGCCACGATCGATGCAGCGGTCGATCACGTGATCTGAAAGCCTTCCTCMGGCTGCGATTTGCGCTCCAGGGTTCCGCGCATTAGCATCCCGCAGACAGGTGGGTTGCGGGAGGACGGAAGCCATGAATGCCTCGATCGACGGYGATCGCTTCAACGAGCCAAAGGAGGCCACTTCGGCCGTGATCGCGGCGCAGAGCTCCATGCTCGACGCGTTGCCTTTTGCGGACACGGCTGATTTCRYRGACGCGGCGCGCGGCTTTCTCGGCACCATCGAGGATGCCAAGGTCACGACGGCGCAGGGGCGGACCRTCTGGAGCCTTGCGCCCTACAGCTTTCTGGATGCAGAGGACGCGCCGCCGACCGTCAATCCGAGCCTGTGGCGGCAGGCGAAGCTCAACATGCATCATGGCCTGTTCGAGGTCGTGCCCGGCGTCTACCAGGTGCGTGGGCTCGATATCGCCAACATGACGCTGATCGAGGGCGAGACGGGGGTGATCGTGGTCGACACGCTGACCTCGATCGAGGGCGCGCGGGCSGCGCTCGAGCTGTATTATCAGCATCGCGGGGTCCGGCCGGTCACGGCTGTGATGTTCACCCACACCCACACCGATCATTGGGGCGGCGCGCGCGGCGTGGTCGACGAGGATGCGGTCGCCAGTGGCCGGGTGCCGCTGATCGCGCCGAACCTGTTCATCGAGCATGCGGTGTCTGAGAACATCATCGCCGGTCCCGCGATGCTGCGCCGGGCGCAATATCAGTTCGGTCCGTTGCTGGCCAAGGGCGCGAAGGGGCATGTCGATTGCGGGCTCGGCAAGAGCATGGCGGCGGGATCCGTGGCGCTGCTGCGGCCGACCGACCTCATCATGGCGACGGGTGACACCAGGACCATCGACGGGCTCGTCTTCGAATTCCAGATGGCGCCGAACAGCGAGGCRCCGGCCGAGATGCATTTCTACGTGCCGCGCTACAGGCTGTTGAACCTCGCCGAGAACTGTACGCACAACTTCCACAATCTGCTGCCGTTTCGCGGCGCCGATGTGCGCGATGCGCTGGCCTGGTCGAAATATCTCGGCGAGGCGCTGCAATTGTGGGGCGGCAAGGCCGAGGCGAYGTGCGGCCAGCATCATTGGCCGGTATGGGGTGCGGGCCGGGTCGACACCGTCATCCGCGAGCAGCGCGATCTCTACAAATTCGCGCATGATCAGACCGTGCGGCTGATGAATCACGGCCTGACCGCGAGCGAGATCGCCGAGACCATCGCGCTGCCGAAAAGCCTCGAAGGCGCGTGGCATGCGCGCGGCTATTACGGCCACATCCGGCACAATGTGAAGGCGATCTATCAGAAATATCTCGGCTGGTATGATGCCAACCCCGCCAACCTCGATCCTTTGCCGCCGGTCGAGGCCGGGCGGAAATATGTCGAATACATGGGCGGCGCGGCAAGCCTGCTGGCGCGGGCGCGCGAGGATTTTGCAAGAGGCGAGTTCCGCTTCGTAGCGCAGGCGGTCAGTCATCTCGTCTTTGCCGAGCCCGACAATGCCGCGGCGCGCGCGCTGCTGGCCGATACGCTGGAGCAGCTCGGCTACGCGGCCGAAAGCGCAACCTGGCGCAATGCCTATTTGTTCGGTGCGCAGGAGCTGCGCCACGGCATGCCGGACGTCCCGGCGCGCCCGGGCATGCCGCGCGAGACCCTGGCGGCCTTGCGCACGGAGCAATTATGGGACGTGCTCGGCGTCCGGCTGAACGGGCCGAAGGCCGAGGGCAAGCACATCGTGCTGAACTGGACCTTCACCGATACCGGCGAGCGCTTCGTGCTGACCCTGCAGAACTGCGCGCTGACCTATGCGGTGGGCGTGCAGGCCTCTACGGCGGACGCGGGATTTACGCTGGCGCGCTCCACGCTCGACGACATCATCGCGAAAGCTGTGACCTTTCCGGACGCGGTCGCGGCCGGAAAGATCAGCTTCGCTGGCAATCCGATGCGGCTTGCCGAGCTGATGTCCTTGATGGACGAGTTCCCGCGCATGTTTGAGATCGTCGCGCCGAAACGGACGAAGGTGACTTAGGAAGCCTGAATTAGATCGAGGCGGAGACCGGGGGCAATCGCCCGGTCTCCATGCWGCTATTCCGCGCTGCTGACCAGCCTGATGCGCGGCTCGGCGCGGTCGATCAGGCCGCGATAGGCGGCGAGATAGTCGAGCGCCATGCGCCGCGCGGTGAAGCGCCTCTCGAATTGCTCACGCACGCGGGCGCGGCTGAGACCGGCGAGACGATTGACCGCGGCGACGGCGCTGAGCTCGTCCTCGACGATGAAACCGGTGATGCCGTCATCGATCACTTCGGGGACCGAGCCGCGATTATAGGCGATCACGGGCGTTCCGCAGGCCATCGCTTCGATCATCACGAGGCCGAACGGCTCCGGCCAGTCGATCGGCAGCAACAGGCCGACCGCGCCCGATAGGAACTCCGGCTTTTCATCGTCGCCGATCTCGCCGATATATTCGACCAGCGGGTTGCCATTGATCAAGGGATAGATCAGCTGATCGTAATAGTCCTGGTCGGCGCGATCGACCTTGGCCGCGATCTTGAGCGGCACGCCGCAGCGCATGGCGATCTTGATGGCGCGGTCGACGCCCTTCTCTGGCGCGATCCGCCCGAGCACAGCGAGATAGCTCGGCGTTACCGGCTTCGGCATCAGCAGCTTTCCGGGCAATCCGTGCAGGACGGTGCGGACCCAGTTGGCATTCGGAACGGGACGGCGCTGCGCGTCCGAAATCGAGACGACGGGAACATCCTTGAACATGGAGAACACCGGCTGGTGCTCGGGCAGATCGAGGCGGCCGTGCAACGTGGTCAGGAACGGCGTCGGCTGGCGCTGGAAGAGGGAGAACGGATAATAGTCCAGATGGAAATGGAGGATGTCGAACTCCTCATCGTCGCATTTCCGCCGTACGCCTTCCAGCATCACCATGTGCAGCGCGTTGGGATCGCGCACCGAACCATCGAGGCGCAGCGCCTTCGGCCACGTCGGCGAGAGCTTTGCCGAGGTCTGGGAATCGCCGCTGGCGAACAGCGTGACGTCGTGTCCGAGGGCAACGAGCTCTTCGGTCAACCAGTGCACGACCCGCTCAGTGCCGCCGTAGAGCTTCGGAGGCACGGCCTCCGTCAATGGAGCAACCTGCGCAATGCGCATCTCATCGTCTCCTATTTGTGATGTTCGCTGACGTCCCCGATCGAAGGCACCGGCACAGCCGTAGCTGGAACGTTGTCGCATCTGCGAAGTTCCCCTCAGGCGATCACTCTTTATTCGAGACAACGTGTTCCTCCGCGTCTCAATGATGCCATCCACGATCTCCAACGCTGTCACCGCATGAACTTGACGGCCGGTATGCCGGAACCGGAGAAACCGTTCATCGTTCATTGGCCGCAACAGGTGTCGCCACCACCAGCTCACTGCACAGGAAGACAATGGATCAGCTCTCAGGCTACGCGCACCGGCCGTTTCCGTTCGTCATGCGCTATCTGCGCATGCGTCCGGTATCCCATCTCDTCATTCTCTTATCCGTGATCGGCGCAGTGGCCTGCTCGGTGGGCACGCAATACGGCGTCAAGGCGCTGGTCGACAGCCTTTCCGCGGGACCAGGTGGCAATGGCCGCGTCTGGGCGGCATTCGCCTTGTTGATSGCGCTGATCGCGACCGACAACATCCTCTGGCGTGTCGCCAGCTGGATCGCGAGCTTCACTTTCGTGCGCGTCACAGGCGATCTTCGGCGCGATATCTTCCGGCATCTCACCGGCCATTCGCCGAGCTATTTCGGCGACCGTCTGCCGGGCATGCTGTCGAGCCGCATCACGGCGACATCGAATGCGGTGTTCACGGTCGAGAACATGTTCGTCTGGAACGTGCTGCCGCCATGCCTCGCGACGGTGGCGGCGATCGCCCTGATCGGAACCGTCAGCGGAGCGATGGCGATCGCGCTGCTGCTGATCGCGGCCATGATGGTGCTGGCGATGTTCCGGCTTGCGGCGGCGGGCAAACCGCTGCACGATGATTTCGCAGACAAGGCAGCGATGGTCGACGGTGAGATGGTCGATGTGATCTCGAACATGCCGCTGGTCCGCGCATTCTGCGGTCTGCGTCACGAGCACGACCGATTCGACGCGACCGTGAACAAGGAGCTYGAGGCCCGCGGGCGCAGCCTGCGTTATCTCGAGAAGCTGCGGATCCTGCACGCCACGGTGACGATCGTGCTGACCGTGGCGCTGATGGCCTGGGCGATCTCGCTGTGGCAGCGGGGCGGGGCGACCACCGGCGACGTCGTTCTGGTGTGCACGCTCGGCCTGAGCATTCTCAACGCCACCCGCGATCTGGCGGTGGCGCTGGTCGATGTCACCCAGCATGTCGCGCGCATGAGCGAGGCGATTGCGACTTTGCTGCAGCCGCATGAGCTGCGCGATCACCCGGACGCCGAGCCGCTGGTCAAGAGCGGTGCGGCCATCGCCTTCGACAACATCACCTTCCACTATCCCGGCGGCAACAAGCTGTTCGAGAACTTCTCGCTGCGGCTGCAGCCGGGCCAGCGCGTCGGCCTCGTCGGACAGTCCGGCGGCGGCAAGTCKAGCCTGTTCACCCTGCTGCAACGGTTCTATGATCCGCAAGCGGGCCGCATCATGATCGACGGCCAGGACATTGCCCGGGTGACGCAGCARAGCCTGCGTGAGGCGATCTCGGTGGTTCCGCAGGACATCTCGCTGTTCCACCGCTCCATCCTGGAAAACATCCGCTACGGCCGTCCCAGCGCGACCGATGACGAGGTGTTGCGGGCCGCGATCGCTGCGCGTTGCGATTTCGTCGAGACGCTGCCGGAGGGACTGCAGACCATGGTCGGCGATCGCGGCGTCAAGCTCTCTGGCGGCCAGCGCCAGCGCATCGCGATTGCGCGCGCGTTCCTCAAGGACGCGCCGATCCTGCTGCTCGACGAGGCGACCGCCGCGCTCGACAGCGAGTCGGAAGAGGCGATCCGCGAGGCGCTGAGCCGGCTGATGCGCGGGCGCACGGTGATCGCGATCGCGCATCGGCTCGCGACGTTGCGGAATTTCGATCGCGTGGTGGTGCTCAGATCGGGCAGGATCATCGAGGACGGCGCGCCCGACCGGCTCATGCAGGGAGAGGGACCCTATCGGGACCTCGTCACCCAGGAGATGAACCGGCTGGCCAAGGTCGCGGCCTGATCGTTGCGTCGCTTCCCGCGCCGGCCATGGCCGGCCGCGCGGACACTCCAACATCGCACGAGGTCAACATGTCGGCCGAACCCGCAACCGCATTCGCATCGAGCGCCMGAACCGACGAGCCCGCCGAGCAGCCATTCTACATTCCGATGACGGGACCGGCGGCGCGGCCACGGCGCTCGCTCAAGCACGACGACACCTTCATCGTGCTCGACGGCCATGGCGACATCGGCGCGTCSGCCGGCGGGCCGGACGGCCTGTTCAATGCCGATACGCGCTATCTYGCGCGGCTGGAACTGACGCTCGACGAGGTCCAGCCGCTGCTGCTCGGTTCCAGCCTGCGCGACGACAATTCGGGGTTGACCGTCGACCTYACCAATCCCGACATCTATGAGCAGGGCCGGCTGGTGCTGCCGAAGGACGTGCTGCACATCGTGCGCACGATCTTCCTGTGGCGCGGGACCGCCTATCAGCGCATCGGCGTGCAGAACCATGGCGACCGGCGCGCCAGCTTCGATCTCAAGCTCGCTTTCGATAATGATTTCGCTGATCTGTTCGAGGTGCGCGGCGCYGTCAGGACGCGGCGCGGCAAGGGCGCCAGCCGGCTGATCGGTCCGTCCGATGTCGTGCTGGACTATCGCGGGCTCGACAATGTCACGCGCACGACGGCGTTGCATTTCGATCCGCGACCGACATCGCTTGCGGTCGATGTCGCGAYCTATCATTTCGATCTCGCGCCGCAGGAATCGACGTCGCTGTTCGTGGCCGTGAGCTGCAATGCGAAGGCCGGCGAACGGCCGGGCCGCTTCTTCCGCAGCCTGCTCGCGCATCGCCGCGAGATGCGCCGCTGCACCCATGGTGCGACCACGATCGAGACCTCCAACGACATCCTCAACGAGGTGCTGTGCCARGCTGCGGCCGACCTCAACATCCTGATGACCGACACGCCGGAGGGGCGTTATCCCTATGCCGGCATTCCCTGGTATTCGACCACGTTCGGCCGCGACGGGCTGATCACGGCGATGCAGATGCTGTGGGTCGATCCGCGCATCGCTCGCGGCGTGCTGCGCCGGCTCGCCTCGCATCAGGCGGACGCCACCGATCCGCTCGCCGACGCCGAGCCGGGCAAGATCCTGCACGAGATGCGCGGCGGTGAGATGGCGGCGCTGCGCGAGGTGCCGTTCGCCTGCTACTATGGTAGCGTCGACTCGACGCCGCTGTTCGTGCTGCTCGCCGGCCTCTATGTCGAGCGGACCGGCGACATCGACACGCTGCGCGAGCTGTGGCCGGCGATCGAGGCGGCGCTGCACTGGATCGACGGTCCCGGCGATCCCGATCGCGACGGCTTTGTCGAATATCAGCGCGCCTCGGAGCAGGGTCTTGCCAATCAGGGCTGGAAGGATTCCTACGATGCCGTGTTCCATGCCGACGGACGGCTGGCCGAGGGTTACATCGCGCTCGCCGAGGTGCAGGGCTACGTCTTCGCCGGCAAGCAGCTGGCGGCGCGGTGCGCCCGCCGGCTCGGCAAGGCCGATTTGGCCGAACGGCTGCAGGCGGAGGCCACGCGGCTGGCGCAGCAGTTCGAGGACGCCTTCTGGTGCGAGGATCTCAACACCTATGCGCTCGCGCTCGACGGCAGCAAGCAGCCGTGCCGGGTGCGCACCTCGAATGCGGGGCAGTTGCTGTTCAGCGGCATGGTGCGCGAGGACCGCGCCCGCAGGGTCGCCGCCGATCTGTTGCGGCCGCACTTCTTCTCCGGCTGGGGCATCCGCACCGTCGCCTCTGGCGAGGTGCGCTACAATCCGATGTCCTATCACGACGGCTCGATCTGGCCGCACGACAATGCGCTGATTGCGCTCGGCCTGTCGCGCTACGGCCTGAAGCACGCGGTGGAGCAGGTGTTCGGGGGCCTGTTCGAGGCGGCGTCCTACATGGATCTGCGCCGGCTGCCGGAGCTGTTCTGCGGCTTCCGCCGTGAGAAGCATCGCGGGCCGACGCTGTATCCGGTCGCCTGCGCGCCGCAGGCCTGGGCGAGCGCGACGCCGTTCACCCTGCTCGAGGCGGCCCTCGGGCTCGAGTTCGACGCCGCTCGCGGYGAGATCCGCCTGCGCAATCCGCGGCTGCCGGCATTCCTGGACTGGGTGGTGCTGCGCGACCTCCGGCTCGGCARCTCTACGATCGATCTGCGCATCCGCCGCCACGACGAGGACATCTCGATGGAGGTGCTGCGGCGGCGCGGCCAGATCCAGGTCTCGCTGGTGCTGGCGCAATGACGCGGACTGTGCATCGGTTCCGCAACGCTCGCGCGCTCGGCGGCCTCGTTGGGTTGTCGCTGCTCGCGGGCCTGCAGATGAATGCCGGCCATGCCCAGCAGGCGTCGCCGACGCCGAACTCGAAGGAGCCGGCGCCGCCGCCTTCGGTGACGATCCTCGGCGCGCGCGATGCGCATGGCGTGCTCGGCCGCGACGTGCGCAGTTCGACCGGCGAGGACATGGGTCACATCGTCGACGTCATCGTCGATCTCACCGGCACGGTGCGGGCGGCGGTGATCGATTTCGGTGGTTTTCTCGGCGTCGGCAGCCGCAAGATCGTCGTCGATTGGACTGCGCTCGATTTCAAGCACATCGCCGACAAGAGCGACCAGGTCACGCTGGATCTCACCAAGGAGCAGGTGAAGGCCGCGCCCGAATACAAGGAGGACAAACCCGTCGTCGTGCTCGGCGCCGCCGGCAAGCTGTCCCCCTGGATTTTCGATCATTGAGTTGATGCGTGAGCCCGCCGGTCCGGCMCGTCAGCGTGCTCCGGACAAGGTRGGCCTATTCTGTCCCGCGACCGTCATGAATTGAGACCGTGAGAGCGATGCCGATTGCACGGCCGTCCCTACCGCCCGACCGCGAGCCCGAGCCAGATGGCACGGACGCCGGCGCGCGCGCCGGCACCGCGCAAGAGCACGGCCCTTCTGGGAAGCCGTCGCCGTCGCAGCAGAGCCTGCGCGGGCTCGACTGGTTCATCTTCTTCCTGGCCGACGTACAGACCGGCTTCGGTCCGTTCATCGCCGTCTATCTCACGACGCAGAAATGGACCCAGGCGCAGATCGGCCTGGTGCTCTCGATCGGCGGCATTGTCGGCCTGATCGGACAGATGCCGGGCGGCGCGATCATCGATGCGGCGAAATCCGAGCGGCGCGTGGCGGGGCTCGCCGTCGCCGCCATCGGATGCTGCGCGCTGGCTTATGCGGTCTGGCCGATCTTTCCGGTCGTCGCAGGYGCGGCGACCCTGCATGCGGCCGCAAGCTGCGTGCTGGGGCCCGCGATCGCCGCGATCAGTCTCGGTCTGGTCGGTCCGCGCGGCATGGCCGAGCGTCTCGGCCGCAACGCGCGCTTCGCCTCGCTCGGCAACGGCGTCGCCGCCGCCATCATGGGAACGTGCGGCTATCTGCTCTCGAGCCGTGCGGTGTTTCTCGTCACTTTCATTCTCGCTTTTCCGACCCTGATCGCTTTGTCGCGGATCCGCGAGCGCGAGATCGACATCGCGCGGGCGCATGGCCACGCCGTGCARGAGGACAGGGAGGTCGCGCGGCTGTCGAATCTGCTCGGCCTGCTGCGCCAACGGGCGCTGCTGGTGTTCGCGTTCGGCGTGTTCCTGTTGCAATTCGCCAATGCAGCGATGCTGCCGCTGATGGCAGGGGTGGTGACCACAAAATCCAGCGAATGGGCGCCGATGCTGATCGCATTCTGCATCGTCGTGCCGCAGGCCATCGTCGCGCTGACCTCGCCGTCYGTCGGYGCGGTGGCACAACAATATGGCCGCCGGCCACTCCTGATGCTGGGATTTTCGGCGCTCGCGATTCGCGGCGCGCTGTTCGCGGTGGTGCACGACCCCTACATCCTGGTGGCTGTGCAGATCTTCGATGGCATGACTGCCGCGGTGTTCGCCGTGATGATCCCGCTGACCGTGGCCGATGTCGCCTTCGGCAGCGGTCACTTCAATCTGGCGCAGGGGATCGTGGGGACCGCGACCGGAATCGGCGCGTCGCTGTCGACCGTGGTGGCCGGATTCGTCAGCGACAGGTTTGGCAGCGCCACGGCCTTTCTGGGATTATCGGGCGTGGCGCTCACGGGGCTGGTCCTGATCGCGCTGCTGATGCCCGAGACCGGGCAGCACGCGCGCAGGGCTTGAGGCAAGGCTTAAGGGAGGGCTTGAGTCCGCTGGGCGCCTCAGGCGTCCATGCTGCGCAGGCGCTGGCGGTTGCGCAGCACGATCTGGCGGGCACCGGAGAAGCCGAGAACACCCTGGCTGTGCAGTTGCGACAGCGCGCGGGAGACGGTCTCCAGCGTCAGGCCGAGATAGTCGCCGATGTCGCGGCGGCACATCGGCAGCGCCATCATGCCGGCCACGGCSARGCGGCGGTCCATTTCCAGCAGGAAGGTCGCGACCCGCTCCATCGCGGTCTTGCGGCCCAGCAGCAGCATGTGGTCTTCCGCATGGCGGAGGTCGCCGGCGGTCATCGTCCACAGCTTGCGGGCGACGGCCACGTCGACGCTGGCGGCCTGTTCGAGGCTGCGACGCTTTACCAAGCGCACATTGGTGTCGATGATGGCTTCGGCGGCCAGACGGTGMGAGGAGCCGAATTCCAGGCCGAACACGTCGCCCGGCAGATGGAAGGCGCCGATCTGGCGGCGACCGTCGGACAGCAGCTTGTAGCTGCGMACGGCGCCGGAGATGACCTGGTAGACATATTCGGCCGGCTCGTCCTCGCCGTAGATCTCCTCGTCCTTCTTGTACGAGAACTCGCTGGCGATCAGCCCGGCATGGCCGGTGATCTCGGCAAACGGATTGGCGGCAGGAGAGGGAAGGACGGTGGCGGTGGGGGTGACGACCGAATGTGTAACCGGCTGATTGAGCATGACCATCTCCTTGCGGCGGATGGCGATGTGGTACACGGCGGCTCCCGTTAAGGACATTTCGGCCGTTATCTTAAGGACGTTCCCTTACGTAGATATACGTAGATCGGCCCCTCAGGAGGCGCGCTGGGCGGTAGTCGAATGCTCGTTCGCGATCGCCTTGCGGATGCGCTTGACCAGATTRTCGTCGAGCAACGGCTTGAGCAGGAAATCCTGGATGCCGACGGCTGCTGCGCGCGCCTCCAGCCGGTCGTCATAATGGCCGGTGATCAGCACCACTGGTGCGGTCGCACCCTGCTTGCGCAACCGTTCGGCGAGCTCGACGCCGTTGAGCTCGGGCATCTTGTAATCGACGACGAAGCAGTCGACCGGCGCATGATCCGATGCGTTGAGCAGCGCGATGCCGCTGCGGAACGTGCGGACGTCAAACCCGTCGGCCTCGAGCAGGAAGCGGAGCGAGCCGAGGACGTCGGCATCGTCATCGGCGACGTAGACCTTGGGTTTGGTGTGAACCGACATGGCACGTGCCGCGAGAATGTAATGTTGAACCGAGACACAACATTACAATCGATTCCGTCAAGGCCGCTTGATCTAGCTCAATCCTTCAAAGCGCCAGCGCGCATCGCCAGCCGCACCAGCTCGGAGAGGCTGTTCGCGCCCATCTTGGTCATCACGTTCGCGCGGTAGACCTCGATGGTGCGCGGACTGATGTCGTACTCGCGCGCGATCAATTTGTTGGAGAGGCCGGCCATCAATCCGTCCATCACCTGCCGCTCCCTGGGGCTCAGGCTGGCGATGCGGCCGAGGATGTCTTGCGTGATCGATTCGTTCTTCGCCGCCGGCTCGGCCTGCCGGATYGCCGTCTCGATCATCGCCACGAGCCGCTCGTCCTCGAACGGCTTTTCGAGGAAGTCCACCGCGCCGAGTTTCATCGCCTCGACCGCGAGCGGGACGTCGCCATGGCCGGTCATCACCAGAATCGGGAAGCTGCTGCCAGCCGCCTTCATGCGCTTCAGCAGTTCGATGCCGTCAATGCCGGGCATCCGTACGTCCGACACCACGCAACCGAAGCTGAGCGAGGGCAGGTGCTCGAGAAACGACTGCGCGTGCTCGAACAGAACCACCTCGAAGCCGGAGGAATCGAGCAGGAAGTTGAGCGAATCCCGCATCGCCTCGTCGTCATCGATCACATAGACCTTGGCCCGTTCAGCCATCATGCTCAACCCTGGTTGGAGCCGCCGGCAGGGTGAAGCGGAATGTCGCGCCACCCGCCTCGTTGTTCTCGGCCCACATGCGCCCGCCATGGGCCTCGATGATGGAACGGCTGATGGAAAGCCCGACTCCCATTCCGGTGTCTTTGGTTGTGAAGAAGGTCTTGAAAAGGTTGGGCATGACGTCGTCGTGGAAGCCTGTTCCCGTATCGGACACCGCGACCTCGATCAAGTCGTCGCTGATCCGGCGGTTTGTCGCGGCCAGTTCCCGTCGCGGAGCGTTCGACATGGCCTCCAGGGCGTTGCGGAACAGGTTCACGAGCACCTGCTGGATCTGCACGCGGTCGGCCAGAACCAGATCGGCATCCGGGTTGAGCTGGAAGCGCAATTGGACGTTCTGTTCGCGGGCGCCGGCGAGTCCGAGCGCGCCGGCCTCCTCGATCAGCTTGGACAGGCTCTCGACCCGCTTTTCCGATTCGCCGCGCGAGACGAAGTCGCGGAGCCGGCGGATGATCTGGCCGGCGCGAATCGCCTGCTCGGCAGCGCGGTCCATGGCGCTTTCGATCTTGCCGGTGTTCGGGTCGCTGCTGCCGGCGAGCAGCCGGCGCGAGCCCTTCATGTAGTTGCTGATGGCCGCCAGCGGCTGGTTCAGCTCATGCGCYAGCGCCGAGGCCATCTCGCCCATGGCGCTCAGCCGCGACACATGAACCAGCTCGGACTGCAATTCGCGTAAGCGTGCCTGGGTCTGCTGGTGCTCGGTGAGGTCATGGGCGAAGCCGGTGAAATAGGGCTTGCCGCCGGATTGCATCTCGCCGATCGACAGATGCATCGGGAAGGTCGTGCCGTCGCGGCGCCGGCCGGTCACGATCCGGCCGATGCCGATGATGTGGCGCTCGCGGGTCGAATGATAGCGGGTGAGATAGCCCGCATGACGCGACCGGTCCGGCTCCGGCATCAATTCGCTGACGTCGAGGCCGGCCGCCTCTTTCTCGGTGTAGCCGAACATGCGCTCGGCGGCGGTGCTGAAGAACTGGATGATGCCGCTGCCGTCGATCACGATCATCGCGTCGGGCACCGTGTCCAGGATCGAGCGGAAATGCTGTTCCCGCAGCCGCAGCGCCTCTTCCAGTCGCTTCTCCTGGTCGATATCGAGCGCGATGCCGCGAAGATGTCGCGGCTTGTCGGCCGCGTCGGGCACCACGCCGGCCAGCACGCGAATCCAGTGATCGCCGCCGGGCACTTTGAACGACATGTCGAAGCCGGTGCCCTGCTGGCGGGAATGCTCGATCGCCGCTTCGACAGCCGCACGATCTTCCGGCGCGAGCAGCGCAAGAAAGACCGCGAACGTGACCGGGTCATCGGCCCCCACTCCGAACAGCTTCCGGGTGGTGGCCGACCAATAGAAATCGCCGGTGGCCAGGTCGAGATCCCAGGCGCCGAAGCCGAGCGCATTGGCGTCCTCTGGCCGGGCCGCCGCATCGGGAAAAGGTTGGGTGACGCCGCGCACTTCTAGACTTTCAATCGATTCGCCATAATGGCCGAAGCTGGATTGCCGTGAACAGGCGGTGCGGGGAGGGGCCGCACCGGTATTCTACACGAGATTTAGCAGCCGCAACGCAGGGTTGGCGTAAACTTTGGATCGACAATTCAAGGGTTTCCCCGGTTTTCCGCAAGTTCCACGGTTCACCTCGACCGGCGGGCTCCGCAGCCGCACATTGATCTATCTCATCACGGCGGGGGATTTCACCTCTATGAGCTGCATGGAAGCAATGTTTGGAGACGCGGGATGACGTTCGCGACTGTCATGGTGAGCCTAGCGCTCAGCCAGCCGAATGAAGCCCGTCTCCAGGTCGCCGGCGACTTGGCGGCGCGCTTCGAGGCCGGGGTGATCGGCGTGGCGGCCGCGGAATTTACCCCGCCGCTGTATTTCACCACCGGGGAGCAGGCCCAGGATCTGATCGAGCAAGGCGAGGCCGCGCTGCAGACGCGGCTTGGTGAGCTTGAGCAGCACTTCCGCTCGGTGGTCGGGGGGCGCGCGGCGCCATTGAGCTGGCGTGCGGCGCTGGATTTCCCGGTCCGCTACGTTCTGGCGCAGGCCCGCGCCGCCGACATCCTGGTGACCGGGAGCATTCCTCCCGGGGTGTCCGATGCATTCGCGGTCGCCAGCCCCAAGGATCTCGTGATGCAAGCGGGGCGACCGCTGCTCGTGGTTCCGGACAATGCGACCTGGCTCGACCTCTCGACGGTCCTCGTCGCCTGGAAGGAGACCCCCGAGGCCCGTCGCGCGCTGGTCGATGCGCTGCCGCTGCTCGCCAAGGCGACCGACGTCGTCGTAACCGAGATCCTCGAAAACACATCAGAATACGATGCCTGCGAGGCGCGCCTGGATGACGTGGTCGCTTGGCTCGGCCGTCATCAGATCGTCGCATCGGCCCGGGTCGAGCAGCCGGGGCAGGGGCGCAACGTCGCGGCCAAGCTCGATGCCGTTGCCGCCGATGTCTCGGCCGGCCTCGTCGTTGCCGGCGCCTACGGTCATTCGCGCTTCCGCGAGCTCGTGCTCGGCGGCGTCACCGAGCATCTGGTGACGCGCACCGAGCGTTGCGTGCTGCTGTCGCACTGAAACTCAACCGCTTCATCCGAGAACAGGATCGCCGCCTTGTACAGATTTCTCGAGGAAACCGCCGGCACCTACATGACGCGGAACGTCACGACCGTGACCCGGGACACGACGATCCGCGAGCTGAGTGACATGTTCGACCGGGACGATTTCAACACCTATCCCGTCGTCGAGAACGACGAGGTGATCGGCATCGTCACCAAGTTCGACATCCTGAGATGCTTCGCGTTCACRCCGAATCAGATGCTGCCCCGCTACAGCGATCTGATGGACCGCACCGTCGCCACCGTAATGACGTCCGAGTTCATCTATGTCCGGCCGGATACGAAGCTGACGCGGGTGCTGCAATTGATGGTGGAGCATCGCATCCGCAGTCTTCCRGTGACCGACGGCAACAACCGCCTGGTCGGGATCGTCGCCCGCGAGGACATMGTTCGGGCGCTCGCGGCGGCCGCGAAGGACTGACGGCGGCCGCTCGGCTGGAACTGATACGGAAGTCTAAGACCACATCGTCCCGCACGCATGACGGCGCGCGGGACGATGCGTTTGCGTGCTTCATGCGTGCTTAATCGGTCCGCGCGCGGCCTGTTGTCGGCGAACCGGTCGCAAACTTGATTTCGATCAATTCCACGTGTGAACGATTATGGTTGCTGGGCTCGTGTTCTTTCAGCGAGATTCCGCATGAGCGCGTCCTCACCCACAAAATCAATGACCATCGGCGAAAGCGGCTTGTCGCTGACTTTCGCCGTCACCGCCTTCTTGTGCGTCTTCGCTGCGGCGAAGGCGCTGGATACGGCCTTCGCGTTCCACGCCTCGCTCGCGGCTGCCGCCAGCGCGGCGTCCGTCTTCTTCATTCTCAACCGCTATTTCGAGCGTGGCGAGCTGCCGCCGCAGGAGATCAACGGCCGGCCGAACTACAATCTCGGGCCGATCAAGTTCTCCTCCTTCATGGCCATGTTCTGGGGCATCGCCGGCTTTGCCGTCGGCCTCATCATCGCCTCGCAGCTCGCCTGGCCGGCATTGAACTTTGACCTGCCCTGGACCAGCTTCGGCCGCCTGCGGCCGCTGCACACCTCGGCGGTGATCTTCGCGTTCGGCGGCAATGTGCTGCTGGCGACGTCGTTCTACGTCGTGCAGCGCACCTGCCGCGTCCGGCTCGCCGGCGATCTCGCCCCTTGGTTCGTGGTGATCGGCTACAACTTCTTCATCCTGATCGCGGGCACCGGCTACCTGCTCGGCGTCACCGAGGGCAAGGAGTACGCCGAGCCCGAATGGTATTCGGATCTGTGGCTGACGATCGTCTGGGTGGTCTACCTGCTGGTGTTCCTGGTGACGGTCATCAAGCGCAAGGAGCCGCACATCTTCGTGGCGAACTGGTTCTATCTGGCCTTCATCGTCACGATCGCGGTGCTGCATCTCGGCAACAACCCGGCGCTTCCGGTGTCGTTCTTCGGTTCGAAGTCCTACATCGCCTGGGGCGGCGTGCAGGATGCGATGTTCCAGTGGTGGTACGGCCAYAACGCGGTCGGCTTCTTCCTGACCGCCGGCTTCCTCGCCATCATGTACTACTTCATCCCGAAGCGGGCGGAGCGTCCGGTCTATTCGTACCGGCTGTCGATCATCCACTTCTGGGCGCTGATCTTCCTCTACATCTGGGCCGGCCCGCACCACTTGCACTATACGGCGCTGCCGGACTGGACCCAGACGCTGGGCATGACCTTCTCGATCATGCTGTGGATGCCCTCCTGGGGCGGCATGATCAACGGCCTCATGACCCTGTCGGGGGCGTGGGACAAGCTGCGGACTGACCCCGTGCTGCGCATGCTGGTCGTGTCGGTCGCCTTCTACGGCATGTCGACCTTCGAAGGTCCGATGATGTCGATCAAGGTGGTCAACTCGCTCAGCCACTACACCGACTGGACCATCGGTCATGTGCATTCCGGTGCGCTCGGCTGGGTCGGCTTCGTGTCCTTCGGCGCGCTGTACTGCCTCGTGCCCTGGATCTGGAACCGCAAGGGTCTCTACAGCCTCAAGCTCGTGAACTGGCACTTCTGGACGGCCACGCTCGGCATCGTGCTCTACATCTCGGCGATGTGGGTCTCGGGCATCCTGCAGGGTCTGATGTGGCGGTCCTACACGGCGCTCGGCTTCCTCGAATACTCCTTCATCGAGACCGTCGAGGCGATGCATCCCTTCTACATTATCCGTGCCGCTGGTGGCGCGCTGTTCCTGATCGGCTCACTCATCATGGCCTACAATCTCTGGATGACGGTCCGTGTCGGTGAGGAAGAGGTTCAGTCGCCCGTCGCCCTTCAGCCGGCGGAGTGAGGTATCCAACCATGTCATTCTGGCAACGACACCAAGTCTTCGAGAAGAACTCGATCATCCTGGTCATCGGCATCCTGCTGGTGATCGCGATCGGCGGCCTCGTCGAGATCACTCCGCTCTTCTACCTGAAGAGCACGATCGAGGCGGTCGACGGCGTGCGTCCTTACACGCCGCTCGAGCTGGCCGGCCGCAACATCTATGTCCGCGAGGGCTGCTATCTCTGCCACTCGCAGATGGTGCGTCCGCTGCGTGACGAAGTGGAGCGCTACGGCCACTTCTCGCTTGCCGCGGAGAGCATGTACGACCACCCGTTCCAGTGGGGCTCCAAGCGCACCGGTCCTGACCTCGCCCGCGTCGGCAACAAATACTCCGACGACTGGCATGTCACCCACCTGACCAACCCGCGCGCCATCGTTCCGCAGTCGATCATGCCCGGCTATCCCTTCCTGAAGGAGACCGAGCTGAACGCCGACAACGTCGCCGATCACTTGAAGACGTTGCGGGCGGTGGGCGTGCCCTACACCGACGACCAGATCGCCAACGCCGCCGCCGACCTGAAGGCGCAGGTCGATCCGGACGGTGCCGGTGCGGAGGCGCTCACCAAGCGCTATCCGAAGGCCGTGGTGCGCAACTTCGATGGCAAGGCGGGAGCGCCGACGGAAATGGATGCGCTGGTGGCCTACCTGCAGATGCTCGGCACGCTCGTCGACTTCAAGATCTACAACGAAAAAGCCAATCTGCGCTGAGATCGAGAGGCGAGCATCATGAAGCCCATCATTGCAGTCGAAAACATCGCGTCGTCACTCGTGACGACGCTGTGGACCCCAATCTTCTTCGCGATCTTCATTGCGATCGTGACCTATGCCCTCTGGCCTCGCAACAAGGCCGCTTTCGATGAGGCGGCGAGCATGCCGTTGCGGGAGGAGTAAACTCATCATGGCTGACCATACCGAAGTCGACAGCGTCTCCGGCACCGCCACGACGGGCCACGCCTGGGACGGCATCAAGGAGCTCAACACCCCGCTGCCGCGGTGGTGGGTGATCACCTTCTACATCACCATCATCTGGGCGATCGGCTACTGGATCGTGTATCCGGCCTGGCCGACCATCTCCAGCAACACCAAGGGCCTGTTCGGCTACTCGTCCCGCGCGGACGTGGCGGTCGAGCTCGCCAATCTCGAGAAGATCCGCGGCGCCAAGATGGCGGCGCTGGCCACTGCCTCGCTCGCCGACATCGAGAAGGACCCGCAGATGCTCGCCCTGGCGCGCGCCAAGGGCAAGACCGTGTTCGGCGACAATTGCGCCGCCTGCCACGGCACGGGTGCGGCCGGCGCCAAGGGCTTCCCGAACCTGAACGACGACGACTGGCTGTGGGGCGGCTCGCTGGAGCAGATCCAGCAGACCCTGCTGTACGGCGTGCGCTCGGGCCATCCGAAGACCCGTGAAGGCCAGATGCTCGCTTTCGGCAAGGACGGTGTCCTGAAGCCGGCGGAGATCGTCACGGTCGCCAACTATGTCCGCGAGCTGGCGGGCCTGCCGACCCGGCAGGGCTACGACGCCAAGGCGGGCGCCAAGATCTTCGCCGAGAACTGCGTCGCCTGCCATGGCGACAATGCCAAGGGTAATCCGGAGGTCGGCGCGCCGAACCTCACGGACAAGATCTGGCTCTATGGCTCGGACGAGGCGACCCTGATCGAGACCATCACCAATGGTCGCGCCGGCGTCATGCCGGCCTGGGAAGGCCGGCTCGACCCGACCACGATCAAGGCGATGGCGGTCTATGTCCACTCGCTGGGTGGAGGAAAGTAACGGAAATCCAACGGAACGTTCCCTTCAATTGAGCTGGATCAACTGAGCGGCCGGAGGTGGGCATACCTTCGGCCGCAACTGCGAGAAGACCCCAGCCATGACGCGCCTGCCATGAACCAGACGGTAAAGCCCGAAGACCTGCAACCGGTGGACGATTACGGTCCGCTCTATGCTGCGCACAARAAGGTCTATCCGCAGAGCGTCTCGGGCACCTTCCGCCGGATCAAATGGGGCCTGATGGGCTTCTGTCTCGGCGTCTATTATTTCCTGCCTTTCGTGCGCTGGAATCGCGGCCTMGGCGCGCCGGACCAGGCGGTGCTGATCGATTTTCCCAATCACCGCTTTTACTTCTTCTTCATCGAACTGTGGCCGCAGGAGGTGTATTATTTCACCGGCCTCTTGATCATCGCCGCGATCGGTTTGTTCCTGATGAACGCGATCGGCGGCCGCATCTGGTGCGGCTATCTCTGTCCGCAGACGGTATGGACGGACCTGTTCTATGCCGTGGAGCGACTGATCGAGGGCGATCGCCGCGAGCGCATGAAGAAGGATGCCTCCAGCGATCCGATGAAGCTGGAGCGGATCTCGGAGCTGGTGCTCAAACATTCGATCTGGCTGATGATCGCCTGGTGGACGGGCGGCGCCTGGGTGCTKTATTTCAGCGACGCGCCGACCCTGGTGAAGGACCTCGTCACCTTCCAGGGGCCGATGCTGGCCTATATCTGGATCGCCATCCTGACCGCCACGACCTATACGCTCGCCGGCTTCATGCGCGAGCAGGTCTGCGTCTAYATGTGTCCCTGGCCGCGCATCCAGGCGGCGCTGACCGACGAATGGGCGCTCAACGTCACCTATCGCTATGACCGCGGCGAGAGCCGCATGTCGGTCAAGAAGGCGGCCGAGCTGCGCGCGCTGGGCCAGCCCGCCGGCGATTGYATCGAYTGCAAGCAATGCGTGGCGGTGTGTCCCACCGGCATCGACATTCGCGACGGCGCGCAGATGGACTGCATTCAGTGCGGCCTGTGCATCGACGCCTGCGATRCGGTGATGACCAAGATCGGCCGCCCGACGCGGCTGATCGGCTACGACAATGACATCAACATCCACCGCCGCCAGGAAGGCAAGCCGCCGGTCTACAAGCTCGTGCGCGCGCGCACCGTCGCCTATGCCGCGATCATCGCCGTGGTCGGAGGCGCGATGGTCTACAAGCTCGCGACCCGCTCGCTGCTCGAGGTCAACGTGCTGCACGATCGCAATCCGGTKGCGATCAAGCTGTCCGACGGCTCGRTCCGCAACGCCTATACGGTGCGCGTCCTCAACAAGCATGGCTTCGATCGCGTCATCGCCATCGACATCGAGGGGCCGGCGAATGCGACGGTTCATGTCGTCGGCGCCGATTCGGTGACGCCGGATCGTCCGATGATCGTGGTCGGGCGCGACCAGACCGAGGAGCTTCGCCTACTGGTGACCGCGCCCGAGGAAAACAATCCCGAGAAGTCGATCCCGGTAAAGTTCCACGTCACCGATATCGGTCTCGGCGTCGTCGCCGCCGCCACCGACAATTTCGTCAGTCCCTAACGCGCCGAAGGAGCCCGCCAATGGCCAGCCGTTCCGATCGATCCAAGCCGCTGACCGGCCGCATGGTGCTCGCCATGCTCCTCGGCTTCTTCGGGACCGTGATCGGCGTCAACGTCTATATGATGAAGATGGCGATCTCGACCCTSCCGGGCACCGATGTCGACAGCGCCTATACCGCGAGCCTCGGCTACGAGAAGGAGATCGCGGCGGCGCGCGACCAGGAGGCGCGGCGCTGGCAGGTCGAGGCGCATATCGAGCGCGGCGCGAGCGGTGCCGCYGTGGTGCAGGTCAATGCRCGTGACGCCAGCGGCAATCCGCTCTCGGGCGTGAAATTCCAGGGCCGGCTCGAGCGGCCCGCCGAYAAGCGCGCCGACCAGGAGGTCGAGCTCGCCGAGATCGGCATCGGCATCTATCGCGGCACGGCTGAGGCGATCGCACCCGGSCAGTGGGACCTCGTGCTCGAAGGCGATTCCAGCGGCCGACGGCTGTTCCTGTCCAAGAATCGCGTGCTGCTGAACTGAAGGACGTCCGACCATGCATKTGACGCGTGATTTCTCGCATTACGTCAAGGATCTTGGCGCCGGCCTGAAGCACATCGACCTTGCGGTCGAGGGCGTCAGCTGCGCCGGCTGCATGGCCAAGATCGAGCGCGGCTTGTCGGCGCTGCCCGACGTGACCCTCGCGCGCGTCAATCTCACCGATCGCCGCGTCGCCCTGGAATGGAAGCAGGGCACGCTGGACCCGGCCAAGTTCATCGATCGCCTCGCCGAGCTCGGCTACAAGGCCTATCCGTTCGAGAAGGCGAGCGCCGAGGCCACCGAAGCCGAGGAGTCGCGCTTTCTGTTGCGCTGTCTCGGTGTCGCGGCGTTTGCGACCATGAATGTGATGATGCTGTCGGTCCCGGTGTGGTCCGGCAATGTCAGCGACATGCTGCCCGAGCAGCGYGACTTTTTCCATTGGCTGTCGGCGGTGATCGCGCTGCCGGCCGTGGCCTATGCCGGCCAGCCCTTCTTCCGCTCCGCCTGGCGCGCGCTCAAGAGCGGCAACGTCAAYATGGACGTGCCGATCTGCATCGGCGTGATCCTGGCGCTCGGCATGTCGCTCGTCGAGACCTTCCATCACGCCGAGCATGCTTATTTYGACGCCGCGATCATGCTGCTGACCTTCCTTCTGGTCGGCCGCTATCTCGACCAGAACATGCGGCGGCGGACGCGTGCGGTCGCCGGCAATCTCGCGGCCCTGAAGGCCGAGACCGCGACCAAGTTCATCGGCGCCGACGAGATTTCCGAGGTGCCGGTCGCGGCGATCCGCGCCGGCGATCTGGTGYTGCTGCGTCCSGGYGAGCGCTGCGCCGTCGACGGCGTGGTGGTCGAGGGCCGCTCCGAGATCGACCAGAGCCTGATCACCGGCGAGACGCTCTACGTGCCGGCCGAGCAGGGCACCGCCGTCTATGCCGGCTCGCTCAATATCTCCGGCACCTTGCGCGTCCGTGTCTCCGCGGCGGCCGAAGGCACGCTGCTGGCCGAGATCACGCGCCTGCTCGACAATGCGCTGCAGGCCCGCTCGCGCTACATGCGACTGGCCGACCGCGCCTCGCGGCTCTATGCGCCAGTGGTGCATGCGACCGCCGCGCTGACCGTGCTGGGCTGGGTTCTGGCTGGGGCGAGCTGGCATGATGCCATTGTCACCGGCATCGCCGTGCTGATCATCACCTGTCCCTGCGCGCTCGGTCTTGCGATCCCCACGGTGCAGACCGTCGCGTCTGGCGCGATGTTCAAGTCGGGCGTGCTGCTCAATGCGGGCGATGCCATCGAGCGCCTYGCCGAGGCTGAGCACGTCATCTTCGACAARACCGGCACGCTGACCTTGCCCGAGCTTGAAGTGGTCAACGCGGCCGACATTCCGGCCGATGTGTTCGCTCTCGCGGGGCAGCTCGCGCTGTCGAGCCATCATCCGGTGGCCGCCGCCGTCGCCCAGGCCGCGAAGGCACGGTCGCCGCTGATGGGCGCGGTCGAGGARCCGGGGCAGGGCGTGCGYGCCGTGRTCGACGGCGTCGAGATCAGGTTGGGACGGCCGGCCTTCTGCGGCGCCGAGGCGCTCGCGGTTCAGAATGCCAATCTCGATCCCGAGGCTTCCGTCGTCGCCTTCCGTCGTGGCAGCGACACCTTCCTGTTCTCGGTGCGCCAGGGGCTGCGTCCCRACGCGGCCAAGATCGTCGCCGGCCTGCAGCGTCGCGGCATCAAGGTCGAGATCCTGTCGGGCGATCGTGAGGCGGCCGTCGCCGCCGCCGCCAAGGCGCTCGGCATCGATGAGTGGCGCGCCAGCGTCACGCCGGCCGACAAGATCGMGCGGATCGAGGAGCTGAAGCGCGCCGGCGTCAAGGTGATGATGGTCGGTGACGGCATGAACGACGCCCCGTCGCTCGCCGCCGCGCATGTCTCGATGTCGCCGATCTCGGCCGCGCATCTCAGCCAGGCTACCGCCGATCTCGTGTTTCTCGGCCGTCCGCTGGCGCCGGTGCTCGCCGCTGTCGACTATGCGCGCAAGGCGCTGCATCTGATGCGGCAGAATCTGTGGCTTGCGGTCGGCTAYAACGTSCTGGCCGTRCCGCTGGCGATCAGCGGTCTCGTCACGCCATTGATCGCGGCGGCGGCGATGTCGGGCTCGTCGATCCTGGTCATGCTGAATGCGCTGCGCGCCCGCAAGGTCGCCGGGGAGGCGGTGTCATGGAAGTGATGATCATTCTCGTGCCGTTGGCGCTGGCGCTCGGCCTGGCTGGCCTGGTCGGCTTCCTCTGGTCGCTGAAGAGCGGCCAGTATGAGGATCTCGAAGGCGCGGCGTGGCGCGCCATCGCCGATGACGATGAGCCGGCGCCGGCTCAGCCGGAGGCCGCTCCGGGCCGGCCCTGAGTGACGGCCACGCTTTGACCCGCAGGTGTGCCTGCAGATTCGGAGGCCGRTCGCAGGYCAACTACTGCGAGAGTTGCGTTGCRGCATCACCTAAAGTGTGGTGCGTCCTTCCCGTTCGGGCTGAGCGATCCGCTGCGCTGTGAGCTTCCCTCCTATTCGCTAAGGCCCGAAAGCCCGAAACTCCCATCAGGATACCGGCTGATCCGCTCGGCTTAAGGGATTAGTTGTAGTTTGTTCTTAATCATCAAGGCGACGCCCTTGCTGCTGCCGGTCGACCGGCCATGCGGCAGCGGAATCTTGCAGAGCTGTGCAGTCGCCCCGGTGCGCCGTGAGCCGCCGAACCATCGATGACGATTAGGAACGGCCGATGTCCGAGCGTGGAACGATGCGAAGCGAGACATTTCAAGCAGACACCGGGGCGGTCAGTCTCAAATGGAAGATCCTCGCTGGCAATCTGTTGACCGGCGTGTTTGCGATGGTCTTCGCCTGCGTCCTGGCGTGGGGCGGATGGGGCGATCTGCGCAAGCGTGAGCAGGCCGCCCGCGTCCTCAACGCCTTCGAGCTGGTGATGAAGGTGAACGCCCAGATCCCGCTGGAGCGCAGCCAATGGAATCTGCTCGCCGCCGGCGCGGCGGCCTCGGCCGACGACATCGCCAAGCTGGACAAGGCGATTGCGACCACCGACGAGGCGCTGGCGCAGGCCAAGACCGCCGCCCAGATCGCGAGCCTCTCGACCAACAACATCGACTCGGCCGAGCGGACGCTCCGTGATGTTCGATCCGCGGCGCGCGGCGCCGTTCCGTTGCCTGCCGCGCAACGTCCCGCGAATATCCAGGCGGCCACCACCGACGGACTGGGACGCGCTGCGGAAGCTCTCAATGCCTCCATCGACGAGACCGCGATCGAGCTGTCGCGCGTCGGCGGCGATGTCGAGAACCTGCTGCCGTCGGGCCAGCTGGCGCAATTGTCGCAATCGATGCGCACCGTCAACGGTGCACGCTCCGCGGTGCTRCGCTTCTTCATCCAGAACCAGAACTGGACGCCCGCCCGTCTTGCCGAGGTCACGGAGCAGAGCGGCCAGGTGACCCTGCTCTGGCAGCAGATCGAGCTYGCAGCGCGCAGCGTCCGTGACACGCCGGCGGTTGCCGCCGCGCTGGAGCATGTGCGTTCGACGCTGATGGGCGAGGGCGAGCGCCGCTATCGGCAGATCGTCACGGCCGCGCGCGACGGACAGCCGTCCCCGGTCACCGCGGAGGAGTGGGGCCGCTGGACTACGCCGATGCTGAACAACGTCATCGTGCTGCGCGACGCGGCGCTGACATCGGCGCATCAGGCGATCGACAAGGCCATCGACGCGGCGCGGCTGCGCCTGTTCGGTGCGCTCGGCATCGTGCTTCTGGTCGSGATCGTGTCCGCGGCCGTGGTCGTCGGGGTCGTGCGCGGCGTCATCGGGCCGCTGGTCGGACTGACCGGCGTGACGCTCCGGCTSGCCAATGGCGAATTGGGCGCGGATATTCCGAGCGAGTCGCGCAAGGACGAGATCGGCGCGATGGCGCGCGCGCTCAAGGTGTTCAAGGATGCCCTGATCGCCAAGAAGGAATCCGATGAGGCGGCGCAGCGCGATGCGCAGGCGCAGATCGAYCGCGCCCGTCGGCTCGACACGCTGACCCGCAATTTCGAAGCGACGATCGCCGACATCGTCAATACGGTTTCGTCGGCCGCGTCCGGACTCGAAATCTCGGCGGATACGCTGACCAACACCGCGAACCGCTCCAAGGAACTCAGCACCGTCGTGGCGGCGGCCTCCGAGGAAGCCTCGTCGAACGTTCAATCGGTGGCCTCCGCCACCGAGGAGCTGTCCTCTTCCGTGACCGAGATCAGCCGCCAGGTCCAGGCCTCGGCCCGCATGGCCGGCGATGCCGTGCAGCAGGTGCGCCAGACCAACGGCCGCGTCGCCGAGCTGTCGCAGGCTGCCGCCCGCATCGGCGATGTCGTCGAGCTCATCAACACCATTGCCGGCCAGACCAACCTGCTGGCCCTGAACGCCACGATCGAGGCGGCCCGGGCCGGCGAGGCCGGCCGCGGCTTTGCAGTGGTGGCGACCGAAGTGAAGGCGCTGGCCGAGCAGACTGCCAAGGCGACCGACGAGATCTCGCAGCAGATCTCCGGGGTGCAGGCGGCCACCCAGGAATCGGTCAATGCCATCCAGTCGATCAGCACCACGATCGAGCGGCTGGCCGAGATCGCCTCGGCGATCGCTGCGGCCGTCGAGSAGCAGGGGGCCGCGACCCAGGAAATTTCCCGCAACGTGCAGCAGGCCGCCACCGGGACCCAGCAGGTCTCAGCCAACATCACGGACGTGCAGCGGGGGGCCGCTCAGACCGGCTCGGCATCGGCCGAAGTGTTGTCGTCGGCGAAATCGCTCGCCGGCGACTCCAACCGGCTCAAGCGCGAGGTTGGCAATTTCCTGGAGGCTGTCCGCGCCGCCTGAGATAGCTTCGCGGCGTCCGACAGGTCCGATCCACAAACAGAAGGCCCGGAGATCGTCTGGGCCTTCGTGCGTTACGCGGATGTCAGCATCTTTCGRTACAGCGCGTTGTAGCAGGCTGCCGACAGATCCCAGCTGAAGGAGCGCGCCATCGCCGATAGTCGCATCGCGTTCAATTGCTCCGTCCGCGTGAAAGCCGAGAAGGCGCGTTTCACGCCGCCGAGGAACGACTCCGCCGACGGCTTTTCGAACAGGAAGCCGGTCTCGCCGTCGGTGATCGTTTCAGCCAATCCGCCGGTCTGATGGCCGATCGGCAGCGAGCCGAACCGCTGCGCGTACATTTGGCTGAGGCCGCACGGCTCGAAGCGCGACGGCATCAGGGTGAAGTCGCTGCCTGCGAAGATGCGCCGCGCTTGCGCATCGTTGAACCCGATCGCAACCCCGATCGCATCCGGCCGGCGGCGATGGGCCTCCAACAATGCGCGCTCGATCGCCGGCTCGCCTGTTCCGGTGACGACGATCTGGCCTCCCGCCCCGACGATCTCGTCCGCGGCTTCCAGCACCAGATCGATGCCCTTCTGATGTACGAGACGTGCGACGATGCCGAACATCGGTCCACGCGACACCGCGAGCCCAAACTGCTTGCGGACATAGTCCGCGTTGGCCTTCTTGCCTTCCCAATCCCCGGCGGCGAAGGGCTGCGCCAGCTGCTGGCAGTAGCGCGGATCCCAGCTCTCATCGATGCCATTGAGGATCCCGGTCAGCTCATGCGCATTCGACCGCTGACGCAGCAGGCCCTCCAGGCCGCAGCCCAGCTCGGAGGTGGTGATCTCCTGGGCATAGGTGGAGCTGACCGTGGTGAGATGCGACGCATAGACSAGGCCGCCCTTGAGAAACGACAGCTTGTCGTAGAATTCGAGGCCGTCGATGTGGAACGATGATTCCGGGGCGCCGATCCKCCGCAGCGACTCCCGCGGGAACAGGCCCTGATAGGCCAGGTTGTGGATSGTCAGGATCGAGGGAACCGCGACCCCGCGCCATGCGAGATAGGCCGGCACGAGGGCYGCYTGCCAATCATTGGCGTGCACCAGGTCAGCTGCCCAGTTCTTGTCCAGGGTGCCTGCGGCGAGCTCGGCAGCCGCAGCGGCAAGGCGRCCGAAGCGGATGTCATTGTCCGCCCAGTCCTGCCCGCTCTCGTCGCCATAGGGRTTGCCSGGCCGGTCGTACAGCTCGTCGCAGAGCAGGACGTAGACCGGCAGGCCGTCGCGCGTCGATGATCGTCCGAGCGAGCAGGCCGGCATCTCCGCCAGGGCTGCGCATTGGCCGACGATCTCGATGTGAGTGAGATGTTCGATCACGTCCCGGTAGCCGGGCAGCATGATCCTGACGTCAGTGTGAGAGCGGAGTGCCCGGGGCAGTGCGGCTGAAACGGCCGCCAGTCCGCCCACCCGGACGAAATCGTCCATTTCGGTTGTAACGAACAGAACCCGCAAGAGATGTCCTCGATCAAGCCCCATGACCGTCCTATGCAAGAAAAGGTCCAAATATAGCCGTCAACGAAAGTCGTGCCGCACTGCGGCGAGAGGCGAAACGCTTTCGAGATCGAATGGTTCGATCTAGAAGCGAGGCGCACCGCGTTGCATGGCTTACGCTTCGTGAATCCGTGAGGGCGCGGCARACTGTCCAACCGGCCATCAACGCGAAGAATCAGAACCAAGGAGCTGCGAGGGTGAGTCTAACTGGAAACGATGAGAGCCGTTTGACAGGATGCTTCGAGGGGCTCCGCGTCCTCGACTTCTCGACCACCATCGCCGGCCCGCATTGCGCCCGCATGCTTGCTGATATGGGGGCGGAGGTGATCAAGATCGAGTCAGCGGAAGGTGAAACCATGCGCACCCGCCCGCCGGTCCGGCATGGCTGCTCCACGGCTTTCGGTCAGCTCAACGTCGGCAAGAAGAGCGTGGTGCTCGATCTGAAATGTTCAGCGGATGTGGAGGCGGTGCGTCGGCTCGTCGCAACGGCCGATATCCTGGTTGAGAATTTCCGGCCCGGGGTCATGCAACGGCTCGGCCTTGCTTATGCAACGCTGAGTGAGTTGAACCCGCGGCTGATCTACTGCTCGATCTCCGGCTACGGCCAGACCGGCCCATCGGCCGAACTCCCGGCCTATGCCCCGGTGATCCATGCCGCATCCGGCTACGAGATGGCGCATCTTGCTTACCAGCCCGGCCGCAGCCGGCCGGATTATTGCGGCATCTACCATGCCGACGTGGTGACCGGCACCTACGCGTTCGGCGCCATCGCGTCCGCCCTCTATCAGCGCGAGCGCACCGGACGCGGCCAGCATATCGACTGTTCGATGCTCGAATCCATGCTCAGCCTCACCCTGAACGAGATCCAGGGCGCCCAGTTCGCGGTCGAGCCGCCGCAGCGCCCGCCGTTTGGTCCGGCTGAAACCCGCGACGGCTACGTGATGATTGCGGTTGCCAGCGAGAAGACGTTCCAGAACCTGATGGGCGTCATCGGCCGGCCCGCCTGGGTCGAGGATCCCAGATTTGCCCGCTACGCCGACCGTCGCCGTCATTGGGGGGATCTCRTGGATGGCGTCGAGGCCTGGTCCAGCGGGCTCACGACGGCCGAATGTGTCGCGGCACTGAGCGCGGGCGGGGTCCCGAGCTCGGCCTATCGAAGCGTCGCCGAGGCGCTTGCCGACCCGCAGCTCGCCCATCGTGACGCATTGGCCGAGGTGACGGACGCGGCCGGCAGCTTCAAGGTGGTCAACCTGCCGTTTCGGATGTCGGAAGCGAGGGTCGCGGCGGGAGCGCGTGCGGCGAGCCTCGGTGAGCACACGGCCGATGTTCTTCGCGAGGTCGGCGCGATCGACACCGGCCAAGGCTGAGACAAGGTCGAGCTTCATGAGACAAGGCCGAGCTTGGTGAGGCGAAAGGCTGCAGGGCAGCCATGATCGCGCGCCATGCGCGCGGCCTTGCCGCTCTGCYCGTTTCCGGCCAATGTCGCGGGATTGCAAGAACGGTGCGGACCAGCCGGACGCGCGTCTGTCGGGAGGATCTGTCGAGGCCGCGCTGCCCGCGCGAGCCGTCGCCGCTCGTCCCGTGATGGCGCTGTCCGGTCATACCGGACCACGGGAGTGAAAGATGAAGAGCTTCAAGGTCACCGATTTCAACGCGCCGCTGACCGAGGTCGACGAGCCGACGCCGCAGCCGTTCGGCAAGCAGGTGCTGATCAAGGTCAAGGCAGCAGGGGTCTGCCACAGCGATCTGCACATMTGGGAAGGCGGCTACGATCTCGGCCATGGCCGCAAGCCGCTGTCGCTGAAGGATCGCGGCGTGTCGTTGCCGCGCACCATGGGACATGAGAGCGCCGGGGAGATCGTGGCGTTCGGACCCGATGTCACCGAGGCGGAGAAGGGCGGGCTGAAGGTCGGCGACGTCGCGCTGGTCTATCCCTGGATCGGCTGCGGCAAATGCGCGACATGTCTGGCCGGCGATGAAAATATGTGCCTGAAGCCGGCCTCGCTCGGTGTCTATTGCGATGGCGGCTATGCCGACCACATGACGGTGCCGCATCCGCGCCATCTGATCGATCTCAAGGGGCTCGATCCGGTGACGACCGCGCCCTATGCCTGCTCGGGCGTCACCACCTACAGCGCGCTGAAGAAGATCGAGAAGGATCTGGACACGCCGATCGTGATCTTCGGCGCCGGCGGCCTCGGCTTGATGGCGCTGTCGCTGCTCAAGGCCATGGGCGGGAAGGGAGCGATCGTCGTCGACATCGATGCCCGCAAGCGCGAGGCGGCGCTGGCGGC
>BFBZ01000015.1_pt9 | contig 35310 bp, 26 predicted proteins | sample 1888401 | NCBI WGS metagenome assembly BFBZ01 (sample SAMD00112614, study PRJDB3348) | symbiont metagenome | host: Chara braunii | reverse complement strand
CCCTCATCGCTGATGACGCTCCAGCCGCTGCCCTGCTGGGCCAGCGTGGTCGCATCGCCGCGCACGAGCTTGCCGCCGCGGCGCACGAACAGCTCAGCATAGGACGTCACCAGGCTGCCGGGATCGGACACGGTCCACGGCTCCTGCCAATGCAGCCCGCCGATGCCGCTGTCGTTGAGGCCKGGCTCSGCYTTGGCCAGCTCGCTTGCGCTGAGCACCTTGAACTTGACGCCGAACGCCGTCCCCACGGCCTCGGCGTCCTTCACTTCCTTGTCGAACTGCGCCTGGTTCCGGTGCAGCACGCGAAAGCCGTCGCGACGCACGAGATTGCCGGCGCCGGCGGCGGTGATCAGCGGCTCATGYTCCGGCGCGGCGCGSGCGATCAACTGCGCATAGGTGCGTGTCAGCACCTCGTGGCGGGCGGGAAACGAGTTCCACCAATATTGCAGCAGCGGCCGCATGTGATAGGGCAGCGCCGTCAGCTCATAATGAACGTCGTTGGTGCGTGCCAGCGCGATGTCGAGGACACCGGCGAGATCATAGGGCATCGCATAGGGCCTGACGGCCTCGCTCTGGATGATCCCGGCATTGCCATAGCTGGTCTCGCGGCCCGGCTCCTTGCGGTCGACCAGGGCGACCGACCAGCCACGGCTCTGCAGATGCAGCGCCGTGCCGACGCCGACCATGCCACCTCCGAGAACGATCGCGCTTCGCATCGTCATCACTCCTGCTGTCAGCTTCGCGCCGCCGCGACGACCGTGATCTCGATCTTCACGTCCGCCATCATCTGCGCCTGCACCGTGGTCCGCACCGGCAGCGGATCCTTGAAATGCTTGCGATAGGCTTCATTGAACGCCGCGAAATCGGCCTTGTCGGCGAGATGCACCATGCAGGACACGACATCGTCGAGCGACAGGCCCTCGCCGGCGAGCGTCTCGCCGATCAGCTTGAACGTCAGGTCGGTCTGCGCCGCGATCCCTTCCGGGATGGTGCCGTCATCGGCGACCGGCACCTCACCCGAGAGGAACACCAGCCCGCCGGCGCGGCGCACCAGCGAGAACGGCCATGRGGGTGAATCGGACATCGCTATCTCCAGAAGGTGTTGATCATGACGGCGCGCTTCAATCCCACGCCATGAAGCCGGGCGCCTGGGCCAGCGGCGGCAGCGCGGCGAGCCCGGCGAGATCCGGCTGCGGCCGGCACAATTCGGCGTCGCCAGCGAAAGCCTGTTCCAGGGCCGCGGCAATGCCGAGCACCAGCGCATCGCCGCCCCGCGGGCCGACGATCTGCAGACCGAACGGCAAGCCGTTCTCGTCGCGGCCGAGCGGCAGGCTCAGCGCGGGATGGCCGGCGAGCGTCACCGCATAGGCCAGCGCCAGCCAATGGAAGTAGGACCTGGTCGGCACGCCGTCGATCTCGGCCGGATAGAGCTCGGACCACGGCCGCGGGCTGAGCGTGATGGTCGGGCTGATCAGCACATCATGCGCGGCGAAGAAGCTCTGATAGGCGCGGTAGAYGCGGGTCTGGTTGGCCRCCGCGCGCGAAAAATCCTCGAGGCTGTAGGACAGCCCCTCCTCGACATTGGCGCGGACATTCGGCCCCAGCATCTCWGGCCGTTCGCGATAATTCTTGCCATGCTGGGTGAGGAACAGCGAGGCGCGCAGCACCGCAAARGTCTCGTCGGCGCCGCTGCAATCGGGTGTCGCTTCGCTGGCGTCCGCAAACAGCGGCGCGATGCGCCTCACCCGCGCGCGAAAGGCGCGGCGGATCAGCGCTTCCGTCGGCGCAAAACYRAAATCCTCGGTGAAGGCGAGGCGCAGCCTGCCGAGGTCGATGGCCGGCGGCACGGCCCAGCGCGMGGGTGYGCCACGCACCGCCTCGCCGGGCAGCGTGTAGGCAAGCGGATCGCGCGTATCGTCGCTCGCCATCACYGACAGCATCAGCGCCGTATCGGCCACATTGCGCGCCATCGGTCCGTCGGTCGAMAGGCACGACCAGCCATGRGCGCGCTTGTCGCTGGCGACGAGCCCGTAGGACGGCCGCATGCCGACGATGCCACAGAAGCCGGCCGGATTGCGCAAGGAGCCACCGGTGTCGGAGCCCGAGGCCAACGGCGCCATGCCACAGGCCAAAGCCGCCGCCGAGCCGCCGGAGGAGCCGGCGGCTGAGCGCAGCGGATCGAACGGATTGCCGGTSGCRCCGAACACGGGATTACGCGTGTTGCCGCCCGCCGCCCATTCCGGCGTGTTGGTCTTGCCGAAGATGATGGCGCCCGCCGCACGCAGCCGCGCCACCGACGCCTGGTCGGCCACCGGTACATTGTCGGCCAGGATCGGGCTGCCATAGGTGGAGCGCATCCCGGCGGTGTCCTGGGTGTCCTTGATCAGCACCGGCAGGCCGTGCAGCGGCCCCTTGTCCTCGCCCCTGACGAGCTCAGCCTCGGCGGCCTTGGCCTCCGCCCGGGCGCCCGCCTCGTCCAGGGTCACGACCGCATTGACCGCCGGATTGACCGCGGCGATCCGTTCGAGGCACGAATCGAGCAAAGCGACGGGGGAGATCGCCTTTGTTTTCAGGAGCTTGATCAGATCGCTGGCGGTGTTGTCGCAAATCGATGCCAAGGGACTTCTCTTTCCGTTTCGGAAAACTATTTAGCATATACGAAATCAAATGCACGATGTGAAAACGCAATGTTCCACCGCTGCTCATGCATGACCGCTGGCGGTCGAGGCAGCTGATTGAATTGCCTGGTGTTTCGCGCGAGATTACCCGTCCGCGCCGCGCAACCAAGAAACGCGATCCGCTAACGGATTTTCCGGAGTCCCCTGTGACCGATACCGCTGTCAGCGAGTCCGCCTCCGAAAGCCCCCATTCCCAGCTCGGCCACTGCCTGAAGGCGGCCCGGCAGGCGCGCGGGCTGACCCTGAAGCAGGTGGCGGAGAAGACGGGCATGGCGCTGTCGACATTGTCCAAGGTCGAGAACGGCCTGATGTCGCTGACCTATGACAAGCTGCTGCAGCTGACCTCGGGCCTGCAGATGGACATCGCCGAGCTGTTCAGCCCGGCTGCGCCGCGGCCCGAGCCGGGCCGGCCGGTGACCGCCCGCCGCAGCATCAGCCGCGCCGGCCAGGGCCAGGTGGTGAACACGAGGTTCTACACTTACGTCTATCAGTGCACCGATCTGATCGGGAAACGCATGGTGCCGATGATCACCGAGGTGCGCGCGCGCACGCTCGATGAGTTCGGTCCCCTGCTCCGCCACAGCGGTGAGGAGTACTTCCTGGTCACCCGCGGCACCATCGCCGTGCACACCGAGTTCTACGCGCCGGAGATCCTGCACGAGGGCGACGGCATCTACCTCGACAGCACCATGGGCCACGCCTATCTCAACGCCGGCGAAGCGGACTCGGCGCAGGGCGTGTGTCTGTGCACCAGCGAGCAGGCGGATCTGTTCGAGCAGCTGCACCGGATCGCGAAGAAGGATGCGGTGGAGTGAGCGTGGGATCGAAGCGGCCTCGTCGCTAGCCACGTTGGCTGCGGCGCGCCCGGCTGCCCCCTCGTCGGATTGAGGGCGAGACGACCGGCCCAACTCGGACGCTTCGGCGCAGCGAGATGGCATGACCTGCGCGGATCACACCATCATGGCACGGGGCTCATGTCGCGGTTCTGCCAGCGGCCGGCCGGCCCGCCAGGGACGACACGATCGCCTCCGACAATTGCCCGAGCCGGAACGGCTTGGCGAGAAGCTTGGTCGTGGCCCTGAAATCTTCGGGGACGAGCGAGGGGTCCGCGAAACCGGACATGAAGACAATGGGCAGTTCCGGCCATCTGTGGCGGACCTGGCGCGCGAGGTCGATGCCGGTCACCCCATCCGGCAGGACGATGTCGGTCAGCAGCAACGCGACCGGCTCCGGCCGCTCCAATTCGGCGATCGCCGCGGCCGCATTGACGACGACGACCGGACTGTAGCCCATCGACGATAGCATGGTGGAGGCCATCGCGCCGACCAGCGGATTGTCCTCCACCACCAGGATCCGCTCGGCGCGGTCGGGCCGCGGCAGCCGCGTCGTGCCGGCGCGCGCCTCCCCGCTCGCTCCTGGCCCGGCGCTCGGCAGGTAGAGCGTGACCTGTGTGCCCTGCCCGACCTGGCTCGCGATCACTGCGGTGCCGCCCGACTGCCGGGCGAAGCCATAGACCATCGACAGCCCGAGTCCGCTGCCCTTGCCGAACTCCTTGGTGGTGAAGAACGGCTCGAAGGCGCGGCGCGCGATCTCGGGCGACATCCCGGCGCCCCTGTCGGCCACCGCAATGGTCACGTACTCGCCGGGGCCGATGCGCTCGTCGCCGTCATCGAGCGGCTGATCGAGCACGGCATTTGCGGTCGTGATCGTCAGTCGTCCCTGGCCGGCCATCGCATCCCGCGCATTCAGCGCCAGATTGAGCAGCGCGTTCTGCAATTGCGTCGGATCGATCAGGCACTGCCACAGCATCGGGTCCTGGGCGACCTCGATCTCGATGGTCTCGCCGAGCGTCCGCTGCAGGATCGTCGTCATCGCGCAGACCAGCTGGTTGACGTCGGTGACCTGGGGCCGCAGCGTCTGCTTGCGCGCAAATGCCAGCAGGCGGCGATTGAGATCGGCGACCCGCTCCGCCGCTTCCGCAGCGCGCTCGGCCAGGCTGCGGGCGGAGACCTCGGCCGGCGGCAGCGTATCGAGCAGAAGATCGAGATTGCCGAGCGTCGCCGCCAGCATGTTGTTGGAGTCATGCGCGATGCCTCCGGCGAGCTGTCCGATCGCCTCCATCTTCTGCGCCTGACGCAACTCGTCCTCGATCCGCTTGCGCTCGGTGATGTCGACCGACAGCACGAAATAGCCGCGCACCTTGCCATCCTGGCGGCAATCCGGCACCCGGATGGTCTCGCACCAGCGTTCACGGCCGTCGGGAAATGTCGTCTTCTCCTCGCCGCCCGTGGTTCGGCCGGCCAGCGCAGCCTCGATCTTCGCTCTCGCCTCGTCCAGATGCGAGGGATCGATGAAATCCTCGATCTTGCGGCCGCAGATCGCGTCGGTGGACGGCGCGGCATACCAGTCGCGTGCGACCCGGTTGGCATAGCGGATGCGGCCATCCTCCAGGACATGGACGATCAAGGCCGGCACGTTTTCCGTGACCAGCTGATGCTGCTCCAGATTGTCCCGCAATGCCTGTTCCGACGTGGCGCGCAAACGCCATTGCCGCGCCAGGCCGAAGCCGAACCCCGCGATCAGCAGATTGAGCCCGGCCGCGATGACGCTGTAATACAGCGCATTGTTCTTCCAGCCCGCCAGAAACTCGACCGGGTCGCGGGCGATCGTCACCACCAGCGGCATGCCTGCGACACGCCGGTAGCTGATGCTCCGGGACGTGCCGTCCGTCATACCGCTTCCTTCGAAGCTTCCGCTTGGCGCCTGTGGCAGATAATAGGTGAACAGGCGGTTCGAGCGGACATCGCGCCCGGCAAACTCGTCGGCATTCGGCGTGCGCAGCAGGATCGTGCCGTCGTCACGGTAGAGCGTCACGGTGCCGCGCTGGCCGACGTTCAGCGACAGGAAGAACTGCCGGAGATTCTCATAGTCGATGGGCACGAAGACGATGCCGCCGAAACGCCCCTCCGGCGTCAGGAATGCGCGGCTGACTACGAGGACGAGGCTGTTGCGAACGCGGGAGAACACCGGCACGTCGATGAACAGGCCGCGGCCGGGGTCATCCCGCTGGGCCTTGTAGTACGTCCGATCGGCAAAATTCTGCTCCCGGCCCGGGCCGCCATTCCCGAGGCTGTCGCCCAGCAGCTTTCCATCGGCGTCGAGAACGACGATCGCATTCGCGATCGGATATGGCGCGACCCGCTGCTTCAGTTCGTCGATCAGGGCCGGGTTGCCGGCGGTCAGCAGCGCCGGGTTCTTCGCCAGATTATTGATCGTCCCGCTCAAGAGGACATCGACGCCCTGGATGTTGCGCAACATGTATTCTTCGAGAGCGCGGGCCAGATCGCCATTCGCGGCCTTGATGGTCCGATACGTCTCCCGATAGTTGACGGAGAGCATGTGCGCGACGAAGGCATCGCACAGAACCGCCAGCACGAGGCCGCTCAGGATGATGATCCGCGGCGTCCAGCGCCGGTTCAAGCCAAGCCGAGCCTCTGCTCTCGTCAGGGCGCCGGCGAAGCCCTTGTGCCGCGAAGCGGGCTGATCGCCAGCTTGCGCTTTGGTTTGATCCAACATGGCGCCAGAATTCAGGAGGCCGTCGAGCGGTTCGATGATCGGTTGAATGATGTGCCAGGGTCAGCTGACGGTTCGGAACGATGCGACATCTCGGAGTTGACGCCGCGCAACATTTCCCGATCTCGTGGTAGCATGTTTTGTCGCGGGATGTCATCTTTGGCGGCCAAGCGCAGACAGCGGTCCGGCGTGACGCCATCGGCACGTGCCGGACGCCTTTCACATGGTCGATGGCCTCAATCCTGGCCCGGAACGGTCCTGCCTCGTCATTGGCGGTGGAGAGCACGGCTCGCCCCGATTCGGCAATTGCGAATGCTGCTCAGCATCAACCTGCTTGCAAGCAACGAAGCTCTATGATGAAGCCTGACGGCGTTCATTCGCGCGCCCGGAGTCCGTCCAACMATTCGCCTCGGTGAGGTGGCAGATGAGCACGACGCTTCGCATCTTTCCGACCGTCCCGCGCAATCTGCCGCCGCGCGATCATGTCGACCAGCTGCTGCGCCTCGCCCGGTTCAGCAATGACAGCGGGCTGACAGGCATCCTGCTGTTCGCCGGCAACGACACGGTGGTCGAACCGTGGCCGATGGCGCAGCACATCGTGGCGAACACCCAACGCTGCTCGCCGCTGATCGCGGTCAATCCGGCCTACATGCATCCGTTCACCGTCGCGAAATTCGTCTCCTCGCTGGCGCTTCTTCATGGCCGGAAAGTGTTTCTGAACATGATCACAGGCGCCGCCATGAGCGACCTGCAAAGCCTCGGCGAGACGCTCTCCCACGACGACCGCTATGCGCGGCTCGGCGAATTCGTGCATGTCGTCCGGCAGCTTCTGACCAGCGCACGGCCCCTGACGTTCAAAGGGCGGTTCTACGGCGTCGAACATCTGCAGCTGCGTCCGTCTCTGCCGCCCGCACTGATGCCGGAGTTCCTGATCGCGGGACAGTCCGATGCCGCGCACCGGGTGGCGCAGGACACCGGCTGCCTGATGATGCAGATGCTGCCGCCCGACCTCGATCACGGCATCACCTCCCCCGGCGTGAATCTCGGAATYTTCACGCGGCCAACGCGTGATCAGGCGCGGCACGAGGCGACGCTGCTGTTCCGGGACAATGCCGACAAGCGCGCTTTGCTCGACTACAGCATGGCGCAGACCGACTCGGTCTGGAAACGGCGCCTCAGGGATTCGGGCGAGACCGGCGACATCCATGACAACGGCTATTGGCTGCTGCCTTATCTCACCTTCGAGGCCGACTGCCCCTATCTCGTCGGCAGCTATGACGAGATCGGCGCGCGGCTGCGCCAATTCACCGAGCAGAATGTGACGACCATGATCCTCGACGTGGTCGCAAGCGACCACGAGCTTGCACACATCCGTAAAGCGCTTGCGTCTTGTGGGGTAATCTGATGGATTGAGCGCAAGACGAACTCGTCTTCGTCCGCCCATTTCATGTAGCAAGCGTACCCCACAGATTTCGAGCGTCCGGGCTGACCGGACGCTTCCATCGGGCCCTTCATTGTTCGCCCGGACGCGCGCCATGAGCCTYTCCCAATCCTCACGACGGTCTCGGCCCGCGCCATCCTTCACCAAGCGCACGATCAGACGGCGCGCAGGCGAAAGCCTGCATCACTCGGGACAGACATGTCGAACGTTCCAGCCACATCATCGGCCGCCACGACGTCCGGCGTGCAGCCGCAGTTCTGTTCACTGGCCGATGCCCTCGCCCATTACGGACGGGTCCAACCGGATCGCCTCGCCATTCTGGCGCCCGATCGAATCGCACTGACCTATGGCGGCCTGTGGCAGCGGACGACGGAGATCATCGCCGAGCTGCGCGGGTTCGGTCTCGGCGCCAGGGATCGCGTGGCCGTGGTGTTGCCGAACGGCGCCGATGCCGCCGTGGCGACGGTCGCCGTCGCCTGCGGGGCCGTCTGCGTACCGCTCCATGCCGGCTTTTCGTCGGACGAAGTGCGGCGCGCGCTGAGCGACCTCGAGATCACCGCGCTGCTGACCTGTCCGGGGATCGAATCGGTCAGCCGCAGCGTGGCCTATGCCATGGCGATCCCGGTCATCGATCTGTCATTCCGCGCCGACGCGGCGATCGGATCCTTCGATCTCACCTGCCCGGCGCCGCGGCCGGCCGTAACCTGCGACATGCCGCAACCGTCGGACGACGCCTTCGTGCTCCTGACATCCGGCAGCACGGCGCAGCCGAAGCTGGTGCCTCTGACACAGGCCGGCATTTGCCACTCGGCCTATAGCGCGGGCGTTGCTCTGGCGCTCGCGCCGCACGACCGGCTGATCAACGTCCAGCCGCTGGTGCATGCGCACGGCCTGATCTCCGGCCTGCTGACGGCGCTTGCATCGGGATCGAGCGTGGTCTGTCCGCCGGAATTCGACGCCGCGGCGTTCCTGGATTGGCTGGCGGCGTTCGAGGCCAGYTGGTACACGGCCGTGCCGCCGATCCACCGCGCGTTGATCGCAGCGGCGCACCGGCGCAAGGACGCCGTCAAGACCCGCCTGCGGCTGATCCGATCCGCATCCTCTTCGCTGCCCACCAGCGTCCTCGACGAGCTGGAAAGCCTGTTCGGCGTTCCCGTCATCGAGACCTATGGCATGACCGAAGCCGCAAGCCAGATCGCTGCCAATCCCCTCGAACGGCGCAAGCCCGGCTCGGTCGGCAAGCCCGCCGGCGCCGCCATCGCGATCATGGATGACCAGGGCCGCGTGCTCGCGGCCGGGCAACGCGGCGAGGTCGTGCTCCAGGGGCCCGCGATCACCCGCGGCTACTACAAGAACGAGACCGCGACACGCGCAGCGTTCCGCGACGGCTGGTTCAGGACCGGCGATCTCGGTTACCTCGACTCCGATGGCTATCTCTTCCTGCTCGGCCGCATCAACAAGGCCGACATCATCAATCGCGGTGGACAGAAGGTCTCGCCGAGGGAGGTGGAGAATGCCTTGATGCGCCACCCCGACGTGGCCGAAGCGGTGGTGTTTCCGATTCCGCATACGCGGCTCGGTGAGGACGTCGCCGCCGCGGTTATTGCGAGGCCGCAGCACAAGATCGACATCAAGAAGCTCCGGCGCTTCGCCAGCGAGCGGCTGGCGCGGTTCAAGGTCCCCGGCCTGATCCGCGTCGTCACRGCTTTCCCGAAAGACGCCGACGGCAGGGTTGTTCGCGGTGAGCTGGCCGGCCAGCTGTCGATCGCGGCGCCACGCTCGCACATCCATCGCGGCGGACAKCTGGTGCCGGCGCGCTCCGAAACCGAGTGGCAGCTCGCCAGCATGTGGGCCGACCTGCTCGGGCTCAATGAAATCGGTGTGAATGAGGACGTCTTTGCGCTCGGCGCGGATTCGCTCACGATCACCCAGCTGATCGCCCGCCTCCGGGCGCGCTATGACGCCGAGATCTCGTTCAAGGACATTTTCGACGCGCCGACGGTGGCCGCGCTSGCTGAACGTGTCGAGATGCTGCGAGACCATGCGGGTGCGCAGCGCCTGCAGMCGGCCAGCGCTCCGGAGCAGAGCGGCCCCCTGTCGCTCCAGCAGCAGCGCATCCATCTGCTCGCCGCGATCGATCCCGATCCATCCCGATACCACGTGATCTCGGGACTCATGCTGACCGGCCCGCTCGACATCGGTGCGCTCGACGCCAGCATCGCSTCGGTCTGCGACCGCCACGAGACGCTGCGTTCGATCTTTCCCGACCAGCAGGGAGAGGTACGGCAGACGGTAACCCCCCGGCAYCCTTCGATCGAGCGGTGCGATCTTCGCGCCGTCCCTCAATCCGGGCAGATGGCGGCCGTCCRGACTCACATGCTCGACCTGCTGCGGTCCCCGTTCGAGATCGAGACCACCCCGCCGGTGCACATCCAGCTTCTGCAGCTCGGTGATCAACAGCATGTCCTCCTGGTCAAGCTGCATCATCTGATCACCGATGGTTGGTCGCACCGGCTGTTCTTCGACGAGCTCGAACGACTCTACAATGGCYATTGCCACGGGMAGCCGTGCCGCCTCGACGAGCTGCCGCARCAATATCGGCACTTCGTGCAGTGGCAGCGCGCGTGGCTCGCCACGCCGGCGGCCGAGGCGCAATTGAGCCATTGGCGCCGCCGGCTSGAGGGCCTGACGGAACTGCCGCTGCGAACCGACCGGCCGCGGCCCGAGCAGTGGACCGGCCGCGGCGCCCGCATCCCGGTTCGTTTGCCGGCAAAGCTGTCGGAGCGGCTGCGCAGCTTCAGCCGCGCCAACCATGCCAGCCTGTTCATGACACTGCTGGGCACGTTTCAATGCCTGCTCTGCCGCTACACCGACCATCATGACATCGCCGTGGGCTCGCTGATCGCCAATCGCAGTCAGCTGGAGATCGAACGGCTGATCGGCATGTTCGCCAACGCGATCGTGCTGCGGACCGATCTGACCGGCGATCCGACCTTCCGCGAAGTGCTGAAGCGGGTCCGCGACGTGACGCTGGAGGCCTATCGCCACCAGGAGCTGCCGATCGAGGAGCTCCTGCGCACGCTGCGTCTGCCGCGCAGGCTGGACCGCAACCCGCTGTTCCGGGTGATGTTCATCCTGCAGAAGGCGGCGAAGCCGCTCGCGCTCGAGAACCTGTCGGCGCGCGCCATCGATCCCGACCCGGGCATCGCGCGATCCGACCTGGTGTTGGAGCTGATCGACGATGGCGGAGCGCTGGGCGGCTGGCTCGAATATAGCAGCGAGTTGTTCGAAGCGACGACGATCGAGCGGATGGTCGGCCATTTCCGCACMCTKTTGGAGCAGGTCATCGCGGCTCCCGATCTGCCATTCTCGGAGCTGCCCTTGCTGTCACCGGCGGAGCAACGGCAMCTCGTCGAGGGCTGGACCCCCACCTCGGCGACGCCGGCAAACTCAGACGATGTCCTCACGCGCTTCGCGCGCCAGGTCGAGCGCGCACCTGCAGCTSCGGCCGTCTCCTGCGGCGAGACGAAGCTCAGCTATGCCGGCCTGGCGCAGCGCGCCGAGGCCATTGCAGGCGGGCTGCAACGCACGCCAATCAGCGACGGCGACATCGTCGTGCTGTTCGCCGAGCGCGGCGTCGACTATGTCGCGGCGCTGATCGCCGTGCAGCAGACCGGGGCGGCGTTCCTGCCGCTCGATCCCAGCTTGCCGGCACTCCGGCTGACGAAAATTCTCCGGCACAGCGCCGCGCGGATCGTCCTCGCCACGCAGCGGAGCGCCGCGGCKCTACGAGCCGCACTCGCYGACCTGCCGCGCACGGCGCAGCCCGACGTGCTGCTGCTGGATGACRTCGCGACCAACGACATCRCGCCCCCRRAGACGACGCGSGCGGTCCCGGCTTCACCGCGATCGCCCGCCTCGCTCGCCTGCGTCATCTACACGTCAGGCTCCACCGGCGAACCAAAGGGGGCGATGATCGCGCAGCGGGGCATGGTCAATCATCTCCTGTCCAAGATCGCCGATCTTGGCCTGTCATCCGGCGACGTGGTCGCGCAGACCTCGCCGCAGAGCTTCGTCATCGCAATCTGGCAATGTCTCGCGCCGCTGATGGTCGGCGCCCAGGTCCATATCATCGGTGATCACGATGTTCAGGACCAGGCGCGGCTGGTGCACGAGATGGCGCGCGAGGGCACGACGGTGCTGGAGATCGTCCCGAGCCAATTGCGCGCTTTCCTGCAGCCGGCTCCGGATGCCGCCACGACGCGCGCACTCGGCCAGCTGCGCGCACTGATCGCGACCGGCGAGAGCCTGGCGCCGGATCTGTGCGAGGACTGGTTCAGGCACTTCCCGCAGGTGCCGCTCATCAATGCCTATGGCGCCACCGAATGCTCCGACGACGTGGCGACCCATCGCATGATCGCGCCACCGTCTGCATCAAGCACGGTGCCGATCGGCCGTCCCATCGCCAATGTACGGCTGCACGTCCTCGATCRGCACCTGCAGCCTGTGCCGATCGGGATTGCCGGAGAGCTCTATGTCGGCGGCGTCGCCGTCGGGCTCGGCTATCTCAACGATTCCGGCCAGACACGCAGCCGCTTCCTGCCTGACCCGTACTCGCCGGACAGCAGCGCGCGCCTGTATCGCACCGGCGACCTGGCACGTTGGCGCGCAGACGGCACGCTGGAATGCTTCGGCCGGGTCGATCAGCAGGTGAAGGTCCGTGGCTGCCGGGTTGAGCTCGAAGAGATCGAGCACGCTTTGGCGCAGCATCCGGCCGTGCGAGCCGCGGCCATCCTGGCGCGCGACACGCGCTATGGCGACACGCAGCTGACCGCCTATATCGTCGCCGCCGACGGCCAGCCGCCAGCGGTCGATGACCTCAACGGCTTCGCCCGGAGCAGGCTTCCGGCACATATGATTCCAGCCGGCTATGTCATGCTGGATCAGCTGCCGGTGACCGCGCATGGCAAGCTCGACCGCAACGCCCTGGCGGCGCTGGGATCGCTCCCGGCAACGACAGGCGGTGACCACGTTGCGCCGCGGACCCCGACCGAGCAACTGCTCGCCGGCATCTGGGTCGACGTGCTCGGATGCGGGGAATGCGGGGTGACCAGCAACTTCTTCGATCTTGGGGGACATTCGCTGCTCGCAGGCCGCGTCCTGGCGCGCGTGGCGAGCACACTCGGCGTCTCCCTGCCGATCCGAACCTTGTTCGAGGCCAGCACGATCGAAGCGCTGGCGCTACGCGTCGACCAGGCCCGCGCCACGGCCGCACCCCAAACGCTGCAGGTGCAATGGCGATCCGATCAGCGTACCGTCATCTCGATCCAGCAGGATCAGATCGTCCGTACCGAGCGTGACCTGCCGGGCCTGCCGCAATTCAACCTGCCTTATGCCTACCGGCTGCGCGGCCCGCTCGACGCCCGGGCGCTCGCAGCCAGCCTCGTGGACGTCATCCGCAGGCACCCGTCCCTGCGCACCAGTTTCCACTCGGTTGACGCCGCCCCGGAGCCGCAAGTGCTGGACAGCGCGGCGATCACGTCGGTGCTCGAGACCGAGACCATCGCGATCCCCGCGCCTCCGGGAGACAAGCGAGCCCGGACGCTCATGCTGAAAAAGGCGGAGCTGCGCATCGCGCAAGAGGCCTGGCGTCCGTTCGACCTYGCGCGCGCCCCGCTGCTGCGGGCGCGGCTGCTGCGGTTCGGTCCGGACGACCATGTCCTGGTCCTGATCATGCATCATGTGATCGTGGACGGTTGGTCCATGGGTGTCCTGTTCGAGGAGATCGCCGCGCTCTATGCAGCTCACATCGGCGGTCGCGAGGCATCGCTGCCGACCCCGGTTGTCGCATTCTCCGAATTTGCTGCCTGGCAGGCGAAATGGTGCATCAGCGCGGCCGCTGCCCGGCAGCTTGCKGATTGGACGCATCGCCTGCGCGGCGCCTCGCCCCTCTTCAACGCRCCCGCCGGCCAGGCCGGAGAGCAGCCGAGCCCGCGTGTCGCCACTGCAGCGTTTCATCTGCCGCGGCGGTTGATCGACCGGCTGACCAGGCTGAGCCATGGCGACGGCGCAACCATCTTCATGGCGCTGATGGCGGGCTTCAAGGCGATGCTGATGGCCCGCACGGGCCGCGGCGACATCTGCGTCGGCACCACCATGGCCAACCGCTTCGAGCGCTGGACGGAGMGCATCGTGGGCCCCGTCGAGAACACGACGATCGTGCGGACCCAGCTCGAACCCGAGCTGTCGTTCCGCGAGATGCTTCGGCGCGTCCGCGACAGCCTGCTGGACGCGCATGCCCGGCAGGAGYTGCCGTTCGAAACCCTGGTCGCGGAGTTCTCCGGCGCGGCCGAGCTCGACCTGGCGGCGCTCACGCAAGTGTATTTCATCTTCCAGAACGCGATTCCGAAGCCGTTCGCGCTGTCCGGACTCGACGTGCAGCGTTTCGACAGCGCAACGGCCGAGGGCCGGCCCGTGCTGCCCGTCGACAGCGCTTACCTGACCATCATGGTCGAGGAGTTGCCRACCGGGCTCACCGGCGCCTGCATCTACAAGCCGGACCAGCTCAGCGAAAAAACCGTGACGTCCTGGCTCGATGACTATTTGGCGATCCTGGCAGACGGCGCCGATCGGCCGGACACTCCGCTTCACCTCCTGCCAGCCTCGCGCTTGGTTGGCCAAGCCGACCATCACATCAGGCAAAGCCAGGCCGAATAGCCCAGGACCATGCATCGGCTGCATCGCGACAACGTTGAGAACCGTGCCGCGCGGGCCATGCTCCCCGCGCGGCAGCCGTGTGGATCCCATCAGAACCGCGTCGCGAGCTCAACGAGCCTGCGGTGCGCCTGCTCGCGTGCCGTATGGATGCGCTCGGTCGGTCCGCTGGTCGGGCCGATCGCGACAAACGTCACGTCGCGAATGCCCATGAAACGAAGGCTCTCGCGGAGATAGGGCGTTGCGTGATCGGTCCGGCCGCGGCTCATGCCGGTCGAGAAATCGCCGCCGCTCGCCAGGACCACCAGCGTCGGACGATCCTTCAGCAGCGGCAGATAGCCGCGGGCCGGATCGAACCGGAAGGTGAGGCCCGGCTGATTGACGATRTCGAGCCAGTGCTTGAGCTTATACGGGATGCCGAAATTCCACATCGGTGTCGAGATCACGACGCGCTCGGCGAGGTCGAGCCGCACCGCCATGCGCTCGGCCATCGCGAACGCCGCGCGCTGGCTGTCGGTGAAAGCGCGCCCGCCCATCCGGGCGTATTTGGCTTGCAGGATCTCGCCGTCAAACTCCGGCAACTGCTCGCGCCACAGGTTGACCTCATCGACGTCCCAGCCGGGCCGCGCCTGTCTGAAGCGATCGAGAAAGGCACGCGCGCCGGCGCTGGACTCGGAGTCCCCGCGCGGCGAGGCGATCAGATGAAACAGCTTGGGCATGTCTCACCCCAGCGCCTTGATCACCGCATCGGCCCGGGTCACCACRGCGACGTTCTGGAGCGCGAAGTTRATCGACGCGCGGTGCCAGTCGGCGTTCATGGTCGAGCAGCAGTCTTCCGGCACCACCATGAAGTAGCCCTTGTCGGCACCGGTGCGCGCTGTGTGCTCGACCGACATGTTGGTCCAGGCCCCGGTGTTGATGAGGATGTCGCGGCCGGTGGCCTTCAGGATRGTCTCGAGCCGGGTGCCCTCCCAGGCGCTCATCCGCATCTTCTCGACCACGAAGTCCCCGCKTCGCGGCTCGAGGCCCGGCACCGGCGCTGCGCCCCAGCTGCCGCGCACCAGCGCCTTGCYATCGACCAGYCCCTCGAACAGCGGCGCGTTYAAGGTSACGCCGGGCGCGCCGGGCTCGACCACGAACCAGACGTGGATGATGACCACGCCGCARGCGCGSGCGACCTCGGCAAGGCGCCGCACATTGTCGACGACGCGCTGCTGCTTGGCATGMCCGGGGGCRCCGGAATCGGCGAAGGCGCCGCCATCCATGATCACGTCATTCTGCAGGTCCTGGATGATCATGGCGCAGCGGCGCGGATCGAGCTGCATRTCGCCGGAGGCCAGCTGCGGCGCCGCTGGCGCGCTTGCGGAGCTKGCGCTCGATGYAGCCGAACCCGCCGTCGCCGCCCCGCGAGACCGTGCGCCCATGTAAGGCTCGTGGCGCGGACCGACCTTGGTCGCGATCGCATAGACCGAATGCGTGGCGGTGAGATAGAGCGTGCGAAAATCCGCACCGCCCCAGGCCAGATTGGCGACCAGCTCCGGCACGCGCACCTTGCCGAGCAGTTCGCCGGTGGGRGCATAGACCCAGACGCCGCCGGGCGCGGTCACCCAGACATTGCCGCGCTGGTCGCATTTCATGCCATCGGGAACGCCCGGCTCCAGTTCGGAGCGAATGCCGCTGGCGAAGACGCGGCCATTCGACAGCCCGCCATCGCTGCCGAGGTCGAAGACGCGGATCAATGCCTGCACGGTGTCGTTGACATAGAGCAGCCGTTCGTCGGGCGAGAAGCACAACCCGTTCGGCTGATCGAACAGATAACGGTCGACCAGCAGCCGCGGCGCGCCGCCGCCRGGCGGCACGCGATAGACGCCCTGGAAACCGAGCTGGCGCGGCCGCTCRACGCCATAGACCGGCATGCGGCCATACCAGGGGTCGGAGAAGTAGATCGCACCGCTGGAATGGACGCAGACATCGTTCGGACTGTTGAGCTCCTGGTTCTCGACATGCGACGCCACAATCTCCCGCCGGCCGTCGGGACGCTCGCGCACCAGGGACGATGTCGCGTGCTCGCAGACGATCAAATTGAGGTCGGCATCATAGGTCATGCCGTTGCATTTGTTCGACGGCCGCCGCATCTCGACCACGCCGCGCGTCGCATCCCAGCGGCGRCGGACGTCGGCCGGCATGTCGGAAAACAGCAGGTACTGCTCGATCGGATGCCAGATCGGTCCTTCGGTGAAATCGAAGCCAGTCGCGACCTGCGCCACAGGTGCGTAGGGATCGATCAGGCTCTCGAACTCACTGCGCAAGGTCACGTGGGTCATGGCTACGCCTCACGCCTTTAMGCCGGAAACCAGTGACGCTGCGGCAGCGACTGCACGACCGGGCCCGGCACCTGGTCGTGCAGCCGCCCCGTCACCATTCCGCCCTCGATCTTGGCTGGCCGATCATGCACCGGCAGCAAATAGCGCGAGCTCGACAGCAGCTTCTTGATCGCGGCTTTCTCGGCGCGCTTGCTGGTGCCGTGATTGCCTGTCGTGCGCGGCTCGCCGTCCTGGATCTCGTTGAACGGCGTCACGATCTGGTCGTTGARATCGTAAATGACGTCGCCGCAGATCGTGGCGATGCCGTCAGCGGTGTGGACGTGGATGTTCATCGAGCCCTCGGTGTGGGCATTGGCCGCCTCGCAATACACGCCGGGCATCAACTCGATCGCGCCGGTGAGCTCCAGGTCGAGGAAGCGCAGCGCGCTCTTGGTATGCAGCCGGTCGATCAGATGCTTGATGTCGGGCGCCGGATATTGCGGATGCATCAGCCCGGAGACGGAATATTCCAGCTCGCGGCGGTTCAGCACCACCGTMGTGTTCATCGGGAACAGATCGTCCTTGCCGGCATGATCGATGTGCAGATGGGTGTGGCAGACATAGCGGACATCGCCCATGCGGACGCCGTGCCGCGCCAGCTGGTTCTCGATCATGTTCTCGTGGTACTGCAGCCCGCGCATGCCCAAGGTCTCCATGATCTGGTTGGAGCGGTAGCCGGTATCGACCACGACCGGATAGGGCCCGCCCAGGATCAGGAAGCCGAGCGTCAGCACGCGGCGGGTGCGGCCGCAGTCGCGGCCGAGCACCAGGAAGCTCGATTCCAGCTCGATATCACCATAGTCGAGGATCTTGATTTCCAGCGCCATGAGCGTTCCCTGTTGCGTTTGGTGTCGTTGCGCGGGGCGTCATCCAAGCCGATAGATCCGCCGCGCGGTCTCTCCCATCACCTGCGCCCGCGCATGCGCATCAAGATCCTGGATTGCAGCCTCATAGGCAGCCACCAGCGCGCGATAGTCTGTCCAGAGCTTTTCGATCGGGAAGTTCGAGCCGAACAGGCAGCGCTCGGCGCCGAACAGGCCGATCGTCTCGCCTACGATRCCTGCAACATGGCCGGGGTCGTTGCGGCGGATGAAGGTGCCGAGGCCGGAGAGCTTGCTGACGACGTTGCGGCGGGCGGCGAGCCGCTGCATGCCGGCGCGCCAGGCCTCGCGCCCCGCGGGCGACAGGTCCTCCAGCATGCCGGCGTGCTGCAGGATGAAGGTGACGGACGGACAGGTCTCCGCCAGCGCGGCGGCGTCGGCCATCTGCCCGGCGAACACCTGCAGATCGAACGACCAACCATAGTCGGCCAGTCGCGCAACATTGGCACGGATATGGGGATCGTTGCACAGATCGGGCGACGCAGCGAAGCGATACAGCGGATTGTCGTGCCAATGCAGCTGCATGCGCACACCGCGGACCAACGGATAGCGGGCGAGCCGATCGAATTGCGGCCGCGCGTCATCAACGGCGAGATCGGCATAGGCGACGATCGCGTGCGGAAAGCCGTGCTCCTCGGCCGTGCTCTGCACCCAGGCGGCCTCGTCCTCGAAACCGTCCTTGGCCCAGTTGGTCTGGACATAGACCGATTGCGTCACGCCGCTGCCGGCGACGTCGCCGAGATATTCCGCGATCGTGTAGTCGCGCCGAATGGMCTCATAGGGTCCGAAGATGCGCGGCTGCATCGGCCCGACCAGCCAAGGCAGATCGGCCTGGCGCCAGATGTGATGATGCGCGTCGACATATCCGGTCATGCCGCCCTCCTCGGCGCCAGCGACAGCAGATGGGCAACGATGGCCTCGTCGGAGCCGCCTGGCACGATGTCATCGACGAACGGCGCGATCGCCTGCAACGCTGCGGTCTGCGGCTTGAAGCCGGGTCCCGTCGCCAGCGGCGTCAGCCAGCTCAGGCGCCAGGCGCGCAGCGACAGCTTCCACACGGCATCGCGGAGCGCCTGGTGGTCGCCGCGCTCCAGCCCATCCGAGATCACCAGCACCGAGGCGCCGCGCGCGTAGGTCGAGAAGCGCGGCACCGCGAGGAACGCCTGCAGCGCCTCACCGATCCGCGTGCCGCCGTCCCAATCGCTGACGAGATGYGAGGCCGCGAGCAGCGCCTGCTCGCGCCGCTTCAGCCGCAGCGGAGGCGTCACGCGCGTCAGCCGCGTGCCCAAAGTGAACACCTCGGCTTGCGGAATGGCCTGCACCAGCACATGGGCGAGCCGCATGTTGTCCTCGGTGCGCGCCTTCATCGAGCCGGACACGTCGATCAGCAGCAGCAGCCGGCGCAGCCGCGGCCGCCGCCTCAGCCGGCGCAAGGACAGCACCTYGCCATCATGCCGCACACTCTCGCGCAGGGTTCGGCGCAGGTCGACGAAGCCGCCTTGTCGCGCGCGCATCCGCCGGTGACCGCGCCGCTTCGGCAGCGTTGCCCGGGCCTGTCGTGCGAGGCGCTGCAAGGCATTGCCGCCGGTCGAGCCGGCAAGGCGCCGCGCGACCAGCGCCTCGGCGCGCGTCGCCGCCAACCCCGACTCGWTCTGCTCCTCGGCGAGATCGSGGTCGACGGCGCCGTCGCCCTCCTCCTGCAGCCGCACGATGTCGTCACGCTGGTCGGACTCGCTGAGGGCCGCAGCTTCAGTGACACCGAAATGGATGTCGAACAGCAGATTGTAGGTCGCGCGCCGCTCCGGCGGCGGGGCCAGGGTCGCCGCCCCGGCACGGCGGATGTCGTCGAGGGAGGTCGGTCCCAGCAGCGCGATGGCTTCGAGRAACGAAGTGGTCTGCTCCGGTGCGATCGCGAAGCCGTTCCGCCGCAGCAAYGCGGCGAAGGAGATGAAGATCWCGACAGCATTGGGCAGGCGAGGCTCGCTCATGTCATCRCCTCCGCCAGCAGCGCATCGAGCCGGGGGGCGATGAAGGACAGATCCTCCTCGTCCTTGAGCGCAACGCCAATCGAGCGCTTGAACGCATCMGGCCAGCGCGCGCCGGTCTGGTTCAGCAGCGTCGCGGCCTCGGCCCAGTCGACCGCTTCGGCGATCCCCGGCGCCTTGCTCAACGGCTCGCGCCTGAGCTTCGCCACCGCCGACACCACTGCGCGCGCAGTCGCCTCGGCCACGCTGGAAGCCCGCATCATGACAATGCGCGCCTCGCGCGCCGCGTCGGGATAGTCGATCCAATGGTAGACGCAGCGGCGGCGCAGCGCTTCATGCAGGTCACGGGTGCGGTTCGAGGTCAGGACGACGATCGGCCGCTCGGCGGCGCGCACCGTGCCGCGTTCGGGGATCGAAATCTGGAAGTCGGACAGGAATTCGAGCAGGAACGCTTCGAACTCCTGGTCGGCGCGGTCGATTTCGTCGATCAGCAGCACCGTCGAGTCGGGCGCACGCAGGCAGGCCAGCATTGGCCGTTCGATCAGAAAACTCTCGCCATAGATGTCGATGCTCTCCTCGCCAGCCTGGCGGATCGCCAGCATCTGACGCGGATAGTTCCACTCGTAGAGCGCCGCCGCGGCGTCGATCCCCTCATAGCATTGCAGCCGGATCAGCTTGCGGCCGAGCACTGCGGCGATGGCCTTGGCCGCCTCGGTCTTGCCGACGCCGGGCGCGCCTTCCAGCAGCAGCGGCTTGCCGAGCGCGAGCGCGAGATAGGCCGCGGTCGACAGCCCGTCATCGGCGAGGTAATAGGCCGCGCGCAGCGCCTTCTCCAGCGCCTGCGGCGAGTCGATGCCGACAATATTGCTGCGGACCACCATCTCGCTTTACCGCCGCGTCTGCGGCCGCGCGCCGCCCTGGGCCCTGATCGCGCGCAGCACTTTTTCCGGCGTGATCGGCARCTCGTCGATGCGGACGCCCACCGCATTGAAGATCGCATTCGCGAGTGCCGGCAGCACCGGATTGGCGCACATCTCGCCCGGCCCCTTGCCGCCGAACGGACCGTCCGGCGCCGGCCGCTCCAGCACGGCGATGTCGTGCGGGCAGATGTCGCCGGGGCCGGGCATCAGATATTCGACGAAGTCGCGCGGACCSTGCCTSGGATCCGGATAATACGGCTCGGTYGTCTCATACAGSGCGTGGCTCATCCCCATCCAGGCGCCRCCGACCAGYTGCTGCTCGACCAGGCGCGGATTGAGCGCGCGACCCAGCTCATAGGCGCTGTCCATCCTGATCACGCCGACCTCGCCGGTCTCGTCATCGACCTCGACCTCCGCGACGAGGCAGGCGTGGGCGTAGCAGGTGGCGGGAGACATCTCGCCGGTCTCGGGATCGACGTCCGACAGCGGCACGAGGAAGATGCCGCGGCCGGAGATGGTCTTGCCCTGGCGGAACTGCGCGGCGATGGCAACGTCCTTCACCGAGATCGCGCGATGCGGCGCACCCTTGACGTGGATGTTGCCGCGGCCATCGGTCTCGAGATCGGCAGCGTTCACCTCGAGCTCTTCGGCCGCCGCCTCCATCATSACGCCGCGCGCCTCCTTGGCCGCCGCCATCACGGCATTGCCGACGCGATGCGTGCCGCGCGAGGCGAAYGAGCCCATGCARTGCGGCCCGGTGTCGGAATCGGCCGTGTCGACATAGACGTCCTCGACGGGCACGCCGAGCGTCTCGGCACAGATCTGCCGGGTCACCGACTTCATGCCCTGTCCCAGATCGATCGAGGACAGCGCCACCGTGAACTTGCCGCTCGGATTGGAATGCACCAGCGCCTGGCTSGGATCACCGCCGAGATTCATGCCGATGGGATAGTTGATGGCCGCCATGCCGCGACCGCGGTGCCTGGTCATGTCAGCGCCTCCTCGTGCCGAACACCGATGAGAACCGCGTTGCGCCGTGCGACGATGACGGCGCCGGGCTCTGCGGCGGCGGTGGCGGCGGCTCGAGCGGTGGCGACGAGAGCCCGCGGTCATAGCTGGTCCGCTGCTGCGCCGGTGCCGGCCGCGTCGCCGCGGTCTCACGCGGCGTGGACGGGACGGCGGCCCGCGCGCCGCCGCCATCCTTGCGCGACGACATCCTGCGGAACTCCTCGCGCATCGGCCATTTCGCCTTCTCGGCCGCGACCTGGACGCATTCGATCAGCGCGGTGTTCTTGGCCTCGCGCCGATGCGCCTTCATGTCGCCGTCGCGATAGGCATTGAGGATGCGGAACTCCATCGGGTCCATGCCGATGAGATGCGCGAGCTTGTCCATCTGGCATTCGAGCGCGAAGTCMATGCCGGTGATGCCGAAGCCGCGCATCGCAGTGGCCGGCGTGCGGTTGGTGAAGACGCAGTAGATGTCACCGTGGACGTTCGGGATCGTATAGGGACCAGGCAGATGCGCGGCGCATTTGACGACGGCATAGCTCGACAGCCGSGTATAGGCGCCGGAATCGAAATAGCCGCGGATCTGGCGCGCGACGATGCGGCCATCGCGCATCACGCCGTCCTTGATGTAGATGCGCTCGGCGCCGCGCGGCGGCCCGAACTGCATCTCTTCCTCGCGTCCGAGCACATAGCGCACCGGCCGCCCGGTCAGCATCGCGGCCAGGATGGCGAGCGGCTCGGTCAGGGTATCGACCTTGCCGCCAAAGCCGCCGCCGACRGTGCCGCCGATGAARTGGAAGGTGTTYGACGGCAGATCGAGGATCTTGGCGCAGGTATCGAGCGAGAAGAACAGCGCCTGGGTCGAGGTGTAGACGACRTAGCGCCCATTCGTRTCCGGCGCGGCAATGGAACCGTTGGTTTCGACCGGCGCGTGCTCGATCGGCGACATCTGGTAACGCTGCTCCAGCACATGATCGGCCTGGGCAAGACCGCGCTCGACATCGCCGAAGCGCAGCTTCTGGTGGTCGTAGCGCTCGTGATAAATGAACGTGTTCTTCGGATAGGTCTCGTTGACCGTGGGCGCGCCCGGCTTCAGCGCCTCCTCGACGTCGAACACGGCCGGCAAGTCTTCGTAATCGATGCGCACCTTGGCCRCCGCTTCGGCCGCCGCACGCGGCGTCTCGGCGACGACAGCGACGATGGGTTCGCCGCGATAGCGCACCTTGTCGACGGCGAGCGTCGGCTCGTCRTCCTTGCCGAAATTGATCAGGCTGAGCAGCGTGTTCAGGTTGCGCGGCACGTCGCTGCCGCGGATGATCCGCCGCACGCCCTCGCTCCGCTCGGCCTCGCTGGTGTCGATGCGGCGCAGCCGSGCATGCGGCTGCGCCGACCTGACGACCCTCAGATGCAACATGCCCTGCAGCTTGTGATCGTTGAAATAKGTCGASGTGCCCGTGACGTGGCCGAGCATGTCCTGACGCTGGGTGCCCTTGCCGACCTCGTTGAGATTGTCGTCGCGCTCGTCGGCGAAGATGTCCTTGCGCAATTCCAACATGGCAATCTCCTCTACGCGCTCGCGCGCCGCGATGCGGCGGCCGCCAGCACCGCGTTGATGATCGGCTCGTAGCCGGTGCARCGGCAGATATTGCCGGAGATCGCTTCCACCACCTGCTCACGGCTCGGCTGCGGGATCCTGTCGAGCAGCGCCTTGGCSGCCATCAGCATGCCCGGCGTGCAATAGCCGCATTGTGCCGCGAACCCTTCGGCGAACGCCTGCTGCAGCGGGTGCAGATTGGGCCCGGTCTTGATGCCGTCGAGCGTCTCGACCGCGCGCCCCTCGACGGTCTCGGCGAGCGTCAGGCAGGAGAGATGCGCTTCGCCGTCGATCAGCACGGTGCAGGCGCCGCAGCCGCCCTGCCCGCAGCCGAATTTGGGCGTGACGTCGCCGAGCATCTCGCGCAGCACGACAAGAAGATTTGTCCCGCCGTCGACGAACAGCGCGACCTCTCGGCCGTTGTGACGGAATTGCAAAGGAGTCTTGGTCACGCTCTAGCTCTCCTGTCCCGACARAAGCCGCCGCAGATGCACGCCGACGACTTCGCGCCGGTACCACGCGCTGGCCAGCGCATTGTCAGTCGGAGCGGTCCCTTCGCTTGCCGCGGCGGCGGCGGCGTTGATCGTGCTGGCGTCGAGCGGACGGCCTTCGAGCGCGCGCTCGRCGCCCTTGGCGCGGATCGCGGTCGGCGCCATCGAGCCCAGCGCAATGCGGGCGCCGGTGACGCGGCCGCCGCTTTGCGGAACATGCGCCGCRAGCGTGATGACGGATCCACCCTTCGGCTTGATGCGAGAAATCTTGCGATAACGGAACGCATCGGCCGACGCGGGCCGGATGCAGGATACGGCAACGACCAGCGCGCCGGCCTGGCGGTCGCGCGATTGCAGGAACTCCTCGAGCGGCATGTCGCGCAGACCGAAGCCGCCCTGCACGGCGACCAAGCCGTCGAGCGCGAGCAGCGCGACGGTAAAGTCGCCGAATGGCGCGGGCGCAAACAGATTGCCGCCGACGGTACCCATGTTGCGGACCGCAGGCCCGCCGATCGAGCGCGCGGCCGGATGCAGGAAGCCGAGATCGCGCTCGGCCAGCACGCGCGCAAAAGTCACTCCGGCGCCGATGCGGACGCGCGCGCCAGACCCGTCGATGGTCTGCAAGCTCCGATCGGTGGCGCGGACCACGGTCGTCATCGACACATCGCCCTCGTTGAGATCGCGCATCACCAGCGTGCCGCCGCCGAGATAACGGGCAGCACGGTCCGACGACAACGCCGACGCCRCCTCGCTCAGAGCCTGGAAGGTCTTCACCGTCACCGGCATCGGTTCACCTCGTTGTTCATGCCGCCTGCTTGAGATGCGATCGGATCGATTCGAAGCCGGCCTGGTAAATGTCTTCCGCGACCATGCGCGCCAGCGTCTCGGCCTGCTCGGGGCGGGTCGTGAAGCGGCTCTCCCAGTGCCAGAACGTGCGATCGCCGTCGGTCACCGGCAGCAGCCGGACATGGGCGACATAGTTGAACATCGGGAGCGGCGTATCGAGCAGGCAATAGCTGAAGGTCTGTTCGAGATCCGACAGCGCGAGCAGCTGCTCGCGCAGCTCCGAGCCGTCCTTCAGCCGGAAACGCCTGACACAGCCGATCTTGTCGGACGTTTGCGAGCGCTCGATCGCCGACGTGGCGACGGCCGGATGCCAGCGATCATGGCCGTTGAAGTCGCGCAGCACCTCCCACACGACCTCGGTCGGCGCATCGATGATCGTGCTCTTGACGACGTGCGGCACCGTTCTAGCCTCCGAATGCCCGCTTGAGCGCGTCGAAGCCGCCCTGGAACACGCCACCGCCGATCGAGCCAACCAGATCAGCTTCGCGCTCCGGCGCGCAGTCGAACTCGGCGGTCCATTCCAGGAAGGTCTTGTCGCCATCCGTTACCGGCGTCAGCCGCAGCGTCGCCACATAGTTCGAAACCCCCATCGGCGATTCCAGAATCGAATAGGTGCAGAACATGTCGTAGTCGGACAGGCCGAGCAGCTTCTCGCGGATACGGTCGCCGTTGCGCAGGCGGAAATCCCTGACGCAGCCGATCTTGTCGGCTGGCTCGCCGCCTTCGATGCGGCTTTCCGCGATTGCGGGATGCCAGTTCGGCAGGCCGTTGAAGTCGCGGACGCGCGCCCACACCCGGTCGTTGCGGGCGTTGACGACAGTGGAGACATAGACCCTCGCCATCTCGCATCAACCCTTCTTGCGCGGACCGCGATCGGACGGCGGCTCGGACGGGCCGCCGCCCTCACCCCCGCCACCCCCGGCATCCTTGCGCGCCGACGCCTCCTTGCGGATGCCCTGCATGTCCCTGGCCTCGCGGATCAGGCCAGGCATCTTGGCGAGGCTGCCGCCCTCCACGCCGATGTCGGACAGGATGGAGTCGATCAGCGGGGCCTGGACGCGGTAGCGTAGCGCCGAGTCGATCACCTCGTCGGTGGCGCTGCGGCCGCCATTGCCATTGCCGCCATGGCCGTTGAGGCCRTCGACCTGRAGRATSCGGATGCCCTCGATCTTCTCCATCGGCTTGACGCTCTCGCGCACGATGCCCTCGATGCGGTCGAGCAGCTTGCGGCGGAACAGCGAATAGCGCGCCTGGTCGGTCAGCACGTTCTCCGCCTCGTTGAGCAGCCGCTGCGCCTCGGCCTCGACCGCGGCCCGCACGCGCTCGGCCTCCGCGGCGATCCGGGTTTCCTCAGCCTGCTTCTCGGCGATCAGCACCTCGACGGTCTTGCGCCGGCGGGCGATCTCGCTCTCGCGCGCGGTGATGACTTTCTCCGTCGCCTCGGTGGCGCGGGTGCGTGCCTCCTCGGCCGCGACCTTGGCCGCGGATTCCTCGAGCGACTTCTGGTACAGCGCGATCGCCTTCTCCATCAGCGCGGTCTCGACGTCCTTCTCACGGTTGACCTCGAGCTTGCGCAGTTCGCGCTCCCTGCCGATGCGTGCCTCGTCAAGGCCGCGATCGGAGGCGATACGCGCGCGTTCGACCTCCTCGCGCGCCGCGATCTCCGCCTCCTGCAGCGACTGGACGCGRGCGACCTCGAGTTGCTCGATGGCGCGGCGGCGCTCCAGCCGGACAGCCTCCAGCGCCTGCTCACGGGACACGTCGGCGGTCTCGACCTGCTTGCGCGCGATGATCTCGGCCTCCTTGACCTGCCGGTCGGCATCGATGCGCTCGGCGCGCTTGGCCGCGAGCTCGATCACCCTGACCTCATCGGCGAGCTCGATCGCCTTCTTCTGATCGATGTTCAGCACCTCGCGCGTCCGCGACGAGGCGATGCGCTCGGCCTCCAGCGCCAGCTCGACCTCGATGCGGCGCCGCTCGACCRCCTCGCGCCGCTTCAGATCGGCGGCCTCGACGGCCTCGGTGCGCTCGATCTCCAGGCTGCGCGTCGTCTTCTCCGACTCGATCCGCCTGGCGGCCACCGCAAGCTCCTGGGCAATCCGGGCCGCTTCGATCGCTTCGCGCGAGGCGATGTCGGCCTCCTCGATGGTCCTGATCCGCGCGATCTCCAGCGCACGCACCCGCTCCTCCTGCGCGATGCGGCTGGCTTCGGTGGCCTCGCGCGCAGCGATGCCGGCGATCTCGATGCCCTGATTRCGCTCGATCTCCAGCTTGCGCGTCGCATGCTCGGCGGCGATCCGTTCCGCYGACAACGCCTGCTCGCGGGCGATCCGGGCGGCCTCGACAGCCTGCTGCGCCTCGATCTCCGCTTCCTGRATCGCGCGCACCTGCGCGATCTCGGTYGCGCGGGTTCGTTCATCGGAGCTGATGCGTTCGAGATTGACGATCATCGTCTGCGCGATCCGCGCCTTCTCGGTTGCCTCGCGGGCCGCGATCTCCGCCTGTTCGATCGCGCGGGTGCGCTCGATCTCGCGGCGCCGCGTCTCCTCGTCATTGGCGATGCGGGCATCGGAGACGACGCGATCCTGCTGGATCCTGGCTTTCTCCACCGCTTCSCGCGCGGCGATCTCCGCTTCCTCGATGGTGCGGGTCCGCTCGATGTCGCGCTGGCGCACCTCGCGCTCCGACTCGATGCGCGCGGCGTCGATCGCGCGCTGATTGGCGATCCGGGCCTTCTCGAYGTCCTCGCGCGCCAAGAGCTCGCGCTCCTCGACCGCGCGCGTGCGTTCGATCTCGCGCTGCCTTGTGTCGCGCTCAGCGGCGATGCGGGCTTCCGCAATCGTCAGTTCATTGGCGATGCGCGCCTTCTCGATCGTCTCGCGCGCCATGATCTGCGCCTGCTCGGCCTCGGTCTCGCGCAGCGCGCGCTCGCGCGCCACCTCGGTCCGCTGCAGGGCGCGACGCATCTCGATGTCACGCTCCTGGTCCAGCCGCGCCGTCTCGCTCTCGCGCTCGATGTCCAGCGCCTCGCGCTCGGCTTCGAGATTGCGGGTGCGGATCTTGATCATCGAGTCCTGCTCGATGTCGTTGCGTAGCTTCCGCTTGCTCTCGATGTCCTCCATCAGCCGGGTCAGGCCTTCGGCGTCGAACCGGTTCGACGGGTTGAAGAACTCCAGGTCGGTCTGATCCAGATCGGTGATCGCGACGGATTCCAGCTCMAGGCCGTTCTGAGCCAGCGCCTCGGAGGCGGCGGCCTTCACGCGGGACACGTAGTCGCCGCGCTGCTCATGCATCTGCTCCATCGTCATCTCGGCGGCGACCGAGCGCAGCGCCGAGATGAACTTGCCGGAGAGCAGCGCGTGCAGTTTTTCYGGTTCCAGGGTGCGGCGGCCGAGCGTCGCGGCCGCAATCGACACGGCCTCGCGGGTCGGCTGAACACGAACGTAGAAGTCGGCCTCGACGTCGACGCGCATGCGGTCGCGSGTGATGACGGCGTCCTGCTTCGCGCGCGTGATGCCCATCGGCAGCACGTTCATGTTCACGGGGGTGTAGTCGTGAATGAACGGCATCACAAAGGCGCCGCCATTGATCACGACGCGCTCGCCCATGAAGCCGGTGCGGACGAAGGAGACCTCCTTCGAGGAGCGGTGGTACAGCCAGTTGACGATGTAGACGGCGACCACGATGACGATGATCGCAACGATCAGCCACAGGATCAGCTCACCGATCAGAACCCCGGACATCCGTTTTCCTCCCTCAGTCCTCCGTCCGACGCGCGGGACGCGAGGCGCCGCCGCCGTCGGATCACGTGGTGTCGCATCAGACGCGGCGCGGCCGCGAGCTGATCGCCTTGAAATGTCGYACCTGCTCCGTCAGCGCCCGCTCCACCGGCAGCCGTTCCATCGAGGACGCGCCGTAGAAGCCGTGGCAGTTCTTCGTATGTTTCATGATGAAGTCGGCATCGGCGGGCTCGGCGATCGGGCCGCCATGCGCCAGGATCAGGATTTCGGGATTGACGCTGAGCGCGGCAGAGGCCCAGCTGTCGATCAGGCCGGGGCAGTCTTCCAGCTTCGGCGCGGTCTGCGCACCGATCGAGCCACCCGTGGTCAGCCCGAGATGACAGACGATGATGTCGGCACCTGCGATTGCCATGCCCGTCGCCTGCGCCTCGTTGAACACGTAGGGCGTCGTCAGCAGATCCTTGTCATGGGCGCGCCCGATCATGTCGATCTCAAGTGCGTAGGAGATGCCCGTCTCCTCGAGATTGGCCCGGAACGTGCCGTCGATCAGGCCGACGGTCGGAAAGTTCTGYACGCCGGAGAAGCCGAGTGTCTTCAGCTCGTCGAGAAACACGTCCATGTCGCGGAACGGGTCGGTGCCGTTGACGCCGGCGAGCACCGGCGTGCTCTTCACGACCGGCAACACCTCGGCCGCCATCTCGACCACGATCGCATTGGCATCGCCATAGGCCATCAGCCCGGCGAGCGAGCCGCGGCCGGCCATGCGRTAGCGGCCGGAATTGTAGATCACGATCAGATCGATCCCGCCGGCTTCCTCGCATTTGGCCGACAGGCCGGTGCCGGCGCCGCCGCCGATGATCGGCACACCCCGGCGGACCATGTCGCGAAACTTCTTCAGCAGCGGTGCGCGCTCATATCTCGGCATCACCATCACCTCACCTGTCTGCGCCGCGCCGGCAGCCGCCCGAGCATCGGCCTGATGGCGCCGACGATCGTGGCGACGAACTCATGATCGTTGATATGATGCGGCACGCGGATCAGGCGCCGGTTCGAGGTCTGCCGCACGGTCTGCTCCAGGCTGCGGAACAGCGCCTCATCCGCATCGCGGTCGAAGAACGGCTGCCCCTGGGCATCGAGTGCCGAGACGCCTTTCTCAGGCAGGAAGAACCTGACGGGTCCATCCATGCGATTGAGCCGCTCGCCGATCCAGCGCCCCATCTGCGTGTTCTCCGCAGGCGTCGTGCGCATCAAGGTGACCTGTGGATTGTGGACGTGGAACTTGCGGCCGCGGTAGCGCTCGGGGATCGTGTCCGGCGCGCCGAAATTGACCATGTCGAGTGCACCGACCGAGCCGACATAGGGCACGCGGGTGCGAATGATGGCGCCGAGGCGGTCTTCGGTGGCCGGGAACACGCCACCCATCAGGAGGTCGCAGACCTCGGTCGTGGTGAGGTCGATGACGCCGGCGAGCATGCCGGAGTCGACCAGCTTCTCCATCGCGCGGCCGCCGACGCCGGTGGCGTGGAACACGAGGCACTCATATTCGTCGTCCAGCTCGGCCGTGATTCTCTGCACCGCGGGCGTGGTGACGCCGAACATCGTGATACCGATCGCGGGCATCTGAGGCTTGGCGCGGTCGACCGTCGCGGCTTGTTGCTGGCGCGCCATAACCATGCCGGCCAGCGCATGGGCGCCGTTGCTGAGCACGGCACGCGAGATCGAATTCAGCCCCTGCACGTCGGTCACCGAGTACATCATCGCGATATCGGCTGGGCCGACATAGGCGCCGACGTCCCCCGACGCCACCGACGAGATGATCAGCTTGGGCACGCCAAYGGCGAGCTCGCGCATCCCTGGTGCGACCAGCGACGTACCGCCAGAGCCGCCSGCSGAGATGATSCCSGCGACGTTRTCCTGYCGRCGCAGCCAGCGYGCRAASGCSTCGSCCATCGCGGTGACGGASRCRCCGCGATCGKMGCCGAACACGGCGGAGCCGCCACGGGGATGATTGAGCGCGATCTCCTGGGCCGAGACGTCGCAGCTTCCCTGCTTGCCGCTGGTGGAGACATCGACCAGCCGGGTGCGCAGGCCRTGGCCGGCAATGATGTTGCGGATGAAGCGCAGCTCGTCGCCCTTGGTGTCGAGCGTGCCGACCACGATCACGGCCGGCGGMCCGGATGTGATCGGCCCGGCGCGCTCCCGGCTCGAACGCGTCGCCTCGGCGAGCCGGGTGACACTGGTCGAGACCGTGCGCGCCTTGGCCTCGATTTGCGCGATCGGCACCGGCTGCGACCACCGCGTCGGCAGCACGGGATTGGAGAGGTAGATCTTGACCGGCCCRGCCTTGGGCGTTGCAGGTGGGACTACGCCGGCAACCGGCTCCCCCCTCACCTGCTCCGTGCCGAGGTCGGTCTCGTCCCCGGCATGCTGGCCGACGCCGAGCAGGCGCTGCTGCAGYTCGCGATCGGCGGCGAGCCGCGCGGAGTCGATGATGCGGTTGATGCGGCCGTTGACCATGATGGCGACGCGCGGCGAGACCGCCGTGGCAACGCCGATATTCTGCTCGATCACGAGCACCGCGATGTCGCTGTCCTGGCCGAGGCGGATCAGCATCTCCTCGACCTGGGCCGATATTCTGCTCGATCACGAGCACCGCGATGTCGCTGTCCTGGCCGAGGCGGATCAGCATCTCCTCGACCTGGGTGACGATGACCGGCGCCAACCCCTCGGTCGGCTCGTCCATGATCAGGAGCTGCGGATTGGTCAGCAGCGCGCGCGAGATCGCCAGCATCTGCTGCTCGCCGCCGGAGAGCTGGCCGCCGCCATTGTTGCGGCGTTCGGCCAGGCGCGGGAACACCTCGTAGATGCGCTCCGGCGTCCAGGCGCCGCGCTTGCCGCGCTGCATCAGCCGCAAATGCTCGTCGACGCTGAGCGAGCGCCACAGACGCCGTCCCTGCGGCACGTAGCCGACGCCGAGCCGCGCGATGCGGGCGGGATTGAGCCCGGTGATGTCCTCCCCGCGCAGCCGCACCGATCCGCCGGACGGGCGCAGCAGACCCATGATGGCCTTGCACAGCGTCGTCTTGCCCATGCCGTTGCGGCCGACCAGCGAGAACACGCCGCTTTCCAAGCGGAGGTCGACGCCCTGCAGCGCATGCGAATGGCCGTAGTAGACATCGAGTCCCCGGACGTCGAGTGCGGGAACGGAGCGGCTGCGATCATTCATGGCCGCCTCCGAGATACAGCTCCTGCACCTCCGGATCGGATTCGATCTCGTGCGGCGCGCCCTCCTTGAAGATGCGGCCATTGTGCATCATCGTCACGYTCTCGACGACGCGCAGCGCCACGTCCATGTCGTGCTCGATGATGATGTAGCCGATATGCGCCGGCAGCGCGGWCAGGATCTCCACCAGTTCGCGCCGCTCGGTCGGCGACAGGCCCGCGGCCGGCTCGTCGAACAGGATGAAGCGCGGCGCCCCGGCCAGCGCCAGCGCGATTTCGAGCTGCCGTTGCTGGCCATGGGCGAGCTCGGAGACGAGCTGCTCGCGAACCGACGTGAGATGCACGGCTTCGATCAGCCGCTCGGTCGCCTGCATCAGCGCATCATTGGCGCGGGGGCGCAGCATCGAGAAGCGCGCACGCGACACGCCGCGGCAGGCGAGATAGACGTTGTCCCGCACCGACAGGCCGAGGAACAGCGCGGAGATCTGGTAGGTCCGGCGCAGCCCGCGGCGGATCCGCTCATGGGGCGGAAAGGCCGTGATGTCCTCGCCGAAGAAGCGGATCGTGCCCGAGGTCGGCAGGAAATCGCCGGTGACGCAGTTGAACAGCGTSGTCTTGCCGGCGCCGTTCGAGCCCAGCACCGCGCGCCGCTCGCCTGGCCGAACCGTGATGGTGATATCGGTCAACGCCGCCAGCGCGCCGAACATGCGAGTGACGCCGCGCAGTTCGAGTGCCGCCGTCGAGCCGAGCGCCGAGAGCCGGTCCGCCACTCTATCCATGGCCGTGACCTCCCGGCCGTGTGTCCCTGTGCTGGCCGCGCCTGCGCCAGCGCTCATARAGACCGATCACGCCGTCCGACGACCAGAATACGATCGCGAGGAAGCCGAGGCCGATCAAGAGCCGGAAGCGGTTGCCGTCAAGCCCGACCTTGACCAGGAAATCGAGCGCAAAGGTGCGCAGCATGACGAAGATGAAGGCGCCGATATAGGCGCCGACCGGCCGGGTGACGCCGCCGACCACGGCAACGATCAGAATGTCGATGCAACGCTCGACGGCGACAGAGCCTGGCGAGATCTGCCGGTAATTCCAGACCTGGAGCACGCCGCCGAGGCCGGCGATCAGGGCGGCGAAAGCATAGGCCGCGATGCGATGCGCATTGACGTTGAAGCCGAGCGCGGCCATGCGCCTGGGATTGTCGCGGACGCCCTGCAGCGCCAGGCCGAACGGTGCGCGGGACAGATAGAGYACGACGCCATAGCAGGCGACYGCGACCGCCAGCGTCAAATAATAGAAGGCGATGTCGGAGCGCCAGTCGATGCCGAGAAAATGCGGCGTCGCGATCGTGTTGATGCCGGTATGGCCGTTGAAGATGGCCCAGTTCTGGTTGGTGAAATAGTAGAACGCCGCGCCGATCGCGAGCGTGATCATGATGGTGTAGATGCCCTCGGTCCGTACCGCCAGCGCGCCGCCGAGCGTGCCGAACAGCACCGCGAGGACCAGCGCCGTCGGCGTCGCCAGCCACCATGGCCAACCCAGGCTGATATTGGCGTTGCCGCTGACACCGAACACGGCAACCATGTAGCCGGCAAAGCCGGCGATCGTGAGCTGCATCAGGCTGACCATGCCGCCATARCCGGCGAGGAACATCAGGCTCAGCGCGATGGTGCCGAGGATCAGCGTCGTGCCAAAGATCTCGATCAGGAAGAAGCCATTGGCGATGAGCGGCATGATCAGTAGCAGCGCCGCTACGGCCCAGGCCCACGGCTGCTCGGTGACCGACCACGCGGCCGGCTGCGRCRCGGYGCCCGGTTGCGCCAGCATGCCCTCTCTCGCCCGCGCCTCCTGGATCAGCGACATYTCASCGCCTCGCCAACAGGCCCTGGGGCCGCAGCGCCAGCACCAGCACCATGATCAGGAAGGTGACGACGATCGCGTAGGTCGGGATGTAGACCGACCCCAATTGCTCGGCGAGCCCGATGATCAGCGCGCCGAGCGCGGCACCGGGAATCGACCCCATGCCGCCGACGATGACGACGACGAGCGACGCCAGCAGGAAGCGCGTATCTTCCCCCGGCGAGATCGATTGGAAGGTTCCGCCCACCACCCCGGCGATGCCAGCGAGCCCCGCGCCGAGCGCGAACACCAGGACGAAAACGAGCTGGATGTGCACACCGGTCGCGGCAAGGATCTCGCGGTCGTCGACACCGGCGCGCACGATCATGCCGACCCGCGTGCGGTTCAGCGCCAGCCACATCAGGACACCGATCACCACCGAGCCGCAGAAGATCACCAGGCGCACCAGCGGATATTGCAGGAACACCGCCTCGCCCGATGACTTCATGGCCGTCATCAGCGGCAGCTGGACCGGTCCGATCAGCCATGCCGGCGTCTGGATCTGGTAGAAGTCGCCGCCGAACGCCCACAGCATCAGATCGGCGAACACGATCGACAGCCCGATGGTCACCATGGTCTGGCGCAGGTCCTGGCCCTCCATGCGGCGGAACACCAGGAACTGAAGCAGAATKCCGATCGCGGCGACCACGACGAAGGCGACGACGAAGGCGAGGATCCATGAGCCGGTCGCRGCCGAGATGCCATAGCCGACATATCCGCCGAACAGATAGAGCGAGCCGTGCGCGAGATTGACGTTGCGCATCAGGCCGAAGATCAGGGTGAAGCCGCTCGCCACGAGAAAGTACAGTCCACCCAGCGTGATCCCGTTGAACACCGCGCTGAGAAACACCTTCTTCCGGCCGATCGCATCCTCCAGCCCGGGCGGCCAGACGGCGAAGATCAACCAGGCGAGAAGCGCGATGGCCAGAAGAATGACCAGCGACCAGATCGGCTGGCGCTCGATGAAGCGGCTCATCGGTCCTCCCTCACGCGCAGGCGGACCGGTCCGTCAGCGGCGCGGCAAGGCGCGTTCAGCCGGAGATCGCCGGGTGTACCGGCCATCGCTCGTCCTCCCTCGTCGGATCCTTTGGCGGATCACGTTGCTCGCAGTGTAGCGGGGGACCAGCGTCGGTATTTGATCGACAGTCTCTTTTCGCGCGATGCGCAGCAGCACGTCAGGCGCGCAGCACTTTTGCAGCGCGGCGATAGTCGGTCGGCGCCATGCCGACATTGCCGGCGAAGAAGCGCGTGAAGCCGCTCTGCGAGGAAAAGCCGAGATCGAAGCCGATGTCGGCGATCGGCGACTCCGTCGCCACAAGCGCATCCAACGCCCGCTCCATCAACAGCGTGTTGAGATAGAGGTTCGGGGTCACGCCGGTCTGGCTACGGAACAGACGATAGAAATGCGGCCGCGACAGYCCGGACTCGCGCGCGATGTYATCGAGCTCGATCTCCGCGCAGGGGCTGTCGGACATCAGCTTGATGCATTTGCGAACACGGAAATCMGTCACCTCGGCRCAGCGYCGCTCCGGCATSAGTTCGRCGAYSCGCCAGCTYTCCTCATARCARCTRTCGATCAGCTGTCGCAGCTCGCCGTCGAGACAGCCGAGCGATGGCGCGCCACATACCAACGCTGCGGTGCGGCGGATGCAGCGGTCCAGCGCCGCCGTGCGCCTAAAACAGGTTCGGCCGAAGCGGAGGCCCTGCTCGCGGGCGGCCGAGGGCGCAAACCAGTCGGCGTTGACATAGAGCACAAAGAAGATCGCGCCATTGTCGACGTCGTTAGGCAGGAAATTATGCGGTTCCCAGGGGTTGACCGCGACGATCCAATCTTCACCGATCTGATAGCGCTGCTCGCAGACATCGATGTCGGCCGGCGTGCCGCCAACGTGGAAGATCAGATGCCCTTCACGATGGGCATGCACATTGAACGGCCGATTGAGCTGATAAACCGTTGCGCG
>BFBZ01000012.1_pt128 | contig 35348 bp, 41 predicted proteins | sample 1888401 | NCBI WGS metagenome assembly BFBZ01 (sample SAMD00112614, study PRJDB3348) | symbiont metagenome | host: Chara braunii | reverse complement strand
GAACGCGACGGCCAGTGCGCCCATCGGCCTTTATCGCGTCGGCCACGGTCGCGCGGTGTCGCGCGGCGACCTGGTGCTGGCCGTTCCCGCCCCGCCGCTCGCCGCCTTCGCGGCTCGCCGGGGTTACCTTCCGTCTGGCGTGCCGCTCGTCAAACGCATCGCCGCTGTCGCGGGCGACGCGGTTTGCGCGCGCGGCAATGCGATCTTCATCAACAGCCGCCTCGCCGCTGCGCGGCGCGCAATGGACGGCAAGAGCCGCGCGCTTCCGTCATGGAGCGGATGCCAGACGCTGCGCTCCGGCGAAGTGTTCCTGCTCATGCCGGATGTGCGCGCGTCGTTTGACGGGCGGTATTTTGGTCCAACACATACTTCGCAAATCATTGGCACGCTGGAGCCGCTGTGGACGCGCTGAAGGCCGCTGGCCTTTGCGCGCTGCTGGCTTCGCCGCCGATGGCGGCGCAGCCTTGCGGACCTGTGGTGCAGATTTCTAGCCCCGCAATCGACCGCTGGCAGCCGCTGATCGCGGCCGCATCCGCTCGTTTCGGCATCCCCCCAGACTGGATTCGCGCGGTGATGGCCCGCGAAAGTGCGGGCCTGCCCGCGCTTCACGGAGCGCCGATCGTTTCGCCAGCAGGGGCCATGGGCCTCATGCAGCTCATGCCCGAAACCTGGCTGGACATGCGTGCCCGTTATCGCCTCGGTCCTGATCCGTTCGACCCATACGACAACATTTTCGCAGGCACTGCCTATTTGCGCGAGATGTTTGATCGTTACGGCTACCCCGGTCTGTTCGCCGCCTATCACGCAGGGCCGGGCCGCCTCGACGCGGTTCTCGCTGGGCTCAAACCGCTTCCGGCGACGACCAAAACGTACCTCGAAAGCATCGTTCCGGGCGTCGAAACGGGGGTGATTTCGAGCGGAGATCGCCTCTCACCATCGCCAAAATCGGATTCGGATGCGCTGTTTTTCGTCCGCGAAAGCAGTGAAAAACTTCCGACAGCCGCTGCAAATCCCGTGTCCGCCGCGCACCCGCTCTTTGTGCCGCTCGCAACGCCGCCGGATTCCGGCGCGCGCTGAAATCTCCAAGGAGAATGCGGATTTTCATGGGCAACAGGACCGAGAGAGGCGCATCGCAAGATAAAGAGGGCTTGGCGCTAATTCTAGCGCAAGCCCTTGTCTGCACATCTCAAAAAAACAGAGTCAAAGCGTCGCCGGTTAGCGCCACGGATTTTTATGTTGCTGATTTTGTTCGAGGCGTTGGCGCTATGCCGCGATTTTCGAATCTTGGTGTTCAATCCGCGACGTGTTCGCCGGTGTGTTGGACATGAGCGACGACGACGAGTTCGTGCCGAAGCTGGGCCGGATACGGTCAACGAAGGCGCGGGAGAGGAATTACCTGCATCGCGTGCTGCAGGGCATCGCACGCGCCGGCGGCCGCCACGCGAAGGGCAAGAGCACGCGCTTCAACGGCAGCCAGATCGGGCGCGGCTCCGGCGTCGGGCGTGTTCTACGCCATGCGGGCTTCCGGTCACGCCGCGTTGTCGTGCAGGCCCGGCTCGTCAAGCTGGGCGGCAAGGGGCTTGCGAGCGCACGCCGTCATCTGCGTTATCTCCAGCGCGAGGGTGTGGGCCGCGAAGGCGAGAAAGGCGTGCTCTACGACAAGGAGCGCGACGAAGCCGACGGCCGCAGCTTCATGGACGAGGCCAAGGACGATCGCCACCAGTTCCGCTTCATCGTCTCGCCCGAAGACGGCGCGCAATATCAGGATCTGAAGCCATTGGTGCGCCGCCTGATGGTGCAGATGGAAGAAGATCTGGGAACCAAGCTCGACTGGGTGGCAACCGATCACTACAACACCGGCCACCCGCATTCCCATATCGTCGTGCGCGGCAAGGACGAGAGGGGCCACAACCTCATCATCGCCCGCGAATATATCGCGCATGGCTTGCGGGCACGCGCCGTCGATCTGGTCAGCCTCGATCTTGGGCCGAGGACGGATTTTGAAATCGAGGGCGCGTTGAAGAACGAGATGGAGCAGGAGCGTTTCACCAGCCTGGACCGCGACCTGCTCAAACAAGCCGACGCCGATCTTCGCGTGGCCCCCATTGCCAAAGATGCCTTCCGTCAGACCTTGCGGGCCGGCCGTCTGCGAAAACTGGAACGTCTGGGCCTGGCCGATGAAATCGAACCCGGCCAGTGGCAATTATCGCCCGAACTGGAGAAAACGCTGCGCCAGATGGGCGAGCGCGGCGACATCATCAAGACTCTGCACCACGAATTGACCAAGGAAGGTCAATCACGAGACCTGTCCACTTACGCGATCTATGACCCGGATGGTGGCGATGCGGACAGGCTGGTCGGCCGTGTTGTGGGACGCGGCATGTCCGACGAGCTATACGAACGCCGCTACCTGATCGTCGATGGCGTTGACGGACGCGCCCATTACGTCGATGCCGGACTTGCCGAAGCCGACACCTTGCCGTCCGAGAATGGAATCGTGGTTGTAAATCCGGTCCGTCCGTCCCTGAAGAAATCCGACCGCACCATTGCCGAAATCGCGGTGGTCAATGACGGCCATTACAGCGCCGCCCTTCATGCCGAGCGCGATCCGCGCGCATCGCCCGAATTTGTCCTGTCGCATGTGCGCCGACTTGAAGCCTTGCGGCGCGGCGGTGTCGGCGTCGAGCGTGCAGCGGACGGAACGTGGACACTGTCGGCCGACCACCTCCAGCGAGTCGAAACCTTCGAGCGCAATCGCACGCGGGCCACGCCCGTACAGTGGGAAGTCGTTTCGACTAGGCCCCTTGAAAATTTGATCACGATGGAAGGCGCAACGTGGTTGGACAAGGAACTGACGGGTGGATCGCAGGCCGAATGGCGGGATAGCGGTTTCGGCCGCGAGGCACGCGAGGCATTGGAACGCCGCAGGCTGTGGTTGATGCAGGAGGGGTTTGCGCAAGGTGATGGCGACCGCACCATCTATCCGCCGCGAATGCTCGACGAACTGCAGCGCCGGGACTTGGCGAATACCGGCGCACGGCTCTCGGCCGAACTCAACCTGCCATACGCGGAAACTGCGAAAGGCGGGCGCATCGAGGGCGTCTATGCGCGAAAGGTGGATCTGGCGAGCGGACGTTTTGCCGTGATCGAGAAAAGCCGCGAATTCACGCTTGTACCCTGGCGGCCTGTTCTGGAAGATCAGCTTNTTTCGTGACGCCGATTAGGATTTGTCCCGACTTCGAAATGTCTTTTCGTAATCCTGGCCGCCGTAGAAGATGCCGAGGATGGTCACGGTAGCGGTCCCGACCGAAAAAGCGATGGTGATGCGGCGGCGAAACCCGACTGTCCGAAGTCCCGGCCGAATGTCGTCCCGCTTGGTGCCGCGACGCGGGAAATCCGCCAGCCGTTCGCAATAATCCAAAATGGCATCGGTATAGCTTTTGGCGACGGCAGCCGAACCGCGTTCTGCGATATAGCGATAAAGCGCCACCAGATGGTCGCGCGCTTCTGGTGCAAAGACGATCCGGTGCGCCATGCGCTCAGCGTGCTTTTCCGGCCTTCTTGTGCTCCGCCGCCAGGCTCGCCCGCACGGATTTCGCCGAAAGGCCGCGCCGCGGATTGGCTTTCATCGCGTCATAGGTGGGCGCCACGTCCCGGCGCAGCCAGCTCTCGACCGCCTTGTCACGCGCCTGCAGCGCGCGCAGCCCGTCGCGGATAACCTCGCTTTCCGAGGCGTATTCGCCCGAACGGACCTTGGTGCGGATCATGTCCGCCATTTCGGTGGGAAGCGTAACGCTCAACTGCCGGGTGGTGCGCATGGAATCCTCGATACTGCTCAGTAGGATTGAATCCTATCACGGTCCGCAAAAAGGGAAAAGGGTTTGGGTGCTGTGGCAGTCGGCAAGGACGCTCCGCAATCGACTTGCCGGTTTTCGCAGAAACTCGCGGAAAGGCGCGCAAAGGCGGGCATTGTCCAAATTCCGCTCCCGAACGATTCCTGTTCGCGTTTCGGGAGCGGCTTCGGTGACACCCACAAAATTCCTCGTCGGTCAGATATTCATCGTGTTTGCCGTGGCCGTCGGCGGCGTGTGGTTCGCGACGGAATGGCTGGCCTGGCATCTCGCGTTCCAGCCGCGGCTGGGGATGCCTTGGTTCACGGTGCTGTCGCTCCCGTTCTACTACCCGTGGCGTCTGTTCGAATGGTGGTATGCCTACGACGCCTACGCGCACGACCTGTTCAACACCGCAGGCTCGATCGCGGCGATTAGCGGCTTCCTCGGCTGCGCCGTCGCCATCATCGGATCGCTGTGGCGCGCAAGGCAGGTCGGCTTGGTCACGACCTATGGGTCTTCGCGTTGGGCGAAACTCGTGGAGATCAGGAAGGCGGGATTGTTTCGCGCCGCAGGCGTCTTCCTGGGACGCCTCGACGGCGACTATCTCCGCCACGACGGTCCCGAACACGTCATGGCCTTCGCCCCCACACGTTCCGGCAAGGGCGTGGGCCTTGTCGTGCCGACCTTGCTGTCATGGACCGAAAGCGTCGTGATCCACGACATCAAGGGCGAGAACTGGCAGCTCACCGCGGGATGGCGGTCGCAGTTTTCGCATTGTCTGCTGTTCAACCCGACCGACACGCGCAGCGCCCGCTACAATCCGTTGCTGGAGGTGCGCAAAGGACCGAACGAAGTTCGCGACGTTCAAAACATCGCCGACATTCTGGTCGATCCCGAAGGCGCATTGGAGCGGCGCACGCATTGGGAAAAGACCAGTCACGCACTTTTGGTCGGAACGATTTTGCATGTGCTTTATTCCGAGAAGGAAAAGACCTTGGCCCGCGTCGCGAGCTTCCTGTCGGACCCGCTGCGTTCTTTCGAACACACCTTGCGTGCCATGATGGCGACCAACCATCTGGGAACGCCGGAACACCCGCTGGTTCATCCCGTCGTGGCGTCGGCCGCCCGCGAAGTGTTGAACAAATCGGACAACGAACGCTCCGGCGTGCTTTCCACCGCCATGTCGTTTCTCGGTCTCTATCGCGATCCCACTGTGGCCGCGACCACTTCCACATGCGACTGGCGGATTTCCGATTTGATGGACGCCGAAAACCCGGTCTCGCTCTACCTCGTTATTCCCCCATCGGATATTTCACGGACCAAGCCGCTGGTGCGTCTAGTTCTGAATCAGATCGGGCGCCACCTCACCGAAAAACTCGAAGGCGATCCTGCCAAGCGCCGCAAGCACCAGCTTTTGATGATGCTCGACGAGTTTCCGGCGCTGGGAAGGCTGGATTTCTTCGAGACGGCGCTGGCCTTCATGGCAGGGTACGGCATCCGGGCCTATCTGATCGCCCAATCGCTCAACCAGATTTCGAAGGCATACGGCGAGAACAATTCCATCCTTGACAATTGCCATGTGAGGATCGCGTTTTCCTCGAATGACGAGCGCACGGCGAAGCGTATTTCGGATGCGCTCGGGACGGCTACAGAACTTCGCGCCCAACGCAACTATGCCGGTCACAGGCTTTCGCCCTGGCTGGGCCACGTCATGGTATCGAAGCAGGAAACCGCCCGCCCGCTGCTGACGCCCGGCGAAGTGATGCAGCTTCCGCCATCCGACGAACTGGTGCTGATCTCCGGTCTGCCTCCGATCCGCGCCAAGAAATTGCGCTATTACACGGATGCCAATTTCACCACCCGCGTCGAACCCGCACCCGACCTGACTGACGGGGAATTTCAGGATCGCCCTGCCGCGCGCTCCGACGACTGGAGCGGGCAGGTCCGCGGGCTTCACAACGCGCTGTACGAAGCGGTGATCGCCGAAATCTCGAAAGACGCCGACGAAGGCGGCCGGCAGCAACAGCGCCTTCCCGAATTGGGCAAAGCCCCCAAGACGGACACATCGAAGGAACCGAAACCCGATCACCGCGACGAGGAAGCGTCACAGCCAGACGCTGACCTGTTCGACGTGTTGAGCCGTGCCCGTGCGATGAACGATGGCAACCGCCATCTCGACAACGACATTCTGCGCTCATTCTGAGGAAGCCATGAAAGTCCGTCACTGTCTTTATTTCGACGAGAAGGTCAGCAAGGAGCTGGAATCGTTAACCGCGAGGCCGGGAACGACCAAATCCGACATTGTGAACGGCGCGCTCGCGTCATTCCTCAAGCATCGCGGCGCCGAGCAGATCGACCAGAAGTTCCGGCCGCGCCTTGACCGCATCAGCGACCAGCTCAACCGCATTGAGCGCGATCAGCAAATCACGCTGGAGAGTCTGGCGCTTTTCATTCGTTACCACCTGACCATCGGGGCGCCGCTCCCCGCGGGCCAACTCTCCGCTCTGCAGGCCGTCGGCAACGACCGCTTTCAAGGTTTCATCGAACAAGTGAGCCGCAGGATTGCCAAGGGCGTGACGTTCGGCGCGGAGATCGTCGAACGCGCCAAGGACGAACGCGACGGCAAGAGGCGCAAATGACAACCCGCGAACAAGCCGAAAGCCGCGACCGTCAGCGCACCATGCTCCGCAGCGCCATGGGACCGCGAATTGCGGCCGCGCTCGCCGATCCGGCTGTCATCGAAGTGATGGTCAACCCGGATGGGGCCTTGCGTGTCGATCGTCTGGGTGAGGGACGAGTCGATCTTGGGGTGCGCATCGCACCAGCGGCGACGGAACGGATTATTCGGTTGGTGGCTTCGCACCTTCGTCTCGAAGTTCATGCCAATAGTCCGATCGTCAGCGCGGAATTGCCGTCACTGGGCGATGGCATCGCCGGTGAACGCTTCGAAGGCCTTTTGCCGCCCGTCGTACCCGCACCCTGTTTTGCGATCCGCAAACCGGCCGCGAAGATCCACACGCTGGGCGATTATGTGAACGCCCATATCCTGACGGTCAATGAAGCGGCCTGGCTCCAGCGGGCGGTTACTGCACGCAAGAACATTCTGATTGCGGGCGGTACCAGCTCCGGCAAGACGACGTTGGCAAATGCACTGCTCGCGGAGATCGCGCATCAGGACGAACGCGTGATCGTGATTGAGGACACGCGCGAACTGCAATGTGCGGCGCCGGACTGCGTCAACCTGCGAACCAAGCCGGGTGTCGCCTCGCTCGCAGACCTAGTGCGCTCAACGCTTCGCCTTCGCCCCGATCGCATCATCGTGGGTGAAGTCAGAGGTGCCGAAGCCCTCGACATGCTCAAGGCATGGAACACCGGCCATCCGGGCGGGATTGCGACCGTTCACGCAAATTCCGCACCCGCCGCGCTCTACCGGATCGAACAGCTCATTCAGGAAGCCGTCGTCACCGTTCCCCGGCGTCTGATCGCTGAAGCCATTGACGTGGTGGTATTTATCGGTGGCCGCGGCAATTCCCGTCGTGTTGAAGCGATGGCCGAAGTCACCGGCCTGATGGCCGACGGCGATTACGCGCTCACCCCCTCCGCAAGTCCCAAGCTCCACGCCCTCTAGCCCGAAGGAGAAAGCCATGAAAATACGTCACGTTATCGCAACAACTGCCATCCTCGTCACGACCTCCGCTAGTGCCGCCCTTGCCGCCGGTACAGATATGCCGTGGGAAGCCCCGCTGCAAAACATTCTCGATTCCATTCAGGGACCGGTCGCGAAATCCCTTGCCGTCATCGTCATTATCATCACCGGCCTGACGCTTGCTTTCGGTGAAACGTCCGGTGGCTTCCGCCGTCTGATCCAGATCGTGCTTGGGCTTTCCATTGCTTTCGCGGCATCGAGCTTCTTCCTGTCGTTTTTCTCCTTCGGCGGCGGGGCGCTCGTTTCGTGATCGAGGGCTTCGAGGTGCCGCTGCATCGCTCCCTGACCGAACCGATATTGCTGGCGGGCGCGCCGCGCGCGTTGGCGATCGTAAATGGGACGGTTGCAGCGGCCCTCGGGCTGGGGCTTCGGATGTGGATCGCCGGACTGTTGCTCTGGGCGGCCGGGCACACCATCGCGGTGTTCGCGGCCAAACGCGATCCCGACTTTGCGGAAGTGCTCCGCCGCCATCTTCGCCAGAAGGCTTATCTCTCATGCTGAATATCGGGGAATATCGCCGCAAGGCGGACCGTCTTGCTGATCATCTGCCATGGGCGGCGCTGGTCGCGCCCGGCGTGGTGCTCAATAAGGACGGAAGTTTTCAACGGACGTTCCGATTTCGGGGGCCGGACCTCGAAAGCGCGACCGAAGCCGAGCTGGTCGCGGCGTGTGCGCGCATAAATAACGTGTTGCGCCGGTTCGGCTCGGGCTGGGCGCTGTTCTTCGCGGCCGACCGTTTTGAGGCGGCAGGCTATCCTCGTTCAAAATTCCCCGATCCGGCATCCCGGCTGGTTGATGACGAACGCCGTGCCTCTTTCGAGATTGGCGCTGGACGCCACTTTGACAGCGCCTATTACCTGACCCTGACCTACATGCCGCCGCCGGACAACACCGCACGGGCGGAACGGGCGCTGATCCAACGCGAGCGCGATGAGACTTCCCGCAATTGGCGGGTGGAATTGATGGCTTTTGTCTCCGAGACCGACAAAGCCTTCGACTTGTTCGGCCAAATCCTGCCGGAAATCACACCGCTCGATGACGCGCAGACGCTGACCTATCTGCACGCGACGGTTTCGACGAAACGGCATCATGTCCGCGCGCCGGAAATACCCATGTATCTCGACGCGATCCTGGCGGATACACCAGTGAGTGGCGGGCTCGAACCGATGCTCGGCAACCATCATTTGCGAACCATTACCGTCTTGGGCTTTCCGAACACGACACGACCCGGATTGCTCGACGCGCTCAACCACCTGGATTTTCCGTACCGCTGGACGACGCGGTTCATTGCCCTCGACAAGACCGAAGCCAGCAAAGCGCTGGTTAAGATCAGGCGGCAATGGTTCAACAAGCGCAAATCCATCGCTGTGATGTTGCGCGAGGTGGTACACAACGAGCCGGTGCAGCTTTTGGATACCGATGCAGACAACAAGGTTGTCGATGCGGATCAGGCGTTGCAGGCGTTGGGCGGAGATCACGTCGCGTTCGGCTACGCCACCATCACGGTCACCGTCATGGACGAGAACGCTGCCGCTGTCGATGAGAAGGTCCGTGCGATCGAACGAACGATCAATGGACTTGGCTTCACGACCATCCGTGAAACCTTAAACGGTGTCGAAGCCTGGCTCGGCAGCCTGCCGGGCCATCTCTACGCCAATACCCGCCAACCGCTGATCCATACGTTGAACCTGTCTCACCTCATGCCGCTTTCTTCGGTGTGGGCCGGACCTGAGCGGAATGACCACCTAAACGGACCGCCGCTGTTCACCGCGGAAACCACCGGCTCGACACCGTTCCGGTTTTCAACCCACGTCGGGGATGTGGGGCATATGCTCATCGTCGGACCGACCGGGGCAGGAAAATCCGTCTTGCTGTCTCTGATGGCGATGCAGTTTCGCCGTTATGCGGATTCCCAGGTCTATATCTTCGACAAAGGGAAATCCGCCCGCGTTGCAACTTTGGCGATGGGTGGTGCCCACCATGAACTGGGCTCCGATGGGACGCTGGCGTTTCAACCGCTGGCGCATATCGACAACGACGCCGAGCGGAGCTGGGCGGCCGACTGGATTGTGAGTTTGCTCGCCCACGAAATGATTATCGTTTCCCCGGACATCAAAGAACAGGTATGGGCCGCCCTCAACAATCTCGCGACCGCCCCAGAGAGCGAGCGAACACTCACTGGCTTGTCGCTCTTGCTCCAGTCGAATGCGCTGCGCTCGGCGTTAATGCCCTACACATTGGAAGGTCCGTTCGGCCGGCTGCTGGACGCCGCCGAAGACAGTCTCGCCCTCAAGGATGTTCAGTGCTTCGAGACCGAAACCCTGATGCATCAGGCCGCCGTCGTGCCACCGGTGCTGACTTACCTGTTCCATCGGCTTGAAGACCGCTTTTCGGGGCGGCCGACGCTTCTTATCCTTGATGAAGCCTGGGTTTTTCTCGATAACCCACTATTTTCTGCCCGTATCCGCGAATGGCTGAAGGTTCTGCGGAAGAAGAATGTTTCGGTCGTGTTCGCCACCCAATCGCTGGCCGACATCACCAATTCCTCGATTGCCCCCGCGATCATCGAAAGCTGCCCGCAACGGATATTTCTGCCGAATGACCGCGCGATCGAGCCGCAGGCACGGACAGCTTACGAGCAGTTTGGCTTGAACGAACGACAGATCGAGTTGATTTCGCGCGCCATTCCAAAACGCCAATACTATCTGCAATCCCGCCGCGGCAACCGCCTGTTCGAGCTAGGGCTTGGCGCCATTGCGCTCGCCTTGTGCGGGTCTTCATCGCCTGCCGATCAGGCCGTAATCGACAAAATCCTATCCGAACACGGCAAAGGTGATTTTGCCGATCAATTCCTCGCCGCCAAAGGGCTGGATTGGGCGGCCGATCTTCTCACCGAGTTTTCCAGAAAGGAGACTTTCACATGAACCGCGTTCTCAAATATCTCGCCACGCCGCTCGCCGTTGCCCTGTTCAGTCTTCCCGCTGCTGCCCAATGGGAAGTGTTCGATCCCACCAATTTTGCAGAGAATGTTCTGCAAGCCTCGCGCGAATTGCAGCAGATCGAGAACCAGATTCAGTCGTTGCAAAACGAGGCGACGATGCTCACCAATATGGGCAAGAACCTCCAGGCTCTGGGCTTGAATGAACTTGGGCCGATCCTTTCGGATCTGAATCAAGTGCAATCCATCGTCAATCAGCCGTTTGGCATTGGTTTCGACCTCGGCACGACGCAATCGGCGTTCTCGCAATATTGGCCGGCGACCTATGCGCCTGCCACGTCGAACATCACGTTGCAATCGGACGGCTTAACTCGCTGGACCGATGCGATGCAGTCGTTCTTGCAGACCTTGAGCATCGGCGCGCAGGTCGTCCGCAATGTCGAAAATGATGGTGCCAGCCTTTCGGCCCTGGTCGGCGCTTCGCAAGGGGCGGCGGGCAACCTCGAAGCGACACAGGCCACCAACCAGCTCCTGGCTCTGTCAACGAAGCAGCAGCTTCAAACCCAAAGCCTGTTGGCGGCCCAATACCGCGCCGAAACCTTGAACCTCGCAAACGAGCAGGAAGCGGAGGTGCAGGGAAAGGCCGAGTTCGCAAACTTCGCGGGCTCCGGCAGCGCCTACACGCCGCAATAAATCGTAAGGCTTTTGAAGGGCGATCCCCGTGGGCGATCTCGATGTTGTTGACCAATTTATGCAGACGTTCATCCACTATATCGACAGTGGATTCGGTTTGCTCTCCGGTGATGTCGGCTGGCTTTCGACGATCCTGATTTCGCTCGACATTACGCTCGCCGGTCTTTTCTGGGCGATGGATGGGGAGGCCCATGTCTTCTATCGGCTCGTCAAGAAGGTTCTGTATGTCGGGTTCTTCGCACTTCTGATCAATAATTTTCAGGCGTTGTCGCAGGTCGTGTTCGATTCCTTCTCGACGCTCGGCATTGATGCGACCAACTCAGGATTTACGGCTGCGGACATGCTCCGGCCGGGCAAGATCGCCGGGATTGGCTATCAGGCGGCATGGCCTTTGCTGAACAAGGCCGGCTCGCTCATGGGGTTCACGACGTTCTTCAGCCACGTCATCACGATCGCCGTGCTGCTGTTTGCCTGGGTTGTGGTGATCCTGTCGTTCTTCGTTCTCTCCGTTCAGCTTTTCATCACGATCATCGAGTTCAAGCTGACCACCCTGGCCGGATTCACGCTTGTTCCCTTCGCATTGTGGAACAAGACGGCGTTTCTGGCGGAGCGCGTACTTGGCAACGTGATCGCATCCGGCATCAAGGTGATGGTGCTGGCCGTCATCATTGGCATCGGTGCGACGTTCTTCGATAGGTTCATTGCGGCACTTCAGGGGCATGATCCGACGCTGGCCGATGCCATGTCGCTCGTTCTGGCGTCGATTTCGCTGTTCGGGCTTGGAATCTTCGGTCCCGGCATCGCCTCCGGCCTGGTTGCCGGTGCGCCGCAGCTTGGAGCCGGTGCCGCCATCGGCACGGTCGGCGGCCTTGCCGCGGGTGCCGCATTGGCGGGCGGTGCTGTGGTGGGCGCGGCGCGCATCGGTGGCAGCGGCCTTGCCGCCATTCGTGCCGCATCGGCATCCCCGCCACCATCATCCGGCAGCACACTCCCCAACGCTCCGCCACCCGCCTCGGGAAATTCGTCATCACCATCCCCCGCTGGCCCAAACAGTCCGGCATCGCCAAGCGGTGCACCGGATTGGGCGCGCAAAATGCAGCGGGGCCAACGCACGGCCGGACGTGCCCGCGCCGTGGGCCAGGCGATCAAGGAAGGAGACAGGCCGGGTCATGGTGCCAATCCCGAACTCGATGGAGGCGAAAGCTGATGTTTTTCAAGCGATCAATGCAGCGATATGGGCGCACGCCCGAACCCGTCACGCCCTACCAGCGGGCCGAACAGATGTGGGACGAGCGGATCGGCGCGGCGCGCGTGCAGGCGAAGAACTGGCGGTTGATGGCCTTCGGATCACTTTGCCTCTCCGCAGCCCTTGGGGCATCGCTTATCTGGCAATCGAGCCAAAGCAAGGTCGTTCCTTATGTCGTGAAGGTGGACAAATTGGGCGAGGCGCAGGCCGTCGCGCCCGCTGTCACCAACTACAAACCTTCTGACGGTGAGATTGCCTGGTTCCTTGCGCGCTTCATCACAGATGTGCGGTCGCTTTCGAGCGATTCCGTAATTGCGCGCAAGAACTGGTTCGAAGCCTACGATTATACGACCAACCATGGCGCGACCTATCTCAATCAATATGCGCAGGAGCACGATCCGTTCAAAGGGATCGGCGAACGCACTGTCTCCATTCAGGTGACCAGCGTGGTGCGGATGTCCGACAGCTCGTTTCAGGTGAAGTGGATCGAGCAACATTTCGATCACGATGCGCTGGCCGCGACCGAGCATTGGACGGGAATTCTCACGATCATCACCAAACCGCCTACGACAGCTGAGGTTCTGCGAAAGAATCCCCTCGGCATTTACATCAACGCCATCGACTGGTCGCGCGAACTCGACGCGCAATGAAGGAGACGATCATGCAACGTATGACTTTCAGTTCGGCAGGCTTGTTCCTGCTGTCCGCCTGTGCTTCCGCACAGACACCTGCTCCCCCAACCCCGGCGTTCCAGCCGGCGGCAGTCGCGCCGAGCGCGTCTCTGCCGGTCAAGGTCGTGACCGTGGCACAGCCGCTTCCGTTACCGGGACAGCTTCAGCCCTACCCGGAAGTCATTCGATCCGACCACACGACGCCGGCCGCGCGTGTCGGAGCCGCGAACGACCATGCCCTGATTGAGCCTTCGCGCGACGGCTATGTGAACGCGATGCAGGTTTATCCCTTCGCGCCGGGTGCGCTCTATCGGCTGTACGCCGCCCCGCAGAAGGTGAGCGACATTGCCTTACAGCCGGGCGAAATGCTGATCGCCATATCCGCCGGCGACACCGTGCGTTGGGTTGTGGGCGACACCACGAGTGGCACCGGAGCATCCAAACAGGTTCACATTCTGGCAAAGCCGTTCGCGTCGGGGCTCAAGACGAACCTTGTCATCGCCACCGACCGGCGTAGCTATCACCTCGAACTCGAAAGCACAGATCACACATATATGGCGGCGCTGTCGTGGACCTATCCGAACGACGAGCTGATAACCCTCAAGCAGCAGAACGATGAAGCGAAAGCCGCGGCGCCAATCGACACCGGACTTTCACTAGCAAATCTCGACTTCGATTACGCGATCAGTGGCGACAATCCGCCGTGGAAACCGCTTCGCGCCTTCGATGATGGGCGGCATGTCTATATCGAGTTTCCAGCAACGCTGGATCGGGGAGACGCGCCGCCATTGTTTGTGGTGGGCGAGGGCGGCACCAGCAATCTCGTCAACTATCGAGTCCACGGTAACTACTACATCGTCGATCAGCTCTTTGCCGTAGCCGAACTCCGCCTGGGCAAGGACAAGCAGCAGGTTGTGCGGATCGCACACGGTGGAACGCGCCGCTTGTCTTCGAGGGCGCCATGAGCAATCCAGCAGTACCCCCGAACTCCGAACCGGAAGAATTGGTCCTTCGCGGCAGGCCCCGTCGCGTCACGCGGTTTAGACGCAATATCGTCATCGGCGCGGCCGCGGCGGTGACGGTAATGGTGTGCGGTGCGGCGTGGCTTGCCCTTCGCGCGCCGGGCGTGAAGCTCAGAACGCAAGGCGAAGAACAATCCGCCGCCGGCGCGAAACCACCACCCGATCGGATCGCCGCGCTTCCGTCATCCTACGACAAGATGAAGCCGCCGCGGCTGGGGCCTCCGTTACCGGGTGACCTGGGAGCGCCAATCGTTGCCCGCGAAAAGTCCCTTGGAATGAATCCCGCCCTGGGCTCCTTCGGGCAGCGAGGCGAGGAGGACGCCGAGCGCGCCGAACATTTGCGGCAGGCGCAACTTGCTCAACAGGCCCGAGAAGCAAAAGTCCTATTCCAGACGAGCAGCGGTAATCGAGCACCGGAAATCGCGCCGGCGACACCACAAACGAGTTCGTCAGCATCCGCGACCACACAGCTGGCCAACCCTGCATTCGCCGACGATCAGAATGGCCAGCAGCACAAGCTCGACTTTACCCGGCAGCGCGACGACAAGGGGATTTATAATTCGCACGGGCTGGAGACTCCGGCATCCCAGTATGAACTTCTCGCGGGCACAATTATTCCCGCGAGCCTGATAACCGGCATCAATACGGATTTACCAGGCCTCGCAATCGCGCAGGTCACGCAGAACATTTATGATAGTATTTCGGGTACTATTTTGTTGTTGCCGGCTGGGTCTCGCATAATAGGAAAAATTGATTCTGTCGTGGCGTTCGGCCAGAGCCGCGCGCTGGTCGTTTGGCAACGGATTGTGATGCCGAACGGAACCTCCATCGAGATCGACAATCTGCCAGCAGCCGATACTGAAGGGTACACAGGTCTCGAAGATGAGGTCGATTACCACACTTGGCGATTGCTCAAGGGTGTCGGTCTGTCGACGCTGCTTGGCGTGGGAACGCAATTGTCGGTTAACAATAACAACGACGATCTGCTGACCGCATTGCGAGAATCCGCCCAAGGCAGCGCCAATCAAGCCGGGCAACAGATCACACAGCGAAACTTAAATTTGCAGCCGACCATAACCGTCCGGCCTGGATTTTCTTTGCGTGTCGTCTTGTCGAAAGATTTGGTGCTCCGATCCTATCAAGGTTGATGAATGCCATGTCCGGTTTGAAACTCTCCAAGCTGCCGGCCCGCACGCCGGTCAGGATTGTCATATCCGTGAGGCCGGATTTGCACCGAACGCTGGAGAGATACGCCGAGTGCTACCGGGAAACCTATGGAGAAGCCGAAAAGATCGGGGATCTGATCCCGTTCATGCTGGAAGCATTTCTGGCGTCGGACAAAGACTTTGCCAAGGCCCGCAGGGGCGGGGACACGAAAGCAGCAATCGAAGGAGAGGTTCGATGATAATCGGCAAGTTCTCGCGCACGTCGGATGGCTGGTCCGGCACGATCCAGACGCTGACGAACCAGACCAAGGCGCGCTTCGTTCCGAACGACAAACGGGATTCCGATCGGGCGCCGGATTTTCGGGTGGTGTCTGGTCAATGCGAGATGGGCGTCGCCTGGCGGCGAAGAACACAAGGAGAGGCCGAACGCGAATATCTCAGCGTGATACTGGACGGGCCGTTCCTCTCCGCGCCGTTGAATGCTGCGCTCTTCGAATCCCCACGCCAGGGCGAAGCAAACCTGGTCTGGAAGCGGCAGCAGGATGGAAGCACGCCACAGGAAGAATAAGTGCTGGACACCCGGCCGGGAAGTATGTTCCCGTTATGTTCTTATTCCCGACGGGTAGGCGGCCATGGCGTTCGCACTCTTTCTTATGTTCTTCGGGATCGGTGCGTTTTGCGTGTTGATTTACAAAGCCGCTGTTTATGCGCTGCCCACGGCTGTCGGGTTTTGGACGGGCTTCGCTGCCCTTCATTCCGGCAGCGGCGTGATCGTCGCATTCGCAGTGGGATGTGTAACCGGCGGTATCGTGTTGGCGTGGGCCAGTCGATCTGGAGCAGCCGACAGCCCAAGATCCTGCGTTACGCGGTAGCGGCGGTCTTTATCGTGCCCGCCGTGTGGACCGGCTATTGCGCCACCCAGCAAATCTCGACGCTCATCGTGCCATCGGCAACGTGGCAATCAGCATTGGCGATCGTGGGCGCGGTTGCTGTGGGCCTGACAGCGTTTGTCCGGCTTACGTCAGGTGTGGCCGTTCTCGATTGGGCGATGACAAAAGACAGCCACGTTTGAATTTCTACAAAGTATTCATGTGAGTAGGGTCGGATCAGGTCCGCCGATTACTTGGAATTATGTTGCGCTGGCCGAAGGTGTCGCATTGTGCCGGCGGCTTCGAGCGCAGGACAATCTCTTTAGCACCAAGGGCGCGATGGCGGAGGGTGAGAGCCATGAAACGCAAAACGGCAAAGATTTCATTCTGGGAGCAGGATCCGTTCGTGGCGGCGCAGCGGCAGACCAAGCTGAAACTCGCCTATGCGATCAATCGCGCGATCAAGAACCAGAAGTTGCTGCGCGCGGCGGCCGCCGGCATGTTGGATCTGGAGCCTCGGAAAGTCGCAAACCTGCGGACATATAATCTCAAGGGTTTCTCGGTCGAGGAATTGGCTGGGCTTTTGGCGGTTGTGAACCGCAATGAAGAAACCGACCGAATTCGCCGCCACTGACAACGGCGATCGGAATTGCAACGCTGGCGTAGAATCGCGCTAGGTAGCGTTCAAGTTTATCGGTGGGGGAAGCATGGCCAAGAAAGCGGTGTCGCTCGACGATCTCAGGAAAAAAGTTGCGGCCACGTTCAGGTATGAAACGTGCTGTGAAGGTGCTTCGGATTTCGAAATCACGCGCCATGAGCCCAACGAAATCGGCGTCAACTGGACTGTGAAACTTCTCAGTCCCGATCCCGACGGAAAGTGCTACGCCGCCGCGAGCACTGTCATTGCGCTCCTCGCAAAGGCTTACGAGCTAGTGGAATGACCGTGGCAGGCCCTTTGGCATTGCGAGCGGACGAAATCCTTGGTGGCTTCATATCAAGACTCTGGCGCAGCATCTTCTCTGCTGCATCGACGTTTCGGGCATGGTAACCCAATTGGCCGCCGGAGAATTGGCGTTTTTCGAGAAGGTCGTTCTCTGCCAGCCGGTCCGCGATTTGACGCAAACGATACTGTGAGATCGAAATAGCCTGCGGCCACGCATTTTGCGCGCCTTGCAATATCATCTTTTCCCGATCATCCATTGCCGCCACCGCCCGCCGCCTGTGACCGGTGGCCCGCGACTCAAACGTCGGATGCGAAAATTCGATCCGCCAATCGGAACCAAATTCTGGCTCGCGGCTTACTTAGAACTCGCTGCGCAAGCCAGCCCCCCTCGCTGTGCGCGGCAAGCTCGGGGTCCGACCTCGCCCTCAAGCCGCCGGACCCCGTCTTTTTTTTCCGAAATCCCAATCTCTCTTGTTTGACTACGCCGCGGGTTTGTCGCGAATTCTGGCTTGGTCGCTGGCGCCAAGGATGCCTGCCGAATAGTCGAGGCGCATCACGAGATATTGGCCGTCGCCGCTTTCGATGAAGTAGCCCAACGCCTCAAGACGTTTGCGCTCAAACGTATCTCCGCTCGGAATGCGAATACGCTTTGGTTCCTGTGACACGCACTTATCCCTCAATCGGCTCTCGTCACCGAGAATGCCTCTCCATCACCAGTTCGAGAGCCTTGGTGGCCCTTCTCGCACTTTCATCCGAGGCGAAAATGAAATTGGCAATCGCCTCGCCGTCGCTGTCGAATAGCTCAATGCGGCAGCCGTCGACAAGCGGACCGATCTCTCCGACCCGATGATGGCTGTGGAAACAATCGTCGTTTTCCATATCGCCCGTCCATTCAGAAGAGGTCCAATGTCGGCTGCGCCGGTTTCGGGTTTTTAGCCTTCTTTGGCCTGGGCGGCGGCCCGCCGGATTCCTGCTCGCGCATGACCAGTGAACCATCGTAGGGCCGCAAAAGGGCCTTCAATTCCGCTGGCGTAGCGGGCGCCTCGCCGAGCCATGCTTTGATTTCGGCGTCACCGTGCAGGATCGCCGGCATCCGCTCGTCTCGCATATCGAGGGGTGGGCAGGACTGCGTGGTCGCCATCACACACGTTTTCAGGAGCCCAAACATTGTCTCCCAAGCCGAATAAATCATCGCGATGGCGACCGGCTGGCCGTCGGCACGGCTGCACACCCATTGTTTGACACTCTTGTCCGGCAATTCCTCGCCGACATTGAACGACTTGGTGAACACGACGCCGCGAGATGTGTGAAATGGATCTGTCCACGTCGGCGTGCGGTCGATTTCTTCCGAGCGCGCGTGAAGGTGCTTGAAACTACGTCGCGGATCGGCCGCCTTGTGATCGTACCAGCCCCAGCGCATCGGCGTGATGCGCCGCATTCCAACCGGGTTGAGGTGCAGAACGGGCAGGCTGCTCACGGGCGTGAACGTGCCGAGTTGTTTATCCGGGGCCATCATGTCGGGGCCAAGTTCGCTACCTCCCGACGTACCGACCCCGGCCAGGAAGCAATATTCCTTCCAGCTCATCATCGCTGTGAACTTTCCGCACATCGCCGCCTCTTAGCCCAGATCGCCCGGATGCATATGCGTACAGGTAATGGTCACGTTCACATGGCTTCTACAGGTCATGCAGAAGAAGCCCGGCAATTCGGTATTCAGCTTCACCGAAGCCAGTCTCTTATGTTTCGATAGCAGACTGTAGGGATGCATCTGTTTGCGCGTTTCACATCGTTGGCACATTACCATGACGAGGTAGTCAGCCTCACAGCTATCTGCAAGGGTTTCGACAGTTCCATGAAAATTGCGCCGTCCCATGGCAATTAAATTTCATCGAGAGGGCGCAGTTTCCGGGCATCGACAGACTGGGATAACTTATTTCCTCCGCGTTTCTCTTGGTACTGCGCATAGCTCTCCACAAAGAAATCGGCGGTGATCTTCAACTCGAACTCAATCTCGGCCATCGCCTGTTCGCGGGTGTCGTACTGCTTGCTTTCGCGGCCGTTGATCGACGAGTACCAGGTATACATGCTGCGCTGATGATCGAAGACGTTGCGCACCACGCTCGCATGAAACCGCGAGTAGGAATGGCCGATTTCGAGGTTATAACCGACGCATTCCCCGCGCCCCCAGCGGGTCCACTCGTTTCGTGCCATTGGAGTTGCTCATGTCAAAGAGAACGAGTTGCTTCCTCGCCCTTGGGCGATGATCTCCGAATTTTTTTCAACATCCCGGTCGATCCGTGCCACATCCTCGTCGCGCACGATATGAATGCCGGTCAAACCGGTGCGGAGGAAGCTGCGCATGATTTCCCTGCGCGCCAAGGCTTCGTTTGGTATTCGTGATTGGAAGTAAGGCGATTTGAGATCGCGAACACACTCATAAGCCTCTGGAAGGGATTTCTCGTAACGAACTTCGATGCGCGTCAGGCCGATTTCGTGCACCCATCTGTACGAACAACCGGCACGTTTCATCATCAGTTCAAAGGCATCCTCGAACAGAAGGCCAGTTTGTTGCTGTTCGCCTTCTTCGTCATACATTCCAAAAACCGTGTAGCGATCGCTCATGGCGTTCTCCTTGCCCCAAAAGGGACCGTTCAATAGTAATAGAACAAAAAGAGAACATATCGCTTCGCTGGAGTCCAGTCGGGACTTGCAGAAATAAAATTTCACGCAGAAGAGATGCGCCATCTCGTGCGAGTTGGGTTTATGCGGCGAGCGTTATGTACGCGCCACCCTTGGAGATCGGAGACGATGCGATGATCAGAAATGACTACGAGAAACCGCAGAGCGGTAATCCGCATAGGCTAACGATCCGACAGCACTTCATTCAAGCGCAGAGCATCCGCCGCTTCATTGGGGCCCATGGCAAAGTTCAAGTGCAACTTACCGCAAAGACAAACACGATAGAGCGTAGCCCGACCGACGACCTCTTCGTAAAGCGGCGCAGCTGGGATCAGCGCGCCGAAGAAGGTTACATGAGAGACACGGAAATTCACTTCCAAATCGTCGCGCGGAAAATCATCGCAAGTCCGCAAACCGTTCTGTCGAAGATGGATGCTCAAAAGATAACCCGGTATTTCGCTCTTTGGTACTTTCGCTCAAGGCTCGATATGGCAAGCACACCGGAAATACAACTCACCTCGATAGCTGGAGAGATGCTCTCAAAAGATCAGGAAGAATTCCTAGAAAGTAAGCACACATCGTATGTCCGTGAAGGCGGTCGATTGCCTCTACGACAATTCGTGGGCCTTCGATTGCAGTCTGAAATCGACACAATGTGTGCCGCATGTGACCAAATGAGTTGGGGAATTATTGAAACGATTGATGGCGAATTCATTCATCCTGATGTGCCGTCGTTCTATTTTGTTCCGTTGACGCCCGAGATTGGCTTAGTTGGTAACCAACCCTCGAGCTGCATCACAAAGGCGACTGTGAAGAAAATAAACCAGACACTGATTGAGCATTCAGAAATGTTTTATTTCGCACGGAATCTCGAACGCGCGCGTGAAGGGGTCACCCTCATGACATAAGTGCCGCATTTCTACGGTCGTCGATGTTATTTGATCAGAAATGTAACAATTGCGGCAATAGCCAATATCACAATCAGGCCTACACGAATGGCATATCGAACTGGCATTCTGGACTTCCTGCGTTTCTATTCGGCCGCTAACAGGTTGCTTGTTATTGGGTTCGCTTTTGATGTCCCGCTATCATCAAAGGCTTTGTTCGAATTGGAATTCGATGCCTTGGACTTGAGCAAAACTCTGACGAAGGCGTCCCAAGCCTCCATCCCCGCGCGCTTTTCCGGCATATAGTTCCAGCGGTCATAACTCTTTGAACTTACGTCTTGCAAAGCATGATTCTGAATACGATCTCGAATCTCTTTGGATATGCCGGCCTGCCCAGCCAGTGTTTTCCAAGTCCGACGCAAATCGCGGTTTGTAACAAACGGGATAAGTCCTCCATCTCGTTGTCTCCACATGAACGCGTAGAGCGTTCCGTGACTAACGGGTCGACTTGGATCCATCGCGGCCGGAAAAAACCAACCGTATTTATTGGGCTTTATTGCTTCGATTAGCTCCGCAGCAAGATTTGGTACAGGAATTGCGTGCGGCATAGTGTTCTTCGTCTTCGACCAGTCGATGATCCGTTCAGCTGCGTCCCAATGGTCGGCATGCAACCGGGCGATTTCTTCTACCCGTTGCCCGGTGAGCATCAACAGGCGAACGGCTCGCGTATAGGGCGGATGGACCGGCGCAGAGGGGCATTCGAGCCACCTGTAGAGGCGCACAAACTCTTCGGTGTTCAGCCATCGTGTCCCTACCTTTTTCGGCTCGGTTGGAATGCTCGCTGCGGGATTGTTGACCAATTGAAATCTCCGCTGCGACGCGCTCCTGTAATCGTGCTCCGATTTCAGCCCCCAGCTAAAGGCCGCATGAACGTAACTGCGGACGTGGTCGGCCATGGATTTCTTGCCCCGTTCGTAGATTGGCCGGATTACTTCGACCACATCTTCCGGTTCAATTTCGCGCGCAGGGCGATTGCGCCCTAGTGTTCGCGCGATCTTGTTGAGCCCCTTTTCTGTTTCCTTCCATGAGGGTTTATCAGCGTCCTTGAGAGTTTGTACGTAGGCCGTAAAGAGGTCCCCGACTGTACCAGGACGCGTATCACCAGCAACCTTGATACTGCGGCCGCGCTGAATTCGGTCCGCGAAATCCCGCTTGAATATCTCTCGTGCTTGAGCGAGCGACATTGATGGGTAATTTCCCAATTTCTTTTTTGTGCGTTTGTTATCGCGCCACTGCTGCGCCATCCAATCTGCTGTCACGCGATTGGGCATTGGCTTCAACACTAGTATTAGGCGCCCGGTCCCCCGCCCGTCGCCGTCGCTCAACGCTTCTTGCGTTCCGGACTGGGCGACGCGCTTGAGCGCCTTCTGAATTTCACCGTTGGTCAGGCCGGACATGGCAGCCTCATCTCACTGTCGTGGCCCCATTTCACTGGGGGCGGTAACTGGGGGCGGTATGGGCTCCGATCCCCCTCAATACCGCCCCCAATTACATGCACCAGTTGATCACCGAGTTCAAACGGCGTGCAAGCATAAAATGTAGATGATTCAATAGGTTCGAGCGTGATCGAGCGTGCTCGAATGGGCGTAAGTAGAATGATTGTGCACCAGGATGATCGCGGAGGCGCCAAGTTCCAGCGCGCGCTTGACGATCTCGCGCGGATAGACGGGCGTGTGGTCGATGGTGCCTTTGTTTTGCACCTCGTCGGCGATCAGCATGTTCTTGCGATCCAGGAACAGGATGCGGAATTCTTCATAGGGATTTCGCGCCATCGCGGCGGTGCAATAGTCGACCAGCGCGTTCCAGGAATTGAGCGCGGGCTTTCCGAGCACCTGCGTCTTGGAAAGCCGCAAGGCTGCGGCTTCCACGATCTTCAGATGCGTGGCCACGCTTTCGCCAACGCCGTCTATCTCCATCAACCGGTCGATGGGGGCAGCAATTGCTTCGGCGAAATTGCCGAAATGGGAGATCAGTTTCTTGGCCAGCGGCTTCACATCGCGGCGCGGGATCGCGGCGAAGAGAACCAGTTCCATGATTTCATAATCGGGCATCGCCTTTGCGCCGCCTTCGAGAAAGCGGGTGCGCAGGCGCTGACGATGATCGAGGTAATGGGGTGCGGGTTCGAAGATGCGGCTCGCATCTTCGAGGCCATCAGATGTAGGGAGGCTTGTGCCAGCCTTTTGGCGAGAGGGTGAAGATTTCGACGCCATCCTCTGTTACCCCCACGGAATGTTCGAATTGGGCGGAAAGCGAGCGGTCACGCGTCACCGCCGTCCAGCCATCGTTGAGAACTTTCACGCCATAACCGCCGAGATTGATCATCGGCTCGACGGTGAAGAACATGCCGGGCTTCAGCGCGAGCCCGTGGCCCTCGCGGCCGTAATGCACGATGTTGGGCAGGGCATGAAACACGCGGCCGACGCCATGGCCGCAGAAATCGCGCACCACCGCGCAGCGCTCCTCGCCCTCGGCATAGGATTGGATGGCGTGGCCGATGTCGCCCGTTGTCTTGCCGGGTTTGACGACGTTGATGCCACGCATCATCGCGTCATAGGTGATTTCGACGAGGCGGGCGGCTTTGCGCTTCACATCGCCCACCAGATACATGCGGCTCGTATCGCCGTGATAACCATCGACGATCACCGTCACGTCGATATTGATGATGTCGCCATCGCGCAGCGGCTTGTCGTTGGGGATGCCGTGGCAGACGACATGATTGAGCGAGGTGCACAGCGTGTTGCGATAGCCGCGATAGCCAAGGCAGGCCGGAAGCGCGCCGTTGCTCACGACATAATCATAGGCAACCTTGTCGAGCGCGGCGGTGGTCACGCCCGGCTTCACCAGCTCCACCATCAGGTCGAGCACTTCGGCGGCGAGCCGGCCGGCCTTGCGCATACCGGCGAAACCATCGGCATTGTGCAGCGTCACCGCGAAACTGGCGCGGCGGACGGCTTCGAATGTGCTGGCTTCGGACTGGAACGTCATCTGGCGCCTTATATGGGGTGCTTGGAGCGGCCCTGCACCCATGCTTATCTTACAAAATCCAAGCAATCCTTACACCGTGCGGGCCCGGCCCGAAAAGAGCCCCGACCGAAACTCCAAATGACCGAAACCAAGCCACCCGTTACCGCCGCCGTCCTCGTGATCGGGGACGAGATTCTCTCCGGCCGCACGCAGGACACCAACACCCATTACATCGCCCGGTTCCTCGCGGCCCTGGGGATCGACCTCAAGGAAGCCCGCGTGGTTCCCGATGTGGAGGACGAGATCGTGGCCGCGCTCAACGCGCTGCGCGCSCGCTACACCTATGTCTTCACCACGGGCGGCATCGGGCCGACGCATGACGACATCACGGCAGACGCCATCGCCAAGGCGTTTGGCGTGGGCATCGACTATCACCCCGAGGCGCTGGCCATGCTGGGCGCCCGCTACAAGAACCCGGAAGATTTCAACGAGATGCGCAAGCGCATGGCGCGCGTGCCGCTGGGCGGCGTGCTGGTGAAGAACAGCGTTTCCACCGCGCCGGGGTTCCGGGTCGGTAATGTTTACACCATGGCGGGCGTGCCGATGATCATGCGGGCCATGCTGGAGAACATCGAGCCGGAGCTGCAGCGTGGCGCGGTGGTTCATTCGATCACCGTCAGCACCCGGCTGGGCGAGGGGCGAATCGCTGCGGCATTGGCGCGCATCCAGAACGAACATCCCGAGGTCGCGATCGGCTCATATCCCTTCTACCGGGAGGACGGATTCGGGGTCCAATTGGTCGCCCGGGGCCGGGATTTGCCTGGGGTCGAGAGGGCGGCTGAGGCCATCGAAGCCATGATCCGGGCCGAGGGGGAAAAACCCGAACGCATGGGGAACTAAACGGCTTTTTATGTAAGACTCTGTTCCGCCTCGCGAAAAAGCCTCGACAAGCTTAAGATTGTTACATAACATTTCAGCGCGTGAAGAACGGCCTTAGCCGTCGATGCGCGGGTTGGGAGCAATCGTCCGAATTCGAACGTGCCGGGCCTGGAGATCCAGGCCCACCGGGGTGGCAACGCGCTATGCGCGTCATGCAACACTGCTAGGGAGAAAAAGAACGATGAAGAAGCGGATTTTGGGAGCGGCAGTGTGCGGCGTGATCGTCGCGGCAGCAGGCGTCGCGACGGCAACGAGTCTTACCTACAGCAAGCAGTCGGATTTCGTTTCGTCCGGCAATCATGAATTCTACGTCTGGTGCGCGGGCGGTTCGGACTACATGGCCGAACAATCGGGCGCGAGCGCCGAAGACGCGCAGATCAAGCTCTACAATGCAGTTAAGGCGGGCGGCAAAACCAATTGCTGGCCCGTGTGGCAGGGACGCGTTTCGTAATTAGAGGGGAAACGCCCGGGGGAAAAAGACGGCGGCCGAAAGGCCGCCGTTTTTTGTTGTGTTCTTGCCTGCCTGCAAGAAGGTAAGTGCTTATGGCGAGAGCTTTAGAGCTTTGGCTTCTTCGTTGAGCGCCGCCAGCGCCATTGGGTTCTTCGCCATCGCCCTGCGGCCATCGGCAAGCGCGGCTTTCGCTTTTTCGGAATCACCCAGAACGGAATAGGCGCGCAACAGGCGTTGCCAGCCTTCCGGATCGTCTGGCTGGGTTTTGAGGCGGGCGGCGAGGCCGGCCACCATGGCGGAAATATCGGGTGCGCCGCCGCCCGCGCGCGCTTTCAGGGCGGCGATGCGATCCACCAATTCCGACCGCAAGGGTGAGGCGGGCATGTCTGCGAGCAGGCTCTGCCAGAGCGGGAGCGCTTTGTCGGCCTGTCCGCGCGAGGCATATGCCAGTCCCAGATAATAGTGCGCGGCCGGATCGCGCGGGTTCAAGGTCAGCGCGCTGCGGAAAGCGGTTTCCGCGTCGGGCGTCACCGCGCCAGAGGCCGCGCGCGTCAACGCTTCGCCATAGGCCGAATAGAGTTCGGGATCGACCTTGTGCTGGCGTTGCTGAAGGGTGAGCGCGCGCGCAAAGGCCTTGGCGGCCTCTCCCGGATCGTTGAGCGTGAGATAGCCGCGGCCCAGAAACACAAAGCCGCGCGGATCGTCCGGCGTATCGCGCACCTTGCGTGCCAGCAAAGCCACCAGCGCGCGAATGTCGCGGCCCTTCATGGCTTGGGCGGGATCGCGCAGGGCGATCTCCGGATGGCCGAGCGCCAGATAAAGCCCGCCGCCAATGCCGAGCACGACAAGCGCAAGTGCGGATGCCATGGCGATGCGGGCGCGCCTGGGCCTTTCGTGCAGGCGCAGGATCGGCCATGCCGCGAACAGGGCTGCCACGACGGCCAGACTTACGAAGATCAGTATCGGGAGGACCATGGGGTGCGGCCTATCACAGCCGGGCGCTTTTCGCGATCAGGAGGGTGGCGGGGGCGCGCGGTGCTTGTTGCGCACCAGCGCCACGATCATGCCGCGCAGCGTGCGCACTTCATGATCGGTGAAATCGGCGCGGGTGAGCATGGCGCGGATGTTGCGCATCATCGCGTGCGCTTTGTCGGGCGGGTAGAGAAAGTTGGATTTGAGAAGTTCGTCTTCCAGATGGGCGAAGAGGTGGAACATCTCCTCGCGGGTGGCCGGGCGGGCAAGCGGGCCGTGATCGAGGCGTTCGGGGGGCGTTGCGTCCGCCGATTTGAACCATTCGTAACCCAGCAGAAGCACAGCCTGCCCCAGATTGAGGGAGGCAAACGTATCGGTGGGGATGCTGACAATGGCCGTGGCGAGCGAGACTTCCTCATTGTCGAGGCCGGAGCGTTCGCCGCCGAACAGGATGCCGGAGCGGCTGCCCGCGGCAGAGGCCTCATGCAGGCGTGCGGCGGCTGCGGCCGGCGTCAGCACCGGCTTTGTGAAGCCGCGTTCCCGCGCGGTGGTGGCGTAGACGAGATGGAGGTCGGCCAGCGCTTCCTCTGCGGTGGCGAAGACCCGGGCGGTTTCCAGGATGCCGGTGGCGCCCGCGGCCATGACACTGGCCTTTTCGTTGGGCCAGCCATCGCGCGGGGCGACGAGGCGCAGGTCCGACAGGCCGAAATTCTTCATGGCGCGGGCCGCCGCGCCGATATTTTCGCCCAGCTGCGGGTGGGACAGGATGATGGCGGGGGGAAGGCTCAAATCTCACCTCCCCTCATGGGGAGAGGCGGGAAAGGGAATCTGTACCTTTGACGCTGCAAAATGGCCTCGCTAATACACACCCAGCTTCCCACTCTTTCGAGGATTTCCATGGACAAGATCAAGGTTGCCAATCCGGTCGTCGAGCTCGATGGCGACGAGATGACCCGCATTATCTGGAAGCTGATCAAGGACAAGCTCATCCACCCCTACGTCGACGTTAACCTCGAATACTACGATCTGGGAGTCGAGAACCGCGACAAGACCGGCGACCAGATCACGATCGACGCCGGCAACGCCATCAAGAAGCACGGCGTCGGCGTCAAGTGCGCGACGATCACGCCTGACGAAGCGCGCGTCAAAGAATTCAGCCTGAAGGAAATGTGGAAGAGCCCGAACGGCACGATCCGCAACATCCTGGGCGGCGTGATCTTTCGCGAACCGATCATCTGTTCCAACGTGCCGCGGCTGGTGCCGGGCTGGACACAGCCCATCGTGATCGGGCGCCATGCCTTCGGCGACCAATACCGCGCCACCGATTTCAAATTCCCCGGCGCCGGCACGCTGACCATCAAATTCGTCGGCGAAGACGGCAAGGTGATCGAGCACGAAGTGTTCAAGTCCCCGAGTTCGGGCGTCGCCATGGCGATGTACAACCTGGACGATTCGATCCGCGATTTCGCGCGCGCTTCGATGAATTACGGCTTGAACCGCAAATATCCGGTCTACCTGTCGACCAAGAACACCATTCTCAAAGCCTATGACGGGCGCTTCAAGGATCTGTTCCAGGAAGTGTTCGATGCGGAGTTCGCCGCGAAGTTCAAGGAAGCGGGCATCACCTATGAGCATCGCCTGATCGACGACATGGTGGCGTCGGCGATGAAGTGGTCGGGCGGCTATGTCTGGGCCTGCAAGAACTATGATGGCGACGTGCAGTCCGACACGGTGGCGCAGGGCTTCGGCTCGCTCGGCCTGATGACCTCGGTGCTGATGACGCCGGACGGCAAGACCGTCGAGGCCGAGGCCGCGCACGGCACGGTGACGCGCCACTATCGCGAACACCAGAAGGGCAAGGCGACATCGACCAATTCCATCGCCTCGATCTTCGCCTGGACGCGCGGGCTCGCACACAGAGCCAAGCTCGATGGCAATGCGGCACTCGACAAATTTGCGCACACGCTGGAAAAAGTTTGTGTCGACACGGTGGAGGCGGGCTTCATGACCAAGGATCTGGCGTTGCTTGTGGGCCCCGAACAGAAATGGCTCACGACCGAAGGCTTCCTCGACAAGGTTGACGAGAATCTGAAAAAGGCGATGGCCTGAACGGCCATCTCGCGGCGGCGGCAGGATGGAACTGTCCTGTTACGTTCTGACCTACAACAGCGCACGGCGGCTGGATGAAGTTCTGCGCGCGCTGCGCGGCGTGGCCGACGAGATCGTGATCGTCGATTCCGGCAGCAGCGATGCAACCGAAACGATCGCGGCAGCCCATGGCGCGCGCTTCATTCGCCATGCGTTCGAGAATTTCACCGCGCAACGGACCTTCGCGGTAAGCGCCTGCACAAACCGCTGGATTCTCGCACTCGATTCCGACGAGGTGATGAGCGAGGCGCTGGCACAGCGCATCGCCGCACTGAAGGCATCGGATTTCGCAACGCCCAACAATTCCGAGGCGTTCGGAATCCGGCGTGAATGGTATCTGCTCGGCCGCCGGATCCATTGCTTCTATCCCTCATCCTGCCCCGATTGGCCGGTGCGGCTGTTCGACAGGCAGGCAGCCCATTACATCGCGGGCCGCCATGTGCATGAGAGCCTCACCGGGTTTTCCCGCTCCGAAGCCATCGAGGAGCCGTTGCTGCACCACACTTGCGACAGCATCGACGATCTCTATGGCAAGCTGAATCAGTATTCGACGCTTGGCGCGCGCGATCTTCTGGCGCGTGGCGTCGGGCCCGGCTGGCTGCGCATCGTGGTGCTGCCATGGCTGATCTGGGTGCAATGGTATGTCGTGAAAGGCGGTTGGCGCGATGGCGCAGTCGGCCTGATCCATGCGCGCTATGTGCGCGATATGGTGTACCAGAAATACCTCAAGCTGAAATTCGACCTGGCTGCAAAACGCTGAGGTTCAGGCCCCGTTGAGAAACGTGCGCACGGCTGCCGCCGACTCATCGGGCACTTCTTCATGCGGGATATGGCCGGTTGCGGGGTAGACGATCAGCCTGGATCCCGCGATGGCGCTTGCGAATTTGTGTGCGGCCTCCACAGGGATCAGGTGATCTTGCGCACCCCACAGGATCAATGTTGGGGCTTTGATCCTGGCAATATCGCGTTCGACATCGTGGTTCCACGGGATTGAGAAACGCTTCAACGTGGCCTTTCGCGTGCCTTCCATGCGCGCGAAATCCCAATAGATGTCGATCATGCGGTCGGTGATGATTTCCTTGTGGATGATCGCGTCGTTCAGGCCCTCGGTCACGATGGAGCGCGGCGTGATGTAGAGCATCACATTGTTGACCACGGGCATGCGCGCGATGCGGAAGGCCAGCGGAATCTTGTCGCCCTGTTTGGTCGGCATGCCCGCCGCATCGACCAGGATCAGATGCGTCACGCGATCGGGATATTCCTCGGCGAAGCGCGCGGCCACGCCGCCGCCCATCGAATTGCCGCCGATGGCGAATTTCGCGAGGTGCAGCTTGTCGGCGACTTCTTTGGTGAAAGTCACCATGGCTTCCTGCGAATAGTCTTCGTTGGGCACCGCTCCCGTCAGGCCGTGGCCCGGCAGATCGAGCGTGACGACGCGGAAATTTTTGTCGAGGCGGTTCACCCACGGCACCCAGGTCAGAAGCGAGGCGTTCGAGCCGTGCACCAGCACCAGCACGGGGGCATCGCGCGGGCCCTGATCGCGGATATGGGCGCGCGCGCCATCGGGCAGCATCACAAATTGCGAGGGTGGTTTTGCGTATTTCGCCTCGAGCGCGCCGCGCGGAATATCGGGCACGCTGAAGAACCAGATTGCGCCAGCCGCCAGCGCGATCAGGACCAAAAGGCCGACAAGAAATCTGCGCATCGTTCGCTCCCCGTATTTGGGGGGAGCATCGCCTGCCATGCGGATTGTGCAATACCGGGTCCGCGCAATTGTTCTTGTTATGTTCTCGTGGTGGTCTACTATGCGCGTCCATTCACACGGAGCATTTCCATGATCGGCTATGTCACCATCGGCGCCTTGGACGGCGAGGCGTCGGGGAAGTTTTACGATGCGGTGTTCGCCCCGCTCGGGTCTGAACGCAAATTCGCCGATGGCGGCTGGATAGGTTACGGCAAGGAAGGTGGTGGCAAGACCTTCATGGATTGCCACAGCGCCATCACCGCCCAACCCGCGAACGGCAAGCCCGCGCATTCCGGCAACGGCATCATGATCGCGTTTGCCGCACCTTCGCCCGGAGCGGTGAAGGCCGCCTATGACAGCGGCATGAAGAACGGCGGAAGCGACGAAGGCCCGCCCGGTTTTCGCCCGCCGGATGCGCAGGAGGGGTTTTACGCGGCCTATCTGCGCGATCCGACAGGCAACAAGATTTGCCTGTTCTGCGTGACGCCGTGAGACGGGGAGCACGGGCGCGTGTCGCGCCCGTGCTCCATCCGGTTATCGCAGAGATTTGAACGTTGCGCGCACATCGGAAACGAAGAGCGCGGGTTGTTCCCACGCCGCGAAATGCGTGCCTTTGGAATGGCTGCCATAATAGGCGAGCTTCACATATGCCTTCTCGGACCAGCTCTTGGGCGCTTGATAAATTTCTTCCGCAAAGGCGCTCACGCCGACCGGAAGCTTGACCCCCCTCACATCGAAGAAGCCGCCCGGCGGCAAGTTGTGCGCCGTGTCCCAGTAGAGGCGCGCCGAAGACACCGCGGTATTCGTCAGCCAATAAAGCGTGATGTTGTCGAGAACATCGTCGCGGCTCAGCCCTTCGGGCTCGCCGTCGAAAACGCGGACGATCATCTGATAGCTGCGAATATCGTGATCGAGTATCCAGCCCGCGAGACCAACCGGCGAATCGGCAAGTCCGTAGAGCGTCTGCGGCCGCAGCGCCATTTCGTTGGCGTAGCCCAGCCCATTCTTGTAGAAATCATCGAGCTGGTCCCACGCGTGTTTTTCCTCCGGCGAAAGCCCGGCTGGAGGCGGGCCGCCCGCGGAAAGCGCCTTCGAAACATCCGCCGGAACGGTCGCCGCCATGTTGGTGTGGATGCCGAGCAATCCCGGCGGCTGCTGCAAAGCCATCACCTCCGAAATCGCATTGCCCCAATCGCCGCCCTGCGCCACATATCTTGTGTAGCCGAGGCGCTGCATCAGTGTCGCCCACGCTTTCGCAATGCTGACGGGGTTCCATCCCGGCGCTGTGGGTTTGCCCGAGAAGCCGTAACCGGGAAGCGACGGAATCACGAGATGAAACGCATCCGATGCCGCCCCGCCATGCGCGGTCGGGTCGGTCAGCGGGCCAATGATCTTCAATTGTTCGATGATCGAGCCGGGCCAGCCATGCGTGACGATCAGCGGCAAGGCATTTTCATGCTTCGAACGGACGTGGATGAAGTGAATGTCGAGTCCATCGATCTGGGTGATGAAATTCGGCAGCGCGTTCAGCTTCGCCTCGCATTTGCGCCAGTCATATTCGGTTGCCCAATGCTGCGCGAGCTTTTTCATCGTCGCGAGCTGCACGCCCTGCGTTGCATCGGCAACCTGTTCGCGGTCGGGCCACCGGGTGAGCTTTACGCGCCGGCGCAATTCGGTGAGGTCTGTTTCGGGAAAGCTGATGTGAAACGGACGAATGGCGGTTGCATCGGTCATGGGTTCATCCTCTTTCGCTTGAGACTGAGTGGTTTGCAGCATGGCCAGCGTGGACCCCGGCAATATCGATGCCATGATGCTCGCTGCGCTGAATTTGAGACCCTCGCGGCGGTTGATCGGCGCGGGCAATAGTGCGTCGTCCGGCTTTTGCTTCATATGCTTGATCTCCTTTTTCCAAACGGCTTGCGGATAATCGGGGAAGGGATGCGATATGGGTGCTGTCTTCTCTTGTCGGGTGGGACGACGCACGCGATTTCCGGCATTTGATCGAACGTGATGGCGCTCTCCATCAAAGGGATGTGAATGCACGGAAAAACAAACTCGGTAATGCGTTACGCGAGGGCGTTGAATGTCGCCTCGCGCCTAATGCAATCGCAATCTTTGAATCGATACGGTGTAAGTTTTGTGTCGCCGCAAGTTATTCGCCTTGCGATTGCTTCATGGGCCGGGGGTAGCTCAGCACAACGTAGTGAACACATCTGCCTTATAGCTTGAGACCGCATGGGGCTCAATGCTTATCGAACTTGGGTGCGCGCTCAGGATCGGGGAGCTATTCGCTTCGTAAAATCGCGTGGGATTCTACTTGCAGTCGTATCGCCCTTGGAGGAAGAGAATTTCTCCACTCACGCGGGCGCGAGTTCGCTCAGGCGTTTTTCGATTGCCGCCAGCGCATCGTTTGCCTTGCCCGCATCGGGGCCGCCTGCCTGCGCCATGTCGGGGCGTCCGCCGCCGCCCTTGCCGCCGAGTTGTTCGGCACCGACCTTCACCAGATCGACCGCGTTGATCTTGTCCTTCAGATCGTCGGTCACGCCGACGACGAGAGAGGCTTTGCCATCCGCCACCGCGACGAAGGCAACGACGCCCGAACCGATCTTGGCTTTCGCATCGTCGGCAAGGCCCTTGAGATCTTTCGCGGAGACGCCTTCGACGGTGCGCAGCACCGCTTTCACGCCGTTGATCTCTTTGGCGTCGTCGCTTTCATCGGCACGCGCGGGGCCGGCGAGCGCGAGCGCGCGTTTGGCATCGTTCAATTCGCGTTCGAGCTTGCGGCGTTCTTCGGAGAGTTGCGCCACGCGCGCGGGCAATTCGGCGGGGCTGGTTTTGAGCGTGCCCGCGGCTTCGCGCGCGAGTTCGGCCTGGCCTGCGAGATAAAGGCGCGCGCCTTCGCTCGTCAGCGCCTCGATGCGGCGCACGCCCGAGGCAACCGCACTTTCCGAAAGGATCGTGAACAGGCCGATATCGCCCAGACGGCGCACATGGGTGCCGCCGCACAGTTCGACGGAATAGGGTTTCAACTCGCCGGTGTCGTCGTCTCCCATGGTGAGGACGCGCACTTCGTCGCCATATTTTTCCCCGAACAAAGCTTCGGCGCCCGCCTTGATCGCCTGGTCTGTGGGCATCAGGCGGGTGGAGACATCGGAGTTCTGGCGGATGATCGTGTTGACGTTGCGTTCGATCTGCATCAGCTCGTCATGGCTCACGGCCTTTGGGTGGCTGAAATCGAAGCGCAGGCGGTCGGGCCCGACCATCGAGCCTTTTTGCGAAACGTGCGGCCCGAGGGTGCGTTTCAGCGCGGCATGCAGCAGATGTGTCGCGGAATGGTTGGCGCGGGTGGCTCTGCGGCGTTCGCCATCGACCTTGAGATCGACGGATTCGCCAACGCTGAATTCGCCCGCGCGCACCTCCACCAGATGCGCGTGCAGCGCGCCCAGCTTCTTGTCGGTATCGGTCACCACAGCCCTGGCGCCTTTGGCGGTGGCCATTGTGCCCTGATCGCCGATCTGGCCGCCGGATTCGCCGTAGAACGGAGTCTGGTTGGTGAGGATGAACGCGGTTTCACCGGCCTTCACTTCATTTGCCCGCGCACCATCCTTCACGATGGCGAGGATGGTGCCTTCGGCATTTTCGGTGTCGTAGCCAAGGAATTCCGTGGCGCCCAATTCCTCGCGCAAGGCGAACCATTGCGTGTCGGTGGCGGCTTCGCCCGATCCGCTCCAGGCTTTGCGCGCATCTTCGCGCTGCTTCTTCATCGCGGCCGTGAAGCCCGCCGTATCGACATGGATGTCGCGCGCGCGCAGCGCATCTTCGGTGAGATCGAGCGGGAAGCCATACGTATCGTAGAGCTTGAAGGCGACATCGCCCGCCAGCGTATCGCCCTTGCTCATGGAGCCGGTTGCTTCATCCAGCAGTTTGAGGCCGCGGGCGAGCGTATCGCGGAAGCGGGTTTCTTCGAGCTTCAGCGTTTCGGCGATGAGCGCCTGGGCGCGCACGAGTTCGGGATAGGCCGTTCCCATTTCGGCGACGAGCGCAGGCACGAGGCGATACATCAGCGGATCGCGGCTGCCGATCAGATGGGCGTGGCGCATGGCGCGGCGCATGATGCGGCGAAGCACATAGCCGCGCCCTTCATTCGACGGCAACACGCCATCGGCAATGAGGAAGGAGGTCGAGCGCAAATGATCGGCGATCACGCGATGGCTGAAACGGGCTTCGCCTTCGCTTTTCGCGCCGCTGGCTTCGACAGAAGCCGCGATCAGATGGCGGAAGAGATCGATGTCGTAATTGTCCGTCACGCCTTGCAGGACGGCGGCGAGGCGTTCGAGGCCCATGCCGGTGTCGATGGACGGGCGGGGCAGGTTCAGGCGTTCGCCGCCCGCCTGCTGGTCGAACTGCATGAAGACGAGATTCCAGATCTCGACGAAGCGGTCGCCATCCTCTTCGGGCGATCCCGGCGGGCCACCCCAGATATGGTCGCCATGGTCGTAGAAGATTTCCGAGCACGGACCGCAGGGGCCGGTATCGCCCATCGACCAAAAATTGGCCGAGGAGTTGATCCGGATGATCTTTGAATCGGGAAGGCCTGCGATCTTCTTCCACAGCGCAAAGGCTTCGTCATCGTCGGCATAGACGGTGGCGAGCAGGCGGTCTTTGGAAAGGCCGAAATCCTTTGTGATGAGATCCCAGGCAAACGCGATGGCATCTTCCTTGAAGTAATCGCCGAAGGAGAAATTGCCCAGCATCTCGAAGAAGGTGTGGTGGCGCGCGGTGTAGCCCACATTGTCGAGGTCGTTGTGCTTGCCGCCTGCGCGGACGCATTTCTGCGAAGAGGCGGCGCGGCTGTAGGGGCGCTTTTCCTGGCCGGTGAAAACGTTCTTGAACTGCACCATGCCCGCATTGGTGAACAGCAAGGTGGGATCGTTGCGCGGCACAAGCGGGGAGGACGGCACGGGCGTGTGGCCGCGGGCTGCGAAGAAATCGAGGAAGTTCGAGCGGACGTCTGCGAGGCTTTTCATGGGGAAAGCTTGTAACGGCGAGGCTTTAAGTTGTCATCCCGTGGGCGATTGGGCCCGATGGAGTGGTTTACCCTCCCCTTGAGGGAGGGTCGAAATTTGCGCAGCGAATTTCGGGGAGGGGTCAGCGGTGGTAGCCACCTGGACCCCTCCCCGAAAAATCGAAGGGGATTTTTCGACCCTCCCTCAAGGGGAGGGTAAAGGGGTATTTCGCTCCGCCATTGGCTTCCAAACGACGAAGGGGCGCCCAGGTTATGGGCGCCCCTTCTGGAGCCGTTCCCCATGCCAACAGGGAACGTCAAAAAACGTCTTACTCTTCGTCTTCTTCCTTGGCGGGCGTGTCGTCGCCATGGACCAGGGCTGTCTCTTATACACATCTAGATGTGTATAAGA
>BFBZ01000012.1_pt256 | contig 35486 bp, 28 predicted proteins | sample 1888401 | NCBI WGS metagenome assembly BFBZ01 (sample SAMD00112614, study PRJDB3348) | symbiont metagenome | host: Chara braunii | reverse complement strand
GCGCCCGCCACTTTCGCGGCGCATCACCACGCGAATCCAGCTCTCGGGAATGGCAAAACGGCGCGCGGCTTCTGAAATCAACGTCTCCCAACGTTCGACTAAAGGCGAAGTGACCGGCGCAACTGGCGCGCACGTCTGGTTCGCCTGCTGCGGCGAAACCAACAGCGCGCAAAGGCCGGTGACCTTCAGCGGGTCCATACGGAATCCAGGTGGCCGACAATCTGGGAGATGTTCGTCGGTCCAAAATATCGCCCGTCAAAGGACGTTCGCACGCCCTCCATGAGCAGAAGAATTTCGCTGTGATCGAGTACCCGGCATCCGCTCCAGGCCGGGAGTGGACGACTTTGACCGTCAACTGCGAGCCGCACGGCGGCAAAACGGCCATCGATAAAGATGTCTCTGCCGCGTGTGCAAACCGTATTGCCAGCCATGGCGGCGATGCGTTTGACCAATGGCACATGGAGAGGCAGATACCCTCGGTGCGCGGCAAATTCCGCAACCCAAGGCGGCGGAACGACCAACACAAGGTCGCCCCGCGACAGTGCGGGACTGCGTGTGACGCGATAGAAACCGATGGGCGCGCTGGCCGTGGCGTTCCAGACAAAGAAAGCGCGATCCGCCGAACCCGGCGGGCTGGCAGCATAGCCGCAGAGTGCGAAAGCCATGGCAACAACGCCCGCGCCGCGCGGTGTGAGCGGATTGCGAAATCGCAAATTACGCCTGCGATTCATCATCTGACGATCCGCGCCGACGGCCCAGCGTCTTATCCCACTGTTGCGCTAGCGACCACGCATCGATGTCGGCGATGTGATACCGGATCAGCCGTCCATGCCTGCGAAACAATGGGCCTTCGCCGCGTTCGCGCATTTCTTCGAGGCTGCGCGTCGATATTCCCAGATAGAAAGCGGTCTGGGCGCTGTTGAGAAAGGGACTACCCTTGCGAGCTGCGCTGGCGCGCGCGTTGTGCAAGCGTTCCTGTTGGTCTTTGCTGTCGTCTTCGTCACCCATCGGTTCACCGCGTTGGATTGCGGTGACCTATATGTCCGAAAAATCGATGCGAGACCCAGGGCGAAGATGGCGATACGGGAAATTCGCCACGCGAGGGACCGCGCCCTGTCCGGTAAAGCGAACAAATCGCGTATCGCCGACGGGTTATTGGATGGCGTGCGGGCTTCGGCTTTTATGGACGCATTCGCGAAAGCTGCTGCCGATCCGCCACGCGTTTCAGCAAAAAAGGAGGTTCCCGCGTTCACAGGTGGGCACCTTCCGGCATTGCAAAAAGAAGCGGGCGGCAACGCCGCCCGCCTCGATGATTGCTACGTTTGCGGCATTAAACGAACGGCCAGCTTGGCCGCATCGGCAATACGCGATGCACCTTTGCTGTAAGGTTTGAACGGAAACTGCACCCAGCCGGGAAGCCAACCTTCGACTTTGGAGCGCCAGTTTTCGCCTGCGAGACAATCGCGGATGATCTTCTTCTGGGATTTCACCTTGTCGTCCTTATTGACCTTGGCAACGGATTTCCCCGCCACTTCCGCCAGCATGGCATTGACGGTGACGCGATCCCGGAGGAGTTCGAAGAACAGGTCATCCGGTTGCCAGACCTCGGCGGCACTGGGCTTCAAATGCTGGCCCACGGCTTCCACAGGCGTATCGCCCACTGCAAGCGTATCTGCCATGACGAAGGCCGCAACGCGCATTACGTCCTCGTCGGTGAGCGTCAGAAGATGCGCAAACACCCCGATGGTATCGCGTTCGAGTGATTTTCCGAGCAACGCTTCGACGGCTTCGCGTTCGGCTTCGAACTTCGCTTGCGCAGGCGCGCCTGCGATGTTCGCGGCGATCTCGTTGGAGCGGGCACGCTGCGGATCGGACTTCACGTTCCAGTTGCCGTTGGGCGCGACGGCATGGGCCACCATGAGCCGGAACGCACAGGCCGGATCGCGCAGCAGTGCGAGCCGGACGATCGCGTGACGGTGGAGTTCAAGGTAGTTCTCCATCGTCTGGGTCATCTGCGGTTTGGCGGATTTTTCGGCCTCGCCGTCGCCGTTTCCATCACCTTTCTTGGCATCGGTGCGCGCGGCTTGCTTGGCGTCCTTCGCGGTCAGGTAGCCCTCATAAAACTTGACCTGTCCGCTATGGGCGCATTCGACAAAGACCTTGCCGCCCTTGCTTTTGGGTGTCTTTTGGTACTCCCAAGTGGAGAAATACGCCCCGATCTCCAGAACGACGACTTCGTTCCATCCCGCTTCCCGATAGGCTTCCGCCTTGGTTTCGATGGCGGCTTTCTGCGCTTGCCAGAAGGTCTCGACATCCGCGAAGTAGCTGTCCTCCCCGAACAGATCATTGACGATCTGGCCTGTGTATTGCTCCAGCGGGAACAGCGCCGCCTTGGTGGAAATCGACGCTCCACCGAACAACCATTGCTTCAAATAGTGTCCGGCGGGCACGTTGCCGCCCTCGTCCTTGAACAGTTTGAGCCAATCCCTTTGCTGGCTCTTGGTCGCCATGGTGAGATGACGAACGGTCTCGTCGTCGATCTCGTCGGCGCGATATGCTTCCTTGATCTTTGGAAGCAGGTTCGCGAGCGCGAGACGCTGTTTGACCACTTGTGAGGTGATGCCGAAGGTGGCGGCGATACCGTCGATGGTCCGCCCGCATTTGATCAATCTGGCGAAGGTTTCGTATTCGCTGAACGGGTCGGGATCGCGGCGCGCGAAATTCTCGATGAGGGAGATTTCGAGGGCTTCGGCATCATCACCCTCGCCCATCACGGCGCACAGCGGCGGTTCAAACGCGCCGCCTTCTTCAACGATGATTTCGCCGCAGCGATAACGCCTGCCGCCTGCGACCACGCCGAAACCATCGTCTTCCGGCCTGACGATCAGCGGAAGAAGGATACCTTTCTCGCGCACGCTCGGCAGAATGTCCGATACGTCAGGCGATTTCCTGCCATGCCGCATGTTGAGCTTGGAGATATGCAACTGTTCGATGGGGATGTGCTTCAATTCCATAACACTTGTCCTTTCAAGGTTGCGCCGCATCGCTGCTGTTGGAAGATCAGGGCACGGCTGCGGCCACCTGCTCGGACCTCGCGCGCACATTCCCCGTATGCGTGGGGGTGGGCGGCGTTTGGCGACCGGCAGGCCCGCCGTCAGAGGCGGGCTGCACCCGAAGGGCTGTAGCGAAGCGGAAGACGCGCGCTGTTCGCGCGCGTTGCGGCACGCCGCGGCGGGACTACAAGGSAGCGCCGCCCACCCCCACGCATACGGGGAATGTCTAATAAGAAGTGTCGGCGCGGCCGCGCCGCCTCCACTGCTCGGGCGAAGCTTGAGCCTCCGCCATGCGGGGAAAGCCCGAAGGGACGAAACCGGCTGGAGCGAAGCGCAGGCCGGGTTCGGTTCACGACCACGCGGCGCGCGCCAGCGCGGGCGGTCAATATCTTCTGATGACGGCAAATTTCTTGCGAACACGGCAGAGTTCTGCGATTCTGTAGGCCTGAGCCCACCAACGGCTCAGGGGGAGTAGGATCCTCACATACGCCTGGCTTAGGGCCGGGCGGTCGATGCTATGTCCAATGGCCGCAAGGCCTAAAGGCATCGTGCCTTTGCGTATGAAGGATCCTAACGTTCCGGCTGCCAGGCCCCTCTCCCGGGGCGACATGGCGGCGTCCTTCACGGGATGCACAATGACGAAAAACACAAAGAAGACCGCTCTCGCCGATCTCGCTCCCATTGAGGACGGGCTGACGGCTTACGACAAAGAACATTTCACGCTGTACATCCAATTGATGGATGCGATCGATTGCGGTGCACTCATTGACGAGCTTTGCACCGAAGTTCTGCACATCGATCCGAACACGGACCGCGACCGGGCAGTCAAATGTTTGGAAAGCCATATCGTGCGCGCCCGCTGGTTCACGACCATGGACGGCCTGAAACACCTCGTATCGAACCCACACGCCTGAACGGCACTATCACACCAACAGGGTGCGATAGGCTTTGCGCATCAACGCACGACCGCGGTAGATCGCCCGCCTCACACGGTCCCGCAGCAACTGATTGGCGCCGGACCATCCCTCGTCGAAATATTCATCGGCAAAAAGCTTCCTGGCGATTTCGTCGCGTGTGGCGCCGGAAAGACTTGCATCGAGAATGCGCAGGACCAAGTGCAATCGTTCCGGCCCGCGGCCTCGCTCGATGTGGGAATCATACAATCTTCCAAAAATCCGCAGATCGTTGAAACACCGCAGCGACCGTAGCTGCGCCGCCGCCAGTTCTTTTTCCAGTGTCCCCTCGACCAGCAGGCGCACCGGCCGCATTACATCGGCGCCCTCGACGGCAAGCTGCAGCCGCCTTCCTTCGTCCATAAAGAGCAGATGCTGCGACTCGTTGGGCATTTCGAGCAGTATGGACGGGCATTTGAGATCGTCGATCACAAATGGCGCGGCACCGATTTCCGCAGTCACCGGGAATCCTTGAAACCGCAAGACGGTGGGACAAAGGCCGGGATTCCAAAAAGCGCCAGCCATCCGGGAATCGTCATTGGGCGTGGTGCAATAGAGTAATCCCCATTTCGAGAGCATCGGCGTGTCGTATTGCGACATCATCATTGTCACTGGCGGATCGTAGCCGGAAAGGCCGTATTCGAGCTGCGCCTTTCTCCAATCGGCCCGGAATTCCACGTTGCGCCTCAAAAACTCCCAAGCCCATTGCGGGCCGGAAAGACGTTCGGTGTAGGTGTAAGGCTTGTCCGTCAACCAGTCCGGCAGCACGAAGTCATCCTGCTCGCTCATCGCTGCCTCACGATTGCGGAGCGACGGGCGACCAGAGCACCGGACCCTTGAGGCCGCCGCCGTTTCGCAGGCGTTGAAGCGCCGCCCGCGAGACTTCCAGAAATCCCGCGACAGCCTGCGTGTTGCCGATCTGCACAGGCGGGCCAATACGCCGCAATGGCCAGGATGCACGACGCAAAATGCGTTCGAGCCGCACATCCGTAACGGTGACGATCTCGCGCAATCGCTTTGCAAGCCCGAACTCCACAAGACCTGCGAACAGTTCGTAGGTGCCTACGGCCATACCGCCTGCTGCCTGGGGCGCATTCTCCGGCACGTCGAGGGCGAAGCGGCTGCTTTCCCAGATTGCCGGACTGGCCCGCATGGATTCGCCATGCAGCAGCGCGGGAAACGTATCGTGCAGCATTGTTGGTCCGAGCGTCGGCAGAAGGCGGGCGCAGCCGCAGACGCGGCCGTCACGATCACGCTGCAGGAGATAGACCGGGTGCAGATCGTCGAATTGGTCTCGCTCCATTTCATCTGCGACCTGCACGTCCCAATTCAGACGGTCCCTGAAAACGCGGCACCGCATCTTGTGCATTTCCGTAAGATCGTCGGCAAACTCGCCGTAACAATCCGGCGTGATGAGCTGCAGCATGGCGGTCTCCGCATGACGGTTGCAACGTCATGGAGACCTATCCCGAAAATTGAAGCACCCCGCCAAATGGCGGAGAGCTGAAAAATGCTTTCAGAGAATCCGCTTCAAATTTGCCAGCGCCGCAACCGCCTGCGCGCTGGTGTGGACATCGAGTTTTTCGCGCACGACTTCGAGATGATGTTTTGCCGTTGAGCGCGCGACGCCAAGCAGAAAGGCCACTTCGGCAATGGTCTTACCCATGGCAATCCATTCGAGGCATTGAACTTGTCGCAAGCTCAACGATACGCCGTTGACGCTGTATCCGGGTGCAACAAGGCGCCGGAAATGTCTGTGGAATTCGTAGGCGACCATCCGCAGCACGCCACAAGTCTCGGGGGCGTGAACGAGAAAATCGGACGCAGAAGAATCCGAAGCAAATGTCAAAGCCGCCCGGCCCGCACGCCAGCGCCCCATAGGAAAAGTCAAGCCAGAGCATATTCCGAAGCTCGCAGCTTCATGGAAAAAATTGCGCATAAATCGTGAACTTGCTGAACTAATTAAGTCAGTGCCCCATCTGAAGGGATGGGGATCGCGCAAAGCACGCAAAATAATCGGATCGGACTTGTGGTAACCCTGATCGAGATAATGACCTGTCCACAGTGGATCGTAGTTCGAGATCAGGCGTGGTCGCCGATAAAGAGAGGCAGGGAGCGCCATGTAAGCGTAACTCCTCAAGCCGAGATCCGTTGTGAGCTTCGTCAGGGTATCGCGGAGCTGTTGGATATTTCCGGCGACTTCCAGATCGTCCAGAAATGCCTGAAGGATGCATTCCATAGCTTTTCTCCTACTAAGATGCATACCAGTTGAAGGTCATCAAACCAAAAGGCGGCGGATCGCTCCGCCGCCTTTTTCTTCATATCCACCCCCCGGAATATCTAGTCCCCAATGCCGATACTGAAAGTTGCGAAGGGGCCACAGAAATTACGGTGGGCCGCATCGCGCACATCCAGGCCACTGTCAGTCGCATTGAAGAAGAAGTCGCCGCGATAGCCGAGGCTGAACTTGGCACTAGGAAATTTCAACGAGAACCCGGCAAAACCTCCAGCATTCGGCATTATGACAGACTGAGCGCGATCGTGCGCGACATTCGGATGCGCGTAATGTCTGGTGGTTTTGAAGTTGCCAATCCTATGAACATAGTAACCAGTCGTTTGATGATCTTCGTGGGTGCGCTGGTGGCCAAACAAGACCGCGCCGTTCACGCCCCAGTCGAAAGCCACAGACATGCCTTCCTCGCCGCCTATGATTGGCAAAGATGCATCCCATGATAGGGATGGCCCAACGGCATGTGTGCCGTGCCTGATATGCACAAGCGCCGTGTAGGTCTGATGGTAAGGGGGGCGTATCTTTTGGTATTTGTTTCCGGAACCCGATGCCACGAATGGCCCATAGCCCAAGACAGGCCGCGCATGAAGTGTGGCGCTGGAGCTGGAGGTGAATTGCGCGAACCGTACGCCGGCGCTGATTGTCGAGCTCGTATCGTGGCCGAACAGACCGAGTCCCACATCTTTGCCGACCTGAAAGTCGAGAACCGCATGGGACTCCGCAAATTCGGACTGGCCGTCACCGAAATTTCTCAGGCCCGGTTTGTTGACGTTAGGTCCACCCAGAATGATATTCGTGAAGGTAGGAAGCCCAGGTGTTTGATAATGCTTGTGCCTGCTGTTGCCGGAACGGCCGTACCTAACCGCAGCGGAGAATACCCAATCCGTTGCCTGGGGTAGGAATGTGACCTTGCCTTCACCACCAACGCTATACCGCGAAGGGCGCAAGGCGCCCGTCATCGTATCCAGAACCTTCGGCTGCGCGAATTCGAAGAATGGCGGCTCAAAAGATGTCTGCGGGCTATCTACCCTCTCCAGTTGACCGCCGATCTCGATCCAGACCGTCGGACGATCTGCGTCTGCCGCCGATGCGCCGGTTGACGCAAAGGTGATGCCCATCAATGCCAATACGGAGACATTGATCAGCAGATCGTGGCGGTATTTTCCGTTACGGCTTCGTGCGTTTATCAGTTCGCTCATTGGTTCCCCCTTACCAATTCTTCGTGACGCGAATGCCGATCAACTTCGGATCGGTGAGGAACACGTTGGTCGTGAGCCCGCTATCGTCACTGTTCAGAAAGGCGCCGGTGATCGCCGTCGTGTTGAACACGTTCTTGTCGTAGAGCATCACCTGCCATCCCGCCTGGTTCGTCAGGATCAGCGACAGGTTCATCGTCGCGTAACCATGCAGCTTGTCGTATTCAAGATCGTTGAAGACGCGCCAATAGGAGCTGTCCTGCCAATAGCCATCGGCACGCAACGTTCCGGCCCAGTCCGATGACAGCGGCATCGAATATTGTGCGCCCAGCGAGGCCGTGAACGGCGGTGCGTTGGGAAGCCTGTTTCCGCCCAAATCTTTCGAGAAACCCACGCCATTGTTTGGCGCCGTCGCTGGATCGAAACCGGGATATTGCGATGGCGGAATATTGCTATTGCTTGGTATAGCGTGTGCCGAGTAAGGCTGTTGCGTAAGTGGATCGAGACCTAAATTATAAGCATAGCTGCAATAGCTGATCGTGTTTCTGGACACGCCGAAAGAGCCGGTAAATATCCATTTCGCAACAGAAGTCGGGAATATGCAGCTCGATGCTTCGTTGACGAACGGCCTGACGATGTACCAGCCTGAATGACCAGCTGTGCGATCCATCAGGTCTACTGCGCTCTCTCCCTTAGCAACAGTTGCGTCTTGCCATCCTCCCCCAAAATTAAACCGCAAGCCGGGTAACGGCTCCCAAGTTGCTTCCAGTTCAGCGCCCTTGATGTGGGCATCGAAATTCTGATTGATCGCCGTACGATCAACAATTTCCGAGATCTGATAATTCTCATAATTGTAATAGAACAAGTTGCCGTTAAGAGTCAGCGTGCCATCCAGAAGTGTGTTTTTTGTGCCTAGCTCAAAGGCATCAACAAATTCCGGCTTGAATGTCAAAGGATGCGAGGCCTGCACGAGTTTCGGCACCGAGGTAATACCTCCCAGCGAAGATGGGAAAATCGCCCCTGGCGGATTAGCGCCGCCAGCCTTGTAGCCGTGCGCATAAGAACCATAGATCAGAGTTTGATCAGTGAAATCGAGCTTTGGCGTCCAATTGGCAACAGCGCGGCCCGTGAACTGATCCCACTCCTGATCGACCGCTCCGACGACGGGATAGCCCCAGCCTTCCGACACCAGCCAGCTCGGCACCAGAAGAAAATGCTTCTGGTCGTCTGTCCATCGCAGCCCGGCGGTAAGTTTGAGATCACTGGTTATATTGTAATTCGCTTCACCGAATGCTGCATACGAATTCAAGATATAAGGATTTTCGCTACGAAAATAATTGTGCCCGTTGCCATTCAGATGATCGAGAGGATTGGGATCGATATAACCGGTGGTTACCTGTGGCGGAATAGTCGGATCATTGAACTGGAATCCGTGTGGCAGGTTGAAAGAATTATCCGAGACGCCTGGAATCCAAGGGTTCGCCGCGTTGGCATTCGACGTGAGCAGCGTGAAAGTATTGCTGAACACATAATAATTCTCGATCGTCTCATAATGAAGATAATTACCGCCGGCGCTGAAATTAAATGGGCCGGAGAAATGAGAAGAAAGCCGGAATTCCTGGCTCAACTGCCAGGCGTGTTCTTCGGAAAGGTCCTCGACGATAAATCTGTCTGAACAACCCAGTTGCGGATCACAAAATACGCCTTGCGGAGATACCTCACCGCTGGCGTTCGGTCCAGTCGTTTCGCTTGGCCTGAAAACACCAGGCGTCGCCCCAAACCGGTTGTAGTCTTCGGCCGACCACAGAAAGTCCTGACTAAAGCCGGTTTGCGACGTGAAGGTGAGAGATGGTGTCAGCGTGTAATCCGAATTCAACTCGACCACGTCGTTCTTCGATTTGTAAATCGGGTTGATTGACGAATTGATCGTGTGAAGATTCTGCGATTGCATTTGGCCGTTTGGATAGGGCAGTTCGTTGCCCGCCTTGTTGACCCACTGAAGCCCTATGTAAAAAGGCAACGTAACGCTAAGCGGCTCCCCAAAAGCTTCCGGAGAATAGAGCGACACCGGTTTGCAGCCCTGAGTCAGGAAGTTGCCACCATTTGGTGGAAAGCCGCTGGCAGAGCTGCCGCCCAGGACCTTGGGAATGCCGTCGATCACTCCGGGGCCGTAATCGGCCTGGCAAAGTTGCTTGGCGCTTCTGATACGGTCGTCGTTTTCCTGAAAATGCTCCCAGACAAGATATATCTGCAAGTTCTGGGTGGGCTTTAATCCAATTGTCGCGCGCCCAGACCACAGATCTCGCCCGTCGATCCGATCATTTGTGTATTCGTTGAACGAATAGCCCTGGCGCTTGGTCCACTCACCCGCAATGCGGATATCGACGCGGTCGTCGATGATAGGAAGGTTGATCATGCCTTCAAAACGGCGGTTCTGATAATTGCCGATGTCGCCGGACGCCATGGCTTCAAATTGATCGGTCGGTTTGGCCGATGTAAGATTGACCACACCAGCAGTGGCGTTACGCCCGTAGAGCGTGCCTTGCGGCCCGCGCAGCACTTCAACTTGGCCAACGTCGTAGAATTCCTGCTCGAAGAAATGATTGCGGATAAAAGGAATGTCATTGAGGGCGACGGCAACCGCGGGATCAGTGGTAACAGAGATCGCCTGTGTGCCGATGCCACGGATCTGGATACTGTAACCGCTGAAATTCGTCTTGGTGAACGTCATGTTCGGCACCTGCTTGATCAGGTCCGGGCCGCCGTTGGTCTGTGTGGCGGTAAGCTGTTCCTGCGATAACGCGGTGATCGCAATCGGGATGCTTTGCACGTCCGCGCCGCCGAGTTTGGACGACGTGACTGTCACGGTTTCAACGGCAGAACGCGGCGGCGGCGCGGCCTGCGCAAGCTGCAACGGTATCACTTCGTTGTCCGCGTGCGGCTCTCCGCGCGAAAGTCCGACTTTTCCCGAACTGTAATGCCTGATCTCAAAGCCCGTTCCACGAAGAAGCCGCGAGAGGGCGTCATCAGCAGAGAGAGATCCACTGACGCCCTTGGTCTGGACGCCCTTAAGTTCGTCGGACGAAACCACGAACGCGACGCCCGTCTGGCTCGAATAATTCGCCAAGGCAGCCTGAAGATCACCGCCGGGAATTGCGAAGTCCTGAGCGAACGCAACACTGGATAACGCCCATACGCTCGCCCCCAGCGAGAGCATTGATTTCTTGACTCTATGTCTTATTGCCATTCGTTTCCCCCGTTTACGGCGTCTGTCGGCGCCAGGCATTTGCAATTAACAAATCAAATCTTCGCAACGTCCTTTCAGCGGGAAAGAACGATGTCTTCTCCATGCCGCTGCATCCGCAGATGCAGGATGTCTCCGGCGATTTTCGTGAATGTCTGCGGATCGTCGGCAGGGAATGTCCCGTCAACCTGCAAATCCGCTGCGACGCCTTCTATGACGAGCTTGCCGCGGTTGTATCTATTGAACTGGTGGGCGACTTCGCCAAGAGCGGTGTTGTGAAACACCAGAAGCCCACTGCGCCAGCTCAGTTTCTCCGCAACGGTTTCCAGCGATGCCTTTATGACCGAAAGCGAATGGCTGGTTGCCATCGCCACATCGCCGGGCAAAAGATCCGCCTGGCGCGATTTTGAAGTATCGCCTAGTGGCGCGAGATGCGCGCGGCCTTCGAGAAGGGCTACTTCCACCCGGTCGCTCAGATTACGGACGACGAATTTCGTTCCCAAATCCGTTATGCGCTGGCCCGCCGCATCGACGGTGAAGGGATGCTCGGCGTCGTGCCGCACATCGAAAAACGCCTCGCCCTTTACGAGCGTGATGGCCCTGTGGTCCCCGTCGATATGGACCCGGACGGTCGAAGAGGTGTTCAGTTCGATGCGGGTACCATCCGCCAGCGTGACGACCTTGTGGCCGCCGAGAGCGGTGGAAATCGTCTCGTCCTTGCCTTTGGACAGGTAAAGAAAGCTGCCAGTGGCCGCTATGGCGATCAATGCCACTGCTGCAACGGAACGAGCCAGTTTCGACCGTGCCTGTTTGCTTCCCGAAGGGGGTCTACGCATCGGCAGGCGGAGCGCCTTGAGGCGGTCGGTGCGCGACAACGCTGCGTTCAATCGCCAATAGGTGACGCGATTGGAGGACGACGCTTCGAGCCAAGCGTCCAGTTCCTTTTGATCGTCCTCCGACCAGTCGAAGAAATTGCGGCGCAACAACCAAGTTGCCGCCTGTTCTTCCAACGCTTCGACTGTCACGCTGCGGCGTGCGCGAACTCCGTCAGTCTGTTCGCGAGCGTCGGTCACGGCGAACTCCTGCGGTTGGAAGCGTCGCCATAGAGAAGGTCCGCGAGCGCGCGGATGCCTTGCTTCAGATGCTTCGATACGGCTTGTTCCGTGATCCCCATCCGGGTGGCAATTTCACGGGCGGTCAAACCTTCAATCCGTCCCAGCACGATCGCTTCGCGGCAACGCGGCGGAAGGTTATCGACGGCCGCTTCAACTCTACGCAATTCGGAGCGCGCGATAGCCGAGCGTTCAGGGCCTGGCACGTCAGCCGTGATTTCGAATGCTTCAAGATCGGGAACCGCCTCGATCGACACGACCTGTTCATGACGAAAGCGGTCGATGATGAGATTGCGCGCGGTGCGGAATACGAAAGCCTTGGTGTTTTCCGGCAACTGCTCGCGGGCCGCTTCGCACACCTGTTCATAGACATCCTGCCGGATATCCGCGATGTCCGCTTCGTGGCGCCAGTTGTGCGAAAGAAATTGCATCAGTGTCGTTTCCAGCGGCAATACTTCACGGACAAACCAAGCCTCCACGTCGGCCGCACTCACGACCGCACCGACGCCATGCGCATGTGCGTCCTCAATGGATCTGTCGGGTGGCTCTGCCATCCCCCTTCAGCCTTTTGCCTTTCCGCGTTTCCGGACGGGCTACACTTATGCTGACGGCCAAGTCCGCCAGAACTAAACCCGAGCGTGCAAAAAAATTTTGATAAGCGCGAATTGTCAGGTTTTGCTAGGGTGGTGCAGGATGGGGAGCCGCGGCTAGTTGCCAAGCGCGCAAGGAAATTTCGGGCCAAGCGACGATTATTGCCCCGGATGGTCTTAGGGCGCCGACACCGAGGATTTGACCGCGTTTCGATTGCCAGATGGCATCGGCGCTAACCTCAGAATGCGGTATCAAATGTCAAACGCCGGATACCGCACCTTGTAGACGACGTATTGCATCCACAAATAGCCTGCCCCGTAGAGCGGTCCGACCAACACATCCAGTTCTTTGTTCAAGTGAGTGGCCTTGAACTAAAAGCAGAATCAATTCTTAGGCCATCATGGGGACTACGCTCTCCCCTGCTACGACATCGCAATAGCGAAACCACGCTTCGATCAACTGCCTGCGCAAGGCTACCAGGCTTGAGACATGGCTCTCAGGCCGCGCAAACAAATCATTCGAGCAGATTGTCGTCGGCAAGCGCGACGTGCGTCTGGGGAAGAACATATTCCATCGATTTTCTCCCTGAGAAAAAATCCCCTTCGGTGTTTGTTCTGAGTGCGATCAGATTTTTTGCCAAACAAAATGGCGGCGGATCGCTCCGCCGCCATTTCGCCTTGACCCGCCCCCGGAGATGCTAGCCCCCCAAGCCGATGCTCAACGTCGCGAAGGGGCCGTGGTACAGCACATTCGAGGTCTTGCGCGCGTCCATTCCGGTATCCATCGCATTGAAGAACAGGTCCGCGCGATAACCAAGATCAAGTTTAGCGTTATCGAAGCGATAAGCGACTGCGAAGCTACCGCCGATGTTTGGGACGATGACAGAGCGTGATCGCGCGGGACTGGCCGAAGTGCTGTACGCGAATTTGACTACACTCGCTGGAAATTGACCCGGCAATAGCGATTTGTGAAAGCCGCTGGTGCTGTGGTGGGCCCGCATTTTCTGGCGCCCAAACAAAAGCGCTGCATTCGCATTCCAGTCCACGCCGAGTTGACCGGCCTCCGTATTGCCGGAAATCGATGCCGAACCGTTCCATGAAACCGATGGACCGATGCCACGGAAGCTGCGTTCGCTGTATCCGGATAGAGCATAGTGGTGATAGAACCTATGATATTTTGCGGCTTGGACGAAATTGGTGCCAGACATGTCCGGCCGCATTCTCTGGTTAGGCGCAGCGCTTGAAGATATCCGCGCCATTCGAACACCAGCGCTGAAAATCGATGTGCTGTCGTTGCCGAACAGCCCGAGCCCCACATCTTTACCCGCCTGGAAGTCGAGCACGAGATGGCTCTCGCTTTGACGCTCTCTGTACTCGGCGTAGCTGACTTCACCAGTCATATAGTGCTGCGGCGGACGTCCCGAGGGACCGGTACCTCTGAACATCGGTGAATTAGTAGGGAGCGGGAAACCCTTGGTCTGTTGGTGAATATATCGATTCGTGCCGGAACGGCCATAGCGAAGCGAGGCTGAGAAAATCCAATCGGAATGCTTGGGCTGGATCGAAATCTTGCCCTCTTCGCCAAAGCTAAAGCGTGGCGTCTTCTGCACATCGAGCGGCGAAACAGGATCGAAGGCGCCGGAATTCGCCTGGTTGACCATAAACGGCGCGGTGAAGGGGCTCGAGGTGCCGCGGTTGAATTCAGCCTGCCCCCCCAGTTCGATCCACACGGTAGGACGGTCGGCCTCGCTTGCTTGGACCACAGGCACAGTGGCGAGCGAAGCGAATGTTAACACCGAGACCGTGGCAAGCAGGTGTTTGCGGAAATCGGTGTAATTGGTACGAGTAGCGATGAGTTCGCTCATTGTTGAATTCCCCCCATGAACAAGATTGTCATCCCGCACGACGCGCATTCGCTCGCTTGGCCGGGATGATGGGCAAATCTAGATTCGACTCCTGTTCCCATCACACTCACCAGTTCTTTGTGACGCGCACGCCAATCAGGCGCGGGTCGGTGAGAAAGACGTTGGTCGTCAGTCCACTATCGTCACTGTTGAGGAAATCGCCCGTGATATCCGTTACGTTGAACACGTTCTTCACATAACCCATCACCTGCCAACCATTCTGATTGGTTAGAATCAGCGCAACATTGACGTTGGTGTAGCCGCGCAGGCGGTCATACGGATTGTCGTTGAACACACGCGCCCAGGAATAATCCTGCCAGTAGTAGTCGCCTCGGATCGTCGCGGCCCAATCCGATGTCAGCGGCAGCGAATAGTCCGCCGAGAACGACACGGTGAAGGGCGGCGCACCGGGAAGTTCGTTGCCGCCCAGATTCTTCGAGAACCCTTCGCCGTTGTTCGGCGCGGAATTGGGATCGTAGCCGGCATAGCCCGAAATGGGACCCGTTGCGTTGCATCCCTCCAAATCCGACAGACTTGCCGTTCCAATTTTTAGAGACGTGCAGCGAATCGTCGGCGGACCGTTCGGATCGAAAGGTAAATCTGTTATAGGGTCCAAATGGACGCCATACGCCACGCCGCAGAGTGTGTTGACGGCGCCAGAATTTGCTGCTCCCTGCTCGAGATGTCCGTACGTCAGCGCGGCGGCGACGACGTAGTCCGGTACGATACAGTTCGCCGCTTGTCCAACGAATGGCCGCACGACCATCCAACCAGGCGTGCCTGCTGTGCGATCAATCAGATCAACCGCGGATTGACCGCCATTGAGACGGGTGTGCTCGTAACCGCCTGCGAACTTGAACCTCAGGCCGGGGAGCGGTTCGTAAGTCGCTTCCACTTCGGCACCCTTCACGGTGGCGTCGAAATTGTTGTTGATAGCCGTGCGGTCCACGATCTCCGAAATCTGGTAACCCGTGTAGTTGTAAAAGAACACATCCGCGTTCAGCGTGACCGCGCCGTCCAGCAACGTGTTCTTGGTGCCAAGTTCGTAGGCGTCGATGAACTCCGGTTTGAAGGTGAGCGGATGGACGGGGTTACCAACATCGCCCGGCTCGAATTGCAGAAGTGTTGCGCCTGGTGGATTGGCGCCACCGGCCTTGTAGCCATGTGCGTAAGAGGCATAGACCAACGTCTGATCAGTGAAGCTGAGTTTGGGCGTCCAGTTCGCGCCCGCGCGGCCAGTAATCTCATCCCATTGCTGATCGACAACGCCCGATATGGGATAGCCATAGCCGTTTGTGAAAAGCTGGCTTGGAATATCGACGAAGTGCTTACGATCTTCCGTCCAGCGCACGCCGCCGGTCAATTTCAGATCGCGAACGATCTGGTAATATATCTCGCCGAATCCTGCGTATGAATTGAGGACGTACGGGTTCTTGCTGAGGAAATAGTTGTGGCCCTGACCGTCCAACTGGTCGATTGGGTGCGGATCAATGTAGCCGCCAGAAGAATCGCCGGGCGCACCGCCACCCTTCGTGGGATCACGATATTGATATCCACCGCCAGCTCCGCCGCAGGCCGAGCAATTTGAATTGTCAAACGCTTCGCGCCCATCAGTCACGCCGGGAATCCAGACCTGGGGGTAGCCATGAAGTCCCGCAATATCGACCGTAGTGAACATGAAGTCCGTGAACAGGTTGGAGAAGACGTAATAGTTCTCCTCGGTTTCGTAATGCAGATAATTGCCACCCACGCTGAAGTTCAGCGGTCCTGTGAAGTGGGAAGCCAGTCGGAATTCCTGACTCAACTGCCAGGCATGTTCGTTGGACAGATCATCGACGACCAGCCTGTCCGAACACCCGAGCTGCGGATCGCAGAACACGCCGTTTTGATCGACGGTGTGTAAGGCGAGGGAGCCAAAGACTCCATCAGTGACGGCGAATATGCCGGGGCTCGTATTGAAGCGATTGTAGTCCTCGAACGAGGCCAACTTGTCCTGATTATAGGCCGTTTGCGATGTGAAGGTGAGTTGTGGCGTGATATTGTAGTCCGTGTTGAATTCCACCACGTCGTTCTTTGCCGTGTAGGTGGGATCAAAAGCCGTATCGATAACGCGCAAATTCTGCGATTGCGTGGTGCTCGCATACGGATTAACGCCAGCATTTATGATGTGGCCGTAAAGCCCAGCCGTGACATAGGGAAGACCATAGCCGTTCGGGACCTCGAACGACTCCGGCGAATAGAGGCTTGCGGGCAGGCAACCCTGGGTGAAATAGCCGCTCAAATTGGTGTTCGCGTTGTTTCCCCCGGCGCCGTTCTGCGGCACGGGAACGCCCAACACGTCTGCCGGGATCGGCGCGGTCTTGCAGAGCTGCTTGGCGCTGCGCATCCGATCGTCGTCTTCCTGGAAATGTTCCCAGACGAGATAGGCACTGAGTTTTTCATTAGGCTTGAAGCCCAACGTGACGCGGCCCGACCACAAATTGCGGCCATCGACAGGATCGCCCGTGACTTCGTTGGTCGTGTAGCCGTCGCGCTTGGTCCATTCGCCGGCAATGCGCAGATCGAGCCGGTCGTCCACCAGTGGCAGATTGAGCATGCCTTCGAAACGGCGGTTCTTGTAATTGCCTATATCGGCGCTCGCCATGGCCTCGAACTGGTCGGTGGGTTTGGCGGAGATGATGTTGACCACACCGGCGGTGGCATTGCGGCCGTACAGTGTGCCTTGCGGCCCGCGCAGCACTTCGGCTTGGGCGACGTCGAAGAATTCCTGTTCGAAGAAATGGTTGCGGATGAACGGCACGTCGTTGAAGGCCACCGCCACCGCCGGATCGGTGGCCACAGAAATGGCCTGTGTGCCGATGCCGCGAATCTGAATGTTGTAGCCGCTGAAATTGGTTTTGGAGAAGGTCAGGTTCGGCACCTGCTTCACCAGATCGGGGCCGCCAGCGGTCTGGCTCGCGGTCAATTGTTCCTGGCTCAACGCCGTAATCGCAATCGGGATGCTCTGAACATCCGCACCACCGAGCTTTGACGAGGTGACCGTGACAGTTTCTACGGCGGCGCGAGGCGGGGGCACTGCCTGAGCAAGCTGCATGGCCGGAATATCCTGCGCCGCGCTGCTGGAACGACCGCTTGGCACGATGGCGACGACGCCCGAGGAATCCCTGCTGAATCCGAATCCGGTTCCCTTCAAGAGCAGGATGAGCGCGCGATCAGGCGAAACATCCCCCTTCACACCGGCGGTTTGCGCGCTGCGCACGGCATCGCTCGGGACCATGAGCGTCACACCGGATTGTGCCTGATAGGCACTCAGCGCCGCATCGAGATTGCCGCCCGCGATGTCGAAATTCCGGGCGAAGGCGGCCGAGGTCAGAAGCGCCGCCGTGCTCGCACCGATCAGGAAAGTCTTATATCTCACTGTATCCCCCCGTTTTGGAAAGTAGGCGAAAATCGGATCGTCAATTCGAAATCAGGACTTCACCGTCCCTGCGTTCGACATGCAGGCCCAGCGACTTCTGCGCCACGCGGATGAAAGCCTCGATGCCGTCGGTCGGAAACGCGCTGCTGAATTTCATCGCACCGACATGGCCGTCCACGATCACCAGCTTCAGATCGTTGTAGCGGTTGAACTCTGCTGCGGCATCGGCAAGCGTTGTGTGGTCGAAAATCAGACGCCCCGCGCGCCAACCGGCCTCAGCATTCAGTTCGCGCGTTGCGCCTCTGGTGATCAGAACCTTGCCGGGCGAGGCCACAGCCACATCACCGGCAGTGAGAACGGCAAGCGGTGACGACGATAGAAGGCCGGCCGTTTCGAGCCGGACGCTGCCCTCGAACAAACCAACCCGCACTTCCTTCGTGGCCCGGCGCAAGAGGAACTTCGTTCCCAGATCAACGAGGCGCTGGTCGCCCGCGTCCACCACAAAGGGGCTGCTCTTGTCATGCTTGACGGTGAAATAAGCCTCGCCTCGCACAAGCTCGACACGTCTGTTTTTCCCCGCCGCGGCCACACGAACGGTCGTGTCGGTGTTCAGTTCGATCTGCGATCCGTCCGCGAGCGTGATCGTGCGATGGCCGCCCACGGGAGTCGTGTAGGTCGCGAATTTGTCGCTGGAGAAATCGTATGTCGCCGCAACGCCGATCCCCACCACCGCAACGATTGCGGCAATGCGCCCGAACCAAAGGCCCCAAGGGCGGCGATCCCGTTCGCCGGTCCGATTGCGTTTCGGTGGCCGAACCGCCGCCAACAATCCGGCGCGATCCCAGCCAGCTTCCATACGCCAATAGGCCAGAAGATTGTTCGGCGATTGAGCAAGCCACGCATCGAATTCCGCCTGGTCTGCCGTTCCATCATTCCGGTCATTGAACCATGCGGCTGCTTGCGCATCGATCTGTTCGGCGAGCGTCAAAGCAGGTTTCAAGTCTTCGCTGTCGCTCATGACTCACCCCGATCCGGCTTTTCGCCATAGAGCATCGCTACCAGCAGCCGCAGGCCATCATTGAGGTGGGTCTTCACCGTTGCTTCGGACAGACCCATGCGCGTTGCGATCTCCCGGCGGGAAAGCTGGTCTACCCGGCGCATCACAACAGCCTCGCGGCAACGCTGAGGAAGACGATCCAGCGCTTCGTAGAGACGCCGGAATTCGCTGCGCGCGATGATGCTGCGATCCGGCCCGGGGGCATCGTCGGGAATTTCTATCGCATCGAGGTCCGGCATTCCTTCGATGGGAATGATCCGATCTCGCCGCAGACGATCAACCAGCACGTTGCGGGCGATGGCGAAGACGAATGGTCTTGTCGATTGGGGAAGCTTCGTCTGTGCGCTTTCATAGGCGCGCAGATAAACCTCCTGGCGCAGATCGCTGATGTCGCTGCGGTTCCGATTGTGATGTTGCAGGAACTGCACCAAATCCGCCTCCAGCGGCAAAACTTCCCGAGTGAACCAGAGATGCAGGTCGCGCATATCCATCTCCGCGCTCACCTTGGGCGGATGCGTGTGTTCGCGACCGTTTTCCGACATCTCGGCTACCCCCTACCCAGCGCGGGTTAGAGTCCGTGTCCTATAAAATACCTCGTTTGAGAGGGGCGGAGGGTGGAGTCATTTTGAAAAGAAATTTTCGTGCGCGCCAATTCGGAGCAGAACCGTTCCCGACTTGCGCCGACGAATGCCGCGAAAACTGCGGGCGAAGCGCGCCTAAGTGCGGCATTTCCCTTGGTTTCCGAGCGAGCTTCCGCACCCAAACTAGCGGAGACTTGCAAAACGACCTTCAGATGATCCGTTTCAAGTTGACCATCCCGGTCACGAAAATATTCTGACGGCACGGGTCCTCTCGCAAACAAAAGGCCATTTAAATTTCAGGGTTTGGCTGGGAAAATTTGCATCAGACCGCGAATTGTGAATGGCGGGGTGGCAATAGTATTGCAGCGGTTGATCCCCGGATCGGGTGATGGGGTAACACGGAATCCCCGGATATTGCCGCAGCGGGGACCATCGTGATCCATCTTTCACGGCCCCGCCCCGTCCTGTTCGGACGGCGTTGATGGCAGCGCCGTGAAAAATTGGAGGATTGGCGCGAGTGCTACAACGAGGTTCGCCCGCATGGGGCAACCGGGCAGAAAGCCCCGATCACATTACTGAATCGCGATGGCGCATCAAGCCCGCCATCGTGACGAAGCCGGAAAATTCTACCTTCCGGCTTCCGGCGATCCAAAGAATGCGCTCAGATCACGAAGACGAAAACTCTAGCTTCGAATGATCCAACGTTAGGGAGCAGAGCAAATGAACGCCGGGCTCTACTTCCAACTGGATGAAAGACGGAGCTCAGGTCAGTGCCGATTGAAGCCTCGGTCTCTTGAGTAGATTTCGAACCACACGCGCCGTACTGGGTCGCCCACTTTCAGCCGGCACGTTGGCAAACTCGGCGTAACAATCCGGCGCTGTGAGCTGCAGCATGGCGGTCTCCGCATGACGGTTGCAACGTCACGGAGACCTATCCTGAAAATTGGAGCAACTCGCCAGATGGCGGAGGACAGTAAAAACGCTTTCAGAGAATCCGTTTCAAATTGGCCAATGCCGCGACCGCCTGCCCGCTGGTGTGGACATTGAGTTTCTCGCGCACGACTTCGAGGTGATGTTTTGCCGTGGAGCGCGCCACGCCAAGCAGAAAGGCCACTTCGGCAATGCTCTTGCTCATGGCGATCCATTCGAGGCATTGAACCTGACACAGACTTAGCKTCACACCATTGACGCTGTAGCCGGGCGCGACAAGGCGGCGGAAGTGCCTGTGGAATTCGTAAGCCACCATTCATAGCACGCCGCAAGTCTCGGGGGCATGAACGAGAGAATCGACCCCGGAAGAAGCAGCCCATAGGATAAGTCAAGCCGAAGCAAATCGAAGCTCGCGGCTTCGTAGAAGGACTTGCGGATGAATCGCGAGCTTGCTGAACTTATAAACTCTGCACACCACCTGAAAGGACTCGGATCGCGCAAGGCCTACAGAATGATCGGGTCCGACTTGTGATAGCGCTGATCGAGATAATGCCCTGTCCAACGTATATCGTAATTCGAAATCAGGCGAGGTCGGCGATAGGGAGAATTCGGTTGCGCTGTATGAGCGTAACTTTTGAAGCTAAGGCCAGCCGTGAGCGCGGCCAGGGTATCGTTGCTCTATGCTGCCGGCGACTGCAAGATCATCCAGGAAAATCTGAACCTATTCTATCGTGTTACACTCCAGTGTGAAAAGGAACCCTTCTCCACGGCATTGTGTTGATGCCTCCCAAAACAAAAGGGCGGCGGATCGCTCCGCCGCCCATTCGCTGCACGCCCCCCGACCATCCCTATCCGCCCAACCCAATGCTGATGGTGGCGTAAGGACCAAAGAAATTGCGGTTGTAGGTTTTGCGCGCATCGGTGCCGCCATCCATCGCTCCGAAGAAGAAATCTCCGCGATAGCCGAAGCTGACTTTGGCGGCGGCATAGCGGAAGGAAAGCCCCGCGAAGCCGCCAATATTGGGAACGACGATAGAATGTGAACGGTCGATATTCTGCTGATCGTGATAGCTGTCGGCGATACCTTTGTAAAAAGAGCTGATCCCTAAAAAATAATTGACCTGACCAAAAGTTTTGTAGTGCTCTCCCGTTTTATTAACGTGCCCGCGAACTTTTTGCCGGCCAAAAAGAGCGGACGCGTTGACGCCCCAGTCTACGGTGACATCTCCGTCATCACCTTGCGCCACAATTGGAGTCGAGGAATCCCACGAGACGGACGGGCCAACACCGCGAAAGCTACGGTCGGCTTCGACGGTTGCTACATAATTGTGATGGCTGACGAATAGTCCATCGTATTTGGCGCTTTGCCCCCTATGCGTGAAATCCGGAACTCCGTTGATGTTTAGTTTGTTGTTGGAGACGAACTGGGCAAAGCGGACGCCGAGTGACAGCAGCGAAGCGCTATGGCTCCCAAACATTCCTAACCCGATGTCCTTGCCAGCCTGAAAATCGAGAATGGTATGACTCTCGAAATTCGTTACTGCTTCGTTGAGATGATAAGGTAGACTCTGGGCCCCAGTCGCCTTGACCCCCTGGACATTCGTGACCGGGTAAGTAATCGGCGCGCGTTGTTGATTGCGTGTGTTCCTTCCGTTCGAACGACCGTAGCGGACGGATGCGGCGAACACCCAATCCGAGCCGCGGGGCGCGAAAGACACCTTGCCTTGTTCGCCGTAGGCGTAGCGCAAGGGGTGTTGCAACGGTAGTATGGGATCAAAATGAAGATGGTCGAACTGGCTCAAGAACGGTGGGGCAAGCCTTTCATGACCGTCCGATAGTCCTTCAAATTGGCCTCCAAGTTCGATCCAGACAGTTGGGTGATCGGCGTCTTCCGCGCGCGCCTTACCCGTCGTGGCCCAGATAAGCAGAGCCGCTGCGGAAACGGTGGCAAGCAGATGCCCCCGGCACGGCCCACCCTGCACGCTTGTGTTCATCAATTCGCTCATTGGTTCCCCCTTACCAATTCTTCGTAACACGAACGCCGATCAGCTTCGGATCGGTCGTGAACACGTTGGTTGTTAGTCCGCTATCGTCGCTGTTGAGGAACGTGCCTGTGATGGCCGTCGTATCGAACACGTTCTTGTCGTAGAGCATCACCTGCCAACCGCTCTGGCTTGTCAGGATCAAGGTCAGGTTGACGTTGGTATAGCCTCGCAACCGGTCGTAAGGATCGTCGTTGTAGATGCGCGCCCATGAATAATCCTGCCAGTAGTAGTCGCCACGCAAGGTCGCCGCCCAGTCTGATGAAATTGGAACGGTGTATTGCGCGCCCACGGAAACCGTGAAGGGCGGCGTATTGGGAAGGGCGTTGCCGCCGATATCTTTCGCAAACCCTTCGCCATTGTTGGGTGCGGTCAGCGGATTGAATCCGATATATCCCGGCGGCACGTGGGTACCAAATGGGGTTTGTCCGGACGTCACTGAAGGGTTGGGCGTGTATGTCAACCCTGTAAGGGGGTCAACGTTAGCGTCATAAGACGTTTGACAAGCCGAATATTCGCCGGGTGTTCCAGCCCCGGGGCTGGGGCTGGAGAAAATAGCATCGCCCTGACCGTTGGCCACTGCTGCTGCCACCACATAAGCGGGGATAATGCAGTTCGAGGCCTGCGTGATGCTTGGCTTCAGAACCACCCAATCCGGGTTTCCGGCGGTGCGATCCATCAGATCGATAGAACTTTGTCCGTTGTCGATTACGGAATGCTCCCAGCCTCCGGCAAAATTGAATCGCAGACCGGGAATTGGTTCGTATGTTGCCTCCACCTCGGCGCCCTTAACCTTCGCATCGACATTGAGATTGACGGAGGTGCGATCGACAATTTGCGAGATCTGATAGCCCTTGTAATCGTAATAGAAGAGGTCGCCGTTCAGCGTGATCGCGCCGTCCAGTAGGGTATTCTTGGTTCCGGCCTCAAAGGCGTTGATGAATTCCGGCGCGAAGGTCAAAGGATGCGTTGGTTGAATATCGAGATCGAACCTACCCAACGTCAAAAGAATGGCACCGGGTGGATTTGCGCCACCGGCCTTATATCCATGCGCAAAGGACGCATAAACGAGTGTTTGATCCGTAAACTCTAGTTTCGGAGACCAATTGATTGCGGCACGGCCCGTAACCTCTCGCCATTCTTGATCAACCACCTTCTCAACAAACGATCCCCAGCCCTGCACCAATAGATAACTGGGAATCATGGGGAAATGTTTCCGGTCGTCAGTCCAGCGCAACCCGCCTGTCAATTTGAGATCTTTGGTGACGTCGTAATAGGCCTCACCAAACCCGGCATAAGAATTCAAGACGTAAGGATTATGGCTGCGGAAATAGTTGTGACCGTTACCGTTCAGGCTGCTGACCGGGTTGGGGTCGATATAGACGCATTGCAACGGTGGCAGATAGGATGTCGTAGTCGGATTGGGCGCGAAGTAGCCACCTGCGCCACCAAGGCATTCGTGGTTATCGGAGACTCCTGCCTGCCACACCGGTAGAGGCGTGAATATGACCTCAGTGGAGGTCAACGTCAGCGCATTGATGAAGACATAGTAATTTTCATCAATCTCATAGTGTAGATAGTTGCCACCCAGGCTGAAATTGAACGGCCCCGAAAAGTGCGAACTCAGCCGGAATTCCTGACTCAATTGCCAAGACTTCAAGGTGTCGAGATCTTCTCCGACGAGCTTGTTGCTGCAACCAAGCTGCGGATCGCAGAATGTGCCGTCCGGCGCCACTTGCAGACGCTTTGGCACGCCAGGAAGTCCCTGGTCGGGTAAGACCGGATAGTGATCGGCCGGTCCGAGCGGCCCGCGATCGATAAATATGCCGGGCTGAGTGTTGAAGCGGTTATAGTCTTCGGTCGAATAGAGGAAATCGTTGTTGAACGCGGTCTGAGAGGAGAACGTCAGTGCGGACGTGAGCGTATACTCGGAATTCAGCTCGGCAATGTCATTCTTCGCCTTGTAGGCCGGTTCCAGTGTGGATTCGATCACTCGCAAATTGCGAGATTGAGTGGCATTCGCGTAGGGATCGATACCATTTGCGAGACCAAGTACGGCAAGCGCATTTATGAACGAAAGCGATTGCCCGTTGGGCGTTTCATAGGCTTCCGCCGAATAGGGCGACGCCGGCAGGCAACCCTGGCTCATGCTATCGGCAAGACCGAACACCAGCCCCGAACCGGAAATGGGAACGCCGTCGACTTCGCTGGGTCCCGGATCGCGCTTGCAAAGCTGCTTGGCGCTGCGCATCCGGTCGTCCGATTCCTGGAAGTGTTCCCACATGAAATAGGTCTGCAGCTTCCCAAACGGCTTCCAGCCGAGAGTGAGGCGCCCCGACCATAGATCGCGGCCATCGATGCGTTGGCCGGTCGTCTCATTGAACGAATAGCCCTGCCGCTTGGTCCATTCGCCCGCGAGGCGAAGATCGAGCCGGTCATCGACAAGAGGAATATTGAGCATTCCCTCGAAACGGCGTTGGTGATAGTTGCCGAATTCGCCGGACGCCATGGCTTCGAACTGGTCGGTTGGTTTGGCGGTGGTGAGGTTCACCACTCCGGCTGTGGCGTTGCGGCCATAAAGTGTGCCTTGGGGACCGCGAAGAACCTCCAATTGGCCAAGATCGAAGAATTCCTGTTCGAAGAAATGATTGCGGATGAAAGGCGTGTCATTGAGCGCCACTGCGACCGCCGGATCGGTGGTGACCGAGATCGCCTGGGTGCCGATGCCGCGGATGTTGATGCTGTAGCCGCTAAAATTCGTTTTCGTGAAGGTGAGGTTCGGCACCTGCTTCACAAGGTCGGGGCCACCGGCCGTTTGCGTGGCGGTAAGTTGTTCCTGGCTCAGCGCCGTGATCGCGATGGGGATTGACTGCACGTCGGCACCACCGAGTTTCGACGACGTGACGGTGACAGTTTCCATGGCAGCATGTGGCGGTGCGGCTTGAGCGAGTTGGAGGTCTCCGCTGATTTCAAGCCGTGAGGATTCTGGCGCGCGAACGATGCCGATGGCGCCGGAAGGGGTGCGTTGTGCTTTGAATCCCGTGCCCTTTAGTATGGTGCCCAATGCCGCGTTTGCGGGAAGTGCGCCTTGCACGCCCCGCGTTTGCGCGCCCGCGATCAGATCATCGGAAACAATCAGCGCGGCACCGGTTGTTTTGGTGTAGGCGTCCAGCGCGGATTTGAGATCGCCCCCGGGAATGTTGAAAGTCTCCGCCAGGCCAGCCGTGGCCATGGCGGCTGCGCAGGTGCCGAGCAGTGCGGCCTTGATCCAATTTCGTTTCATCTCTTACCCCCTCTGAACTTTAAGAAATCAAACTGTGTTATTCGCCCGACCGACGGTCGTTCTGTGAAAGCACGACCGCATCGGGCTGCTGCTCGACCTTGAGGCCGAGAACGGCGCGCGCCAGATGCAGAAAATCGTCGATGTTGCTGGCCGGAAACGTGCCGTCGATCTTCATTTGCGCAGCGCGGCCGGATACCGACAGCTTTTTCGCGTTGTAGCGATTGAACTGGGCCACCACATCAGCAAGCGGCGTGCGATCGAAGATCAACATGCCGTGGCGCCAGCCGAGATCATCGGCAAGCAAACGAGGCGGTTGCCGCTCCATGGACAAGCTCGTTCGCGTCGCGACCACGACATCGCCCGGCGTCAGGAGGACGGATTGCGGCTGGTTCCAGATGGATTCGGTGTCGAGCCGCGCGCGACCTTCGAGCAGGGCGACGCGCAGCAAGTCTCCATTCGCGCGTATTGTGAACTTGGTGCCCAGATCGGTAACGCGACGGTTTCCGGTCACGACCGTAAAGGGACGTGCCGCATTGTGCTGGATTTCAAAATAGGCTTCGCCCCGGTCGAGCCACACCTGCCTTTGGCCCGCGCTCAGCGACACACGGACCTTCGTGTTGGTGTTCAGCTCGATGCGCGAGCCATCGGCGAGTTTCAGTGTTTCGTGGCCGCCAACCGGAGTTTCGAACGCTTGCGTCTGCGGCTTTGCGGAATAGTTGGTCGCCGCCACGCCGATAGCGGCAACAACGGTGCAAGCTGCCGCAATTTTGAACACAGCCGGACCGAGCTTTCGGCTTGAGGAAATCAAACGCCCGAAACGCGGCCGACGCATCGCGGCCAACCGGTCGGCATAATTCCAGGCAGCGTAGAGCCTCAAATAAGCGAGGCGATGCGCAGGCGACTCCGCAAGCCACGTTTCCATTGCCGCGTGCTGTTCCGCATTCCAATCTTCGCGGTCGCGGCGCCCAAGCCACATGGCTGCCTGCGCTTCCGCCTCCATCGCATCCGGCGCGGCGCGCTTGTCGAGTGGCGTGTTCATGGCTTTTTCCTGAGATCGGGCTGTTCGCTGAACAGCGCATCGGCGAGCGCGCGCATGCCTTCGGTGATATGCCGATGCACGGTGAGCTCAGCGATCCCCATGCGGATGGCGATTTCGCGATGCGAAAGCCCATCGAGCTTGCGGAAAACAACCGCCTCCCGCATACGGCGCGGCAAGCGATCCAGAGCGGCTTGCAATAGTCGAAGTGCGTCTCGTCCCAGCAGAACGCGATCCGGTCCCGCCTGGTCGGACGCAACGCCCAATGCTTCGAGATCGTTGACCATCTCGATCGGAATCACGCGCTCTTGCCGAACGCGGTCGATCACGATGTTGCGGGCGGTCGTCAGAACGAACGCCCGTGTCTGATCCGGGAGCTTTTTCTGCGCAGCTTCGTACACACGCATGTAGACCTCCTGGCGCAGATCTGCGATGTCGCTCCTGTTCCGCCAATTCTGGCGAAGGAACTGGATCAACGTCGCTTCGAGAGGCAGCACCTCTCGCATGAACCAATCGTCCGCCTCGGACACGATCATCTCCGCGCCCGGCCGGTCATTGCTTGTGGAGCTACCGCTCGTTAGCGATCTTTCGGCCATTCCCTGCTCGCTTTCGGCCTTCAGGGAGTCGAGTTTTCGGCTCTCATAGAAGATAGACGGAGCCCGAGCACCGAATGGCCATCGCATCCTGAAAATTATTTTCGAGCAGCAATTGGGTCCGGCCTGGGTTCGCCTGGCTCATCAGACAAAGGCCAATGTAATTCCGGGAGTTGGCGGAAAAAATTGCATCCGCGTGCAGATTGTGAATGACGAGGGGCAATAATATTGCCGAACTCCGGCGTGACCTGTGCCCCTATCCGGCATGAGCAGCATGGCAACGCGAGGTCCACGGATAGTCCGCAGCGTTGCCCATCGCGATCCATCTTTCGCGTCTTCGGCTCGTCCTGTCCGGGCCTCATTGATGGCGCTGAGGTCGATACCCATCCTTTAGCGATGGATAGTGATGAGAATCGCGGTAGTCGGCTACTCGCCGAACGGATCGGCGTACGCCCCAGTGCCCGTGTATCGGCGGTCGCGCAGATGATGGATTGCGATCAGAGCCAGGTTCGACGCCTTGTCAAAACCGGCGCACTCGAATCACATCGTGTCGGAAAGCGCGGCCTGCGCATCTTCCTCGATTCGGTTGCTGTCTATCAGGAATCACGAACCGAACAGATCGTTCGCCCGCGCGAGCAGAAGCAGCAAACGCATGCCATAGCGCGAGAATCTTATAAGGACGCGCTTGCGACTTTGCGTGCGCGGGGACTGTTGAAGTGAGAAAAATGTCAAGAAATATTTGAAATCGGGATCGGGGATATAATGCGACTCGCGGCGGCTCGTGATAGGCGCAGCATTGAAGAGTGTTCGGATGACCATTTACTTCAACAAACACCGTGGACGCTGGATGTACGACTTCGAAGTCGGCAACCAACGCATCGCGGGTTATTGCCTGGACGGCGATGACCAGCCGGTCACATCGAAACGCGCCGCCAAAGAGGCGGAAGGCGTCGAGAAGCGCAAAGCGAGCAAGGCGGCAGATAGCATACGAACATCCGATCCTACTTTTGCCGAAGCCGTCGCGAGTCTCGCACCAAATTGGGCGGGACAATCCGATGCCTCCAACAAGGATCGATACGCGAAGGAGTTGTTGCAGTTCTTTGGACCTTCGACGCCGATCCGGCTGATCGGAGATATTCGCGTTCAGGAATACATCCGGTTTGCGCGAGACCATCCGCTGAAGATCTGGTCCGGCGGCGGAAGCCGCGACCCCGCTGATCCAAAGAACGCGCGTTACTGGAGAACGCCCAACAAACCGAAGGGCCGGAGCCCGGCGACGATCAATCAATATCTGAACCTGCTGCGGCAGACTTTTGCCCAGGCGCTCAAATTCCGCGATCCGATTACGGGCGACCCTCTCTTGCATCAGGTTCCTCACGTCAAAGTTTTGGACGTGCCGAAGCGGAAGGCGCGGCCGGTGCCGGAGACGATCCTTCAGGACGTGCTTTCGACCGTGCCCCAGCATGTGATCGAGGCCATCACGCTGACGCTCTACTTCGGATTTCGGAGGGGCGAAGCGTTTCGCCTCCAGATGCGGCACATCGATTTCGACCTCGGTGGCGTCCGGTTCTTCGCCGAGGAAGTCAAAGACGACGAAGACGAGTTTCTACCCGGCGCGCCCGAGGCCATGGCGTATCTGCGCCAGCTCGTCGAACAAGCCGAGCAACGCGGCACGAGATACCTGATCTCGTGGACGCGGCGGCGGAAGGAAAAGTCCAAGAGCAAACTGCCCATCAAGTGGGTTCCCATCAAGGGCTCCAAAAGTGCCTGGCGGACAGCCATGAGACGGATCGAGGCGGAGTATGGCGCGCGGTATCGCTGGCATGACATTCGCGCCGCGTTCGTCACGCATGTTGCGATCACGAGCGGCGGAGTGGCGGCGCAAGCTCTGGCCCGACACAGCGACTTCTCCACGACGCGCCGCTACATCCACGTTGCGGACGAAGTGAAGCGCGCCGCGGCCAACAAAGCGGCTATAAGACCAGCTCTCACCGAGGTTTTTTCGAAAAGTCCCAAACACGAGTCCCAAACGCGGGAAATTTCGCATTCGCACAAATCGCGTAAGTCGTTGAAAGAGAATGGCGCGCCCGAAGAGATTCGAACTCCTGACCCCCAGATTCGTAGTCTGGTGCTCTATCCAGCTGAGCTACGGGCGCGTTTTCTGCGAGGCGGCGAACCTATGCATCGAGGCGGCCTAAGGCAAGCCTCGGCGGCAGGGGGGCGCACAGGTCTTTTGGCCGCGCCCGGGGCCGCCGCCCCAACGCGTTTGCATCCCGGAAAGGCTGTCGGCGATTTCAGGTGCCGCTTCGTCCGAGTTACATATATAAGTGCGGCTGCGGGCGCCTCAGGGGTCCGGCTTCCACGACAGATCGCCCTCCTTCGGCTCCATCGCCTCCCACCGGCCAAGTCCAGCACCCACACGGATTTTCCCCAACATGCCGCATTTGTTACTCTTGTCCGGGACTGTCCCCTTGGTTAACACTCAAGGACAGGCCGCCTTCGGGATTCGACTTGTGCGGGCGTGGGGCATTGGCGGAACGATCCGTTCGTGAAAAGACGCTAACCGCTTGAACGGAGTGCAAAAATGAGGGGATTCTGGGGCGCGAAGGCAGGCTCGGGCCTGAAGCCGGTGGCGGGTGCCATGGCGCTGGCTGCGGCTCTTGCGCTCTCCGGCTGCTCCAGCCTCGACGATGCCGTGTTCGGCGGAACCTCCGATGCCGGTTCCGGCGTGCCGTCGGATTCTTCCGAAACTCCGGATAATTCCGCTGTTGCCCCGGCCCCTGTGGCGGCAGCCCCTGCCCCCAGCTACGCAGGCACGATGCCGCCTGCCGATAGCAGCCAGCCTTCCTATCCTTCGTCTTCCTCATCCGTCCGCGGCAACCTGCCCGGAACGCTGCCTGCCGTTCCCGATTACGGCACGCCCGCCCCGGTTGCGGAATCGCAAGCCACGCCGAGCAACGGCGTTTCGATCACGCCCGTCCCCATCGAACCGGGCACCGACACCGGCACCCAGGTCAGCCAGACGGTGCAACAGCTGCGCAGCCAGCTTTCCGATCTTGAGCAGCGCCTGTCATCGGGCGCGCAACGCCTGACCGATCTGCGCACCGCCAATGCGTCTTCGGCCACCACCTATCAGGAATCCAAGGCGCAGATCATGACGCGCCTGCAGCTCGGCACCACCCGCGGCAATCCCGAACTGGTCGCGCAATGGAACACCGCGCAATCCGCGCTCGATCAGCTTTCGGCCAACATCAACACGCTGAACGCGGTGGGCACCGATGTGACGACGAGCTCATCGTCGGCCCATTTCGTACTCGATCAGATCGTGGCGACGTTCAATGTCTCGGGCGCGGTCGATGAAGATCACCGCCAACTGGCCGTGCTGGAAGACGAAACCAACCAGACAATCATCCTGATCGATCGCCTGCTCAAGAGCGTCGCCGACGATATCCAACGCCAGACAGCCTATGTCGCAAACGAGCGCGCCAATCTCACCACGCTCGCCAACGGCATCAAGAATGGCGAACTCTACGGCAACGACATGACCCCGATGATGGGTGCAGCCCGGCCGATGAGCGCGGGCGGCTCCTATTCGAACGGCGCCATCGCGGTGGTGCGCGTCAACGGCAACTTCCAGCAGCCGCTATATTCCTCGCTCAACCAGGCGCTTGCCTCGCGCCCCAATTCGAATTTCGAGATCGTGGCCGTTTCGCCGACACGGGGCACATCCAACGCCGTGCAGATCGCGCAGACCACCACCAAGCGCCGGGCGCAGGAAGTGTTGCGCGCGATGACCGATATGGGCGTGCCCGCTTCGCGCCTGCAAATCTCGTCGTCGACCGATCCGGGTTTGTCGGCGGGCGAAGTGCGCGTCTATCAGCGCTAGGGCGCTCTCTCTACCCAACACCGTGCGCGCGCATCCAGTCCAGGCAATGCGCCCAGCCGATTTGCGCGTCCCTGGCGTTGTAGCTCGGCCGGTAATCGGCGAAGAATCCGTGTGCCGCGTCGGCAAACACGTCGATCCGGCAATCGGTCTTGGCCGCCGCTTTCAAGGCCGCGCGCATCGCATCGATATCCTCGGCGGTAATGCCCTTGTCGAGCCCGCCATATTGACCAAGCACGGGCGCCTTCAATTGCGCCGCAATGTCGATGGGATGCCGCGGCCGCAGCGCGTTGGTTTCGCCCTTCAGCGGCCCATACCACGCAACACCCGCGCGCACCGCGCTCGAATGCGCACAATAAAGCCAGACGATCCGCCCGCCCCAGCAGAAGCCGGTGATGCCCAAACGCGAAAGATCGGCGCCATCGCCCTTTGCAAATTTCGCCGTGGCATCGAGATCGCCCATCACTTGGCGGTCGGGCACCTTGCTCACGATCTCGCTCACGAGCTTGCCCACGGAACCCAGATCGTATTTCCCCGGATCGCCCTGGCGCGCATAAAGCGAAGGCGCCACCGCATAATAGCCAAGCTTGGCAAACCGCCGGCAGATATCGCGGATATGTTCGTGCACGCCGAACACTTCCTGCACCACCACAATGGCGGGCGCATTGGCGATACCCTTGGGCCTGGCGCGATAGCCGGGGATCACGCCATCGGAAACGGGGATCGAAACCTCGCCCACATCGAGCCCGTTTGAATCGGTGACGATGGCGTCTGCGCTCACCGGCCCGCCCGCCAGCGCAAACCCCGCCACCAGCCCGGTTGCGGCAAAGGCCCGGCGCGAAAGTGCAAATCCCGTTTCGTGTTTCATGGCAGGCACTCCTTCAGGCGGGAAAGCTGTCTCTATAACTCCGCGCGCGCCCAAGGGTTTCCGCCGCATACACCCCGCGCGCGATCGCGCGCGCCACGCAATCGGCCGCGATATGCCCCAACCGCAAAACCTCATAAGGCCGGATCGCTTCGGTGATTTCCTTCGCACCCGTTGAAATAGCGAACACGATGTCGCCATCGAATGGCGTGTGCACGGGCCTGAGCGCGCGCGCGAACCCATCATGCGCCATGATCGCGATGCGCTTCATCTCCACGCGTGAAAGTGCTGCATCGGTGGCCACGATCGCAAGCGTGGTGCTCTCGCCCGCGCGCGCGCCTTTCATATCCGGCGGCAGATCGAGATCGATATCGGGCAAGGGCCCGCGCGGTTTGCGCCCGCCAAATTCATCGCCTTGTTCGAAAGGAAAGGCCCAGAAAATATCGGTGCCCGGCACCAATGCGGATCCCACCGCATTCACCGCGGCCAGCGCGCCCATCGTGAGCCCGCCCGCCGTCACGGCGGAGGCGCTGCCGAGCCCGCCCTGCAATCCGCCGCACACCGCGCCAAAGCCCGCACCCGCATTGCCAAGTGCGAAATCCTGCGATGCCGCAATCGCGGCCGCGCGGCCCAGCGCACGATAGGGCGCAACCTCGCCCCAGTTCTTGTCGCCGCCATTGTTGAGATCGAACAAAATCGCCGAGGGTGTGATCGGCACCAGCGGCGCACCGGGCCCGATGGCGAAGCCGCGCCCCTGTGTGGAAAGCCACCCCATCACACCGCCCGCCGCATCGAGCCCGAACACCGAACCACCCGAAAGCACCAGCGCATCGACCGGCGGCGCCAGCATCACTGGATCGAGCCCTTCTATATCGCGCGATCCGGGCGCGCCGCCGCGCACATCGGCCGCCGCCACCACCGGCGTATCCGCCAGCAACACCGTGACGCCTGTGCGCGCCGCCGCATCATGGGCCGCGCCCACGCGCAATCCCGCAACATCGGTGATGAGATTCCTGTGGCCCGGCTTGATCATGGCCCCTACGCTAACGCGGTTTACAAACGAGCCGAAACGAAATCTCCTGTCACCCGGTTGTCATCCCCGGCGAACGTCGCGGGGGAAGGGGACTAGTGGCGTCCAAACAAACCCGGTCGGCGATCATGAAACTCAGCAAAATTCTTCTTGTCCTTGCTCTTTTCGCAAGCCTCCCCGCGCAGGCCTTCGAAAAGCCCGCGCAGAAACACATGATTGCGGCGGCAAGCCCTTATGCCACGCAAGCGGGCCTCGAAATCCTGCGCGCGGGCGGATCGGCGGTGGATGCGGCCATCGCCACGCAGATGGTGCTCACCCTGGTCGAACCCGAATCCTCCGGCATCGGCGGCGGCGCCTTCTTCCTCCAATATGACGTGAAGACCAACCGCGTGACGAGTTTCGACGGCCGTGAAACCGCGCCCGCCTCCGCCACGCCGACAATGTTCCTCGATGCAAACGGCAAGCCGCGGGCCCATTTCGATGCGGTACCCGGCGGATTGTCGGTCGGCATACCCGGCGACATTGCGATGTTCGAGATGGCGCACAAGAAATACGGCAAACTCCCCTGGGCCAGACTTTTCGCGCCCGCGATCCGGCTTTCGGAAAAAGGTTTCAAGGTCAGCGACAAGCTTGCCGCCGAAATTCGCCAATTTCCGCAAATGGCGCAGATGCCGGATTTCAAGGCCTATCTCTATCACAAGGACGGAACGCCGCTTGCCGCCGGCGAAACACTGAAGAACCCCGAACTCGCCAAAACGCTGCGGCTGATCGCAAAAGGCGGCGCCAAAGCCTTCTATTCCGGCCCCATCGCGCAAGCGATCATCGACAAGGTGAACACCGCGCCGGTCAACCGCACAACGATGACGCTTGCCGATCTCGCAGGCTATCGCGCCGTCGAACGCGAGCCCGTCTGCGGCAGCTATCGCGAGCACAGGCTGTGTTCCATGGGGCCGCCGAGTTCGGGCGGCATCGCCATCCTGCAGATCCTCGGCATGCTCGAACGTTTCAACGAGACGCAGTTGAAACCCAACTCGCTTTCCGAAGTACACCTGTCTTCGCAGGCCAGCCGCCTTGCCTATGCCGATCGCGCCAAATATCTGGGCGATCCCGATGTCATCAGCGTGCCCATCGCAGGACTCGTCGACCCCACCTATCTGCGCGACCGCTCCAAACTGATCGACGAGAAGCGCGATATGGGCCAGGCGCAAGCAGGCACGCCGCCCAACAAACGCGCCGATTACGCCCCGCAGCGCACGCCGCAATTGCCCGGCACCAGCCATTTCTCCATCGTCGATGATTCCGGTCAGGTGGTTTCCATGACCACCACCATCGAATTCGCCTTCGGCTCCGAAATGATGGCCAACGGTTTCTTCCTCAACAACGAGTTGACGGATTTTTCGTTCGAAGCCGAGCGCGACGGCAAACCCGTCGCCAACGCGCCAGGCCCCGGCAAGCGCCCGATGAGCGCGATGGCGCCCACCATCGTCTTCAAACCCGATGGAAATTTCTGGATCGCCACCGGCTCACCCGGCGGCCCGGTGATCATTGCTTATGTCGCAGAGTCCCTGATCGCCCTGATCGACGGCCACATGACGCCGCAACAGGCCGCGGCCGAACCGCACCATGTCAACATGAACGGCCCCACGATCCTGGAACAGGACACCCCGCTCGCGGCGCTGGCTCCCGCGCTGACACAGATGGGCCACACCATCCGCTTCGCCCCATTGGAAAGCGGCCTGCACATCATCGAGAAAACAAAATACGGCTACATCGGCGGCGCCGATGTGAGACGACCGGGGAATGTGCGCGGGGATTGAAACTCCACTTACCCCCTACGCGGGGAGGCAAGATTTATTTCTTCACCACCGCAAACAACCGCTGGAACGCAAACAGCGTCTTGCCATCGCCCCGCTTCGGATAGGCTTCGCGCAACCGCGCGCGATAGGCATCGGTGAACGCTGCGCGCTCCGCGCCCTCAAGCGCCTGCACGAAGGGCCGCAGGCCCGTCGCGCTCACCCAGTTGAACACAGGATCATCGCCCTCCAGCACATGCAGATAAGTCGTTTCCCAGATATCGAGCGCGCGCGCCAGCGGGGAAAGAATATCGTAATAGGCTTCGGCAGATAGAACGGTCGCCTCGCGCACATCGCGCAGTTTCGATGCCCACGCGCCGCTTTCGGCCACTTCGCGCATCAACACATGCGATGGCGCATCGAAATTCGAAGGCACCTGAAACGCGAACACACCGCCCGCCTTCACGAAACCCAGCAACCGGGGCAGCAAAGCCCTGTGACTGTCTCTTATACACATCTAGATGTGTATAAGAGACAGCTTCTATATCGCGCGATCCGGGCGCGCCGCCGCGCACATCGGCCGCCGCCACCACCGGCGTATCCGCCAGCAACACCGTGACGCCTGTGCGCGCC